>Ga0102590_1005116_pt1 | contig 10257 bp, 6 predicted proteins | sample AraplaMF_Col_mMF_FD_76859 | JGI IMG/M metagenome (GOLD analysis project Ga0102590, IMG submission 76859) | Arabidopsis root microbial communities from the University of North Carolina, USA - plate scrape MF_Col_mMF | ecosystem: Host-associated > Plants > Roots > Endosphere | place: USA...
GCTCTCGATCTCGCCGAAGCGGTACTTCGGCACGCCGAGGAAGTCTTCCAGGGTCTTCTCGGTGACCTTGACCGACTTCTTCTTGGAGATCATCAGCTCCTTCACCGCCTTGCGGGCGAGTGTGGAGAGCTCACGCTCCAGGTTACGCACGCCCGCTTCGCGGGTGTAGCGGCGGATCAGAAGCAGCAGCGCGTCGTCGTCGATCGAGAACTCCTTGGAGTCCAGGCCGTGCTTGGACACCGCGTTCGGGATCAGGTGCTTGCGCGCGATCTCGACCTTCTCGTTCTCGGTGTAACCCGCGATCCGGATGATCTCCATGCGGTCCATCAGCGGGCCGGGAATATTGAGCGTATTCGCGGTCGTGATGAACATCACGTTGGACAGATCGTAGTCGACCTCGAGATAGTGGTCGTTGAAGGTGCCGTTCTGCTCGGGGTCGAGCACCTCGAGCAGAGCCGACGACGGATCGCCGCGGAAATCGGCGCCCATCTTGTCGATCTCGTCCAGCAGGAACAGCGGATTGGACGACTTGGCCTTGCGCATCGACTGGATGATCTTGCCGGGCATCGAGCCGATATAGGTGCGGCGGTGACCGCGGATCTCGGCCTCGTCGCGCACGCCGCCGAGCGAGACGCGCACGAATTCGCGCCCCGTCGCCTTCGCGATCGACTTGCCGAGCGAGGTCTTGCCGACGCCGGGAGGACCGACGAGGCACAGGATCGGGCCGGTCAGCTTGTTGGCGCGTGACTGCACCGCCAGATACTCGACGATGCGTTCCTTGACCTTCTCCAGCCCGTAGTGATCGGAATCCAGAATGGCTTGCGCCTGCTCCAGGTCCTTCTTCACCTTGGACTTCTTGTTCCACGGGATCGACAGCAGCCAATCCAGATAGTTGCGCACGACGGTCGCCTCCGCGGACATCGGCGACATCTGGCGCAGCTTCTTCAATTCATGCTGCGCCTTCTCGCGCGCTTCCTTGGAGAGCTTGGTCTTGGAGATCTTCTCTTCGAGATCGGCGAGCTCGTCGCGACCGTCGTCGTCGCCGAGTTCCTTCTGGATCGCCTTCATCTGCTCGTTGAGATAATACTCGCGCTGGGTCTTCTCCATCTGGCGCTTGACGCGCGAGCGGATGCGCTTCTCGACCTGCAGCACCGAGATCTCGCTCTCCATCAGGCCCAGCACCTTCTCCAGGCGCGTGGTGACGGACAGCGTCTCCAGGATGCCCTGGCGGTCCGCGATCTTGACGGCGAGATGCGAGGCAACAGTGTCGGCGAGCTTGGCGAAATCGGTGATCGCCTGCACGACACCGACGACCTCGGCCGAGATCTTCTTGTTGAGCTTCACATAGCTCTCGAAGTCGGACACGACCGAACGCGACAGCGCTTCCGCCTCGACCGACTTCGCGTCGGTGTCGGCGAGCGCAATTGCGGTCGCTTCATAGTACTCGCTGCGATCGGTGTATTTCTGCACGCGCGCACGCTCGAGCCCTTCGACCAGCACCTTCACGGTGCCGTCGGGAAGCTTCAGGAGCTGCAGCACGCTGGCAAGCGTACCGGTCTCGTAAATGGCATCGGGCGCCGGATCATCGTCCGACGCATTCTTCTGCGTCGCGAGCATGATCAGCGCATCGTTCTTCATCACCTCTTCGAGCGCGCGGATCGACTTCTCGCGGCCGACGAAGAGCGGAACGATCATGTGCGGGAAGACGACGATGTCGCGCAGCGGCAGCACGGGGTAAGCGTGTGTTTCGCCATGGACAATGGTTGGCCGGGGTTTTGGATTCGTCATGGCCTTTTCCTTTTGCTTTGCCCCCTTGCACGCAGCCCGCATGCTCATGCGCAACCGCCACAAGGTGCCGAGGTGATCCACAAACCAGCCTGCCATTCACGGGGCGGACCGGGCTTGCCGGATCGGAACTGAGGCGAATCTTGAACAGAAGTTTCGCTCGCCGTCGATATTAGGTGGCTATCGAGCGGGGGGGTGTCAAGTCATTGAAAGACGCGCGCCATCAGGCGCTTACGCACGCGAATACGCGACGCAACACCGGCTGCGGAGGAACTTTCCGCAGCCCTTACTTGATAAGACGATTGGAGCGTTCCAGCGCCGCAAATCAGGCGCTGGCGTTCTCGACGGCGCGATCGGACCGATCGGCGTAGATGTAGAGCGGACGGGCCGTTCCTTCCACGACTTCGCGCGAAATCACGACTTCTTCCACACCTTCGAGGCCCGGCAGGTCGAACATGGTCTCGAGCAGGATCGCCTCGAGGATCGAACGCAGACCACGTGCGCCGGTCTTGCGCTCGATCGCCCTGCGGGCGACCGCGCCAAGCGCCTCGTCGGCGAAGGTCAGCTCGATATTCTCCATCTCGAACAGCCGCTGGTACTGTTTCACCAGCGCGTTCTTCGGCTCGGTGAGGATCTTCTTCAGCGAGGCCTCGTCGAGGTCCTCGAGCGTCGCCACGACCGGCAGACGGCCGACGAACTCGGGAATGAGGCCATACTTCAGGAGGTCCTCAGGCTCGACGTGACGGAAGATCTCGCCGGTCCGGCGATCCTCCGGCGCGAGCACCTGGGCGGCGAATCCGATCGAGGTCGACCGGCCGCGCGCCGAGATGATCTTCTCGAGGCCGGCGAACGCACCGCCGCAGATGAACAGGATGTTGGTGGTATCCACCTGCAGGAACTCCTGCTGCGGATGCTTGCGGCCGCCCTGCGGCGGGACCGAAGCCACCGTGCCTTCCATGATCTTCAGCAGCGCCTGCTGCACGCCCTCGCCCGACACGTCGCGCGTGATCGAGGGATTGTCGGACTTGCGGCTGATCTTGTCGATCTCGTCGATGTAGACGATGCCGCGCTGGGCGCGCTCGACATTGTAGTCGGCGGCCTGAAGCAGCTTCAGGATGATGTTCTCGACGTCCTCACCGACATAGCCGGCTTCGGTCAGCGTCGTCGCGTCAGCCATCGTGAAGGGCACGTCCAGGATGCGGGCGAGCGTCTGCGCGAGCAGCGTCTTGCCCGAGCCGGTCGGACCGATCAGCAGGATGTTCGACTTCGCAAGCTCGACGTCGTTGTGCTTGGTCTGGTGATTGAGGCGCTTGTAGTGGTTGTGCACCGCGACCGACAGGACCTTCTTGGCATGGCTCTGACCGATCACGTAATCGTCCAGCACCTTGCAGATTTCCTTCGGCGTCGGAATGCCGTCGCGCGACTTGACCAGCGAGGATTTGTTTTCCTCGCGGATAATGTCCATGCACAGCTCGACGCACTCGTCGCAGATGAAGACCGTGGGACCCGCGATCAGTTTGCGGACTTCGTGCTGGCTCTTGCCGCAGAACGAGCAATATAGCGTGTTCTTGGAGTCGCTCGTGCCGACCTTACTCATTCATGTCTCCGTCCGCGGTTCGATCTCGTCCGCTCGATCGCCCATTCCGACAGTAGCCGGCATGGGACTCAAATAGAGCAAATTCCGTACCAAAAAAGACCCTACGCGTTACATCCCGTGCGAATCACGGTCACTCGACTCTCCGCGATCATAGCCGATCATTCGTAGCCAACCATGCTGTCACCCGACTATCAAGAATTCGCTAATCGGGGAGCCGCCGGCTACCCGTGACAATACCGTGATTTCACGTCTTGGCACGGGAGAACTGATCAAAATCGCGGTTGCGTGGCTGGATTGCCACGAAAAACAAGCACGAAAGCGGAACTTTCTGCCTGCCGCTGGGCGCAAAATCGCTTTTGCGCCCCCTGCGAACGCGTCCTTAGCATGAACGGCGTCCTGACGATCCCCTGCGATGCCGGGGATCGCTGCTGCATCCCGGTAGTGCTACGGGGTCTTCGGGCCCGCCGGCTCCTCGGCGCGCTTGTCGATGACCCTGTCCACCAGACCGAACTCCTTGGCGTCATTCGCGGTCAGGAACTTGTCGCGTTCCAGCGCATCCTCGATCGTCTTGTAGGTCTGGCCGGTATGCTTCACGTAGATCTCGTTGAGCCGCTTCTTCAGGTTCAGGATTTCCTGGGCGTGCAGCATGATGTCGGTGGCCTGGCCCTGGAAGCCGCCGGAGGGCTGATGGACCATGATGCGCGCGTTCGGCAGCGAGAAGCGCATGTCCTTCTCGCCGGCGCAGAGCAGCAGCGAGCCCATCGAGGCCGCCTGGCCCGTGCACAGCGTCGAGACCGGCGGGCGGATGAACTGCATGGTGTCGTAGATCGCAAGACCCGACGTCACCACGCCGCCCGGCGAGTTGATGTACATCGAGATTTCCTTCTTCGGATTTTCCGCCTCGAGGAACAGGAGCTGCGCGACGATCAGCGTCGACATGCCGTCCTCGACCGGTCCGGTCAGGAAGATGATGCGCTCCTTCAAAAGGCGCGAGAAAATGTCGTAGGCGCGCTCGCCACGGTTGGTCTGCTCGACCACCATGGGCACGAGGTTCATGTAGGTTTCAACCGGATCGCGCATGAGTCACCTGGGGTTTTAGGAGGACATCGCCAGTCTTGGCTGCCAGGCTTGCTGGACTTGCCGGAAGGCCGATGGACGTCCCGTGATGCAGGAAGTTGGTAGAAGTAGAACGCGTAGGTAAAGGGCGTACCGACAGATATAGCCCAATTCGCGCCAGACAAGTGCGGAGCGAATTAAGGCTTAATCCACCCGGCACTTGAAGCTGATTCTCGCAAAAAGGCCCAGCCAGCCACATGGCTAGCCGGGCCTGATCCTTGATCATCCTTAATAGAAGGCTTTCTTGGGCAAAGGATTGCTCAAAGCCTTCAGGCTGCGGTCTTTTCCGCCTCGTCGTCCTTGTAGAGGTCATCGCGCGAGACCTTCTTCTCGGTCACGTTGGCGAGCTCGAGGATGAAGTCGACGACCTTGTCCTCGTAAATCGGTGCACGAAGCTGGGCCAGCGCCTGGGCATTGCTGCGGTAATAGTCCCAGACTTCCTTCTCGCGGCCGGGCATTGAGCGCGCCCGCTCGATCACGGCGCGGCCGACCTCGTCGTCGGTCACGGTGATCTTGTTCTTCTCGCCGATCTCCGAGAGCACGAGGCCGAGCCGCACGCGGCGGTCGGCGATCTTGCGGTACTCTTCCTTGGCGGCGTCTTCAGTGGTGTTCTCGTCGGCAAAGGTCTTGGCCGCGGAGTCCATCTCGGCCCTGACCGAGTTCCACATCAGATTGAACTCCTCGTCGACGAGCGAGGGCGGAGCCTCGAAGCGGTGGGCCTCGTCGAGCTGGTCGAGCAGCGCGCGCTTGACGCGCTGGCGCGTCGCGGTCGCGAACTCGGCGACCAGCCGCTCGCGCGCGGCTTCCTTCAGCTTGTCCAGCGATTCGAGGCCGAGCGTCTTGGCGAATTCGTCGTCGATTGCGATGTCCTGCGGCGCCTCGATCGTCGTCGCGGAGGTCTCGAACTCGGCCGGCTGGCCGGCCAGCTTCTCGCTCATGTAGTTCTTGGGGAACGTCACCTTCAGCGTGCGGGTTTCGCCCGCGCCGATGCCGATGAGCTGCTCCTCGAAGCCTGGAATGAAGGTGTTGGAGCCGATCACGACCTGGATGCCCTCGCCGGTGCCGCCCTCGAAGGCTTCGCCGTTGATGGTGCCCTTGAAGCTGATGGTGACGCGGTCGCCCGACTCAGCCTTGGCGCCTTCCGCCTTCGCGGCATAGCCGCGGTTGGAATCGGCGATGCGCTTGATCGCCTCGTCGACGTCGGCGTCGGTCACCTCGGCGACCGGCTTCTCGACCTGGAAGGACTTGAAGTCGGCGAGCGCGATCGCCGGCACCACCTCGATCGCCACGGTGTAGGTCAGGTCGGTCTTGCCGCTCAGCAGCTCCTCGACCTCGGCCTGCTCGCTCGGCATGGTGATCTTCGGCTCGGTCGCAAGGCGGAAGCCGCGCTCGGAGAACAGCTGCGTGTTGGTGTCGCGGATGGTCTGGTCGATGGTCTCGGCCATCACCGAGCGGCCATACACCTTCTTCAGGTGAGAGACCGGCACCTTGCCGGGGCGGAAGCCGTTGATGCGGACCTTGTCCTTGAGGTCGACGAGCTTGGCGCCGGCCTTGGCGTCGAGATCAGACGCGGGAACGCTGATCTTGAACTCGTGCTTCAAACCTTCCGAGAGGGTTTCTGTGACCTGCATGGCGTCCAATCTTCTTCTCGTTCGGCCCCGGCACGCTATCGCGTCGGGACGCTGTCATTAATCGATCCGGCGCGAGGCGAACGCCTCAACGCCGGCGGTTGATCGGACCGCTTCCGCCGGAAACACTCCGTGTGGAAGCAGCCCTTGGGTAATCCGTGCAAACGCTGAAAGCGCTTGGTGCGGGCGGAGGGACTCGAACCCCCACAACTTTCGTCACTGGAACCTAAATCCAGCGCGTCTACCAGTTCCGCCACGCCCGCGTAAATTTGCATCAAGACCGGCCGCGATGCCGCGGGCGGCGGGCTTATAGCATGTGCCCGCCTGTTCGCAGCAAAAAAATGGTCCGATCGATACCTGCTTCAAGTAGGCAGGATGGCTGGACTTATCCAGCGTGGCATGGTCCGGATCGAGCCATGAAACTGCGGCTCTTCGACCCCAACAGGCGCGAGGTTCTGGCCGGACTTGGCGCCTCGCTCGGAGGCTCTGCGACCGGGCTGATGTCCGGCGGCGCAGGCCCGCTGGTGAACGCCCAGGTCGCGCTCCAGGCCCGACTCGCGACCCTGCCTCTGCGGCCAGGTCAGCCGGCTACACCAATCTGGGAGCTGGCCGCCGTAAGCCACACCAGGGGCGTCCGTCTCAGGCGTGGCGACCGCTGCGAGGTGGTCTTCCGCAACGATCTGCCCGTGCCGCTTGCCCCAGTCTGGTACGGCCTGAATGGCCCGGCCGCGGTCGACCCGCTGCGGGGCCGCGCGCCGACAGCGCCGGACACGACCGAAACCTCAATTATTTCAATAGCAAGCGCCGGGACGCTGCTGGCCGACTTCCGCCTTTTCGAGGACAGCCTCAAGCAGCCCGCACGCCCCCTTCCGATCATCGCCAACGAACCAATCCGGATTTCCGTCGATCGCGACGAGATCCTGCTGATCGAGGAATGGCGCCTGCGGCCGGACGGGACCGCGCTTCCCCCGGGGCACGACCCGAGAGACACGACGCCGCTCTACACAATCAACGGTCAGACTTCATTCGAACTCTCAGCCAAGGCCGGTGAGCGCTTGCGGCTGCGCTTCATCAACGGCTCGCAACGGTCTGTCCTGGCGATCAAATTGGAGAATCACGACGTCCGCGTGGTGGCGCTGGACGGACAACCGGCCGAGCCATTCCCGGCGCGGAGCGGCGCCCTGGTGCTGGCCCCCGGCGCGCGTGCCGACGCCGTGGTGGATGCGGCCGCATCGGTCCCAATCCTGCTCCATGACGGCAGGGAGGCGCGCGCCATCGGGAAGCTCACGATATCGGGCGAACCGGAGCGGCGCCCGCCGCTGTTGCCGCCCGAGCGACTCCCGCCGAACGACTTGCCCGAGAAGCTCGACCTGAGAGGCGCCCTGCGGTTCGATGTCGCGCTCGGCGCACCCGACGCCGGCTGGACCCGGCCCGCAGGCTTCTCTGTCGCCTCCGCTCCCGCCATCCGTACCAAGCCCGGGCGCACCGTCGTGCTGGCCCTCAAGAACCCCGCGCCGGTCACCAGCGTGTTCCACCTGCACGGCCATCACTTCCGTCTGCTCGACCGGCTCGACGACGGCTGGAAGCCCTACTGGCTCGACACGCTCGCCATCGAGCCCGGCCAGACCCAGCGCATCGCGTTCGCCGCGACCTCCCCTGGACGATGGCTGATCGAATCCGTCGTCTCCGACTGGGCCGCGCCGCGGCTGGTGCGCTGGTACGCCGTGGAGTGAGTTATCGGCCCGCACGAGTCCAGAGGTAGCGGACGTCGGGCTCCCGCTCCTCGTTCCGCGTTCCGTCGGTCTTTTCGACCAGCGTGAACCCGCGCGCTTCATAGAAGCGCCGCGCTCGCGCGTTGCGCTGGAAGGTCCAGAGCTCGAGTCGTTCGCAGGCCCCCTTGGCAATGTCGAGGAGCTCGGTGCCGACGCCGCGGCCGTGGGCGGCGGGAAGCACGTAGAGCTGCTCGATCCAGCCGTCATGGAAGGCGATGAGCCCGCTGAGCTCATCACCGTCGAAGCGTCCCCACACGCGGCACATCGCGAAAATATGCTCGCGGTAGAACCAGCGGTCCTCGTCGGGCGTATATAGCCCGACGAGCCAGGGCATCGCATGGTCAAACGCAATCCGATGGAGCCGCGCTGCCGCGCCCGTATCGGTGAGCGCGAGCTCTCTGATCACTTAGTACTCCACCCCAAGCGCATTATAGATCCGCCGGTGCACGGCCGGCAGCGTCTCCGTCAGGTCTTCCGCGATCAGGCCCGGCCCGGCCTCGCTGCCCGCCTCGCCATGCATCCACACACCGATGCTGGCGGCTTCGAAGGCCGGCACGCCCTGCGCCAAAAGCCCGGCGATGATCCCAGCGAGCACGTCGCCGGCGCCAGCGGTGGCGAGCCATGGCGGTGCGTTGGCGGCGATGGTGGCGCGGCCGTCCGGCGCGGCGATCGTGGTGTCAGGCCCCTTCAAGAGCACGACCGCGCCGGAGCGCTCGGCAGCGGCGCGGACGCGTTCCAGCTTCGAGCGGCCCGGATATTTGTTGCTGAGATCGGAGAACAGGCGCGGAAACTCGCCCTCGTGCGGCGTCAGCACCACCGCATTGTCCTGCGAGGACTTGATCGATTCGAACAGGCGCTCGGGGTTCGCGGCAAAGCTCGTCAACGCATCGGCGTCGAGCACGAGATGCCGCTGCGCGCCGAGCGCCGTGTGGACGAGGTCGCAGGTTCGCTCGCCGATGCCGGCGCCGGGACCGATCATGCAGGTGTTGTAGCGCTTGTCGCCGAGCAGCTCGCCGAACTCGATCGCGGTGTCGACGGGGCGAACCATCACCGCTGTCAGTGCGGCCGCATTGATCGCGAGCGCATCGCGCGGGGTGGCCAGCGTCACGAGACCCGCACCGGCCCGCAACGCCGCGCGCGCGGCCATCCGTGCCGCGCCGGTCGCCGCCGCGTCGCCGGAGACCGCGAGCACATGGCCCCGCGCATATTTGTGGCCGTCGATGCGCGGCACCGGAAAGGCGGCGCTCCAGAAATCCGGATCGTTCTCGAAAGTCTGCGGCGCGATCTCGTCCAGCACCTGTGCGTCGATCCCGATGTCGGAGACGCGCACGTGGCCGCAATGCATCCGGCCGGGCATCAGCAGGTGCGCCGGCTTCTTGCGGAAGAAGGTGACGGTCTCGGTGGCATTCACCGCCACGCCCATCACTGCGGCGCTGGTGCCGTTGATGCCGCTCGGCAGGTCGACCGCGAGTACGGGAGCGCCGTTGGCGTTGATCGCCTCGATCATCGCGCGCGCCTCGCCGTCGACCGGACGACTGAGGCCTGCGCCGAACAGCGCGTCGATGATCAGAGCGGGCCGTCCGATCGCCTGGGGATTGAACGGGAGCACCGGATGCTTCCAGCCGCGCGCGGCTGAGGCCGCATCGCCCTGGAGCTGGTCGCGCTCGCACATCAGGATCACCGAGACCTCCCGGCCCTGCGCGGCGAGCTCGGCGGCCGCGACGAAACCGTCGCCGCCGTTGTTGCCGGGGCCCGCCACGATCAGGATCGGCCCCTCCTCCACCAGCGCGCTGGCGGCTTCGGCGACGGCCTGGCCCGCGCTCAGCATCAGCTTGAAGCCGGGGGTGCCTGCCGCGATCGAGAGCTGGTCGGCGCGCGCCATTTCAGCGTTGGTCAGAACTTCCATGCCACTTCCCTGTACAAACGCCTCTTCAACAGGCATCTTCCGTGCCGATCCGACCGACAGAACATCGATCTGCCCACAAATCGAACTGTTTGCCTATTTCGTAGTCTTCGGTATTTTGGGCCGGTCGGCTCCACCTATCAGAGTTGCTCGTTAAAAGGCTGATAACGCTCCAATAATCAGGGCATTTGCAACTTGGCATAGACCCTGCTTTCGAGGAAGCCGCTTCGGTTCGTCGTGCTCACTGGCATCTTTCAGGGTGTGGCCGGCCGTTGTTGCCGGACTGGTCAGGGAGTGCGGCATATCGAAGACACGATCGTGCGTGACAAAAGCGCATCCTGACGAAGACGTTGCTATTTGATCGAAAGGCCGGGAGGCGCGCAGTGAAGAAAATCGAAGCCATCATCAAGCCATTCAAGCTCGACGAGGTGAAGGAAGCGCTTCAGGAAGTCGGCC
>Ga0102590_1005118_pt1 | contig 10249 bp, 7 predicted proteins | sample AraplaMF_Col_mMF_FD_76859 | JGI IMG/M metagenome (GOLD analysis project Ga0102590, IMG submission 76859) | Arabidopsis root microbial communities from the University of North Carolina, USA - plate scrape MF_Col_mMF | ecosystem: Host-associated > Plants > Roots > Endosphere | place: USA...
AGGCCTATGCCGAAGGGTTTGATATCCTGAAGAACGCCAATATCGACGCGCTGCCGCCGGAGCATCGCTTCGACTTCGATATCGCAGATATCGCCGAGGTCTGGCGGCGCGGCAGCGTGATCCCGTCCTGGCTGCTCGACCTTACCGCCTCGGCGCTGGCGGAGAACCATACGCTCGACCAATATTCCGGCTTCGTCGAGGACTCAGGCGAAGGGCGCTGGACCGTCAACGCCGCCATAGATGAGGCGGTGCCGGCGGAAGTCCTCACCGCCGCGCTGTTCGCGCGCTTCCGCTCGCGCAAGGAACATACCTTCGCGGAAAAAATCCTGTCCGCCATGCGTGCCGGATTCGGCGGCCACAAGGAACCGCAGCAGCATCCCGACCCCGCCCGCCAGGATGCCCCCGATATCGTCAAGCCGAAGGCCGACCGGTCGTGAACAACACCTCGCCAAATCAACCCAAGCCGGATTCCTGCTCGTTCGTCATTTTCGGCGTGACCGGCGACCTGGCGCACCGGCTGGTTATGCCGGCGCTATACAATCTCGCCGAAGCAAACCTGCTGCCGGACAAGTTTTGCGTCGTCGGCGTCGCGCGCAACGCCACGTCCAGCGATGAGCTACGTGCCAGCCTGATGAAGGGCCTGCGCCGGTTTGCGACCCGGCCGGTCAATGATGCAGTCGCGCAGCGCTTGCTGGAATGCGTCACCTCCATCGAGGCGGATCCCAAGGATCCGGAATCGTTCGACCGCATGCGTGCGCAGCTCGAACGACTCGAAGCCAACCGCACCACCGGCGGCAACCGCTTGTTCTATCTGGCAACGCCACCCGGCGCCTTTGCGCCGATCGTCCGACAACTCGGGCGTACCGGCATGCTGGGCGAAGAAGGCGGCGCGTGGCGGCGGCTTGTCGTCGAAAAGCCGTTTGGCACCGATCTGGAGTCGGCAAGGAAACTCAACGCCGAACTGCTTGGTATCGTCACCGAGCATCAGCTCTACCGGATCGATCATTACCTCGGCAAGGAGACCGTTCAGAACATTCTGGTGCTGCGCTTTGCCAACGGCATGTTCGAGCCGATCTGGAACCGCAACCATATCGATCACGTGCAGATCACTGTCGAGGAAAAACTCGGCGTCGGCAGCCGCGGCAGCTTCTACGACGCCACCGGCGCGCTGCGCGACATGGTGCCGAACCATCTGTTCCAGTTGCTGTCGCTGGTGGCGATGGAACCGCCGATCCGTTTTGACGCCCACTCGGTCCGCGGCGAGAAGGCCGACGTGCTGGCGGCCATCCAGCAGCAGAGCGAAACGGAGGCCCTGCAGAATTCCGTGCGCGGACAATATCTCGGTGGCACCGTCGGGGAAACCATCGTTCCCGACTATCTCAAGACCGAGGACGTTGCCCCGGACAGCACCACCGAGACTTATGCCGCCCTGAAGCTCGGCATCGACAACTGGCGCTGGGCCGGCGTGCCGTTTTATCTGCGGACCGGCAAAGCGCTCGGCGCCAAGCGCACCGAGGTTGCGATCAAGTTCAAGCAGGCGCCCTTCGCAATGTTTCGATGCACGCCGGTGGATCACCTGTCGCAGAATTACCTCGTCATCGGGGTCGAGCCGACGGAGGGCGTCGCGCTGCAGTTCAACACCAAAGTCCCCGGCCCCGCGATCCGGATCGACGGCGTCGAGATGAAATTCCGCTATAAGGACTACTTCAAGGCCGAGCCTTCGACCGGCTACGAAACCCTGATCTATGACTGCATGATCGGCGACAACATCCTGTTCCAGCGCGCCGACGGAGTCGAAGCCGGCTGGCGGGCGGTACAGCCTTTCCTCGATGCATGGAAGAAAGCCGGCGCCAAAGGCCAGACCACCTATAAGGCCGGCAGCGAGGGTCCGCCGGAGGCGGATGAACTGCTCAAGCGCGACGGGCGCAGCTGGCGCGCGGCCGGTTAGCGCGAATGGAACAGCCGGGCGACCGCAAAGTCATCGCCATTGCCGACGCTACGGCACTGGCGCAAGTTGCGGCAGAGCGGATGATCAGCCGCATCGACGCCAACACAGGGCCCGTGGCGATCTGCCTGACCGGCGGATCCGGCCCGAAGCTGCTCTATGAGCAGCTCGCGACGCCTTCCTGCAAGGGCAGGATTCCCTGGCCACGTGTGCACTGGTTCATCGGTGATGACCGATTCGTCCCCGCCGATGATGCACGGCACAACATGGCCATGGCGCGCCGGATCTTTCTCGACCGCCTGGCGCCGGCCGACAATATTCACCCCATCGACACCGGCGCAGCCAACCCCGATGAGGCCGCCGGCCGCTATGAAGCGGAACTCAAGTCTTTCTATGGTGCCGACCGTCTCGATCCGGCAAAGCCGTTGTTCGACGTGGTGCTGATGGGCCTCGGCCCGGATGGCCATACGGCGTCGCTGTTTCCTGGCTATCCCGCCACCAGGGAGGCCGACCGTTGGGTGGTCGGCGTACCCACCGCAAATGTCGAACCGTTCGTGCCGCGGGTCACTTTGACCTTTCCGGCGCTCGCCTCCTGCCGCGAAATGCTGTTCGAGGTCACCGGCGAGGGCAAGCGGGCAATATTGACGCGGGTGCTGGCGGGTGATGATCTTCCGGCGGGCCGCGCGCGGTCGCAAGGCGAGACCGTGTGGCTCGCCGACAGCGCCGCCCTGCCGGAGGATTTTGGTGGCCGATAAGTTACGCGAACTGCCCTGCGCGCTGATCGTCATGGGGGTATCCGGCTCGGGCAAAAGTACCGTCGCGGGTCGCCTCGCCGAGCGGCTGCAGTGGCGTTGCGAAGACGGTGACACGTTTCATCCCAAGAGCAACGTCGAGAAGATGAGCGCCGGACATCCCCTGACCGACGAGGATCGCCGGCCGTGGCTGCAGGCCATCGCCGACGAGATCGACCGGGTCTGTCGCGCCGGCGAACGCGCGGTGATCGCCTGCTCCGCCCTGAAGCGCGCGTACCGGAACATTCTGGTGCACGGCCGCAATGACGTCCGGATCATCTATCTGAAGGGCAGCCGGGAATTGATCGGCAAGCGGCTCAGCATGCGCAAGGGTCACTTCATGCCGCCGACGCTGCTCGAGAGCCAGTTCAGCACGCTGGAGCCGCCTGGCGAAAGCGAGGATCCCATCGTGGTGGACATTGCCCCGTCCGTGGAGGCAATCGTCGATCACATCATCGCGCAGCTGAAGCCCGATTCCGCCGGTCCGACCGCTCAGCAAGGACATCACGCATGACCCGCATCGCATTGGTGGTCTCGGACGTCGACGGCACGCTGGTGACCAAGGACAAGACCCTCACCGACGCCGCCAAACGGGCGGTGCAGCGGCTGCGCGAGGCCGGCATCGGCTTCACCATCACCTCGAGCCGGCCGCCGGTCGGCATGCGCTTTTTGGTCGAGCCGCTTGGGATCGCGCTACCGATCGGACCGTTCAACGGCAGTTCGATCGTCGACACCAGGCTAAATCCGATCGAACAACATCTGATCCCCGTCGAGGCCGTGCGGAAGAGCCTCGATGTGCTCAAGCAATTCGGTGTGGACGTCTGGCTGTTTACCAACGAGGCATGGATCATCCAGCACGATGACGGCAAATATGTATCCCACGAGCAGCACACCATTCAGCATGCCCCGGTCTTTGCCCAGGACTTCGCGCCCTACATGGCGAGCGCCTGCAAGATCGTCGGCGCCAGCGCCGATCCGGTGCTACTGCAGCGTTGCGAAGTTGCCATGCAACAGGCCCTCGGCGACCAGGCTTTGGCGATCCGCTCCCAGACCTACTATCTCGACGTCACGCCGCCCGGTCAGAACAAAGGCACTTTCGTTCAGGCCATGGCGAAGCGTCTCGGCATCCCGACCGATGCCGTCGCCACCATCGGCGACATGCAGAACGATCTGGCGATGTTCAAGGTCAGCGGTTTCTCGGTCGCCATGGGCAACGCCACCGACGACGTCAAGCGGTTGGCGACCCACGTGACGTCATCGAACGAAGAAGAAGGCTTTTCCGCTGCGGTCGACATGATCTTGAAGCACAATGCAAGCGCGTAGGCTGGGTCATCCCACAGCCGACGGCCTGCCCCTCACCACCTCATTTATTCCTTCGCCCGCTGCATCACCGGCTTGTCGACCGGTTTCTTCGCATCGCTGAGATTGTGCGCGGTATTGATCAGCGCGATATGGGTCAGCGCCTGCGGGAAATTACCGGTCTGCCGCCGCGCAATCGGATCATATTCTTCGGCCAACAGGCCGAGATCGTTGCCGGTTGCCACCACCCGGTCGAACAGCGCCTGCGCCCTGTCGATCTCGCCCGCCAGCACATAAGCATCGGCCAGCCACAGCGAGCACGCGAGGAAGGCGCCTTCGATCGGCTGCGTCTCCTCGGATATTTCACGAGGATCGTGACGCAGCACGAAGCCATCGCGCATCAAGTATCGTTCGACGGCCTCGAGGGTCCCCCGCACCCGCCGATCAGAAGCCGGCAGGAATCCCACCGCGGGCAACAGCAGGATGCTGGCATCCAGCAATTGCGATCCGTAGGACTCGACAAAGGCGTTCTGCCCGGGGTCGAAACCGCGTTCGCAGACGTCGCGGTGAATGGTGTCGCGCAAGCTGCGCCACTTCTCCAGCGGCGCCTCGAGGCTGAATTTCTCGGCGCTTTTGATGCCGCGATCGAACGCGACCCAGGTCAACACCTTCGATGAAACGTAGTGCTTGCCGTCGCCGCGACGCTCCCAGATGCCGTGATCCGGCTGGTCCCAGACCTCCGCCAGATGTTCCAGCACCTGGCATTCGATCGCCCAGGTGCCGTCGTCGAGCTTCAGGTCGGCGACGCGCCATTGATGAAACGCGTCGATCAGTTCACCGTAGACGTCGAGTTGCAGCTGGGCATGGGCGGCATTGCCGATCCTGACCGGCAGCGCGCCCTGGTAGCCGGCGAGCCAGGGCACCTCCCATTCCAGCAGGCGGCGCTGGCCCATGATGCCGTACATGATCTGCATGTTGGCCGGAGAGCCGGCGACGGCGCGCAACAGCCAGTTATGCCAGGCAGCGGCCTCCTCGGTATAGCCACTGTTGATCAGGGCGAGCAGCGTGAACGTGGCGTCGCGCAACCAGCAATAGCGGTAATCCCAGTTCCGGCTGCCGCCGAGCTTTTCCGGCAGCGACGTCGTCGGCGCCGCGACGATGCCGCCGGTCGGACCAAACGTCAGCGCCTTCAGCGTGATCAGCGAACGCATCACCAGATCGCGCGACAGGCCATGATAGGTGCAGCGGCCGGACCATTGCGACCAGAAGTCCTCGGTGTCCTGCAAGGCCTGCTGCGGATCGACGGGGCCAGGGAGCGGCAGATGCGACGGGCCGTAGGTGAGGACGAAAGGAATGGTTTCGCCGGCATTGACCGTGAACTCGGCGACGGTGGTCATGTCCTCGCCGCGGGTTTCGACCGGCGTTCGCAGCACCGTCATGTCCGGACCGCAGATCGCCAGTAGCGCGCCGTCGTCGGTTCGCTTCACCCAGGGGATGTCGGTGCCGAAGCCGAAACGGATGATCAGTTCCATCCGCAACTCGACGCGGCCCCGCTCGCCGCGGACCAGCCGGACGATGTCGGACGCCTTGCCGCGCGGCGGCATGAAGTCTATCAGCGTCACCGCGCCGTCCGCCGTTTCGAGACGGGTTTCGAGGATCAGGGTGTTGCCGCGGTAGCGGCGCGTGCAACTGCTGAGTTCTGCGGCGGGCGCGATCAGCCAGCGACCGTTCTTGCGGTCGCCCAGCAGTGCCGCAAAGCAGGCCTCGGAATCGAAATTCGGCCAGCAAAGCCAGTCGATCGAACCGCTGCGATCGACCAGTGCGGCGGTTTCGCAATCGCCGATCAGGCCATAATCTTCAATGTTGCCTGGCAAGTCCACTCACCGGAATTAACGCGTTACAACCGGATTCAAAGTGCATCCCTTCACGCCGCCCCCTGCACGAGCCGCTCTCCGGTGGCGTTGCGCAGCGACGCAACATCGATGACCTCGGCGATCCGATCGATCGGGATCGGCAACCGGCGCCGCCAATTGGGGTGCTCGTTGACGGTTCCAGGAATGTTGGGCTGGTCCGGGATATCGAGCAGGTCCTCCAGCGACAACGCAAGCAACCGCGATCGGGTACGGGCCAGGAAGTGCGCCACGGCGTAGAGATTATCGTTGTCGATGGCGTGACGCCGCAGCGCGTCGGACAACATGGCAATGGCGTGCCGGCGCGAGTCATCGGTCTCTCCTGGATCGATACCGAGTGATCGCTTCAGCACCAGATCACTGCAGCTTCGCCAGCCGGCGAAGGTGGGAAGGTCATGGGTATTGAAGGTCACCAGCGCATCTTGTGCATAGTGATCGACGCCCTGGAATGAGCCATGATTGTCGCGTTCGAACATCATCACCAGATACGACCAGATGCCCCAGTCGGCGAGTTGCTGGCGGAAGCCCTCGGGCACCGTACCAAGGTCCTCGCCGATCACCACGCAGCGATGCGCAATGCTCTCCTGCGCGGTTACCGCCAGCAGCGCCTCGAACGGCATCTGTACATAGGCGCCGTCGTCGGCGGCAAAGCCGTGCGGCACCAGATAGAGCCGCTTGAGGCCGAGCACATGGTCGAGCCGGATCGCGCCGGCGTGACGCATCGAGGCGCGTAGCATGTCGCGGAATGGCTCGAACGATTGCACTTCGAGCCCGGCGGCGTTGAAGCCGGCCAGGCCCCAGTTCTGTCCAGCGGTGTTGAGAGGATCCGGCGGCGCGCCGACGGCGAGTTGGCGGGAAATCGCCACCTGCTCCTTCCAGGCATCGAACCCGTCGGACTGCACACCCACGGCGACATCGAGGTAAAGCCCGATCTTCATGCCAAGACGGGCCGCGGCATCCCGGCACGAGTGCAACTGCTGATCGGCGCACCACTGCACGAATTTGACGAATTCGATTTCGGCGCCATCGGGGCCGGCGTGAAGCTCGGCGCCGCGGGCATCGTCCGGCCGCTGCCATTCCGCCGGCCATTCCCACCACGGGTGCCCGTAGCGATGCCGCAACACCTCGAAACAGGCAAAGCGCGACAGCATGGCGCCGCGCTCGGCGCGGAATTTCGCGAACGCCGCACGGCGTTCCGGCGCAGCACCGGCCTTGAACGCCTCGAACGCCGCCCGCAGCGCGCGCCACTTCAGCGCGGCGACGGCGGCATAGTCGACGACGTCGCTCTGCCGCAGCCGCAACAGAGTGTCATCATCGCCGGCTAGCATATGCGGTGAATACTCCGGCAGCCTTTCGACGTCGATGTAGAGCGCGTTGAGAAACAGCCGGCTGTTGGGCGAGTAAGGACTGCAATCCGACGGACGATCGTCAAACAGGGCATGCAGCGGATTGAGCCCGATGCCGCCGGCGCCGAGATCGGCTGCCAGTTCGATCAGCCGTTCAAGGTCGGTGAAATCGCCCATGCCCCAATTGCGTGCCGAGCGGACGCCATAGAGTTGCACCGCCAGAATCCACGAGCGGTCGAAATCGCCGCGAAAGGCCTTTTCGGGTGCCACGATGAACGGCGTCTGTTCGCTCATTCCGGACGCATCGGTGAGATGGAGACGATAAATGCCGATGGCGAGGTGGCCCGGCCATTCGATGGTCCGCTCATTGGCCGTCCCCTCGGCGATCGCGGCGGCGCCCCGGATTATTTTCCACTGCAGTGGAAATCTGGCCGCCTCGCTGACCTCCGATCGCGCATTCCGTCCGGCGCGCGCCACCACGGGTTGGCCGAGAAGCCGGCGCGGCGGCATCGCAGGCATGGCATCGAGGATGATTTGCAAGGCATCCACGCCGGTGGTGCGGCGATGGCCCTGGCCATCGAAATATTCAGTCTGGATGCCGAGGTCGGCAGCTTTGGCAAAAAGGTCCATTGGGCACGCCGCTTGCAAGGCAACGATCTGAGACGACGTCGCGAATATGTCAAGTTGGGGAAGAGGATAGTCGTTTTCAACGCGATACTGTAGGGCCGGTTCCTGAGGGAACTAAACCTCCTGTGAAAGGCTTGGTAGGATGTCCGCACCGTCTCGTTATCGATATCCGAAATGGGACGAAATTCCTATTGCAGTGGCATCACCGTGAACAAACCGACCCAGATAACCGAGAGCGCCGCGGCTGGCGGGGCTTTCCTGATCGAAAACATCTATCCGGCGATCGATGGCGGCCGGTTTCCGGTCAAGCGCATCGTCGGCGAGCCTATTGACGTATGGGCCGACATCTACCGCGACGGTCACGAAGTGATCGCCGCGGCGCTGATCTGGCGCCGTGAGCAGGACCGCGACTGGCAACGGGCTCCGATGACGCATGATATCAATGACCGCTGGGGCGGCAGCTTCGTGCCGAACAGCATCGGTCGCTACGTCTATGCCATCGAGGCCTGGACCGATGAATTCGCGACCTGGCGTCATGGATTCGAAATGAAGCAGAAGGCCGGGCAAGATGTCGGCCTGGAAGCGCTGGAAGGCGCGGGATTGCTCACCAAGGTGCAGGGCGTCGAACCGTCCGCAGCGGCGGTGATCCTGCGCCAATGCGAGGCATATCTGCAGACCGGCGACGCCGCGCCGCTTCTGGCGCCCGAATTGAAGGACGCCATGGCTGAAAACCAGTGGCGGCCCGATCTGACACGCTCGCAGCTGCTGCCGCTGATGGTGGATCGGCCACTGGCGCGCAACGGCGCCTGGTATGAGATGATCCCGCGCAGCCAGGGCAAGACGCCCGGCGAGCACGGCACTTTCCGCGACTGTATCGCGCGGCTACCGGATGTCGCCGCGATGGGGTTCGAGGTGGTGTACTTCACGCCGATCCATCCGATCGGCCGCATCAACCGCAAGGGCCGCAACAATGCCGTGAGCGCCGAGCCCGGCGACCCCGGCAGCCCCTACGCGATCGGCGCCGCCGAAGGCGGCCACGACGCCATCCACCCTCAACTCGGCACGCTGGAGGATTTCCGCGAGCTGGTCGCGGCGTGCAAAGCCCTCCAAATGGAGGTCGCGCTCGATTTCGCCGTGCAGTGCGCGCCTGACCATCCCTGGCTGACGCAGCATCCGAACTGGTTCAGGAAACGGCCGGACGGCTCAATGCGCTACGCGGAGAACCCGCCGAAGAAATACCAGGACATCGTCAATCCGGACTTCGCTTCCGAGGACGCCGGCTCGCTGTGGGATGCGCTGCGCGACGTCATCCTGTTCTGGATCGACCAGGGCGTGAAGATCTTCCGGGTCGACAATCCGCACACTAAGCCGCTCAATTTCTGGGAATGGCTGATCCGCGAGGTGCAGCTTCGCCATCCGGACGTGATTTTCCTCGCCGAGGCCTTTACCCGGCCGAAGCTGATGAAGGGTCTTGCCAAGCTCGGCTTCACCCAGTCCTACACCTATTTTACCTGGCGGACCCAGAAATGGGAGCTCGAGCAATACCTGACCGAACTGACCGGTTATCCCGAGCGCGATTTCTATCGGCCCAATTTCTTCGTCAATACCCCGGATATCCTGCCCTTCCACCTGCAGAGCGGCGAGCCCTGGATGTTCAAGTGCCGTATGGCGCTGGCGGCCACGCTGTCGAGCGTTTACGGAATCTACAATGGCTTCGAACTGCTCGAACACGAACCGATTCCGGGCAAGGAGGAGTACCTCGATTCCGAGAAATACGAGATCAAGGTCCGCGACTGGGACAAGCCCGGCAACATCAAGCCCTATATTCGCGCGCTCAATCTGGCGCGGCGCAGCCATCCGGCGCTGCAGCAAATCAACAATCTGCGGTTTGTCCACATCGACGACGGCAACGTCACCGGATTTGTCAAGCAGTCCGCGGATATGACAGACACCATTGCCGTTGCGATCGCGCTGTCGCACGACCCCCACGAATTCTGGCTGCCGCTTGGCGACGTCCAGATCGAGGTCGCAGGCGAACGCCGCAATGTCGCGGCGGTCGAAAATCTTCTGACCGGCGAGCGTCACCCGATCGAATGGGGTGGCATTCACCTGCGCATCGATCCGATGCGCGATCCCGCCCTGCTGTTTCAATGTCTGGCCTGAAGAGACATGGCCATGAACGTGATGCATTCAATCGACGCCAAGCCGATGCCAAGCGCCGTCGCCGCGGACGAGCTCTGGTACAAGGACGCCATCATCTATCAGTTGCACGTCAAGGCGTTCGCCGACAGCAACAATGACGGGATCGGCGATTTCGCCGGCCTGACCGAG
>Ga0102590_1005120_pt1 | contig 10244 bp, 8 predicted proteins | sample AraplaMF_Col_mMF_FD_76859 | JGI IMG/M metagenome (GOLD analysis project Ga0102590, IMG submission 76859) | Arabidopsis root microbial communities from the University of North Carolina, USA - plate scrape MF_Col_mMF | ecosystem: Host-associated > Plants > Roots > Endosphere | place: USA...
ACACGGCGGCCTCGCAGAGCTGGCTGCAGTGGTATCCGCCCGAAGTCGTGAGCTGCGGCCGCGACCTCTACGGGATGATCGAGACCTTCCCGCTGAAGCGCGCGCTGCCGATGATCTTCCGCGGCGGCGGCGACTGCTCGAAAGTCGACTGGTCGCTGTTCGGGCTGACGCTGGCGAACTGGTCGTTCATCGCGTTCGTGGTTCTGTCGCTGCTGCTGATCACGCTGCTGGTGCGTTCGCGCCGCGCGCGCTGAGCGTCTTCTTCAGGCCTGCGGAAGCCGCCCCTTCGAGGGCGGCTTTTTCACGTCGCAAGGTTCAGTTGTACCAGCCCTGACCCGAGAGACCGCAAGTCAGTTCCTGGATCAGGCTGCGCCAGTACCAACGGCTCGCGCAGCTGTCGGCGATGGCGGTGTTCATGGGTTGAGCCATTTCGGGCTTGGCGGCGGGGGCGACAAGGCTCAGCAGGTCTTGCCGGGCCGACACTTCTTCCGTCCTGAGCTTCGAAGCGGGCGCGCCGACGCTGGCGATGACGCCAGCCGTCTGCAGCGCGTCGCCGTCCTGCGGCATGTGGGTTGCGCTCGCCGTGCCGCTGAAAGCCAGCAGCGTCGCAATTGCACCACCCAGGGCTGCATTGCGCAGCGACGTTTTTGACTGTTTGAATTTCATGGTCGTTTCCCTTAATTGAATGCGTCGGAAAAGAGATGCCCCGGCCGCGAAAAAGATATTCGCGGGCCATGTGCATCTGCTGTAGAGGGCGTTGTGCAATGCACTGCCCAATTGCGAATGTAGGAACGCAATTCGCGGGCACACAGTGCCTAAAGTCACGAGCCGTTCGAAGGGTGCACCGCTCTGCGCTCCCTTGTAAGAGGATGGTGTCAATGCACTGTGCAGGTCTTTAAAAGTCCTTCAGCAAACACGGCTAGGATCGTGCGAAAACCGCGGAGCTTTCCCGGAACTTCTTTATCGGCGCCGAATTCTTCCAGTGAAAAAGCCGCTCCCGGCGCCTTTCCATTCCTTTCCTTTTGCATGCCCAATAACCAACCCCGGCGATCGCGCAAATACCTGATCGGCATTGCCGTCCTCATCGTGTTGCTCGTCATCGCCTCTTCATGGCTTCGACCGGCGAAGAAGAACGAATACCTCACCGCGACGGTGCAGCGCACCGACCTGGAGAACGCGGTGCTCGCCACGGGCGTACTGCAGGCTCTCAAGCAGGTGGAGGTGGGTGCGCAGGTGAGCGGCCAGCTCAAGTCGCTGAAGGTGGTGTTGGGACAGACGGTGAAGAAGGGCGACTGGCTCGCCGAGATCGACCCAGTCATCTCCCAGAACACGCTGGCGCAGGAGCAGGCCAAGCTCGACAACCTGCTGGCGCAGAAGCTGGCCAAGGACGTACGCGTCAGGCAGGCCCAGCTGACCTGGACGCGCCAGCAGGAAATGCTCGCGCAGGACGCGGCCGCGAAGCAGGACATGGAAAGCGCCGACGCCGAACTGCGCGCGCTGCGTGCCGACGCGGTGTCGCTCGAGGCTCAGATCCGCCAGCAGAAGCTGGCCGTGGCCTCGGCGCAGCAGAACCTGTCGTACACGCGCATCGTCGCGCCCATCGACGGCGACGTCGTCTCCATCAACACGCTCGAAGGCCAGACCGTGGTCGCCGCTTTCCAGGTGCCCACGCTGATGAAGCTGGCCGACCTGTCGACCATGACCGTGAAGGCGCAGGTGTCGGAAGCCGACGTGGTGCGCGTGAAGCCGGGGCAGCCGGTGTACTTCACCATCCTCGGCGATCCCGACAAGCGCTACCACGGCACGCTGCGCGCGGTGCAGCCTTCGCCGGAGAAGATCAACAACGCCGTGTTCTTCAACGCGCTGTTCGACGTGCCCAACCCCGACCGCACGCTGCGCGTGGACATGACGGCGCAGGTCGCCATCCTGCTGGGCGAAGCGAAACAGGCGCTGACGGTGCCGTTGACCGCACTGGGCGCGCGCGACAAGGACGGCCGCCAGGAGGTGCGCGTGCTCAAGCCCGACCAGACCGTGGAGACGCGCAAGGTGCGCGTCGGCATCTCCAACAACTTCCAGGCGCAGGTGCTCGAAGGCCTGAAGGAGGGCGACAGCGTCATCACCGGCGACGCCTCGGCGGTACCCGAGCGCGGCGAGACCGCCGACAACGGCGGCGGACGGGGCAAGCCTCAATGACGCAGCCGCTGCTCAGCCTGCGCGGCATCGGCCGCAGCTTTCCCTCGGGCGAGCAGGAAGTGCAGGTGCTGAAGGACGTGAACCTCGACGTCGGCAGCGGCGAAATGCTGGCCATCGTCGGCGCCTCGGGTTCGGGCAAGTCGACGCTGATGAACATCCTGGGCTGCCTCGACCGGCCGAGCACGGGCTCCTACACCGTCTCCGGCCAGGACGTGGGGGCGCTCGACAGCGACGCGCTGGCCGAACTGCGGCGCGAGCACTTCGGCTTCATCTTCCAGCGCTACCACCTGATGCAGCACCTGACGGCCACCGGCAACGTCGAGGTGCCCGCCGTGTACGCCGGCACCGACGGCCAGGCGCGCGACTCGCGTGCGCGCCAGTTGCTCGCGCGGCTCGGGCTGGGCGACCGCACCGAGCACCGGCCCAGCCAGCTCTCCGGCGGCCAGCAGCAGCGCGTGAGCATCGCGCGCGCGCTCATGAACGGCGGGCAGGTGATCCTGGCCGACGAGCCGACCGGTGCGCTCGACAGCCGCAGCGGCCAGGAGGTGATCGGCATCCTGCGCGAGCTGCATGCCCAGGGCCACACGATCATCATCGTGACGCACGACATGCAGGTGGCGAGCTGCACCGAACGCATCATCGAGATCGCCGATGGCGTGATCGTGGGCGACAGGCCGAACGTGCCGAGTGTGCCGACCGTGGAGGCCCCGGCGCAGGAGGCTTCGCAGGCCGAAGGCGAACCTCCGGCTGCGATGGCGAAGCCCGGGCTGGGCATCGCCCGCTTCAACACCGGCTGGGCCCGCTTCGCGGAAGCCTTCCGCATGGCCTGGCGCTCGATGATGGCGCACCGCATGCGCACGGCGCTCACCATGCTGGGCATCGTCATCGGCATCACTTCGGTGGTGTCGATCGTGGCGATAGGAGAGGGCGCCAAGCGCTACGTGCTGTCGGACATCCGCGCCATCGGCACCAACACGCTCGATGTGTACCCGGGCCGCGACTTCGGCGACGACAAGGCGTCGAGCATCCGCACGCTGATACCTCCCGACCTCGACGCCATCGCGGCGCAGCCCTACGTTCACAGCGTGACGCCCGTGACCTCGCGCAGCCTGCGGCTGCGCTACCGCAGCGTGGACATCAACGGCACGGTCAACGGCGTGAGCGACAGTTTCTTCCGCGTGCGCGACATGCAGATGGCCAGCGGCGCGGCCTTCACCGCCTCCGACGTGCGCCACCAGTCGCAGGTGGTTGTTATCGACCAGAACACGCGGCGCAAGCTGTTTCCCGACGGAACCGAACCGGTGGGCAAGATCATCCTCGTAGGCAGCCTGCCATGCACGGTGATCGGCGTGGCGCAGGAGAAGAAGACGGTGTTCGGCGACGGCAACAAGTCGCTCAACCTCTGGCTGCCCTACAGCACGGGCGCGAGCCGGCTCTTCGGGCAGCAGCACTTCGACAACATCACGGTGCGCATCCGCGACGACCAGCCCACCAAGGCGGCCGAGGACAGCATCGTCAAGCTGCTCACGCTGCGCCACGGCACCAAGGATTTCTTCACCTTCAACATGGACAGCATCGTCAAGACGGCGGAACGCACCAGCCAGTCGCTGACGCTGCTGCTGTCGCTCATCGCGGTGATCTCGCTGGTGGTGGGCGGCATCGGCGTGATGAACATCATGCTGGTGTCGGTGACCGAGCGCACGCGCGAGATCGGCATCCGCATGGCCGTGGGCGCGCGCCAGAGCGACGTGCTGCAGCAGTTCCTGACCGAGGCGGTGCTGGTGTGCCTGGTGGGCGGCCTGATCGGCGTGACGCTCTCGTACGGCATCAGCTTCCTGTTCTCGCTTCTCGTCAAGCAATGGCAGATGATCTTTTCAATCGGCGCCGTGGTTTCGGCGTTTCTCTGTGCATCGCTGATCGGCGTGCTGTTCGGCTACCTGCCGGCGCGCAACGCGGCGCGGCTGGACCCCATCGAGGCGCTGGCTCGTGAGTAAGGCGCATGTTCTTTCCCTGGCCTCGGTGGCCATCGCGGTGCTCGCCCTGGGCGGCTGCACGCTGTTCCAGCCGGAGCAGCGCGCCCAGCGGCCGTTCGACATTCCGCAGCGCTGGCAGCAGTCGGCTTCGCCCGCGACCACCGGGGCCGCGGTGGCGCTGTCCGCCAACTGGTGGACGGCCTTCGATGATCCGCAGCTCGACCGGCTGATCGACAACGCACTGCGCACCAACAACAACCTGGCGGTGGCCGGCATCCGCGTGCAGCGCGCGCAGCTGCAAGCCGGGCTCACGAATCTCACGCCGGGCGTGATCGGGCAGGCCAGCACCAGCCGCAGCTACGACCTCAAGCGCGGCGGCGTGGCCGGCTCGGCGTCGAACTCGTCGGTGGCGCTGAGCTACGAACTCGACCTGTGGGGCCGGCTCTCGGCGCTGCGCAGCGCCGCCGACTGGGAGCTGAAGGCCACCGAGTCCGACCGGCAGGCGACTGCGCTGTCATTGATCGGCACCGTGGCGGGGCTCTATTGGCAGACCGGCTACCTGAACCAGCGCATTGCGCTGAGCGAGGCGGGCATGGAAGACGGCCGGCGCCTCCTCGCGCTGGCGCGGGTCAAATACGCGGCGGGCGCGGTGTCGGGGCTGGACGTGGCGCAAGCCGGCCAGAATCTCGCGACGCAGGAAGCCGCCCACACTCAACTGCTGCAGCAGCGCGTGGAGGCACGCAACGCGCTGGCGATCCTGTTCGACCAGCCGCCGGAGCCGATGGCCGCCGAGCCGGCGCAACTGCCCGACATCGCATTGCCCTCCATCGATGCCGGCGTGCCCGCGAGCCTGCTGGGCCGCCGCCCCGACCTGCGCGCTGCCGAGCAGCGCCTGCGCAGCGCGCTGGCAAACGTAGACGCCACGCGCACCGGCTTCTACCCCACGCTGAGCCTGACGGGCACGCTGGGCACGTCGAGCACCGCCCTTGGCGAACTGCTGAAGAACCCCGTCGGCACGCTGGGCGCCGGGCTGACGCTGCCGTTCCTGCAATGGAATACCGCGCGGCTGACGGTGGCCGTGTCGCAGACGCAGTACGAAGAGGCGGTGGTGGGCTTCAGGCAGTCGCTGTACACGGCGCTGTCGGAGGTAGAGAACGCGCTGTCGTCACGCACGCAGCTGCGTGCCGAAAGCGAGAGCCTGGTGCTGGCGCTGCAGGAGGCACAGCGCGCCGAGCGCCTGTCGGAAGTGCGCTACCGCGCGGGGGCGACCGCGCTGCAGCCAGTGCTCGACGCGAAGGACAGGCGCCGCGCGGCCGAGGTGTCGCTGGCGCAGAACCGGCTGAACCAGCTCAACGCGACGATGACGCTCTACAAGGCGCTGGGCGGGGCGGCAGTGGCTTCGTAGCGCATTTGCTCCCTCTCCCTCTGGGAGAGGGCTGGGGTGAGGGCATCGGCCTCCAAGTCGAGGCCGCGCTTCATCGGCTGCACAGTGCCCTCACCCTGACCCTCTCCCAGAGGGAGAGGGAAGAAGACATCAGTCCTGGAATGGCGGCTTCTTCGCCAGCTTGCGCAGCAGCAGCAGGGGCAGGCGCAGCACGAACTCGACCATAAGCCGCGTGTGCATCCAGGTGAGCAGCACGTTGTCGCGGCCATAGCGGAAGTGCGAGACGCCGCCTTCCTCGGCGGTCAGGTATTTCACCGGCGCGTCGATGTTGACCGGCTTCACGCCGCGCCAGGCCAGCCGCACGACGGCCTCGGTGTCGAAGTCGAAGCGGCGCATCCAGGGCTGGCGCGCCATCACCGCGATCAGGTCGGTCACCGGATACACGCGAAAACCGTAGAGCGAATCGCCGACGCCCGCGAACAGGGTTTCGAGCTGCGTCCAGCCGTTCGACACGCGCCGGCCGCGCACGCGCAGCAGCGGCGCGCTGGCGTCGAACACCGGGCGGCCGAGCACCATGGTTTCGGGGCGAGCCAGCGAGGCTTGCATGAAGGCGGGGATCAGGTCGGCCGGATGCTGGCCGTCGGAGTCCATCGTCAGCGCGTGGGTGAAGCCGACCTCCTTCGCGGCGCGCAGGCCGTGCAGCACGGCTGAGCCCTTGCCCTGGTTCTGCGGCAGCACCCACACGCGCAGGCCCGGGTCGCCCTCGGCCATCTGTTGCAGGCGCTCGCCGGTGCCGTCGTCGCTGCCGTCGACCACCACCCACACCGGGTTCCATTGCGCGCGCGCGGCGGCGACCGTGGAGAACAGGCGCTCGCCGGTGTTGTAGCTGGGGATCAGGACAAGGTGTGTGCGCGAGGCGTCTGGCATTCGGGGGACGCGTCGGTGGCGCGCTGCTCCATGTTTTGTCGGAAGTATTGTTCGAGTTCGGCCTGCAGCACGTCGCTGTCCTGCGTGGGCGCGAAGCGCTTGCCCAGCCGCAGCCTGAAGACGATGGGCAGCGGCGGCACGCGCCACAGCGGCCAGCCCTTTGCGAGGTAGGGCGAGTCGGTGTCGATGAACACCGTCTGGATCGGCGCCTGCGCCAGCTTGGCGATCAGCGTGGTGCCCGGGCGGAACGGGTTGAGCGGCGGCGTCACCGTACGCGTGCCCTCGGGGAAGATCACCAACTGGCCGCCGTTGCGCAGGTCGTTCACCGCCAGCCGCACCATGGTGCGCGCCGACTTGTTGCTGATGTAGCGCGCCAGCCGGGCGCCCGCGCCCAGGAAGATGTTGCCCATCAGGTCGGCCTTCATGATGCAGGCGCTGCGCGGCAGCCGCGCCACCAGCAGAAGCGCGTCGAGCATGGTCGGGTGGTTGGCCACGAAGATCACGCCGGGCTCCTTGCTCATCGGGTCGAGGCAGCTAGCGTCGATGCGCATCATGCCGGTCACCGAGGCCAGCCACCAGAACATGCGGTAGGCGAAGGCGATGGTCATGCGGCCCAGGGCACGGGCGGGCGCCGCCGGCATCACCGGATGGATGAGCATGGCGAAGATGTTCCAGACCAGCGAAATCAGGCCGAGAAACAGCAGCAGCGCATAGAGCATCACCGCGAGCGGAATCGACGTGAGAAATCTCAGCACGCGGTTCATTGAATCGGTCAATCGGACGGAAGGACGGAACGGCCGGGCAACAGCCGGTCAGGCCCGCAGCTGCCCCGCGGCGACGGCGTGGGCCTCGATCTCGACCAGCAGGTCGCTGCGGCAGATGTCCGCCTCGAGGTAAACGGCGTGGCGAGCCATCGGCGCGTCGGCGCCCAGCGCTTCCTCGATGACGGCGCGCACCGTGGCGGTGTCGGAAGGGTGCCGCACGTAGACCACGCAGTCGAGCCCGGCCAGCGAGAAGGTCGCGCTGCAGCGCTCGTTCGCGGCTGTGATGACGGCCTGCAGGTTACGCAAGGTCTCGCGCGTCTGCTCTTGCACGTCGCCATGGTGCACGGTCTCGTGGCCGACGATGCTCGCGGTGCCGGAGATGAAGAGGGCGAGGTTGCCGTCGCCGGTGTCAGCCAGCGCGGCGCGGGAGAAGGTCGGAGAGCGGGGGCCGTAGGTTTCGGGATAGCGGTAGGCCGAAACCTGCCGCGGATTCTCGACCGGCAGCGGCGCCTGCTGGCCGGCCAGGAAGCGGATCGACAGCGCACCCTGGTGGATGCCCAGCGCGCAGGCGGCCGGCGCGCCTTCGAAGGCTGCGCGGCCGGCTTCGAGGAAAGCTTCCTGGCGGCCCAGGTTGAACTGGCGGTAGCGCTCCAGGCCGCCGCCGTCGGCGTTGATCTGCGGCAGGTAGTTCCAGATGCGCTGCAGGTGCGGCGTGCCGGCCTGGTCCAGCGTCTTGAAAAGATCGCGGTAGGCGCGGTGCGCGAGTTCGGCCAGGCCCTGCTTCTCGGCGGATTCGTCGAGGTCGATGGCGCCGAGCAGCCAGTGGCCGTCGGTGCGCCAGCGCGCGATGCCGGTGGTGCCCGACTTGATCTGCGCACCGCCCGCGTGCCACACGTCGGCCATGGCGCCGCTGTCGGAGAGCACGCGCGCGTTGACCGTCGGCATCCAGGCCACGCCGTGCGGCGTGCCGTAGCCGAGCGCGGCGAAGGGGGCCTTGCCGTCGGTCGCCAGCGCCAGGCTGGCCGGCAGCGACAGGCGCTCGACGCGCAGATGGGTCTCGTGGCGCTGCGGCAAGGTGGCGTGCGACGGGGTGTCGGGATTCCCGGGCCCGACGGAAGGCGATGGCGTCATCGAACAATTATCACCAAAAGCATTGACCCGAATTCCGGCCTCCAGGGCCGGCGTTGTGTGCGCCGGACAGTAAACTCGGGGCTGCTCGGATTGACACAGAAACACAGGACAGCGAGATAGAAAGCCATGGCCGGACATAGCAAGTGGGCGAATATTCAGCACCGGAAGGGCCGCCAGGACGAGAAGCGGGGCAAGCTCTGGACCCGCGCGATCCGCGAAATCACGGTGGCCGCCCGCGCCGGCGGCGCCGATCTGGGCGCCAACCCCCGGCTGCGGCTGGCGGTTGAAAAGGCCAAGGCCGTCAACCTGCCCATCGACACCATCAAGCGCAACATCGACAAGGCCACGGGCAACCTCGAAGGCGTCAATTACGAAGAAATTCGTTACGAAGGGTACGGCATCGGCGGCGCGGCAATCATCGTCGACACCATGACCGACAACCGCGTGCGCACCGTGGCCGAGGTGCGCCACGCCTTCTCCAAGCACGGCGGCAACATGGGCACCGAAGGCTCGGTGGCCTTCCAGTTCAAGCACTGCGGCCAGATCATCTTCGCGCCCGGCACCAGCGAGGACAAGGTGATGGAAGCGGCCCTCGAGGCGGGCGCGGAAGACGTCGTCACCGACGATGACGGCGCCATCGAGGTGATCACCTCCGTAGCCGAATTCGAGGCCGTGAAGAACGCACTCGAAGCCGCCGGCCTGAAGCCCGACGCCGCCGAAGTCACCATGCGCGCCGAGAACACGGTCGAAGTGACCGGCGAGGACGCCGCAAGAATGCAGAAGCTGCTCGACGTGCTCGAGGACCTGGACGACGTGCAGGACGTCTATCACAACGCCTCGCTGTCCGAGTGAGCTGCCGTCGTCGAATGAATGTTTGTTGAATCACAGCGAGAAATGAAGGCCCGCGAATGAAGGTACTGGTAATTGGGGGAGGGGGCCGCGAACACGCTCTGGCATGGCGCCTGGCGCAGGCCGCACGGGTGAGCCGCGTGTACGTGGCGCCGGGCAATGGCGGCACCGCCAGCGACGAGCGCTACGACTGCATCGACATCACCGAGCCCGCCGCGCTGCGCGAGTGGGCTATCAAGGAAAAGATCGCGCTGACGGTGGTCGGTCCCGAGGCGCCGCTGGCGGCCGGCGTGGTCGACGAGTTCCGCGCGCATGGCCTGCGCATCTTCGGCCCGACCCAGGCAGCCGCGCAGCTCGAAAGCTCGAAGGCCTTCTCCAAGGCCTTCATGAAGCGCCACAAGATCCCGACGGCCGAGTACGAGGCCTTCACCGACGCCGCTGCCGCGCACGCCTACATCGACGCCAAGGGCGCTCCCATCGTCGTCAAGGCCGACGGCCTGGCAGCCGGCAAGGGCGTGGTGGTGGCCATGACGGCCGAGGAAGCGCACGAGGCCGTCGACTTCATGCTGGTCGACAACAAGTTCGGCGTGTCCCACAACGAAGGCGGCGCGCGCGTCGTCATCGAGGAATTCCTGCAGGGCGAGGAAGCCAGCTTCATCGTGCTGTGCGACGGCAAGAACGTGACCGCGCTGGCCACCAGCCAGGACCACAAGCGCCTGCTGGACAACGACGAAGGCCCCAACACCGGCGGCATGGGCGCGTATTCGCCCGCGCCGGTGGTCACGGCCGAGGTGCATGCGCGCGCCATGCGCGAGATCATCCTGCCGACCATCCGCGGCATGGAAAAGGACGGCATCCCGTACACCGGCTTCCTGTACGCCGGGCTCATGATCGACGCGGCCGGCCACCCCAAGACGCTCGAATTCAACTGCCGCATGGGCGACCCCGAGACGCAGCCGATCATGATGCGGCTCAAGTCCGACCTGTTCGAAGTCTTCTGGCACGCCACCGACGGCACGCTCG
>Ga0102590_1005123_pt1 | contig 10232 bp, 10 predicted proteins | sample AraplaMF_Col_mMF_FD_76859 | JGI IMG/M metagenome (GOLD analysis project Ga0102590, IMG submission 76859) | Arabidopsis root microbial communities from the University of North Carolina, USA - plate scrape MF_Col_mMF | ecosystem: Host-associated > Plants > Roots > Endosphere | place: USA...
CAAGGTGCTGGTGTTCTTCGACATCGGCGGCTCGATGGACTCGCACATCCAGCAGGTCGAGGAACTGTTCTCGGCGGCCAAGAGCGAATTCAAGCACATGGAATATTTCTACTTCCACAACTGCCTCTATGAGGGCGTGTGGAAGCAGAACCGCCGCCGCTTCACCGACCGCACCCCGACCTGGGACGTGCTGCACAAGTACCCGCACGACTACAAGGTGGTGTTCGTCGGCGACGCCTCGATGAGCCCTTACGAGATCATGGTGCCCGGCGGCTCGGTCGAGCATGTCAACGAGGAGCCCGGCTCGGTCTGGCTCGAGCGCATCACCCGGACTTATCCGCACGCGATATGGCTCAATCCGGTGGCGAAGCGGCACTGGGATTATTCGGAATCCACCACCATCATCCGCCGGCTGTTTTCGGAGCGGATGTTTCCCTTGACCATCGAGGGCCTGGAAGGCGCGATGAAGGAACTGGTGCGGTAGGTTTGCGAGAGGACAATCATGGCGCAGAACATCACCCGCGGCATCAAGGCGATGATCGACGAGGCCAATGCTCAGATCGAAACCATGAGCGCGGCTGATGCCATCGCCGCGGCAAAGCGCGACGACGTCGTCATCGTCGACATCCGCGATCCGCGCGAGATCGAACGCGAGGGAAAAATTCCCGGCGCGTTCTCCTGCACCCGCGGCATGCTGGAATTCTGGATCGATCCGGCAAGTCCCTATGCCAAGGCGGTGTTCCAGGAAGACAAGAAATTCATCTTCCACTGCGCCGGCGGTATGCGCTCGGCGCTGGCGGCCAAGACCGCGCACGACATGGGGCTGAAGCCGGTGGCGCATCTCGGCGGCGGCTTTGCCGCCTGGCGTGACGCCGGCGGTCCGGTGGAACGGGTCGAACCGCGCAAGACGAAATCGTAAGCAACTCATCAACAGGCCATCATCATGACATCCACCGACGATCCGCTGGTCTCAACCGACTGGCTCGCCGCCCATCTCGGCGATCCCAGCGTCAAGATCATCGACGCATCCTTCAAGCTGCCGGGCGTGCTGCCGCTGCCGGCGGAGGATTACCGCAAGGCCCACATTCCGGGCGCGGTGTTTTTCAGCGTCGATGACATCGCCGATACGAACGATCCGCTGCCGCACATGTATCCGGATGCGAAACGCTTCGCGGACGAGGTTGCCGCGCTCGGAATCTCCTCCGATGACACCGTGGTGGTCTATGATGCCGGCGGCTGGGTGGCGGCGCCCCGGGCGTGGTGGATGCTGCTGTCCTTCGGCCATGACAAGGTGAAGGTGCTGGATGGCGGCTTGCAGAAATGGCTGCACGAGGGACGCCCGACCGAGTCCGGCGAGGTCGTGCCCAAGCCGGGACGTTTCGACGCCAGGCTCGACAAGGGCTTCGTTCGCAGCAGGCAGCAGCTGCTCGACAACCTGACGACACGGGCCGAGCAGGTGATCGACGCCCGTCCGCGTCCGCGGTTCGAAGGCAGCGTCGCCGAACCGCGGCCCGGCCTGCGCTCCGGGCATATTCCGGGCAGCCGCAACGTGCCTTATGCCGGGTTGTTCGATGCCTCGACGGGCATGATGCGGCCGCTCGAGGATCTGCGCGCGGCGTTCACCGGCGCGGGCGTCGACCTGAAGCAACCGATCGTCGCCAGCTGCGGGTCGGGGGTCTCCGCCGCGGTGTTGATCCTGGCGCTGTACCGGCTCGGCGTGCGGGGCACCGCGCTGTATGACGGATCGTGGGCCGAATGGGGGCTGCCCGAAGGGACGCCGGTTGCGACCGGGCCGGTGTAGCCGCGTGTCCTACAATGAGGATCTCTGAACCCGGCCGGCGGAGCCCACCGGGGCCGGTAGCGGATCGAAGAAGCCGAGCGTGGCCGGCTGCGGCGGCACGATGCGGGGCCGCACGATCCGGCGCCGCTTGACGCGATGCTTTTGCACCCGCTTCGCCGGCGTTGCCGACTTGCCAGGGCCAGCCGCTCTGGATTCGATGACCACTTCAGGGCCGCCCAGCGTGGCGATCCTGGCTGCGGCGGCGCCGGGTGGTGCCGCCATCGAAGGCTCGGGCGTGGGCAGCTGATCCGCGGCCGGCGGCGGCGGCTGCATCGACGCGACGCGGGTCTCAGTCGTTGGAGCTTCGGGCTTTTGCTCAGCGACCGGTGCCGCCGCCGCTTCGGCGGGCGCTGGCGGCTCGGCCTGGGCCGGCGCCTCGGCTGCCTTGTCCAATGCCTCCGGTTTCCGGGCTTCCGGCTTCGGCTCGGACGAGATGGCGGGAAGCGGGGCGCCGAGCCTGTCGGTGTCGGCAGTGACCGCAGGGCCAGCCGGCTGCTCCGGGACGGAGACCGGTGTCTCGGCAGCGGTTGCGGGTGCGGGATTGGCGGGAGCTGGAACCGGTGTGTCCACGCGCAACATGGCCAGGGTGGCCGTGGTGTCTTCGAAACGTTGCGCGAAAACCGTCTCCGGCGCCGGACGCCGGCCCGGCAGGTTGACGAATTCCTCGTGGGCCGAGCGCAACAGGGCCGCGGCGCCAAGGCCGAATACCAGGATCGACAGCGACAGCACGACCGCGACAAACAGGAAACGAAAACCTGGCAGCATGAATAACTGTTCCGCCTTCGTCTGTGCGAAGGTCCTAGAGCCATCAGGGACGCGGCGACAACGCTGAAAAGCTGCTTCGCGGTCTGGCGGTCACGGCCAAGTCCCTGCGAATCAGGCTCATTCCAGAATACCGCAAGTGCGGGAACCCGCTCGTTAAAAATTCCGGGCGTGACGAAGCGCAGGGCGATGTCGCTTCCTTTGCGCGATGTCGCCGGGCAATGCTGGCGGCGCGGCTGTTGCCATCATGCAATAAGCCACCAAATCACGAGTGATTTCGCGGAATTGTCTTGAATGCGCCGCTATCCTGCGTCATCTGCCGTTAACTGTCCGGTGTCGGCTTGGCTTTATACAAGGGCGATGATGAACATACGTATTCTGACGTTGTGCGCAGCGGTTGCTGCAACTGCTGCGGGAACTTCGTTTGCGCTGGCGCAAGCCTATCCGCCCGGTCCGTATTCTTCGCAGCCCGCGCCGTATCCGGCCGATTACAATCGCCGTCCGAGTGCGATGGACGCGATGCCGGATTTCGATGCGCTGGAGGATGACGACGCCCCGCCGGCCCGCGGTGCGACGGCGCTGCCGCCGCCCGGTCCGGTGATGTCGCCTGACGATCCGCGTTATGGCCGCCCGATGGGTGCCCCGGTCTATTCCGACCGCCAGCCTTATCAAGGGCAGGTTCCGCAAGGCCCTGTGATGTCGCCCGACGATCCGCGCTACGGCCGTCCCGCCGGTCCGCCGCCGGTGATCTATTCGGATCGCGGCAACGATAACCGCGTTCCCGGTTCCGGCTTCATCTATCCCGACGACAATCGCGGCCCGCGTCCGCCGGAAGGTGTCGGCCCGCAGGGTCCGGTCACCGGGGCGATCCCGCAGCCGCAAGGACCCGATGGCCGGCCGATGGTGCTGTCCGCCTTGCCGCCGGAAGAGCAGCCGGAGGCCGCGCCCGCGCAGCTGCCGCCTAACCTGCGCCGGCAGGAAGTGGCCTTCGCCACCAAGGAGCCGGCCGGCACCTTGGTCGTCGATACCCCGAACACCTATCTCTATTACGTGCTGGGCGGTGGCCGCGCCATCCGCTACGGCGTCCGCGTCGGCCGCGATGGTTTCACCTGGACCGGCACGCAGAAGATCACCCGCAAGGCGGAATGGCCGGATTGGCATCCGCCGACCGAGATGATCGAGCGCCAGCCCTACCTGCCGCGCTTCATGGCCGGCGGCCCGGGCAATCCGCTCGGTGCCCGCGCCATGTATCTCGGCTCGACGGTGTACCGCATCCACGGCACCAACCAGCCGTCGACCATCGGCAAGTTCGTCTCCTCGGGCTGCATCGGCATGCTCAACGAGGACGTCTCCGACCTGTTCGACCGGGTCAAGGTCGGCACCCGCGTGGTGGTAATGCCCGGCGGCTCGCCGCCGGCCTCAACCACCACCGCGTCAGCCGCGCCGATCCCGGGACCGAACGCCGCGCCGGCGAACGCCCCCCTAGGCGCCCAGCCCACCACGGTGCAGCCGCTGCCGCCGCCGGTCACGATCCGGTAGTAAGAAGTCATTGCATCTCAACACGTCGTCCCGGCCTTGCGCCGGGACCCATCACCCCTGGCTTCAGTTATTCAAGCAAGGCAACTTTCGTCGTGCCCTGACGAGAGGACACGGCGTATGGGTCCCGGCGCAAGGCCGGGACGACTCGCGGATATTTTTCGTGCCTACCCGATCACCCGCACCGGTGCGCCGTTGAACCACGCCGTGATGTTCTCGATCATTTCCTTGTAGTAGCGGGCGTAGTTTTCTTTCGTGACGTAGCCGAGATGCGGCGTCAGCACGACGTTGTCGAGCTTGCGCAAGGGATGATCGACCGGAAGCGGCTCGTGCGAATAGGTGTCGAGGCCGGCGCCGGCGATTTTTCGCGCCTGCAGGATTTCCAGCAGCGCCGCCTCATCGACGATCGGTCCGCGCGCCGTGTTGATCAGGTAGCTGGTCGGCTTCATCCGCAACAGATCGACGCGCGAGACGAGGCCGCGCGAGCGCGCGCTGAGCACCAGATGAATGGTGATGATGTCGGCGGTGGCGAACAACTCGTCCTTGGTGACATGGGTAGCGCCGGCCTTTTCGGCGGCCTCGGGGGTGAGGTTGGTGCTCCAGGCGATGGTCTTCATGCCCATGGCGCGCGCGATGCCGGCAACGTGGCTGCCGAGCTTGCCGAGACCGATCACGCCGAGGGTCTTGCCCTCGATGTCCTCGCCGAGGGTGACCTGCCACGGCTCGCCGGCTTTCATCCGGGCGTTTTCGAAGCCGATTTTGCGGGTCAATTCGAGCATCAGTCCGATCGCAAGGCCAGCGGTGGGATTGCCGACCGCGCCGGTGCCGCAGACCACGACGCCGCGCGCCCTGGCGGTCTCGAGATCGAACGATGCGTTGCGCATGCCCGACGTCATCAGCAGCTTGAGGTTTGGCAGCGCGTTCAGCACGTCGGCGCCGAACGGCGTGCGCTCGCGCATGGCGCAGACGATCTCGAAATCCTGCAATGCCGCGATGGCGGCCGCGGCGTTTTCGAACGGCGCGTTGAACACGGTGACGTCGACGCGGTCGGCGAGTTGCGACCAGTCGGCCATCTTGAGGGCGGCATTTTGATAGTCGTCGAGAATTGCACAGCGCAGGCGCGTCATGGAAGATCCATCCGGTGAATGACGGGAGCAGGCCGTCGGGGCACCCGATGGTTGCGCGCCATGCCGGCGCGCGCAAGCGCGGGCCGCGCGAAATCGGCGGCGAGGCGGCGAGGGATCAGGTCAGGTCGGGAATTCGGGACGCCGCGTGCTTGGCGCGCCAGGCCGGTCCCGGGCCGCGCATGTAATGCAGTTCCGGGCGATAGGGGTTGAACGCCGCGGAGGCGAACTGGCGCCAGAAGGCGCGGAAGTCCTGAAGCAGTCCTGTGTGCCGGTCGCGGCTGTCTGCCGCCTGGGCGTGGGGTGTGGCCGTGATGCTCGACATGACGATGCCCGCCTGATTATTCCCCCGCAACTTCTGTTGAAGAGGGCGCGTCTTGGCGCAGACGCAGTTTTGGGCAGCAGCCGTTAAGAGAAAGTTTAATTTGTCCGGACCGGCCTCCGGCATGGTATCAACCCGGTAATCAACCGTGGTGAACGAACGGAAAACAGCCTCCCGCGGTTGCCCTTTTCGGGTCGCGCCGCTACATCAGCGCCAGCAAATTCCCCCGATAACCCGGCGGTTCCGCCCCCTCCGGGGTATCCTGGGATCACACCTTTCAAGGATCATGATGGCTCGCCAGTTCGTCTATTTCATGCAGGGTTTGTCGAAGACCTATCCGGCCCGCAAGGTGCTCGATAACGTTCACCTGTCGTTCTATCCCGACGCCAAGATCGGCGTGCTCGGTGTCAACGGCTCCGGCAAATCGACGCTGCTGCGGATCATGGCCGGCATCGACAAGGAATATACCGGCGAGGCCTGGGTCGCGCAGGGAGCCCGGGTCGGCTATCTCGAACAGGAGCCGCAGCTCGACCCGGCCCTGACGGTGCGCGAGAACGTCATGCTCGGCGTCGCCAAGCAGAAGGCGATCCTCGATCGCTACAACGAGCTGGCGATGAACTATTCCGAAGAGACCGCCGACGAGATGACCAAGCTGCAGGACGAGATCGAGGCCGCCGGGCTGTGGGATCTCGACAGCAAGGTCGACCAGGCGATGGACGCGCTGCGCTGTCCGCCCGACGACGCCGACGTCACAAAACTCTCCGGCGGCGAGCGCCGCCGCGTCGCGCTGTGCAAGTTGCTGCTCGACCAGCCCGAACTGCTGCTGCTGGACGAACCGACCAACCATCTCGACGCCGAGTCGGTATCGTGGCTGGAAGGCCACCTGCGCAACTATCCCGGCGCGATCCTGATCGTCACCCACGACCGCTACTTCCTCGACAACGTCACCGGCTGGATCCTCGAGCTCGACCGCGGCAAGGGCATCCCCTACGAGGGCAACTACTCGTCCTGGCTGCAGCAGAAACAGAAGCGCCTCGAGCAGGAAGGCCGCGAGGATGCCGCGCACCAGAAGACGCTGGCCCGCGAGCAGGAATGGATCGCGTCCTCGCCCAAGGCGCGCCAGGCCAAGTCCAAGGCGCGTTACCAGCGCTACGAGGACCTGCTCAAGCAGGCCAGCGAGAAGCAGACCCAGACCGCGCAGATCACCATTCCCGTCGCCGAACGCCTCGGCCAGAACGTGGTCGATTTCGAGGGGCTCGGCAAAGGCTATGGCGACCGAATTCTGATCGACGACCTCACCTTCAAGCTGCCGCCGGGCGGCATCGTCGGCGTGATCGGCGCCAACGGCGCCGGCAAGACCACGCTGTTCCGCATGATCACCGGCCAGGAAAAGCCCGACAAGGGCACCATCACCGTCGGCGAGTCGGTGCATCTGGGCTATGTCGACCAGTCGCGCGACGCGCTCGACGGCAAGAAGACGGTGTGGGAGGAAATCTCCGGCGGCAACGAACTGATCCTGCTCGGCAAGCGCGAGGTCAATTCGCGCGGCTACTGCTCGTCGTTCAACTTCAAGGGCGGCGACCAGCAGAAGAAGGTCGGATCACTGTCCGGCGGCGAGCGCAACCGCGTGCATCTGGCAAAAATGCTGAAAGCCGGCGCCAACGTGCTGCTGCTCGACGAGCCGACCAACGACCTCGACGTCGACACGCTGCGCGCCCTGGAAGAAGCGCTGGAGGATTTCGCGGGTTGCGCGGTGATCATCAGCCATGACCGCTGGTTCCTCGACCGCATCGCCACCCACATGCTGGCGTTCGAGGGCGACAGCCACGTCGAATGGTTCGAGGGCAATTTCCAGGACTACGAAAAAGACAAGATGCGGCGCCTCGGGCAGGACTCGATCATTCCGCATCGTGTGAAGTATAAGAAGCTGACCCGGTAACCAGCCCCCAGCATTCGACACCGAGCACAGAGATGGCCGACTGGAGCGCACAGCAGTACCTGAAGTTCGAGGACGAACGCACGAGGCCGGCGCGGGATCTCCTGGCACAGGTTCCATTGCAGGAAGCCCGCAAGGTGGTCGACATCGGCTGCGGCCCCGGCAACTCCACCGAGTTGCTGGTGCGGCGCTGGCCGCTGGCCGCGGTGATCGGCGTCGATACCTCGGCCGACATGCTGCGCCAGGCGCGCGAACGGCTGCCGGCACAAAACTTCATCGAGGCCAACATCGCGCACTGGGCGCCGCCGGCTTCGACCGACGTGATCTTCGCCAATGCGGTGTTCCAGTGGGTGCCCGACCATCTCAAGCACCTGAAGCGGCTGCTCGGCGCGCTGACGACGGGCGGGGTGCTGGCGGTGCAGATGCCCGACAATCTCGACGAGGCCTCGCACATCCTGATGCGCGAGGTGGCGCACATGGAGCAGTGGCGCAAGCAGCTTTCCAAGGCCGCCGAACTGCGCGACGGCCTGCCGAAGCCCGGCGAATATTACGATGCGCTGAAGCCGCTGTGCAGCCGGCTGGAGATCTGGCACACCACCTACAATCACGCCCTCGACGACGCCGCCGCCATCGTCGAATGGGTCAAGGGCACCGGCCTGCGGCCGTTCGTCGATCCGCTGGAACTGGCCGAGCGCAAGGCCTTCGTCGCCGAATACACCGCACGCATCGCCGCGACCTACCTGCCGCAGGCGGACGGCAAGGTGCTGCTGCGGTTTCCGCGGATCTTCATCGTCGCGGTGAAGTGAAGGGGCTCCTCGCTCGAAGAGGACTTCTCCGCAACATTGCATTTCAGTTCGTCATGGCCGGAACAGGTCCGGCCATGACGAACAATGCTGTTGTTGTTCGCTGCGGTGAATCGCCGCTGCGCGACGGCTCGACAAATCGAATGAATTCCCCAATTGAGGGCGACACCTGCACCGTCCCCACCGGAGTCCTCCCCGCATGTCCATGACGCCTGAGACGCCGCTGCCGCCGCGTGGCCTGCGCTTGCGTCCGATCCCGATGCTGATCTTCGGCTCGCGCTGGCTGCAGCTGCCGCTCTACGTCGGCCTGATCGTGGCGCAGGGCGTCTATGTCGTGCTGTTCCTGAAGGAACTCTGGCACCTGTTCAACCACGCCTTCGATTTCTCCGAGCAGCAGATCATGCTGGCGGTGCTCGGCCTGATCGACGTGGTGATGATCTCCAACCTCCTGGTGATGGTGATCGTCGGCGGCTACGAAACCTTCGTCTCCCGCCTCAACCTGCAGGGCCATCCGGACGAGCCGGAGTGGCTCAGCCACGTCAACGCCAGCGTGCTGAAGATCAAGCTGGCGATGGCGATCATCGGCATCTCCTCGATCCACCTCTTGCGCACCTTCATCGAAGCCGGCGGGCTGGCGTCGGGCAAGAGCGGCTACACCGAGACCGGCGTGATGTGGCAGACCATCATCCACACCGTGTTCATCCTCTCCGCGATCGGCATCGCCTATGTCGACCGGGTGTCGAATCAGGCGATCGACGAGCAACGCAAGGCCGGCGAGGGGCACGGTCACGTATAAGGAACTTGCCAGGTTCTCATTTCGGCAGTGCTGTGATAGGCTCCTGCTTTATCAGTGGTGAGCCCATGGCGGATATCGACAACATCGTGCTTGAGCACTCGCGGCATATTCGCGGAGCCGTCGATGGCCTGCGCGACGATATGCGCGAAGTGAAGCATCGCGTTGGCTCGCTGGAGCGCGAGATTGCACACGTCCACGTCGAGATTGCTCAAGTCCATGTCAAAATCGCCGAGATGTCCGAACGGATCGATCGTGTTTCGGACCGCCTGGAACGTGTCGAAAAGCGACTCGATCTGACGGAAGCTTGAGCGCCTTGCCGCGCCTTTGCGTATTGATGGTCTTTTTTCTACTGCTCGTGGCGGGTTCTCCTCCAGCCCATGCTGCCGATGCCGGCTTCACCCAATTCATTGCCTCGCTGTGGCCGGAAGCGCAGGCCGCCGGGGTGTCGCGCGCGACGTTCGATGCACAGACCCGCGGGCTCGAGCCGGATTACAAGCTGCCCGACCTCTTGCTGCCGGGGCGGCCGGCGACCGGCGCGCCGTCGCAGGCCGAGTTCGTCCAGGTGCCGGCCGACTACATCAAGGAGGCCTCGATCGCGCGGCTTGCCGCCGAGGGGCAGCGGCTGATGCAAAAGCATCGCGACACGCTTGCCGCGATCGAGCAGCGGTTCGGCGTGCCGGGTCCGGTCATCCTGGCGATCTGGGGCCGCGAGACCGACTACGGCCGCTATGCGCTGCCCTACGACACGTTGCGCGTGGTGGCGACGCAGGCCTATGTCGGCCGGCGCAAGGAGCAGTACCGCACCGAATTCATCCTGGCGCTGAAGATCCTCGGCGAGGGCGACGTGGCGCGCAAGGACATGCGCTCGTCGTGGGCCGGCGCCACTGGGCTGACTCAGTTTCTGCCGTCGGAATTCTACAAGCACGGCGTCGATCTCGACGGCGACGGCCACGTCAACATCTGGACCTCGGTGCCCGACGCGCTGGCCTCGGCGGCGCAACAGCTCGTCAACAAGGGCTGGCAGAGCGGACTGCGCTGGGCCTATGAGGTGAAGCCGCCGGCCAATGCCGACTGCACCCAGGGGGTGGCCGAGGTGACGCGGCCGATCGGCGA
>Ga0102590_1005126_pt1 | contig 10230 bp, 10 predicted proteins | sample AraplaMF_Col_mMF_FD_76859 | JGI IMG/M metagenome (GOLD analysis project Ga0102590, IMG submission 76859) | Arabidopsis root microbial communities from the University of North Carolina, USA - plate scrape MF_Col_mMF | ecosystem: Host-associated > Plants > Roots > Endosphere | place: USA...
AAGGCGGAACCGGGCTCGGTTTATCGCTGGTGAAACATATTCTTAACCGCCATCGCGGCCGGCTTTTGATCGAAAGCGTGCCGCGGAACGGGGCCACCTTTACCGCCTGTTTTCCCCAGGCGAGGCCCCCGGCGTCAGCCTAAAAGCAAGCGATTTCAATCACTTGCTTGTGTCATCCAACTGTCATCCAACCTTCGTAAAAGCTCTATCGACCGCTCCTACACGGGCGGTGTGAGCGCGATCGGGCGCACCGGCGCTTCGCTCACCAAGATGGAGACCAGCCATGAATTTCCTCAAAACGATTGTCGCCGCCGGCATGGTCGCCGCGTCGACGTCGGCCTTCGCGGCCGACATCACCGGCGCAGGCGCGACCTTCCCCTTCCCGATCTATTCGAAGTGGGCCGACGCCTACAAGAAGGAGACCGGCAACGGTCTGAATTACCAGTCGATCGGCTCCGGCGCCGGCATCAAGCAGATCCAGGCAAAGACCGTGACCTTCGGCGCCACCGATGCGCCGCTCAAGCACGAGCAGCTTGAAAAGGACGGCCTGGTGCAGTGGCCGATGGTGATGGGCGCGATCGTGCCGGTCGTGAACCTCGAAGGCGTCAAGCCGGGCGAACTGGTGCTGTCGGGCGAAGTGCTTGGCGACATCTATCTCGGCAAGATCAAGAAGTGGGACGATGCCGCGATCGCCAAGCTCAATCCGAAGCTGAAGCTGCCGGCCGACGCGATCACCGTGGTCCGCCGCTCCGACGGTTCGGGCACCACCTTCAACTTCACCGACTACCTCTCGAAGTCGAACGCCGAATGGAAGGCCAAGGCTGGCACCGGCACCGCGGTCGAATGGCCGACCGGCGTTGGCGCCAAGGGCAATGAAGGCGTTGCCGGCAATATCGGCCAGACCAAGAACGCGATCGGTTATGTCGAATATGCCTACGCCAAGCAGAACAAGCTGACCTATGCGGCGATGATCAACAAGGCCGGCAAGACCGTGCAGCCGACCATCGCAGCCTTCCAGGCGGCCGCGTCGAATGCCGACTGGGCCAAGGCGCCCGGCTACTACGTGATCCTCACCGACCAGCCCGGCGAAGCCTCCTGGCCGATCACGGCCGCGACCTTCATCCTGATGCACAAGGACGCGACCGATAAGGCCGCCTCGCAGGAAGCCATCAAGTTCTTCAAATGGTCGTTCGAGAAGGGCGGCAAGATGGCCGAAGAGCTCGACTACATCCCGATGCCGGAATCGGTCGTCAAGCTGATCGAGAAGACCTGGTCGGCCGAGATCAAGAGCTGATCGGCCAGCGGTTCTAGATGCGATCCGCTCAACCCGGGACGTCCCGGGTTGAGCATCCCTCTCGGGACAGGAGAGGCAAGAACAATGCACGGGGCGAAAAGCCGTGCACCGAAGTCCGGGTCATTGGGCTATAGTAAAGGGGATTGGGCGTGGCAGAAATGGCGGTTGAAAGCGACGTAATGGAAGCTGCCGGACCTTACGATCGCGCGAGGGCCCTCAGCGCGTTCAAGCTCGGCGACGTCACCTTCTACTGGATCACGCGCATCTGCGCGATCTCGGTCCTGCTCATCCTCGGCGGCATCATTCTCTCGCTGATCGTCGGTGCCTGGCCGGCGCTTCGGGAATACGGTCTTGCTTTCCTGACGACGCAGCGCTGGGCGCCGTCGGCCGACCCGCCGGTGCTGGGTGCGCTCGGCCCAGTCTACGGCACGCTGATCACCTCCGTTATCGCGATGATGATCGCGATCCCGGTCGGCCTCGGCATTGCGGTGTTCCTCACCGAAATCTGCCCGCTGTGGCTGCGCCGCCCGATCGGCCTTGCCGTCGAACTGCTCGCCGGCATTCCCTCGATCATTTACGGCATGTGGGGCTTCTTCGTGCTCGGCCCGTTCCTGGCCAACACCTTCCAGCCCTTCATGATCAATCTGTTCGACGGCGTGCCGGTGCTGGGCGCGATCTTTGGCGGTCCGCCGTCCTATCTCAGCCTGTTCAACGCCGCGCTGATCCTCGCCATCATGGTGCTGCCCTTCATCACCTCGATCTCGGTCGACGTCTTCAAGACCGTGCCGCCGGTGCTGAAGGAAGCCGCCTATGGCGTCGGCTGCACCACCTGGGAAGTCGTCCGCAACGTCGTCATCCCCTATACCCGCGTCGGCGTGATCGGCGGCATCATGCTGGCGCTCGGCCGCGCACTCGGCGAGACCATGGCGGTCACCTTCATCATCGGCAACTCGTTCAAGATCCAGTCCTCGATCTTCGCGCCGGGCACCACGATCTCGGCGGCGATCGCGTCCGAATTCGCCGAGAGCGACGGGCTGCACCAGTCCGGCCTGATCCTGCTCGGCCTGTTGCTGTTCATCCTGACGTTCTTCGTTCTCGCTGCCGCCCGGCTGATGCTGATGCGCCTGGAAAAGAAGGCGGGGAACTGACATGAACCCGATCTACGTTTCCCGCCGCCGCAAGAACATCATCATCAAGTTCCTGTGCCTCGGCGCCGCGGCGTTCGGCGTCACCTGGCTGGCGCTGATCCTGTTCACGCTGTTCTACAATGGCCTTTCCGGCATCAACCTCGCCGTCTTCGCCCAGGATACGCCGCCGCCCGGATCGACCGAGGGTGGCCTGCGCAACGCCATCATCGGCTCGATCATGATGACCGCGATCGGCGTCGGCATCGGCGCGCCGCTCGGCCTGTTCGCCGGCACCTATCTCGCGGAATACGGCAAGCACGACAAGCTGACCTCGGTGATCCGCTTCATCAACGACATCCTGCTCTCGGCGCCCTCGATCATCATCGGCCTGTTCATCTACGGCGCGGTCGTGGTGCCGATGCGCGGTTTCTCGGCGATTGCCGGCTGCCTCGCCCTCGCCGTGATCGTGATCCCCGTGGTGGTGCGCACCACCGAGGACATGCTGGGGCTGGTGCCCAATCCGCTGCGCGAGGCGGCGTCCGCGCTCGGCATGCCGCGCTCCTTGGTGATCCGGCGGATCGCCTACCGCGCCGCGCGCGCCGGCCTGATCACCGGCGTCCTGCTCGCCACCGCCCGCGTCGCCGGCGAAACCGCGCCGCTGCTGTTCACCGCGCTGTCCAACCAGTTCTTCAGCCTCGACCTCACCAGGACGATGGCGAACCTGCCGGTGACCATCAACAACTTCGTGCAGAGCCCTTACGCCTACTGGAAGCAGCTGGCCTGGGCCGGGGCACTCCTGATTACGCTTACCGTATTGGCCCTGAATATTGGCGCCCGCATCCTCGGCGCCGAGAGGACATCCAAATGACCGAACTCTCCGTATCCGTGAGCAACGCGAGCGGCCCCGTTCCGCAGGTGCCGCTGCCGGAAGCCGCGCCCAAGGTGACGGTGCGCGGCCTCAACTTTTACTATGGCGAGCACCACGCGCTGAAGAACATCAACCTGACGCTCGGCACCAACCGCGTCACCGCCTTCATCGGCCCGTCCGGCTGCGGCAAGTCCACGCTGTTGCGCGTCTTCAACCGGATGTACGATCTCTATCCGGGCCAGAAGGCGACCGGCCAGTTGATGCTCGACCAGACCAACATCCTCGACCCCAAGCTCGACCTCAATTTGCTGCGGGCCCGTGTCGGCATGGTGTTCCAGAAGCCGACGCCGTTCCCGATGACGATCTACGAGAACATCGCCTTCGGCATCCGCCTCTATGAAAAGATCTCCAAGTCCGAGATGGACGGCCGGGTCGAGAAGGCGCTGCGCGGCGGCGCACTGTGGAACGAGGTCAAGGACAAGCTCAATGCCAGCGGCCTGTCGCTGTCCGGCGGCCAGCAGCAGCGCCTGTGCATCGCGCGCACCGTGGCGGTCCGGCCCGAGGTGATCCTGTTCGACGAGCCCTGCTCGGCGCTCGACCCGATCTCGACCGCCAAGATCGAGGAATTGATCCAGGAACTGTCGGAGGACTACACCATCGCCATCGTGACGCATAACATGCAGCAGGCGGCGCGCGTCTCCGACAAGACCGCCTTCATGTATCTCGGCGAGCTGATCGAATTCGACGACACCAACAAGATTTTCACCTCGCCCGGCGATCGACGTACGCAAGATTACATCACCGGCCGGTTTGGTTGAGGAGACGACGAGAATGGCTTCCGAACATACCGCCAAGGCTTTTGACAGCGACCTTCAGGAACTGACCCGTCTCGTTGCCGAGATGGGCGGCCTTGCCGAGCGCATGATCACCGAATCCGTCGATGCGCTGGTTCGCCGCGACGTCGCGCTCGGCAAGCGCGTCGTCGCCTCCGACGTCGAGATCGACCGTCTGCAGCATCTGATCGAGGAGCGTGCGGTCTTGACCATCGCGCGCCGTCAGCCGATGGCGATCGACTTGCGCGAAATCGTCGGCGCCATGCGCGTCGCCACCGATCTGGAACGGATCGGCGACCTCGCCAAGAACATGGGCAAGCGCGTCTCGGCGCTGGAGAACGATTTCCAGCCGCTGAAGCTGATGCGTGGCCTCGAACACATGACCGACCTGGTGCAGTCGCAGGTCAAGTCGGTGCTGGACGCCTATGCCGCGCACGATCTGCCGGCGGCGATGGCGGTGTGGAAGGGCGATGAGGAAGTCGACGCCATCTGCACCTCGCTGTTCCGCGAGCTGCTGACCTACATGATGGAAGACCCGCGCAACATCTCGTTCTGCATCCACCTGATGTTCTGCGCCAAGAACATCGAGCGGATCGGCGACCACGCCACCAACATCGCCGAGACCGTGTTCTACATGATCGAGGGGCAGCAGATGCTCGACAAGCGCCCGAAGGGCGACATGACGACGTTTGCTGCAACCATTCCCAATAGCTGAGGATTACAGGATGAGCGCGCGCATTATGGTGGTCGAGGACGAGGAAGCGCTGACCACGCTGTTGCGCTACAACCTCGACGCCGAAGGCTATGAGGTCGAAACCGTCGCCCGCGGCGATGACGCCGATACCCGGCTGAAGGAGCGGGTGCCGGATCTGGTGGTGCTCGACTGGATGCTGCCAGGCCTGTCGGGCATCGAGCTGTGCCGGCGCCTGCGCGCGCGGCCCGAGACCAAGCAGCTGCCGATCATCATGCTGACCGCGCGCGGCGAGGAGAGCGAGCGCGTGCGCGGGCTTGCGACCGGCGCCGACGACTACATCGTCAAACCGTTCTCGGTGCCGGAGCTTCTGGCGCGGGTGAAGGGCCTGCTGCGGCGCGCGAGCCCGGAACGCCTCGCCACCGTGCTGACCTATGGCGACATCGAGCTCGATCGCGAGAAGCGCCGCGTCGCCCGCTCCGGCCGCCAGATCGATCTCGGCCCGACCGAGTATCGGCTGCTTGAATTTTTCCTGGAACATCCCGGCCGCGTCTTCAGCCGCGAGCAGCTGCTCGACAGCGTCTGGGGCCGCGATATCTACATCGACGAGCGCACCGTCGACGTCCACATCGGCCGCCTGCGCAAGCTGCTCAACCCCGGCCGCGAGCAGGACCCGATCCGTACCGTGCGCGGCGCGGGCTACGCGCTGGATGATCGCTTTGCGAAGGTGGAGCCGTAAGCGCTCGCGCTCTCCGCACACTCCGCCGTCGTCCCGGCCTTGAGCCGGGACCCATAACCACAGATCTCGTTTGTTGAAATGCGCTGGAGCTCCAGCTCGGCATAACCACAGGCAACAGTGGCTGCGGGTCCCTGCGTTCGCAGGGACGACCTCGTTGAGGTAGTTCGCCTTAGCGCGTCTGCTTCGGCGCCTGCCGCCGCCGATCGGCGGCCGGCTGGTAGGCGACACGCGAGTGGTGCGCGCAGTAGGGCAGGCCGGCGAGGGCCTTGCCGCCGCAGAAGAAGAATTCCGGGCTCGCGGGATCGCCGACCGGCCAGTGGCAGGTCGCCTCATTCAGCTCGAGCAGCGACAGCCGCTGGCTCATCGGCACCACATTGTCGAACGCAACCGGATCGGGCTCCAGCTCCACCTCAAAGGCGTGCGCGAGCGCCGTGTTGCCGCGCGAGACCGGCCGCGCCACCCGCATCATCTGCTGGGCGGCGGGGCGCGCCTTGCGCTGCCGCGGGGCGGCCGAGGAGGGGCTCTTGGCACGGCCGGACAGGCCCAGGCGGTGCACTTTGCCGATCACAGCGTTCCGCGTCACATTGCCGAGTTCCGCGGCAATCTGGCTTGCCGATAACCCGGCTTCCCAGAGCTTCTTCAGCTGCTCGACGCGATCATCGGACCAGGTCAATACCGTCATCGTATGCTTCCCTTCGCGTCGCGCCGGCCAACCTGGGGCAGCGCCCGCGATGTCATTCGTCTCAAAAATCCCTGCGGTCAGAATCCCTTAGCCCTCGCCGGGCGCGCCAATCGCGCCCGAACGTTTACGCTTTCACAGAAGACTCTAAGGGATCAAAACCGCCGCACGAGATGTCGTACCCGACAGTCCAAAAGCTACAATATGGCGTGACTCGGGCGCAAGAGTCCGGGCCCCAACGTCCACATGTTCTGACATCTAGGCATTCCACTGCGTGTTTTCCACCACACCGCAATCCTACGGATTTTCCATCTTGCACTGCAGGAAAGGCCGTTCCATGGCGTGTTGACAGCGCCCCGCGCCCACATAGAATACCTCTCACGTGCCGCCCTTAAGAGGCGGCACGTTTCGTTTCGCAAGACCGGCTGTTGCCGCCTTCGCGCCAAGGCACGCGTGTGCTCTGCGGCAGGTCTTGAATGCAGGTCTCCAACCTCAAGTGATTGTCATGACCAATAGCGCCACGTCGCATCTGCTCCCCGTCTTCGCCAGGGTCGATCTCGGCTTCGAGAGCGGGGAGGGCTGCTGGCTGACCTCAACCACTGGCGAGCGCTATCTCGACTTCACCTCGGGGGTCGCGGTGAACGCGCTGGGCCATTGCCATCCGCATCTGGTGCAGGCGCTGCAGGAGCAGTCGACCAAGCTTTGGCACATGTCGAACCTGTTCAGGTCGCCCGATGGCGAGAAGCTCGCTGCGCGGCTCTGCGAGCAGAGCTTTGCCGACCTCGTGTTCTTCTGCAATTCCGGCGCGGAGGCGATGGAGGGCGTGATCAAGGTGGTGCGCCGCTACCACGCGTCCAAGGGACATCCGGAGCGCTACCGCCTCATCACCTTCGAAGGCGCGTTCCACGGCCGCACGCTGGCGACGCTCGCCGCCACCGGCTCCGCCAAATATCTCGAGGGCTTCGGCCCGCCGATGGACGGTTTTGACCAGGTGCCGCATGGCGACCTCGAAGCCGTCAAGAAGGCGATCGGCCCGCAGACCGCCGGCATCCTGATCGAGCCGGTGCAGGGCGAGGGCGGCGTGCGCTCGGCGCCGCAGGCCTTCTTCAAGGCGCTGCGCCAGCTCTGCGATGACAAGGGCCTGTTGCTCGCCTTCGACGAGGTGCAGACCGGCATGGGCCGCACCGGCGATCTCTTTGCCTACAAGCGCGTCGGCGTGACCCCTGATGTCATGTCGCTGGCGAAGGCGCTCGGCGGCGGCTTTCCGATCGGCGCGGTGCTGGCGACCGCGGAGGCCGGCTCCGGCATGACGCCAGGCTCGCACGGCTCGACCTTCGGCGGCAATCCGCTGGCGATCGCGGCCGCCAATGCCGTGCTCGACGTGATGTTGAAGCCCGGCTTCTTCGACCATGTGCAGAAGATGTCGCTGCTGCTCAAACAGAAGCTCGCCTCGGTGGTCGACCGCTATCCTTCCGTGCTGTCGGAAGTGCGCGGCGAGGGGCTGCTCGTCGGCGTCAAGGCGGTGGTGCCCTCCGGCGATCTCGTCAACGCGCTGCGCGACCAGAAACTCCTGACGGTCGGCGCCGGCGACAATGTCGTGCGCTTCCTGGCTCCGCTGATCGTTAGCGAGGCCGAGATCGACCAGTCCGTTCAGATGCTCGAAAGCGCCTGCGCCGTGCTGTCGGGCGCACAGTTAAAGAAGGCGGCGGGATAATGAGCAAGTCCGTCCGTCACTTCCTCGATATCAACGAACTGCCGTTAGATGAGCTGCGCAACATGCTGGCCTTGAGTGCCGACATGAAGGCCAAGCTGAAGGCGCATGAGAAGGGCAGGAAGCCGCTCGAAGGCAAGACGCTGGCGATGATCTTCGAACGTCCCTCGACCCGCACGCGGGTCTCGTTCGACGTCGGCATGCGCCAGCTCGGCGGCGAGTCCATCATGCTGACCGGCGCCGAGATGCAGCTCGGCCGCGGCGAGACCATCGCCGACACCGCGCGCGTGCTGTCGCGCTATGTCGATGCGATCATGATCCGCATCCTCAATCACGATGCGCTCTTGGAGCTCGCCGCGCACGCCACCGTGCCCGTCATCAACGGGCTGACGCGGCGCTCGCATCCCTGCCAGGTGATGGCCGACCTGATGACCTTCGAGGAGCATCGCGGGCCGATCGAGGGCAAGACCGTGGCCTGGACCGGCGACGACAACAACGTGCTGGCGTCCTGGGCGCATGCCGCCGAGCGATTCAAGTTCAAGCTCAATGTCGCAACCCCGCCGGAGCTGGCGCCGAAAAAGGTGATGCGCGACTGGATCAAGGCGACCGGCGCGCCGATCGTGCTCGGCACCGATCCGGAAGCCGCCGTGCGCGACGCCGATTGCGTCGTCACCGACACCTGGGTGTCGATGGGCGACAAGGAGGGCGAGCACCGCCACAACGTGCTGAAGCCCTATCAGGTCAACGAGAAACTGATGTCGCTCGCCAGGAAGGATGCCATCTTCATGCACTGCCTGCCGGCGCATCGCGGCGAAGAGGTCACCGATGAGGTGATCGACGGCCCGCAATCGGTCGTGTTCGACGAGGCCGAAAACCGCCTGCACGCGCAAAAGGGCATTCTGGCCTGGTGTTTTAACGAGGTAGCGTAGCCTCCCCCGTCGTCTCTGCGAAAGCAGGGACCCATACCGCGCGATCTCTCGATTTCGCGATGTGGGAGACGCCTTTGGTCGCAATGAAAGCCTGTAGCTATCGGTCCCTTGCGTTCGCAGGGACGACGTGTGGAGATGGTTTCGCCGTTTTTCGCCCCCTTCACTTTTCGCTTGCCGACCCCAGATAGAGCGCCATGGTTTCAGAATCCTCCGACATGAAAATCACGACCGAGGCGCCCGTTCGCGCGCCGTCATCCGTTCCCGTCGATGATGCGGTGCTGCCGTTCGAGGTCGGCGCCCTCGACCTGCGCGGGCGGCTGACCCGGCTCGGCCCCGCGCTCGACGACATCCTGACCAAGCATGATTACCCGGCGCCGGTCGGAAAGCTGCTCGGCGAAGCCATCGTGCTGGCGACGCTGCTCGGCTCGGCGCTGAAGTTCGAGGGCCGCTTCATCCTGCAGACGCAGACCGACGGCCCGGTGTCGTTCCTGATCGTGGACTTCCAGTCGCCCGATCGCCTGCGCGCCTATGCGCGCTATGACGCGCGGCGGCTGAAGGACGGCCTGAATTCCGGTCAGTTGCTCGGCAAGGGCCATCTGGCGATGACCATCGACCAAGGCGGCGACATGAGCCGCTATCAGGGCCTCGTCGCGCTCGACGGCGGCAGCCTGGAAGACGCCGCGCATGAATATTTCCTGCGCTCCGAACAGATCCCGACCCGCGTGCGGCTTGCGGTCGGCGAGGAATGGCGCGGCGGCGACGGCGGCAAGCACCGCTGGCGCGCCGGCGGCATGCTCTTGCAGTTCCTGCCGAAGGCGCCCGAGCGGGCGCGGCAGGCCGATCTGCATCCGGGCGACGCGCCTGAAGGCATGGTCACGCATGAGGTTGCCGAGGACGATGCCTGGGTCGAGGGCCAGTCGCTGATCGGCACCGTCGAGGATGTCGAGCTGATCGATCCGGACCTGTCGGGCGAGCGCCTGCTGTACCGCCTGTTCCACGAACGCGGCGTGCGCGTGTTCACGCCGCTGCCGCTCCGCGCGCAATGCTCCTGCTCGCGCGAGGCGGTGTCGGCCATGCTGAAGAGCTTTGCGCCAAAAGACCGCGCCGACATGGTGAAGGACGGCAAGGTGGTGGTGACCTGCGAGTTCTGCTCCTCGGTCTATCAGTTCACCCCGCACGAAGCGGGCGTGGAGGAGTAGCGGCCCGACTCCAGGCGTGAAGGCGACAGCTGCATGCGGCCGGAGGCTAACTCAGCAGCGTGCGGACCTGGGTGGCGGCATCGTAGATTTCGACCTGGAGCATGGGATAGGCCGTCTTCAGTTTTCTGCCGGCTGCTTCGGCAGCCTCCGCAGTGTCGAA
>Ga0102590_1005131_pt1 | contig 10217 bp, 9 predicted proteins | sample AraplaMF_Col_mMF_FD_76859 | JGI IMG/M metagenome (GOLD analysis project Ga0102590, IMG submission 76859) | Arabidopsis root microbial communities from the University of North Carolina, USA - plate scrape MF_Col_mMF | ecosystem: Host-associated > Plants > Roots > Endosphere | place: USA...
GCGGTGGCGGTCACGCTGGTCGCTTTCGTCGCCGGCGGCACGGCCGGCTGGGTCGCGCATGGCGCCGCCAACGCGCCCTCGACCTTCCAGAGCTTTACGGAGGACGCGCTCGACGCGCACCGCCTCTATGTGGTCGAGGTCCGCCACCCGGTCGAGGTCCCCGGTAATGAGCGCGACCATCTCCAGGCCTGGCTGACCCGGCGCTGCGGCTGGACCGTGTTCGCGCCGAATCTGGAGGCGAGCGGGCTGAAACTGGTCGGCGGCCGGCTGCTGCCGGGGCCGAGCGGACCCGCTTCGTTCCTGATGTATGAGGGCGCCTCGGGCGAGCGCTACACGATCTACACCGCCAAGACCGAGACCGGCGAGACGCAGATGCGCTACGCCAGGACGGACAAGGACGGGGCGCTGTTCTGGGCCGAGCGCGGCGTCGGCTATGTCGTCAGCGGCGGCGGCGCCGACCGTGATCGCCTGACCAAGGTTGCGCAGGCGGTCTACGACCAAGCCGAGAAACACGGCGGCTAAGCAACCGCGCGAGCGGTGCCTCGATTCCGTCATTGAAAATCTGGAATCAGGACATGGGCGCGTCTCATTATCGCACCGGGTGTTCACACGAATATGAGCGGCGTTCGATCCGCCGATCGACGCGGGCGGCCTCGATTGGGGTTTTTGGTACCGCGCTGGTCCCCCTCTCGAGGCCGCACCTTTTTATCGGCTGCCCCGCCGGACAGTCGACACGCCGTACACGTCAGCGTTGAAGCGCGATCCGCGCTTCAAGCGTATGTTGAGCATCATCCTGTCGGGAAGAGAATGCTCCGATCGTCGAATCAAATGCGGACGGCGCCCTAGCCGAGCCCGCTTCGCGGATTATAGGGGTGTTGGTCCCGCCACTTTTCCATCAATGCTTCAAGCTCAGCGTCGTTCCCGTCCGGTAGCATAATCCTGATGGTGACGAAGAGATCCCCCGTTCCGCCCGATTTCGGCAAGCCCTTCCCTTTGAGGCGGAAGGTCCGACCGCTGGAGGTGTTTTTCGGGACCGACAGTTCCACTGCATTGCCGAGCGTGGGCACGCGCACCTTGCCACCAAGAACAGCCTCATAAAGCGTGACCGGCAGGTCGATCCTGAGGTCGGCCCCGTCGATCTTGAAGAACGGGTGCGGCGCGATGTTCATGGTAATCAGGAGGTCGCCGGGCGGGTGACCTTGGGCCGTCTCGCCCTGCCCCCGCAGCCGGATCTGCTGACCCTCGATTACACCGGCCGGAATCTTGACATTGAGTTCCTTGCCGTTCGGCAGCCGAACGCGCTTCTCGCCGCCTTTGACAGACTCTTCCAGAGAGACCGACATCGCGACATTGACGTCAAGATCGAGCCCGATCCCGCCGGTGTCGAATTCGAACTGAGCGCCGCCGCCGGCACCGGGCCGCGCGCCGCGCATCCCGCCGCCGAACATGCTGTTGAGGATGTCCTCGAACGCGCCCGCGCCCTGGCCGGGGCCTGCTCCGCCACGGAAGCTGTAGCTCTCAAACCCTCCGGGACCGGCGCGACCGCGCGGCCCGCCGCCGCCAGGAAAGCCCTGGAAGCGCGGCTTGCCCTCGGCGTCGATCTCGCCGCGATCGAACTGCTTGCGCTTGTCCTCGTCGCCGATGATCTCATTGGCCGAATTGATCTCGGAGAAGCGCTCGGCGGCCTTGGGATCACCCTTGTTGCTGTCGGGATGATGCTTCTTGGCCAGCTTGCGATAGGCGCTCTTGATTGCGGCAGCGGTTGCGCTCCGCGGCACCCCCAAGACCTCATAGGGGTCGCGCATACGTCACGTCTCCTCTTGAGATATCAAAATGTTCAAAGGGCTCCCCGCCCCACCTGAGCCTCATGTGGGGGCGAGTGGCATTTTTGCAACTAGTCAGAACAGCCGAATCCTAGCGACGCCACGGCTTTAGCGTATGAATCTCCCAACGGCCATGGCTGCTTTGGCAGCCAGCCCCCTGGAGCCAGCTTTCGGTACTACCGTTGACGTAGCTCGCCAGGAAATCGCGGCATTTGCGGCCATCCTCGGCGGCGTAGGACTGTGCGATCGGCGTTACCGAACCGCGCGCGCCGGTTTCCGGATTCTCCCAGTGCTGGCTGGCGTCCTTGTCGCCCATGCTCAGCACGTCTGAGGCGGCGTTGCGGGCGAAGGCGAGATCGGTCTCGGTCGGCGGGGCGTCCTTCGCCGGCCGCGCGATCGAACCGGTGAGGTCATTGTCGTCGGCCTTGGCGTAAGCGCCGGCGTCAGTGCGGGACACGCTGCAACCGCTAGCGCCGAGCCCGATCAGAATCATTGCCGCCATGAAGCCCGACATCCGCATCGCCGATAGGCCAACGCGTTCCCATGCCCTATATAGAGCAAGAGCAGACAAAAGCGCGCTTTGGGCCGCAGGACGCAATTCGGACTCCAGACATGACCGACACGACCTCGATGAAACACCAGACACCCTTAACATCCGGTGATTTCACTGCCGCCGACGAGCCATTTGCGCTGTTCGAGGCCTGGCTGAACGAGGCCATCAAGAGTGAGCCGAACGATCCGAACGCCATGGCGCTCGCAACCGTCGATCAGGATGGCCTGCCCGATGTGCGCATGGTGCTGATGAAAGGCTTCGATAGCGAGGGGTTCGTCTTCTACAGCCACATCGCCAGCCAGAAAGGCCGCGAACTCGCCGCAAATCCTAAAGCGGCGTTACTTTTTCACTGGAAGTCGCTGCGCCGCCAGGTCCGTATCCGTGGCAACGTGACGCCGGTGACCGATGCCGAGGCCGACGCTTATTTCGCCACCCGGCCGAAGCAGGCGCAGATCGGTGCCTGGGCGAGCAAGCAATCGCAGCCGCTGGAGAGCCGCTTCGCGTTCGAACAGGCGATCGCCAAGGTCGCGGCCAAGCACGTCATCGGCGAGGTGCCGCGGCCGCCCGGCTGGAGCGGCTGGCGCATCACGCCTGTGCGGATCGAGTTCTGGCACGACCGCCCCTTCCGCCTGCACGATCGCATCGAATTTCGTCGTGACGCGGCGGGCCATCCATGGTCCAAGACGCGGATGTATCCTTGAGCCTTGTCTCGACCGTTAGGCCGACCTGAAAGATGTCCATGCCGCATTCGTCCAATGCGCCGCGCCGCACGCTGCTCCTGACCGGAGCGAGCCGCGGTATCGGCCACGCCACCGTGATCCGCTTCTCGTCGGCGGGTTGGCGCGTCATTACCTGCTCGCGGCATCCCTTTCCCGAGGACTGCCCGTGGGATGCGGGGCCTGAAGACCACATCCAGGTCGATCTCGGCAACCCGGAGGACACCGCGCGCGCGATCACCGAGATCCGCAATCGGCTCGAAGGTGGCACGCTGCACGCTCTCGTCAACAACGCCGCCATCTCTCCGAAGGGCCCGGGCGGCGCCCGGCTCGGCTCTGTCGACACGGACCTCGACACCTGGACGCACGTCTTCCACGTCAACTTTTTCGCGCCGATCATGATGGCGCGCGGGTTGATCGAGGAGTTGAAGGCGGCCAAGGGTTCGGTCGTGAACGTCACCTCGATCGCAGGCTCGCGCGTGCATCCCTTTGCCGGTGCGGCCTACGCCACCTCGAAAGCGGCGCTCGCCGCGCTGACGCGCGAGATGGCTTCCGATTTCGGCCGCGTCGGAATCCGCGTCAACGCGATCGCGCCGGGCGAGATCGACACTTCGATCCTGTCGCCGGGCACTGAGAAGATCGTCGAGCAGCAGATCCCGATGCACCGGCTCGGCACGCCCGACGAGGTCGCCAAGATCATCTATGTGCTGTGTACCGATACCAGTTCTTACGTCAACGGCGCCGAGATCCACATCAACGGCGGCCAGCACGTTTGATCCGATAGCGTCATCGCGCTGCAGTGACGGAGCCTTGGCGACACCTTCGCGATCGTGTCCCGGACGCGCTGCAACGCTAGGCGTTGATGCGCAGAGCCGGAACCCACCGTGACACGGCACGCTTGGTGAGATGGGCCCCGGCTCTGCGGCGCACCGTCAAAGAGACGCTGCGCTGCGTCCGGGGCACGAGAGCAGAATGTGGCGCACCTCGCCATACCGTCATTGCGAGCGAAGCGAAGCAATCCGGACTGCCTCAACGATGGCAGTCTGGATTGCTTCGTCGCTTTACTTCGCGATGACCGAAACTTGGCGAAATGGTCGGGGAAGCAAGGCGATCCAGACAACGCCGCCGCAAGACTGGATCGCCCGCCTTCCTTCCGCTTCTCAGTCCAGGCGAATTCGACGCGACCGGTCGCGCAGCCTCAACGTTGCAGCATTCGGAGCGGCAGCGTCGAACGCGCTCGAGCAGTCGTCATCGTTCTCGCCGTCGAGCAGCGGAGCACCACAGTGTCGGCACATGCGCGCCGACAACGACGGCGCCTTGCCGCTCGCCGCGATCTGACGGTAGCTGGTCAGGTCGATGACGTTGCGGGGCGTCGTTATGTGTTTCTCAACCATGGTTGTTCCTCGCGGCTAACCCGCTACTTATCGCAGACAAGTTTCGCGCAAACGTTCAGCGCACCGCTCAAATTTTACCGGAGGAATTGGGGCGCGGCACACGCATCACAGCGCAGCCGCAATGACGATCTATTCTGCGACACCATCAGCCTTGTCTTGGCGAACGGCGTAAGGTCTCGGTCACTATTTCGAAAGCGCTGGGCCGGCTCACAGCCACTTCTTCCACTTGAAGATCCAGTACGGGACGATCGCCGCGAACAGCATCATCACGATCGCCATCGGATAGCCGTGCGTCCATTCGAGTTCCGGCATCACCTTGAAATTCATGCCGTAGATCGAGGCGATCAGCGTCGGCGGCATCAGGACAACGGCCATGACCGAAAACAGCTTGATGATGTTGTTCTGCTCGAGATTGACGACGCCAAGCATGGCGTCGAGCACGAAGGTGATCTTGCTGGAGAGATAGGAGGCGTGGTCGGTCAGTGAGGCGACGTCACGCTGCATGGTCTTGAGCTGCTCGCGCATGTCCTTGGACCATTTCACACCTTCGACCACCGCAGACAGGAATGTGACGACACGGCCGATCGACACCAGGCTCTCGCGAACCTTGGAGGTCAAATCGCCCTTGCGGCCGATCGAGATCAGGATCTGCGAATATTGCTTGGCGTGGCCGTGGCGCTCGCTCTCCGGCTCGAAGATGTCGTGGCTGACCTGGTCGATCTCCATGCCGCAGCGTTCCAAGATGTCGGCGCAGCGGTCGATCACGGCGTCCAGGAGCTCCATCAGCACCATTTCGCCGGTAATCGCGGGGGTGCAGGACCGAGCCAGCTTGGCCTCGACCAGGGCGAACGGCTTGGGCTGGTCATAGCGCACCGTGACCAGCCGGTGGTCGCCGAGGATGAAGGTGACCGCCGTGGTCCGGGGCATGTCGGTATCCGAGTGGCACATCAGCGTCGCAGTCATGTAGCGTGCGCCGTTCTCGATATAGAGGCGGCTGGAGATCTCGATCTCCTGCATGTCCTCGCGGGTCGGGATTGCGATCCCCAGCAGCCGTTCAACGGCCTTGTCCTCGGCGGCGGTTGGATTGACCAGATCGACCCAGACTGCGTGCTCCGGCACTGCCGCGAGATCGTCGACCACGGCCTTCTTCAGGGAGGAGTCGGAGGGAACAAACACAGAAAACATGAACAACTCCAGCAGAGGGCCTGCGACAGAATGACAGCCCTTAGCGCGATTCTGACAAGTTCATGATGACAACCACATTAACGGTGCGTTTGCATTTGTGGCGGCGGCGCGACCTAAGTGTGGCGATAAATCGACAGCTGTGCTTTTCGCGCCAAAGAACCAGCCAACAGACGGAAAATTTGCGGCAAAAAAGCCACAGGTTGGGTCTCGCAGCGCGGGATAAGCCCCTCAATGCTGGAATTGTGGCAGATTTCAACGATAATGAAAGCAACGGAGTCGAAGGGCCTTGGGTGCTATGCTTGAGGACCTGCGCGGTATTGTTTTGATTGGAACCAAACCATGTCGTCGCTGAAGGTTATGTTCGGAATTGTGGCTGCCGGCTTCATGCTGTCAGGCTGCATGCAGGGCACGCATTACGAAGCTACCAACACCCAGAATTTCAAGCCGAAGGACAAGGAACTGCTTGCCAAGATCCGGTACGAAAATACGCCGGTCGCAGAGCCGTTCCGCCGTGCCATCGTCGATTACCACCGCAAGGAATCGCCGGGCACGATCGTGGTCGATTCCGACAATCATTACCTCTATTACGTCATGGATGGCGGTAAGGCGATCCGCTACGGCATCACCGTGGGCGAAGAGGCCATGGCCTGGTCCGGCATCGCCAAGGTCGGCAGCATGACGGAATGGCCAGCCTGGCACCCGACTCCCGGCGAGATTTCGCGTCTGGGCGTGCCGACCTTCGTCGCTCCCGGCCCTGACAATCCGATGGGCTCACGTGCGATGTATCTCTATTCAGGCGGCAAAGACACGCTGTTCCGCATTCACGGCACCAACCAACCGGAATATATCGGCGCCTCGATCTCCTCGGGCTGCATCCGCCTGACCAACGAGGACGCCATCGACCTCTACAATCGCGTGAAGGTCGGCACCATCGTCGTGGTGCTCGAGCCGAAGCACGGCGACTCGCCCTACAATTCGCGCCTCGCGCTTCAGGGCGGCGGTTTCCAGAGCAGCAATTAACTGCGTCTGAAGTTCTTCGAAAGCGCCGGTTTTACCGGCGCTTTTTTGTTATCGGCTTACTCTTGCCGGAGTCCGCTGTCGGCTTCTCCGCCGGCGCGACGGGGTTCTCCTGATCGTCGGGCCCATCCTTGGCGCTCTCCGGCTTGGCGGCGACCTCGCGTGGCGGCGCCTCCTCGGGGCGCTCCGCCGGCAGCAAGGGCGCGATCTGCGGTAAGGGATCCCAAACGTTCCATTGGCAGATCCGGTAGTCGTTGCGCCGCTGCGCCAGGTCGAGATGGACGTGATCCTCGTGGTACCAGTCCGAACCCGGGCCGAGCACAGTGGAGAAACGCGAGCAGACCGAATGCAACACCCGCTCACGCACGTCGCGGGGTATCGTCCGGTCGGTCAGGCCGATCGTCTGCCCGTTGGCGAGCTTGAGGGAGCGCACGTCGAGTGCGTTGGCCTTGCCGTGCTCGGACAACAGCGCGCCGGCGACGCGGTTGCGGCCGCGGCACTCAAAACTGTCGAAGTTGTCGAGGTCGGTGATGGTCGAGCCGAGGCTTGCGGCCAGCGGCACCATGTCGGTGCGCACCCAATCGGCGATCGCTGACGCCATGGTGCAGCGGAGGATCGCCGCCGGCTTGACGGCGACCTTGCGCTTGTCCGGCAGCACGATCGCTTCCAGCCGCACCAGATCCACACCACCGCAAGCCCCTGGGCCGCGGATGTCGGGAATGGATGGAGCGATCGCGATATCTTCGGTCAGCGCGAGGCGGCACGCCGAGAGCTGCTTCTCGGGCTGCGGCGCAGCCTCGGCCGGCTTATCGGCGCCGGACTTGTCCGGAGAAGCTTTCTCAAGGGAAGGCTTGCCGTCGGCCTCCGGCGCGCCCCCGTCCGTCGCCTTCGGAGCCTCCTCGGGGCGGGGCTTTGGTAGCGGTATCTTGGTGGCGTGAACGCTTCGGTGTGGTCGTGGAGTCCCAAAACCGAAGATATCGAGCGGTGCACCATGGGTTCGCGCATTTACGGGCTCGGTCAGCGCAAGAGACAGGCCGAGCCCAGCGGTAACCATTGCCGCGCCAGCGGACATATTGCCGCGACAAGACCATTTGCGGCGAAAGTCCGGCAGGCTAAAACTCATGACAATTCTTTGGCCCTGCGCTGAGAGCGACAAAGCGCCCAGCGACTTCTCGGAGGAACGTCTGAATGCTCGGTTTGATGCAAGATTGGCCCCTGCTCTGCCACCGGATCATCGAACACGCCGCCAAGATTCACGGCAAGCAGGAGGTTGTCACGCGATCGGTCGAGGGACCGATCCATCGCACCACCTACGCCGAAATCCACAGACGCGCGCTCAAGGTCTCGCAGATGCTGGAGCGCGACGGCATCAAGCTCGGCGACCGCGTCGCCACGATCGCCTGGAACACCTGGCGCCACCTCGAAGTCTGGTACGGCATCATGGGCATCGGCGCCATCTGCCATACCGTCAATCCCCGGCTTTTCCCCGAGCAGATCGCCTGGATCATCAACCATGCGCAGGACCGCATCGTGATGGTCGACCTCACCTTCGTCCCCGTGCTGGAAAAGCTCGCCGACAAGCTGCCAAGCGTCGAACGGTACGTCATCCTCACCGACAAGGCCCATATGCCCGAGACCACGTTGAAGAACGTCGTCGCCTACGAGGACTGGATCGCCGAGGCCGACGGCAAATTCAAATGGAAGGACTTTGACGAGAACACGGCGGCCGCAATGTGCTACACGTCAGGCACGACGGGCGACCCGAAGGGTGTGCTGTATTCGCACCGTTCCAATGTGCTGCACGCGCTGATGGCCAACAATGTCGATGCGCTCGGCACCAGCGCCTCCGAAACAATGCTGCCGGTGGTGCCGCTGTTCCATGCCAACAGCTGGGGCATCGCCTTCTCCGCGCCGTCGCAGGGCACCAAGCTGGTGATGCCGGGACCCAAGCTCGACGGCGCCTCGGTGTATGAGCTGCTCGCCACCGAGAAGGTGACGCACACCGCGGGCGTGCCGACGGTGTGGCTGATGCTGCTTCAGCATATGAGCGCCAACAATCTGAAGCTGCCGGACCTGAAGATGGTGATCTGCGGCGGCTCGGCGATGCCCCGCTCGATGATCAAGGCCTTCCTCGACATGGGCTCGAACGTCCGCCACGCCTGGGGCATGACGGAGATGAGCCCGATCGGCAGCGTCTCGGCGTTGAAGCCGCCGTTCAGCGATGCGACCGGCGATGCCAGGCTCGATGTCCTGCAGATGCAGGGCTACGCGCCCTTCGGCGTCGAAATGAAGATCACGGACGATGCCGGTGCGGAGCTGCCCTGGGACGGCAAGACCTTTGGCCGCCTCAAGGTCTCCGGTCCCGCGGTCGCCAAAGCCTATTACCGGGTCGACACTGACATCCTCGATGAGGAGGGCTTCTTCGACACCGGCGACGTCGCGACCATCGACGAGGGCGGCTATATGCGGATCACCGACCGCTCCAAGGACGTCATCAAGTCAGGCGGCGAGTGGATCTCCTCGATTGACCTCGAGAACCTCGCGGTCGGCCATCCGGCCGTCGCGGAGGCCGCTGTGATCGGCGTCTTCCACCCCAAATGGGACGAGCGGCCGCTGCTGATCGTGCAGCTCAAACAGGGCCAGCAGGCCACGCGCGAGGACATCCTGAAATACATGGACGGCAAGATCGCCAAATGGTGGATGCCCGACGATGTCGCCTTCGTCGATGGGATCCCGCATACCGCGACCGGCAAGATCCTGAAGACTGCGCTCCGCGACCAGTTCAAGGAGTATCGCTTCCCGAACGCGGCGGCGTAGCAAAATCGTAACCAGACGTCATGCCCGGGCTCGTCCCGGGCATCCACGTCCTGGCCGCAGGAAAGAAAGGCGTGGATGGCCGGGTCAAGCCCGGCTACGACGATCCAGGCGCTTGTGGAACTCTTGAATTTGCTCCCGTGGCGTGGTCTCAACGGCTGAGTGTCGCGCAAATCGGCCGGCACCGCCCCACGACCCCGGCAGAGCTCACCCGATGGCCCGCAGGTTTTCCGCTCCCTATCAATCGGAGCCCGTGTCCAGCCTCGCGAGCTGGGCGCGCAATCTGGCCGTGTTCGCGGCGGTAACGGTGGTGGTGTCGATCATCATCGTTCGTTTCGACTTCCTGGAGATGAAGCCGGCGCTGGCCACCTTCTTTGGCGGGCTCGCGATCGCAGGACTGTCCATCCTGCTCGGCCTCGCCGGCTTTGCCGCGATCTGGCAGAACGGCTCGCGCGGCATGGCGCGCATCCTGCTCGCCTTCCTGATCGACGGGGCGATCCTCGCCTATCCCGCTTATCAGGCGATGCTCTATCGCAAGCTGCCTCATATCTACGATATCACCACCGACCCCATAGACCCGCCGCGTTTCGATGCGCTGTCGCGCCTACGCACCGGCGACGGTACCAACACCGCCGTTTATGCAGGTCTCTATTCGGCCGAGCAGCAGCGCCGGATCTATCCCGATATCGAGCCGGTCGAGCTCGAGATTCCTGTC
>Ga0102590_1005132_pt1 | contig 10213 bp, 7 predicted proteins | sample AraplaMF_Col_mMF_FD_76859 | JGI IMG/M metagenome (GOLD analysis project Ga0102590, IMG submission 76859) | Arabidopsis root microbial communities from the University of North Carolina, USA - plate scrape MF_Col_mMF | ecosystem: Host-associated > Plants > Roots > Endosphere | place: USA...
GCTGCTTTGAATGAAAAGTTTGAGTTCGATCCCTCCTTTCAACAGGCGCTGAAAGCCTGTCGTGAAGTTTTGGGCGCTAATCTCTACCTGGGCGCCATCCGTTCTTACCAGGGAGATGACCTGAAAAAGCTATATCGTCTTTCACAGTTGGCTGAACGTTTTGATGTTCCCCTGGTAGCTACCAATGATGTACATTATCATTATCCTGACCGGCGGCAGTTGCAGGATGTATTGACCTGTATCCGCGAGAAATGCACTGTTTATAACGCAGGTTACCGTTTGCACGAGAATGCAGAAAGGTATCTGAAACAGGAAGAAGAGATGTGCCGCCTGTTCCGCAATTATCCTGATGCGATCCGCCGCACACAGGAAATAGCGGATGCCTGTCAGTTCTCCTTGGATACGCTGCAATATGTTTACCCGAAAGAAGTGGTGCCGGAAGGCCGTACGCCACAGGAAGAGCTTAGATTCCTGGTATATAAGGGAGCAAAGGAGATGTTTAATGGGGTGATCCCGGAAAAAACACACGCGAACATTGAAAAAGAACTACAGTTTATTGAAGAACGAAATTATGCATCTTATTTTCTCACTGTTTACGATATTGTACGTTTTGCCAGGAGCCAGGATATTTTGTGCCAGGGCCGCGGATCTGCGGCTAATTCCACTGTTTGCTACTGCCTCGGTATCACCTCTGTTAACCCGGAAAAATTTGACCTGTTATTTGAACGTTTTCTTTCCGCTGCGCGTAATGAGCCACCTGATATAGATGTGGATTTTGAGCATGAGCGCCGGGAAGAAGTGATGCAGTACATCTACAATAAGTATGGCCGTGACAGGGCTGCTATTGTAGCTACTGTGACTGAGTTACATCAGAAAGGAGCCGTACGTGATGTTGGGAAAGCGATGGGGCTTTCTGTTGACACACTTAACCTCCTCGCTGGAGCAGGCTGGCATTATACGGATGAAGGAATAGATCTAAAACGCGTCATGGAACAGGGATTAGATCCTACAGATCCGCATCTTAGTAAAGTGATCCAGCTTACTGAACAGTTCATGGGCTTCCCCCGCCAGCTGGGACAGCATACCGGCGGCTTTGTGATCACGGAAGGCAAACTGACCGATCTCTGTCCTATATTGAATGCCCGTATGGAAGATCGCACCTGTATTGAATGGAATAAGGATGATATAGAAGCATTGGGATTTCTGAAGATAGATGTGTTGGCATTGGGCATGCTGACTTGTATACGAAAGGCTTTCAACTTGTTGAAAGAGCATCACAATAAAGACTATACACTGGCTAATATCCCGCAGGATGATCCGGCTGTATATGAAATGACGAGCCGCGCAGATACTATTGGAGTATTTCAGATAGAAAGCCGCGCACAACAGTCCATGTTGCCGCGATTACGGCCTAAGAAATTCTATGATCTGGTGATCCAGGTGGCTATTGTAAGGCCAGGGCCTATCCAGGGTGGGATGGTACATCCTTACCTGCGCCGTCGTCAGGATCCATCATTGGTTGAGTATCCTTCTAAAGCACTGGAAGAGATCTTACACAAAACATTAGGAGTCCCTTTATTCCAGGAGCAGGCTATGAGGATTGCCATCGTAGCGGGAGGCTTTACCGCAACAGAAGCTGATGCGCTCAGGCGAAGCATGGCTACTTTTAAGGCGAAAGGGAAGGTCTCTAATTTTAAGGAGAAACTGGTAAGTGGTATGTTGGAAAGAGGATATACGGAAGAATATGCCCTTCGCATTTTTAAACAGTTAGAAGGTTTCGGCAGCTACGGCTTTCCGGAAAGCCACGCCGTGAGCTTTGCCCTGCTGGTATATGTATCTTCCTATATCAAATATTATTACCCGGATGTATTTGCCTGTGCATTACTGAACAGCATGCCTATGGGTTTTTACCAGCCGGCGCAGATCGTGATCGATGCACAAAAGCATGGGGTAGAAGTAAGGCCGGTAGATGTGAACCTTTCCTATTGGGATAATACAATTGAAAACAAAGAAAGCAAACCTTATGCAGTCCGCCTGGGCTTCCGCCAGGTAAAGGGCCTGCGGGAGGATGATATGCAGGCGCTGATAGCCGCCAGGGGAAACGGCTATACAGCTGTTCATTCATTAAGGGATGCCGGCGTACCGCAAACAGCGATCGAGAAACTGGCGGATGCAGATGCATTCCGGTCAATGGGACTGGACCGGCGGCGTGCATTGTGGGAAGTATCTGCCCTGCATGATCGTCCTATCGGAGTATTCACCGGTCAGCCTTCAGAGAGTGCGGTTGAAGCCCCTGCAGCACTGCCGGAGATGCGTTTGTCTGAACATGTAGTGCACGATTATGCGGCTACATCTTTATCCCTGAAAGCCCACCCGGTGAGCTTTGTCCGCGAGAAACTGGAGCTGCTGCGGGTAATACCCATCAAAGAGCTGGACAATATGAGCGACGGTATGCCGGTAAAAGTAGCCGGACTTGTACTGGTACGCCAAAGACCAGGTACTGCTAACAACATCCTTTTTATTACGATCGAAGATGAAACCGGGACCGCCAACCTGGTAGTGTTTGAAAAGCTATTCGATCAATTCAGGAAAGAGATATTGCCTGCAAGACTCTTGATGGTAGAAGGCAAACTGCAAAAGGAAGGCGAAGTAGTGCATGTGATCCTCAGCAGCTGTAATGATGTATCGAAATTATTACGTGGCTTGACGGCGCCTGCAACGGAAGACGCAAAAGACGCCAACATAGAAATGATCTTCCCCGATGGCAGGAACTTTAAATAAGCTGCAATCGCACCATCGCCCTGCTTTTCCCATTTTGCTGCACAATACTGAACCCATTATCTGTGAATGCCGATAATATACCCACCCACAGAAAAGGCGCCGGCACCTTATCATCATAGGGTATGGCCGGGTAGGCCTCAAGCACTTTGATCTTCCGCTTCCTGGCATACGCCACCGCTGCTGCTATCAGGCGCTTTGAAAGCCCTTTCCGGCGATATTCCTTCTTAATAAAGAAACAGGTAATAGACCACACCGGCTGATCATCTATCCGCTTAAAGCTCCGGCTGCTCTCTATTTTAATATAATCTTCCCTGGGGGCCATGGCAATCCATCCAATGGGTATATTATTCATGGTAGCTATCAAGCCGCCTGGTTTACCGGCCTGTACCAGGCCCCTCATCAGATCCTTATTGCCATCAAATTTATTAGCTGCAAATTCCTTGCTGGATAAGCGAAACACCATGCACCAGCAGCCCCCGCATCCTCCTTTTTCACCCATCAGGGTTTCGAACTGTTCCCAGTTAGCCGGTACAAGCGGGTTTAATTCCAGATCATATTTATTCATGACCGCAAGCTAAACATCTCCTATCAGGCGCCCTTAAGAAATCTTGCTTTTATCCCGCACCCCGCCCTTAACATCAAACTTCAAACCTCAAACCAAAAAAAGAAGCCCCCCGTCAACCTTCGGAGGGCTCCACAACATCACGTCTTCAAGGCTAAGGGATCAATAGTTTACTATTGATAGCAATGTTTCCGATCACATATTTCACTACATACATACCTTTTGGTAAACGGCTGATGTTCAGCGTGGTTTGCGATTGCAGCCGCTCTGTATGCACCATCTTACCCTGCAGGTCAAACACCTGTAAGGCGCCGCCGCCTTGTAAACCAGATAGTGTTACCTTGGCTTGTCCTGCAGTAGCAGGATTAGGCGAGATAAGCAATGCGCCTTTTTCTGCTGCCGGCAATTTGTCGCCGGATACAAACAGACCGCTTTCCCTTGCAGCAGCCGCACTGGCGCCCGATAGGATCAGCGTACCAAACGCGCTGGTATTCGTATAGTTATTCACGTTCCCATACCATACCGCCTGGCCGTCGCGTGCGCCGCCATTATCGTCATCATCATAACCTACGTCAAAACCAATAGCCAGATCGGCTGCAGGAGTAAGGCCCAGCTGTGACCAGGGAATGCTTATTTCTACACTGTAACCGCCGGGGATGGCAGCCCAGGCGTGCTGTACGCCGCTAACTGCTACTTTGGTGAAAAGGCCGCTGCTGTTATAGGTTTTAATAAACTGGTTATCGCTGCCATCATACACTGACAATTTGTTATTGTTGGCGTCAATGTATATTTCCACTGCATCATTATCCCAGGCGTCGGGAGAATCGTTGTACAGGGAAGCGTCGAGTACTTTAACGCCGATGTAGAGATTGTTATTGTCCCACAGCGCGCCAAATGTGGCCGTGTTATTTGTTGTGTTGACAGTATGCTTGGAGATAGATTTACTCAGGTTCCAGGCGCTTTCGCTCAGGTTGCCGTTAACGGTAATAGTGCTGCTTACGCGAGCGGCATATACTTTACCGGTGGAATCAGTTGGCGGATCGGGCGGGTTGTTATTGCCGCTGCAGGTGGTGAGATAAACGGTGCCGAACAGGCGCGGATCAGACCAGGCCATGCTGGTAGTGGCAAAGGAGGCGATCTGTGCATCGCGTGTGCCGTTGTTATCGTCATCATCCACCTGTACGTCCAGGCCGATGGCTTTGCCCAGGGCGGGAGTAGTTCCCAGTGTAGTCCAGGGAATGGCTACTTCCAGGTTATAACCGCTGCTGGTGGCATACTCGCGGAAGTTAATACCGGTAGTACGGTTTACGGAATTGCCGCCTACCTGTACGGTATTGTCGTTCCAGCGGAAACCTAACTGAAAATCATTCACACCGTCATAGGAAGCGCCTTTATTGTTGTCAGCATCCACAAAGATCTCGATTACGTCATCTTCCCACCAGCTGCTGCCGGAGTCATTAATGCGGGTAGCATCATTCACCTCTACCAGCAGGTACAGGTTAGTATTATCATACAATGCACGCCATTTGCCGGAATAATCTCCCGGCATACCTCCCAGGGTAACATTGCTGATGCTCTTTGCCGGCGCTGCACTCCAGGCCGCATCTATGGTCTGGTCTATCACCGGGGCAGTGCCGGATACCTGTGCGATCACGGGCGATGTGCAGGGCGGATTATCATTATCCGCAATGGTGATCACTGCAGTGGTATCGCCACCACGGTTATAACCGGTACCGGGATTTAAAGTGAGCCGCAGATTTTCCGGTCCTTCAAAGCTGGCATCATCAACAGGTGTGATGGTAATGGCAACAGACTGGCTGGAAGGCGTAAGTGTAACAGATCCTGTGAGCGCCGGACTGGCGGTATAATCATTCGCGCCCGCTGTGCCGCTAAGCGTATAGCCCACGATAATATTCTGTGTAATCCCCTGTGTGCTGATGGTAAACACACCTGTGTTACCACCTTCTGCGGCAGCGGCATCTGTGGCAATTACGTTCACACCAGGTACGATGGATATCTTACGTGTAGCCGTAAACGATCCGCTTTGTGTGGTAGCGGTGATCGTGGCAGTGCCCAGCCCTACAGCGGTGGCCTTGCCGTTGGCATCCACGGTAACTGCTGCCGTGTTGGAGCTGGACCAGCTGATGTTCTTGTTTGTAGCATCCACCGGTTGTATGGCCGCTCTCAGTGTAACGGACTGACCCATGGCCAGTGTCGTATCTGCCGCAGGCGAAATAATGCTCACGCCCGTAACCGGGATATTGGCATTTTGTATGATCAGCTGGAAATTGGTGTTACGGTTGATATACGTACCGGATTCCGCGTTGGTGACCGTAAGGTTATTAAAGGTAGCCGTCTGCGAATTAGCCTGGCAGTAGATACCGAATCCGCCGTATACATCTGCCGGTACATCGCGGGTAATGGGATCAAGGCCGGTGCCGTCTATGATGGTGTTATTGAATACCAGGTGGTGGATGTTGTTGCCAAACATTTGCACGGCATCACGCTGCGAGCGCAGAATGGTGTTGTTGTCAAACTGCAGGTTGAAAATGCCGGTGTTGGCATATAATTCAACAGCGCCACGTTTCTGGTTCCAGAGATCGTAGCTGGTACCGCAACCATTGATCGTGTTTTCGTATACACGGATCACATCGCCGGGATATTCAAAGGTGAAGCCGCCAAAATCATTGGTAAAGCGGATACCGGATCCGCCTACACCGTCTTTGATCAGGTTATGGTGCACTTCATGACCAGTACCACCAAAGATACCGATACCGCCTGCCCGCCAGGTGTTCTCAATAGTGTTGTTACGGAAGATGTTGTTGCGGCAGGTTTGGTTATTGCCCGCAGCATTGGCCGGCCATATGGCTAAGGCATCGTCGCCGTTATTACGCACGCTGCATTGTTCTACCACAGAACCGGAAGTGCCCTGGCAGAAGTTAACGCCGTCTGCATAGTTATTGCGGATCCTGCATTTGGAGATCACCATATTGGTGGTGATGTCGATGGGGTAGGGAGGATCGTAGCCGCCCAGCCAGAAGCCGCATTCAAAATGCTCTACCCAAATGTCGTGCACATAAGAGTTGGCGCCATAGGTGCCCATGAAGCCTTTGTAGATCTTGTACTTTTCTGCAGGCACACGGGGATTAGCCTCATCATACTTCAGCCGGTCATTATTCGCCGTGTTCATAGAGAAGTGGGAGATCTCCACGTTACTGGCACGGCCCATGATGCCGCCATAGAATTGCCGGTCGGTAGAGAAATAAACTTCCGTGTACCAGACGCCTGCGCCCTGGATCTTCATATTCGTCACATTTAATGACAGCTTATCACTCAACAGGAAACGGCCCTGCGGAATGTACACATGCTTGCCCTGCGCAGCCGCAGCGGCGATACATTGGTTAAAGGCGGCAAAATCATCTGTTTGGTCATCCGGCGTAGCGCCGTAACTGGTTACCGAAAGATAATTGGCCGGTTGTGACAGTGCCGGAGGCACAGGTTCCAGCTCTACGAAATCTACCCCATAGGTCAGGGAACTGTTGTCTTTCTGCAGGCGGATCTTACTGCCTGCTGCCGCGGCGTTGTCCAGCCGGAAGTGGATCTCATCAAAACGCATAAAAGTTTTAGTGCCCGGTGTTTGCTGGGGATCTTCCCCGTTAAAGTACTGATAAGCCCAGTAGGAGGAAAGGTTGACGGTCTTTACCAGCACATCGTTTACATAAATGCTCAGTGGGCCTGACTGACCAGCGCCACTGCTGTTATCCGGCAGGGTAAAGCGGACGGTCACGCCCTGAGCCGCCTGAGTGAGCACCCATTCTACTGAGGCCCCGTTGCTGCCCAGGCTGACGTACTTCTGATCGGATGCTTCCGAAGCAATGTCGGACTGAATGAATTGAGGCGATTGCTGCAGACTGGCGCCGCTGCCCAGGGTCGCTGCTTCTGCTTCGTAGCGGATGTAAGGCAGTTGGGTAGCGCCGCGCGGCAAGCCGTCGCTTTGTGCATGTACGGATAGGGTGGCGCCAACTCCCAACAGGAGAAGGACGAACACGTGGAATAAAGGTGTTTTCATAACATTTATTTGTTGGTTTGGGTGGAGATATGGAGATGGATAGTGGCGGAATACAAAGAAAGAACGGGAGAGAGGAGACAGCAATTTTTATAGGGAAAGTATAAGAAAAAAGAGGCTGGGGCGGCAGAATGGATGATTTAAGGACTTAGCAGTCAATTGGCTGTATATGCATGATGATTTTTTTTATATAATGACGATCATAGGATTAAGGGGAAGAAAAGCCTTCTTGTCAAATGCCTACGGAGAAAGTAAGAATAGCATAGATGTATAAACATGCAATTAAAATAACTATAAAACAAAATACGAGCAGAAGTTTACCAATGATGTTCTTCATCATTCGTATAGGGCTATTATTTAAACATAGGTAAGGGCAGCAATCAAACAATGACTGCTATTATCAACTTCCCGCAAACGGCGTCCCGAAAATACCCACTGCCAATTCTGCCCATATAAGCAGTAATGCCACAAGAATGCCCGCTACAATCGCCACTCTGTACGCTGTTTTCTTCACCTTCCTTAATACCAGCTCACAGGCAAGGCCGGTACCGAGCAACAAGACACCCATCACCAGGAAATCAAACGGAGACCAGTCCACTTCACTGGTGAACTGCATTGCTATCAAAGGTATAAGCAGTATCAACACTACGGTGAGCACAATGCCGATAAGCCTTTTGTTCTGTGTAATCATAGTTTTAAAAGCACTTTGTAATTCAAAGTTAATGAAGATTTTTATACGTTCCGCGTTTTCAGGAAAAAAATTTACTTTAACAGCAGGTTCATTTAACGGAAACATATGTCACAACTATTTTCTACACTCACCATAAGAGCGATCCAATTCAAAAACAGGATCACTGTATCACCCATGTGCCAATATTCTTCAGCCGACGGCTTTGCTACCGACTGGCACCTGGTTCACCTGGGCTCACGCGCAACAGGCGGCGCAGGCCTGATCATCACTGAAGCCGCAGCAGTATCTCCGGAAGGCAGGATCTCGCCGCATGACCTCGGCATCTGGAAGGATGAGCATATTGACAAACTCCTACAGATCACCTCGTTTATTGCTGCACAGTACTGCGTGCCCGGTATACAGCTGGCCCATGCCGGCCGTAAGGCAAGCACCAATGTACCCTGGATAGGCCGTGGTAAAGTGGAAGACGCGCATGGCGGATGGACGCCGGTAGCCCCCTCTGCAATACCTTTTACTGAAACTTATCCTATGCCGGCCGCATTAAGCAGCAATGGCATCCGGAAAGTAATTGCAGACTTCACCGCTGCGGCTAAAAGGGCCTTACAAGCCGGGTTTAAAGTAATAGAGCTGCATGCCGCGCATGGTTACCTGGTGCACCAGTTCCTGTCGCCTTTAAGCAATCATCGTACAGATAAATATGGCGGCAGTTTTGAAAACCGTATCCGCTTACTGCTCGAGATCACAGACAGCGTAAAAACAGTCTGGCCGGACGGACTGCCCTTGTTTGTCAGGATCTCTGCTACCGATTGGGTAAACGGAGGCTGGAACCTGGAAGAGTCAGTACAGCTGGCGCATATATTAAAGGATAGAGGCGTAGATCTCCTGGATGTATCCAGCGGCGGGCTCTCAGAACATCAGCATATTTCCGTGGGACCGGCATACCAGCTGCCTTTTGCTTCACGGATCCGGAAAGAGACCGGCATCCTTACCGGCACCGTGGGGATGATCACAAATGCCATACAGGCCGAAAGCATTCTCGTTAACGGTGACGCAGATATGATCTTCATGGCAAGGGAAATCCTGCGCAATCCGTATTTCCCCTTAGCCGCAGCAGGTGAGTTGAAGGAGAAGATCAACTGGCCGGTACAATATGAAAGAGCAAAGCCTTAATAAAATATTTTTAGCACCTTGTCCAAATTCCTGTCCTTTCATTCGTCATTTAAGTGTACAAGCAATTAATTAACTAAAAAGCTTAAAAATGAAAGACTACCTGTTATTATTCCGCGGCGGCCCGCAGTATGTGCCAACATCTCAACCCGGACAACCTATCTCCGACAATTGGAGGGCATGGATGGAAGGCCTGATGAAAGACGGTCATGTTCCGCAGGGCCAACGCCTGGTAGGCGGCGGTTCCGGCGCCGTACTGAAAGGCCGTAAGGCCGCACAGCTGACCGATGGCCCCTTTGCAGAAGGCAAAGAGATTGTTGCCGGCTATATCGTGATCAAAGCCAGTGACCTGGACCAGGCCATCAGCCTGGCCAAAGGCTGCCCTATATTTGAACACGATGATGTTAGTACCGAGATCAGGGAAATTGCCTCCTGATATGGTCTTATTCCTAAAAATCCTGTAGCATGAAAGATTACGTGTTATTATTCAGGGTAGGACCACGCTTCCTGCAGGCGTCGCCGGAAGAGCTGCAGCAGATCCTGCTGCGCTCAAAGGAGTGGATAGGAGAGGTCGCCCGGAACGGACAGCTCAATGGCGTAGTGCGCCTGCAACGCAACGGCGCGGTGATGAGAGGAAAGCAACAGTTGCTGACCGAAGGGCCTTTGACAGAAGATGAAAAGATGGTGAACGGCATCATCACCGTCAGAACAGGAAGCCTGGAAGAAGCCATAGCGATCGCGAAAAACAACCCCATCTTTGAATACGAAGGGGTCATGGAAATACGGGAAGTAGCACCTAATAACTGAACCATTGGCCATTTCACCTGATCATATCAACCAGCTTACAGACCATCTTTTCCGTCGCGAGGCGGGGAAGATGGTAGCTGTGCTCACAAAGATCTTCGGCGCCGAAAACCTGGAAATGGCCGAAGACGTAGTGCAGGAC
>Ga0102590_1005136_pt1 | contig 10208 bp, 9 predicted proteins | sample AraplaMF_Col_mMF_FD_76859 | JGI IMG/M metagenome (GOLD analysis project Ga0102590, IMG submission 76859) | Arabidopsis root microbial communities from the University of North Carolina, USA - plate scrape MF_Col_mMF | ecosystem: Host-associated > Plants > Roots > Endosphere | place: USA...
CGGGCCCTATCTGGAGCGGACCTTCGCCACCGGCCGTTTCCCCGCGCTGGCCACGGTGGTGCGCGATGCCGCCCACCTGGACGCCGACCACACCTTCCGGATCGGTCTCGACTTCCTGCTCGACGGCATCGAAGCCCGCATCTCAGAGGTCCTCGGTGGTGTAAGCGACATGTGAGTCGAAGCTCGGACGCGGCCGCGGCAGCGCCTCGTTCCGCAGCTCATCACCGCCGTGCATCACCTCCGCTGAACGGTGCCCCGTCGGCAGGGGCCGGATATTGCGCTCGACGTGGAAATGCCGGGCGGGGTGGACTGTAGTCATGACGACACCTCAAGAGGATCTGCTTCCCGCAACGCGTCGGGCTCTGTTGCATCGGATCGCCGTTGCGCAGGTCGAAGGGCGGGCGCCGTCGCTGGTGGCCGCCGTCGTGCGGGGCGGACGGACGGTGTGGCACGGCTCGCGCACCTCCGTGGACGGTCACGCGCCCGACGAGAACGTGCAGTACCGGATCGGTTCCATCACCAAGACCTTCACCGCGGTTCTGGTGATGCGGCTGCGGGACGAGGGGCTCCTGGACCTCGGAGACCCGCTGGAGAAGCATCTGCCGGGCACCGTGGCCGGGGAGGCGACCATCGCCGAACTGCTTTCCCACACAAGCGGTTTGGCGGCCGAGTCGCCTGCGCCGTGGTGGGAGCGCACACCTGGATCCCTGCGTCCGGAGCTCGCGGACGTGCTGGGTGAGCGGCCGTTCCTGCATGCGGCCGGCAGACGGTTCCACTACTCGAACCCCGGCTACACGTTGCTTGGCGCGCTGGTCGAGAAGCTGCGGGGAGCCCCGTGGGAGGAGGTCCTGCGCGGCGAGGTGCTCGAGCCGCTGGACCTGCATCGCACGAGCGGGCGTCCTCGAGCGCCCCACGCGGGAGGCTGGGCGGTGCATCCCTGGGCCGATGTCATGCTTCCGGAACCGTCCGAGGACCTCGGGCGGATGGCCCCGGCCGGGCAACTGTGGTCCACGACCGGTGACCTGGCCAGATTCGCGGCCTTTCTGGTCCAGGGCGATGACCGGGTGCTGAGCGCCCGGTCGCTTCTGGAGATGCGCACGCCGGCGGCTCCCCCCGAAAGCGCCGATGTGATGGCCGGCTACGCCTACTGTCTGGGCCTGGAGACCAGGAGATCGGGAGAGCGGCTGCTGGTGGGACACACGGGGTCTCTGCCGGGCTTTCTCGCCTGTCTCACCATCGGTGTGGAGGACGACGTCGCGGCCGTCGTCCTGGCCAACTGCACCTCCGGCCCGCAGGTGTCCACGGTGGGTGCCGATCTCGTCCGTATCGTCGCCGAGGCCGAACCGCGGATCCCCGAGCCATGGCGCCCGTTGTCGGACGTCGATCCGTCCGTGCTGGAGTGGGCGGGACAGTGGTACTGGGGGACGTACGGTTTCGCTCTGCGCATCACGGCGGACGGGCTCATCGCGTTGGAGCCGCTGTCCGGCAACGGCCGTCGCTCCCGGTTCCGTGCGAACGGTGACGGCACATGGACGGGGCTGGAGGGCTACTACGCCGGAGAGCTGCTGCGGGCCGTACAGAGCCCCGACGGTGTCGTGAGCCACCTGGACGTCGGGTCGTTCGTGTTCACGCGTCAGCCGTACGACGAGAGCGCTTCAGTGCCGGGCGGAGTGGACCCGGACGGATGGCGAGGGATCGGCTAGCGACCGTTGCCCGGCCGGCGCCCCGTTTCACGTGAAACGCGGCGCCGGCCGGGTGGACCGGTAAGGCGGGGTCCGCTCAGAGCGCGAGCTTGAACCCCATGTGCGATGCCTCGAATCCCAGACGCTCGTAGAAGCGGTGGGCATCCGTCCGGCTGACATCGGACGTCAGCTGGACCAACTGGCAGTCCTGGCGGCGGGATTCGTCGATCGCCCACTGGAGGAGCTGTGTGCCGAGGCCGCTGCCGCGTTCATCGGCGTGGATGCGCACGGCCTCGACGATCGAGCGCGTCGCACCCCGGCGGGACAGCCCCGGGATGATCGAAAGCTGCAGGGTCCCGACGATACGGCCGTCGCGTACGGCGACCATGAGGTGCTGGTTCGGATCTCCGTTCACCCGCTCCAACGCGTTCAGGTACGGCGTCAGATCGTCCGGCGACTCACGCCGGGCGCCGAGCGGGTCGTCGGCCAGCATGGCGACGACGGCGGAAACGTCGTCCGTGACGACAGGGCGTATCTCGAGGTCTCCCATGCCCGCACCCTACGTGGAGGGGCGAGCTCACCAAATGCCGAGGTGGGGCGCCCGCTATGCGGGCACGCTCAACGACTCGACGACGCGGACCAGCGGCGCCAGCTCGGGGTTCTTGGTTGCTTCGTCCAGTGCCTCGCGCAGTGCGGCGTCATTGGTGGGACGGGCCTCTTCGAGGAGCTGGAGGCCGGCCTGGGAGACGTTGGTGTAGATCCCGCGGCGATCGGTCGGGCAGAGGTAGCGCGCGAGCAGACCGCGGTCCTCGAGCCGTGTGACCAGCCGGGTCGTGGCGCTCTGGCTGAGAACCACCGCGTCGGCGACCTGCTTCATCTGGAGATGTCCTCCCTCGCCGTCGTGCTGGCGGCTCAGCACGTCCAGCAGGGAGTACTCGCGGACACTGAGTCCGTGCCTGGCCTGCAGGGCTCGCTCGATACGGGCCTCGATCCTCCCGTGGAGCAGGGAGAGAGCACACCAACCCTGGGCAAGGGCGGTGAGCGAGGGGTCCGTCGCTGTCATGGCGTTGTCCTCCGTCCCGGAGCGGCTCACTCCCAGGGTAGTGCACCGTCGCAATAGCCTGCGATTGCATATATGGCGCGTCTGCAATTAATGTGTACGCTTACAAAGCGCACATGCAATCGCTTGGAAGGTCTACCTCATGCCTCTCGCGCTTCTGGCCCTCGCGATCGGGGCCTTCGGGATCGGAACCACGGAATTCGTGATCATGGGAGTACTGCCCGAGGTCGCCGACGACTTCGGAGTCTCCATCCCCACGGCCGGTCTGCTGGTGACCGGCTATGCCCTGGGTGTGATGTTCGGTGCCCCGATCATGACCGCGCTCGGTACCAAGGTCTCCCGCAAGCGGATGCTGATGCTCCTGATGGGCCTCTTCGTCCTCGGCAACCTGATCTCCGCCGTAGCCCCGGCCTTCGGTCTGATGCTGGTGGGCCGTGTGGTGGCATCGCTGGCCCATGGCGCCTTCTTCGGCATCGGCTCGGTCGTGGCTGCCGAGCTGGTCGCTCCACAGCGCAAGGCCGCCGCCATCTCCATGATGTTCAGCGGCCTGACCATCGCCAACGTCGTGGGTGTTCCGCTCGGCACTCTCGTCGGGCAGTCCGCCGGCTGGCGGGTCACCTTCGCACTGGTCGCCGCACTCGGCGTGATCGGGCTGCTCGGTGTTGCGAAGCTCGTGCCCGACCTGCCCAAGCCGGAAGGCGTCCACCTCCGCCACGAGCTGGCCGCGTTCAAGAACGTCCAGGTCCTGCTCGCCATGGCGATGACCGTCCTCGGCTTCGGCGGCGTGTTCGCCGCCATCACCTACATCGCGCCGATGATGACCAACGTCACAGGATTCGCCGACAGCTCGGTCACCCTGCTGCTGGTGCTGTTCGGCCTGGGCATGGTGGGCGGCAACCTCATCGGCGGCCGGTACGCGGACCGCGCGCTCATGCCCATGCTGTACGTGTCGCTCGGCGGTCTGGCGCTCGTCCTCGCGCTGTTCACGCTGACCGCGCACAACAAGCTGCTCGCCGCGCTCACGATCGTCCTGGTCGGGGCCCTCGGGTTCGCCACCGTGCCCCCGCTGCAGAAGCGGGTGCTGGATCACGCGCACGGTGCCCCGACGCTCGCCTCGGCCGCCAACATCGGCGCCTTCAACCTCGGCAATGCGTTGTCAGCGTGGCTCGGTGGCATGGTGATCGCCGCAGGGCTCGGCTACACCGCCCCCAACTGGGTCGGCGCACTCCTCGCGGTGTCGGCTCTGCTGCTGGCCTTCCTCTCCGCGGCCCTGGAGCGCCGCGAGACGACCTCCGGCACCGTTGTGACGGGTGGTGGTGTGCCCAGCGAGCGGCCCGCTGCGGTGCACCGCTGACCGGGCTGCCCCCTCCATGGACGAGACGCGTGTCTCCGGCCTCCCGGGCACGCGTCCTGTCCGGAGACCGGCTCAGCCGGCGGCGACCGTCACCGGGGCGAAACGCCGCGTCCAGTCGCCGGGCAGGTCCGGGATGCCATGGGTCATGACCGTGTTGAAGCCGACGGAGGCGAGGCCGCATTCCTTCAGCCAGCTCAGCAGTTCCTCATGGCGCACATCGACGTCGGTGCGCAGCGGCCGGGAGGTGTGGGCGGCGAGCGACACGATCAGGGCCTTCGCCGTCTCGGTGTCGCGGGCGATGAGCGGACCCACGACATGGGTGTCCATGTTGGGCCAGGCGGCCGCGTAACCGATGATCCGTCCGTCCTCCTCGGCGACACGCAACTGGTCGGAGAAGGCGGGCAGGCGGGTGATCACATGCGTGCGGTCGGCACCGAACACCTCTGCGTCGAGCCGGACAAGGGCGGCGAGGTCCTCGCCGGTGGCCGCGCGGGTGGCGACGCCCGATGCGGCCCCATCGGGCGTGAAGTGGCCGCGCACCATCTCGGCGCCGCCCGTGACCTTGAAGCCGAGCTCTTCGTAAAGGGGTCGGCCATAGGGCGTTGCGTAGAGCGTGAGCGGGGTGCCGGTGGTGCCCGACTCGGCCACCACGTGCCGCATCAGACGACGACCGACGCCCTGACGGGCATGCCGTTCGGCGACGAGCACCATGCCGATGGCGCTCAGATCGGGTCGGTACTCGGTTCCGTACTGGGTCACGACACAGGCGGAGACGAGGCCACCGTGCGGGTCGTCGATTCCGTAGCCCTTTCCGGCGGCCAGGAGAAGTCCCCACTTGTGTTCCTCACGTGGCCACCCCCGGTCCTGGGACAAGTCGGCGCAGGCGATGAGATCGCGGGGCGTCAGACGGCGAATGGGCAGATCGGCGAGGGAAGGTGTCGACACGCAGGTCAGGCTGTCTGACATGAGCCACTGGCGTCCACCGGTTTGAGGTCGAACGCACACCCTTTTCGCCATGCCGCGCCCGACCGCGCAGGACAGGGTCAGATGTTTCACGTGAAACGGTGATGATCCGATCACGACCGGTCGTCGGTGGGCGAATGACCGGGCCGGACCCCGGACGGCCGAGGGGCATCCCGGGATGAGGGAGCAGGTGGACGCTAGCCTCCTTGCCTATGGCGAGACTGCATCTCTTCGATCTGGACGGGACGTTGCTGCATGGGACGACGGCACCCGTGGAGATATCGCGGCAACTCGGCCTGGAGGCCGAGACCGTGGCGCTGGACACGGCGATTGCGAGCGGGCGCATAGGGCCGCCGGAGTATGCCGCGCAGGTGTACGGGCTGTGGAAGGAACTCACGGAGGAGCATGTGGCGGCCGCGTTCACGGCGGCTCCCTGGCTGACCGGCATCCAAGAGGTGTGGACGGAGATCCGCGAGGCCGGCGACTACTGCGCCGTGATCTCGCTCTCGCCCTCGTTCTTCGTGGAGCGGCTGACGCAGTGGGGAGCACATGCGGCGTTCGGCTCCCGCTTCCCCGCGTTGCCCTTCAGGGAGCCGGTGGATCCGGCGGGACTCATGAGCTCGGCCGCCAAGGTGCGGATCGCGGCCGGACTCTGCACGGAGTTCGGAGTAGGCCTCACCGACTGCGTCGCCTACGGTGACTCGCTGTCGGACAAGGACCTGTTCGAGGTGGTTCCGGTGTCCGTCGCGGTCAATGCGGACCGGCATCTGGAAGGCCGTGCGACCCACACGTATACCGGGCGGGATCTGTGGGATGCCTATGAATTGGTTCGCCGCGCCCGGTAATCGAGGGAATCGCTGGTTAGCGCCGTTGCCGCTTCACGGCCGACCCAAAGGGGACTTGTGTGTGAGACGGCGACCGGTATGGTCGAGTCCGGTTCGCGTCCGGTGTGATGTGCGCACGTTCCGCAGGGCGCGAACGCATGCCCATTCAGCTTAACGGGACGGAGAGATCGAAGGCCCGCATTCTCTGTTACACGGCCGAGAGCCGGGGCCGAGTGGGATGCTGCGGTGAGAGTGCTGCGGCCAACATCACACTCCTGGCTTACCAGTCTGTACACCGCGGGTTTCCATGTTGACTGTGCCGCATTGGACTTGAGGGACCGAACGGGGGAAGCAGGGCCGTCGGTGGGGTGAAGCAGTCGCCCTCCGACCGGGGAAGTGCGCAGACCGACCGAAAGATGTTCGAGGCGAGGCACACCATGAACGCTCCGACCACCATGTCGGCCGACGACGGCACGTCCGGCGGCAGCGGCGGGGGCGGTTGGTTCACGCCCCGCAGCCAGCCCCAGACGCCCCCGGGAGGGGAGCAGGAGACGCCCGAGGGCAGCCGTCTGGCGGCGATGCGGCCCGTCAGGCGCCCGACCTCCGGCGGCGGCGCCGAGCAGTCCCGAATACATCCGCGGTCGGGAGTGGCAGCCCCGTCGGGTCGCCCCATCACCGAGCCGGAACCCGCCCACGCGGCGGCCTCCCCGGAGCGCCAGCCGCCGCCTCGCCGACCCGAGCCCGAGCCATCGCCCGACGCCGTGCTCATCCGGCGGACCATGGCCGAGGTCGGGCCCATCGCCGACAAGGTCACCTCGTACTTCTACGCGCTGCTGTTCGTGCGCCACCCCGATCTGAGGCCGTTGTTCCCCGCTGCCATGGACACTCAGCGGGACAGGCTGCTCAAGGCACTGCTGACCGCCGCCGAGCACATGGACAACACCGAGGTCCTCGTCGCCTATCTGCAGAACCTCGGTCGCGGCCACCGCAAGTACGGCACCCGGCCCGAGCACTATCCGGCCGTCGGCGAATGCCTGATCGGCGCGCTGAGCAAGTACGCCCCCGCGATCTGGGACGAGCGGACCGAGGCGGCCTGGGTGCGGGCGTACACGACGATCTCCCAGGTGATGATCGACGCGGCGGCCGCGGACGAGTTGCGGGCTCCGGCCTGGTGGTATGCCGAGGTGGTCTCGCACGATCTGCGTACACCGGACATCGCGGTGATCACCGTGCGCCCCGACCAGCCGTACCCGTTCCTCGCCGGGCAGTACACCAGCGTGGAGACCCCGTGGTGGCCACGGGTATGGCGGCACTACTCCTTCGCCTCGGCGCCGCGTTCGGACGGACTGCTCTCGTTCCATGTGAAGGCGGTCCCCGCGGGCTGGGTCTCCAACGCGCTCGTCCACCGGGCCCGCCCCGGCGACGTCATCCGCCTCGGCCCGCCCGCCGGCACGATGACCGTCGACCACACCACGCACAGCGGGCTGCTCTGTCTCGGCGGCGGCACCGGTATCGCACCCATCAAGGCCCTGGTCGAGGATGTCGCCGAACACGGCGAGCGACGCCCGGTCGAGGTCTTCTACGGGGCGCGCACCGACCACGACCTGTACGACATCGACACCATGCTGCGACTCCAGCAGAGCCATTCCTGGCTGTCGGTCCGGCCGGTCGTCGACGAGCAGGCGCACCAGCAGCTGCCGGACGTCATACGCGGGTACGGGCCCTGGAACGAGTACGACGCCTATCTCTCGGGACCGCCCGGAATGATCCGCAGCGGTGTGGGTGTGCTCCGGGACATCGGAATACCGGTGGAGCGCATACGCCATGACTCGGTGGAGGAACTGGTCGCCGCGGGGCCCTGACTCCGGACCGCTGTGCACGACGTCAGCCCAGATCGGGCGCGTGCATGGCTCGTACGCCTTCGATGTTCCCATCGAGATAGTGCCGCAGGGACAGCGGCACAAGATGGACGGAGGCGATGCCGACCCGTGTGAAGGGCACCCGAACGATCTCGTACTCGCCGGCGGGTTCCTCGACCTCGGGACCGTGCCGCAGACGCTCGTCCATGGACTCCAGTCGGCAGACGAAGAAGTGCTGGACCTTTACACCGGTCGCGCCACACCCCTCACCGATGTGCTCGACCGTGTCGACGAAGCAGGGCACCACATCGGTGATCTTGGCGCCGAGTTCTTCGTGCACCTCGCGGTGGAGGGCGTCGATGACGGTCGCGTCCGACGGCTCGACGCCTCCGCCTGGTGTGACCCAGTAGGGATCGACGCCGGGCTTGGTGCGCTTGATCAGAATCAGGTCGTCGCCATCGAGCAGGATGGCGCGGGCGGTGCGCTTGACCACGGGGCGAACGGTCATGGGTGGAATGTGGCCCAACCTGTTCCACGTGAAACATCGCTCACTCCACACGGAGTCGAATCCTGCGTGAACCCCCGGTTGCGCCCAGTGGCGGTGCGCCGGGAGCGCCCGGCGTCCGGTTGTGGCGCCGGATATGGCGTCTCATCCTCGATCAGCACCAATCGGCTGCTGTATGCAGCAGCCACTCATGTGCCCGGGCTATGTGCGGCATGGCCAGTGTCCCCGTACGGACCACGAGGAAGTACGTCCGCAGCGGAGGGACTGCGGGTTCATGGAGGGCCACCACATCGCCCCGCTCCAGTGAGGAGCCGCAGAGATAGCGGGGCAGCACGGCGAGTCCGGCACCGGTGACGGCGCAGGCGAGGACCGCACGCAGATCGGGGACGATCACGGTGCCGGAGGCGGCAGGCAGGGAGTCGAAGACGGAGGCCCAGTAGCGGGAGACGAAGGGCAGGGACTCGTGCACCTCGACCACCGGAAGGTTCTCCAGCGCATGGGCCCCCTTGCGGCGCAGCTTGCCGGGGCCGCCGATGCGTGCGGCCCAGCGGGGGGCGGCGACCAGGACATGCTCTTCGTCGCAGAGCGGAGTCGCGGTGAGCAGGGCGCCACGCGGACGGGTCGTGGTGATGGCCAGATCGTGGTGCCCGGCGGAAAGCCCTTCCAGGGTCTCGTCGGCGTTCCCGAAGGAGGCGCGCAGCGCGAGCCCCTGTCCGCCGTCGTCGGACAGCTCCGCTAGGGCGGGAAGGGCCCGCTCGGCGGTGAACTCCGGAGGGCCCGCGAGGTGGAGGGTGCGCAGCGAGGAGTGCTCGTCGAGTCCGGTCTCGGTGATCTCCACCAGGGCGTCGAGATGAGGTGCCGCCTTGTGCGCGAGTTCGTCCCCGATGGTCGTGGGGGTCACTCCACGGGCCTGCCGTAGGAAGAGGGGGCGGCCCACCTGCCGTTCCAGGGTACGGATCTGCGAGGTGACCGCCGGTTGCGAGAGGCCGAGCAGCGCCGCGGCGCGGGTGAAGGAACCTGCCCGGTGCACGGTCACGAAGGTCCGCAGCAGGGCCAGATCCATCGTGTTCTCTCCCCTCCTCGCACCCCGACGGCGCCCAACTATAAATAAGTCGATAGGTCGCTGTCGCTACTGTGATTGGACACTGACACAGAGTCAACTAGCCTTGGTCGCGCGGTTCTTCGCGCGCAGAACCGGGACGGTCCGAGCCACGAGGGGGGAGGCTCGGACCGTCCGTTGTACGTAGAAAGTATCCCCGGGGCGGTGCCTCGACGCTCCGGAACCGCGTAGCCGGAGCGGGTGTCACCGCCACGACGTGGGTCAGCGTGCCGATTCGTCCAGCGCACGGAGCACATCGGCCACCAGGTCCTGCGGGTCCTCCGCACCGGCGGAGAAGCGGATGAAGCCCTCCGGCACCGCGTCGCCGCCCCAGCGTCCACGCCGCTCTGCCGTGGACCGCACACCACCGAAACTCGTGGCGTCGTCGACGAGCCGCAGGGCGTCGAGAAAGCGCTCGGCGTGGGCACGCGTGGGCAAGGAGAACGACACCACACACCCGAAGCGCCGCATCTGCTGCGCGGCGATCTTGTGGGAGGGGTCGTCGGACAGGCCCGGATACCGCAGCCCGGTCACCTCGGGGCGGTCGCGCAGCGCCTCGGCGAGTGCGAACGCGTTGGCCGTCTGGCGCTCGGCGCGCAGATGGAGCGTGGCCAGCGAGCGGTGTGCGAGCCATGCCTCCATGGGGCCGGGGATCGCCCCGACGATCTTGCGCCAGCGTCGCACCGAGGACATGAGGCCGGCATCACGGGACGCCACGTATCCGAGCAGCAGGTCACCGTGTCCGGTGAGCATCTTGGTGCCGCTGGCCACGGAGAAGTCGGCGCCCAGCTCCAGGGGCCGTTGCCCGAGCGGGGTCGCCAGGGTGTTGTCGACGGCGACGAGGGTGCCCTGCGCGTGCGCC
>Ga0102590_1005137_pt1 | contig 10202 bp, 9 predicted proteins | sample AraplaMF_Col_mMF_FD_76859 | JGI IMG/M metagenome (GOLD analysis project Ga0102590, IMG submission 76859) | Arabidopsis root microbial communities from the University of North Carolina, USA - plate scrape MF_Col_mMF | ecosystem: Host-associated > Plants > Roots > Endosphere | place: USA...
ATCAGCGCGCTCAACGCCAAGGACAAGGTCGACACCTTCGCCCTCAATGTCGCAACCACCGGCAAGACCAAGTTCTCGATTCTGGTCAACGATCCGAGCAACTCGAACCCGCTCGCCGATTCCAGCGGCAAGGTCCGGATTCAGATCTTCGCCAAGGGCAAGGGACTGGTGGCGGACAGCGACGCCGGTGCCGGTGCCGCCAACGACGCCTACAAAGCCCTGAAGCAGGGCACGTTCAGCATGGCCAGCGGCCAGTATGTCGTCCGCGTCACCCGGGCCGACGGCGTCGATCCCTCGGCCAAGAGCCCCTACAACTACGCCATCCAGATGACCCAGGGGTCGACCTATACCAAGGACTTCACCACCACCGAGCAGGCCTATACGGAAGGCACCGACGACCCGTTCGGGCTCACCAACAACGCGAACAGCCAGGCGAACATCCTCACCGACTCCCTGGCCGACGCGTTCAGCCGGATCAATTCGCTGCCGAAGATCGGAACTTCCGGGACGAGCAAGCTGCTCGGCATGATCTACAGCGGCTCGTTCTAATTGGAGGAAGCGGCCCCCATGACCGCGCAGACTTACGCGCAGCCCCTGCGCATCTTCATCGGCTACGACCATCGCCAGGCGATCTCGTACAACGTGTTGCAGTTCAGCATCTTCCGCCGTTGCTCGAAGCCGGTGATGATCTCGCCGCTGTTCCTCCCCACCCTGCCGCTCACGCGCACGGGTCTGACCCCGTTCACCTTCAGCCGTTTCCTGGTGCCTTGGCTTTGCGGCTTCCAGGGCTGGGCGATGTTCCTCGACATCGACTATCTCTGCCGCGCCGACCTGGCCGAGCTGTTCGCGCTGACCGACGACCGCTACGCGATCATGGTCTCGAAGAACGTGAAGCGGTTCGAATGGGCCAGCATGATGATGTTCAATTGCGGCCATCCCGCCAACCGCATCCTGACGCCGGAATACGTCCAGGACCCGCAGCAATGCCGCGCCCCGCACAGCATCGACTGGCTGCCGGAAGGGCTGATCGGCGACCTGCCGCGGGAATGGAATCACCTGGTCGGCTATGACGCGCCGCGCAGCGACGCGAAGCTGGTGCACTACACCCAGGGCATGCCGATCTTCGAGGAGACCGCGGGCAGCGAATACGCCGAGGAGTGGAAGACCGAGCACACCAAGGCGAACCGCACCATGGGCTGGCAGGATCTGATGGCGCACTCGGTCCATGCCGGCAAGACCGCCGACGGCCGCATCGTCGCCAAATTGCACCCGGATTCGATCGTCAAGTAGCGGCTCGACCGCGCCCGGACGCCTCATGCATAATCATTCGATGACGCGTCCGTCCAACGAGATCGCCGAACCGGACTGGCTGCAGGCGGCCGTCTCCCAGCTCTCCCGTCACAACACCGAGCCGGCGGTGTTCAGCAATCAGCTCTCGGCCCTCGTCGCCCATCTGGCGCAGTCGGGTGCCAAGCTGCCCCCCGAAGCCTTGGATCCGCTCTTCGCGACGCTCGAGCGCCACGTCTCCGCGCCGGTCACGCAGATCAATCTGGGCGATTTCGCCCGCCTGGCCCAGGCGGCGAACCAGCTCTGGATGGCGAGCGGCCGCGACATGGCTTTGCGCACCATCACCGAGCATCTCGCGACCCGGTTCGGCCGCATCGCCGGCGCATTGAAGGTGCCGGTGCCGCAGTTCGATGCGATCTTCGATCAGATCTTCGCCCCCGCCTTCAAGAGCGCCTTGCGCTGGGAAGAGACCGTGGCGCTGCTGCGGGATCGCATGCTGAACCCCTATTTCGGCTATCTGGATCGCGTCTATCCCCGTGCGGCGCGGACGCAGCCCGCAATTCCGACCGGACGACCGCTGCGCATCGGATATTTCTGCTGGAGCTACGAGTGCACCGGCAGCTTCGCGATCGGCCGCATTCTCTATACGATGCTGCACGGCCATTCCAAGCTCGGCGCTGCCGAGAACGCGTGCTTCATCTATGCCCAGCGCCGCTGCTCGCCGGAGACCAACGCGCTGTTTCAAGCCCTGCCGGGGCTCACCATTCGCGATCTTTCCAAGCTGCGCGAACCTGAAGCGATGGCCGCGGCGATGGCCGCCGACCAGCTCGATGCCGTGGTGATCGAAGGCTTCAACGCCTTCGCCTTCCGCGTCTCGCAATGCCGTTCGATCCCGCTCCAGCTCTATATGCCGCTCGGCCTTCACCCGCTGGCGGCGCCGTTCTACGACGGTTACCTGAGCTACGAGAATTTCGGCGACGCGCCCTACCGGCTCGGTGTGCCGCGGGACCGCACCGGCATCCTGCCCTGGATGCTGGACACCGTGTTCCTCAACCCGCCCCGCTCCGCCGAGCAGATCGCCGCGGCCCGCGCCGAGCTGCCGCCGGGCAGCCCGGTCTTTGCCGCGATCTGCCGCATGGAGAAGATCTCCGACACTTATATGGAGACGATGGCGCGGGTGCTCGAGGCGGCGCCGCAAGCCGGATTGCTGATCGCCGGTCCCAATGACCGCTCGCGGGTGCAGCGCTTCTTCGACGCGCGCGGACTTTCCGCACGTGTGCGGGTGCTGGGCTCGGTCGATGCCCATGCCTTTCACAACGCGATCGACGTCTACACCGACACCTTCCCCATCTTCGGCGGCCTGGCGCCGATCGAGGCCATGGCGAAGGGCGCTCCGGCCATCTACATGGAGGAGCCCGGCGTCGAAGGCAGCGACGACCTCCGCGACGTCAGCCTGAAGGCGGTGGACACCGAGAGCTATTTCCAGATCGCGCTCCGCCTCGCGACCGATCCGACCTTTCTGGCCGAGCGCCGCGCGGTGGCGAAGACCGTCGCCGTCGCCCGGACCGATGCTGCCGCTGTGGCGCGCGCCGTCGTCGATCACATTCGCGATTTGGCTGCGGAACTCTGATCTAAGCCTCTGATTTAACTATGATGTTGCGCCTCGGCAGCCTCTCCAGTTGGCATGGTTTATGCTCAACACTGGCAGAGCCGAGCCTAACTTATGCTTAATAAATCGTAGCCTAGGATGACCCCGCGCGGACTTCATGACCCCGCGCGCAACGAGATGACAATGACCGAGCAACCCACCCTTCCCATCGCCCTGCCCAAGCTCGGCGACGCCGAGATCGCCGCGGTCGAGCGCGTGATCCGCTCCGGCTGGATCACCCAGGGCCCGGAAGTCGCCGCGTTCGAAGCCGAGTTCGCGCGGTTCTGCGGCGCACGGGAAGCGGTCGCGACCAGCAACTGCACCACGGCGCTGCATCTCGTGCTGCATGCGCTCGGCCTTCGCGCGGGCGACGAGATCATCGTCCCCAGCCTCAGCTTCATCGCCAGCGCCAATGCGATCGCCCATACCGGTGCGACGCCGGTCTTCGCCGACGTGGCGCTCGACGACCTCAACCTCGATCCCGCCGCGATCGAAGCCGCGATCACGCCGCGGACCAAGGCGATCATGGCCGTGCACCAGCTCGGCATGCCGGCCCGGATCGACGCGATCGCAGAGATTGCCCGCCGCCGCGGTTTGGCGTTGGTCGAAGACGCGGCCTGCGCGATCGGCAGCCGCATCCGTCTCGGAGACGGTTGGCGCGAGGTCGGCGCCCCCTTCGGCATCGCCGCCTGCTTCTCCTTCCATCCGCGCAAGCTGCTGACCACCGGCGACGGCGGCATGATCACCACGGATGATGTCAATTTCGCCGCGCGCCTGCGCCGGCTGCGCCAGCACGGCATGTCGGTGACCGACCGCGAGCGCCATGCCGCCGGCCGGGTCATCTTCGAAAGCTACGACGAGATCGGCTTCAACTACCGCATGACCGACATCCAGGCGGCGATCGGCCGCGAGCAGCTGAAACGCATTCCGGCGATGGTCGGAGAGCGCCGCCATCTGGTCGAGCTCTACCGCATGAAGCTCGCCGCCATTCCCGGCGTCGCCTGCCCGGTCGATCGCCCCGACACCGAGACCAACTGGCAGAGCTTCCATGCCTTCCTGCCGGTCAGCGCCGACCAGCGCGCGGTCATGGATTCGATGCTCGGCGCCGGCATCGCCACGCGGCGTTGCGTGATGTGCTCGCATCTCGAACCGGCCTACGCACCCACGCGCGCGCAGAACATCGGCAACCGCAGCCTGGCCAATTCGGAATACGCCGCGGCGCACGGCATCGTGCTGCCGCTGTTCGCGGGCATGACCGAGAACGATATCGACCGGGTCGCCGATGCCCTGCGCAACGCGCTGGCCGCCCCGGCCCGCAAAGCTTCTTGAGAAAGCGCACATGCTGAAATACGGCGTCATCGGCTACGGCTACTGGGGACCGAACCTGGTCCGCGTCCTCAACACCGCCAAGGATTCGCGCGTGGTCGCGGTCGCCGACCAGGTTGCCGCCAACCGCGAGAAGGCCGCCGGCCTCTATCCGGCGATGAAGATCACCGACGATGCGCGCGAGCTGATCGCCGATCCGGCGATCGACGCGATCGCCATCGCGACCCCGGTCACCACGCATTTCGACCTTGCCTGGGCGGCGCTCGACGCCGGCAAGCATGTGATCGTCGAGAAACCGCTCTGCGAATCCACCGAGAAGGCGGAGAAGCTGGTGGAGTTCGCGGCGAAGAAGCAACGCCAGATCCTGGTCGACCACACCTTCGTCTATACCGGCGCGGTGCGGAAGGTGCTGTCCTATCGCGACGAAGGCCGGATCGGCCGCGTGCTCTACTACGATTCGACGCGGATCAATCTCGGCCTCTACCAGAAGGACGTGAACGTCATCTGGGACCTCGCGGTCCACGACTTCTCGATCATCCTGCAGCTGCTGCCCGGCCGCCCGGTCGGCATCTCGGCGATCAGCTCCGATCCGCTGAAGATCGGCGTCGAAGCGGTGGCCCAGATCACCCTGCTCTATCCCGAGCAGGTAATGGCGCATGTCAACACCAGCTGGCTGTCGCCGGTCAAGGTGCGCCAGATCCTGATCGGCGGCGACAAATCGATGATTGTCTACGACGACCTCGAACCCGACACCAAGATCCGCCTCTACGACAAAGGCGTCGAGTTCACCCAGGATCCGCAACGCCAATACGCGATGAAGGTCGAGTACCGCGTCGGCGACATGCTGGCGCCCCAGGTGGACAGTCGCGAAGCGCTGTCGCACATGGCGGCGCATGCCAATGAATGCTTTGCCGCCAACAAACCGCCGCTGACCGGTGGCGAGGTGGGCGCGAAGATCGTGCGCCTGCTGGAGCTCGCCGACCTTTCGGCCTCCAAGCGCGGCGAAATGCTCTGTATCGAAAACTGGTGATGCAATGATCCCCTTCGTGGACCTCAAGGCGCAGTATCATGCGCTGAAAAAAGAAATCGATGCGGCGGTGATCGCATCGCTGGAGAGCGGACAGTTCGTGCTCGGCCCCGCGGTCAAGGCGTTCGAGGACGAGTTCGCCCGCGCCTATGAGCTTCGCCATGCGATCGCCTGCAGCTCCGGCACCGCCGCGCTGCATATGGCGCTGAAGGCGCTGGACATCGGTCCCGGCGACGAGGTGATCACCACCGGCATGACCTTCGTCGCGACCGCCTCGGCGATCGATCTCGCCGGCGCCAAGCCGGTGCTGGTCGATATCGAGCCCGACGGTGCCACCATCGATCCCAAGGCCGTCGAAGCGGCCATCACGCCGCGGACCAAGGCGATCATTCCGGTCCATCTCTATGGCCAATGCGCCGACATGGATCCGCTGCTGGAGATTTCCAATCGCACCGGCATTCCGGTAATCGAGGACGCGGCCCAGGCGCATGGTGCCAAGTATCGTGGCCGCTTCGCGGGAACGATGGGCCTGATCTCCTGTTTCAGCTTCTATCCGGGCAAGAATCTCGGCGCCTATGGCGAGGGCGGCCTGGTCGCGACCGGCGACGACGCCCTCAACGCCAAGCTGCGCATGCTGCGCGACTGGGGCCAGGACCGGAAGTATCACCACGCCTTGAAGGGCTTCAACTATCGGATGGACGGCGTGCAGGGTGCCATCCTCGGCGTGAAGATGAAGTATATCGAGGGCTGGACCGAGCAGCGCCGCCAGGTCGCGCGCTGGTACGGCGAAGCACTCCGCGGCATGAACCATGTCGAGGTCCCGGTTGAGCTCCCCGATCGTCGCCACGTCTGGCATGTCTACGGCATCAAAGTCGCACCGGAACGCCGCGCCGACATCATCGAGACGCTCACCAAGAAGGGCGTTTCGACCGGTCTGCACTATCCGATCCCGGTGCACCTGCAGCCCTGCTTCGCCGAACTCGGCTATCGCGCCGGCGATTTCCCGAAATCCGAGCACCAGGCCGATGCAGAGCTCTCGCTGCCGATGTATCCGGAGATGACCCAGGCCCAGGTCGGCGAAGTGGCGCAGGCCCTCGCCGCCGCGGCGTGACCATGGCTGTGCAGATCAAGGACAAGCGCATCCTGGTGACCGGCGGTGCCGGCTTCATCGGCAATGAAGTCGCGCGCCAGCTCGCTGCCGGCGGCGCGCATGTCACAGTGCTCGACAACCTGGTCAACGGCAAGCGCGAGAACCTCGCCGACGTGCCGGCCGCGCAATGCCGGCTGCTGGTCGGCGACCTGCGCGACAACGAAGCCGTCACCAAAGCGATCGACGGCCAGGATGCGATCATCCACATGGCCTGCCTCGGCGTCCGGCATTCCATCCATGCGCCGGTCGAGAACCACGACGTCAATGCGACCGCGACGCTGAAGCTGCTCGAACTGGCCAAGCAACGCGGCATCGCCCGCTTCACCTACATCTCCAGCTCGGAAGTCTACGGGACCGCCCAGACCGCGCCGATGACCGAGCAGCATCCCTGCTGGCCGATGACGGTTTACGGTTCCGCCAAGCTGGCCGGTGAGCGCTACACCGATGCCTTCTGGCGCACCTACCGTTATCCGACCACCGTGGTGCGGCCGTTCAACGCCTTCGGACCGCGCTCGCATCACGAAGGCGACAGCGGCGAGGTGATTCCGAAATTCCTGCTGCGCGCGCTCTCGGGCAAGCCGCTGCTGGTGCATGGCAACGGCGAGCAGACCCGCGACTTCACCTATGTCGCCGACACCGCCGCCGGCATCATCGCCTGCGCGCTCTCCGACGACACGATCGGCGAGACCATCAATCTCGGCTCCGGCGCGGAAGTGACCATCAACGCGCTGGCCGAGCTGGTGCGCAAGGTGACCGGCCGCAACCAGGTGACGGTCGAGCATGGGCCGGATCGCCCCGGCGACGTCCGCCGCCTGATCGCCGACATCGCCAAGGCGCAGCGGCTGGTGGCGTTCAAGACCTCCGTCAGCCTCGAAGCCGGGCTCACCAAGCTCCTCGACTGGTATCGCTCGCTCGACGTCTCGGCGGAGCAGCTGCTCGCCGACGAGCAGCCGATCAACTGGGCGGCCGCGCGATGACCCTAGCGCTTCTGCTTCCTGACATCGCCGATCACCCGCGCCGGATTGCCGGCGACCACGGCATAGTCGGCGACGTCGCGGATCACCACCGCGCCGGCCGCGACCAGAGCATGGCGGCCGATGGTGAGGCCGCAGAGAATGGTCGCATTGGCGCCGATCGACGCCCCTTCGCGCACCAGCGTGGTCTCGGTCTTCCAATCCGCGGGACTCTTCAGGCTGCCGTCGGTGTTGACCGCCGCCGGAAAGCGGTCGTTGGTGAAGCAGGCATGCGGACCGATGAAGACGCCGTCCTCGACGGTGACGCCTTCCGGGATGAAGGCGAATGCCTGGATCTTGCAGCGGGCGCCGATCTTCACCCCCTTGCGGATTTCCACGAAGGCGCCGACCTTGCTCTCGTCGCCGATCTCGCAGCCATAGAGATTGACCAGATCGGGCTGGAAGATCGCGACATTGCGCCCGAGCTTCACGTCGTCCTTTACCATCGGCCCCACCTCGCTGCTGCGCGCTGCATCGTTGCGACGGGTAGCAGATTCCCGTCCGATTGCCCAGTCTGCCACATAGCGGGAGAGCGCCAAGCGCCGGGAATGTCCCATGGCGGTTGATCTTTCGACGGAATGCGCCCTCTGCGGCGGCCATGCGCTGGAATCGCTGATGGTGGCCCGGGACTATCCGGCCTTCCTGGTACCGCTCCCGAATGCGCTCGCCCGCTCGGTGCAACGCGCCGACCTGCCGATCCTGACCTGCGGCACTTGCGGCCACCTCCAGCAGGCACAACCCGATGCCGAGCTGCAGCGCGCGATCTACGAAACCTATTACAGCCATTACCAGGTCGACACGTCCGAGGCGCTCATTCCGCACTACCGCGATCCGTTCCGCCGCTTCTTCGCCGAAAACTTTGGCGAACAGGGCGCGAAAGGACGCCGCCTGCTCGAAATCGGCTGCTCCTCCGGCGCCAATGTCGACTTCCTGCGCCGGTTCGCTTCCGACTACACCGGCATCGATGCCTCCGAGCGGATCGCACTCGCGCGCAAGGCCCATCTAGATTGCACCTTCATCAAGGGCTACTTCCCGCAAGCTTTGCCGGCCGGCACGTTTGACATCGTCGTCTCGCAGTTCAATCTCGAGCATATCGGCGATGTCCGCGCGTTCCTGGATGCCTGCGGCCGGCACGTCGCCCCTGACGGCATGCTGGTCGTCCAGGTGCCGGACATCGACGAGTTCGACCGCAACGGCCAGCCCAACTTCCTGGCCCATGAGCATCTGCAGTATTTCCGCAAGGCACCGCTCGAGCACGGCCTGCGGCTGGCCGGCTGGCAGCCGGTGGCCTGGGGCGCCGACGGGGCGAGCCTCATCTGCGCCGCACGCCCGGCCGACGCACAGGCCGCGCCGATGCATCTCAACGGCCATGCGGTGCTGGATCGGATCGCGAACCGGTTTCGCGCCGCCCCGCAGATCGCCGACCGTCCGCTGATCATGTACGGCTTCGGGCCGCAGCTGTTCTGGCTGCTCCAGTTCGTCGACCAGGCGTCGGTCGCACATGTGATCGACGACAACCCGGGCTATCGCGGCATGGCGGTGCCGGGTGCCGGCTGGCCGGTCGAGGTGCTGACGCCGGACATGCTGCGTGGCACGCCTTATGTCGTGCTCAGCCTCAACAGCATCTATCACCCGCGCGTCCTGGAGAGAATCCGCGCGCTGAACGTACCCGCGACCGTGCTCGCCTGCCGCGACGGCCGCTGGGAAGAAATCGCCATTCCGGGCGCTTAGGAGATCCGATGCTCGACGTCCGCGCCGCCGACCTCAGCCAGTCAACCGATGCCGAAGTCGGCGATTTCATCCGCAAGGGCGGCGCCATGGTGCTGCGCGAAGTGATCGACGCGGGCACCGTCAGCTCTCTAAAAGCGGCGTTGCGCCAGGCACTCGACGAGGACGATGCGCGATATGGCCGGGACTACAAGTTCCGCGCCATGGTGCATGCGTTGATGGGTCGCGGGCCGGCGTTCCTCGAGCTCCTCGGCAACCAGACCATCCGCCGGATCAGCAAGGCCGTGCTCGGGCATGGCTGTATCGTTCATGCCTACAACTCGTCGTCGATGCCGCCCGGCACCACCAATTACTCGCGCACGATCCACGTCGACTCGCCGCGTCTGGTCCCGGGCTATGTCACCAACATCGGCGTCACCCTCGCCCTCGATCCGTTCAACGCCGAAACCGGCGGCATGGAGATCATGCCGCTGAGCTTCGAGTCCAGCGTGGCGCCGGACGAGATGGCGTTCCAGAAAGGCGCCGAGCAGCCGCTGCTCGCGCCCGGCGATGCCATCATCTTTAACGCGCGCTGCTGGCATCGCGGCGGCGTGAACCGGACCCAGAACTGGCGCCATGCCGTGTCGATGAACATCTGCCGATCCTATATGCGCCAGCAATTCGACTATCCCAGAATGCTGGATCAGCTCCATATCAACGGATTGGACGAGGACCGCCGGCAATTTCTCGGCTATTATGTCCGCGAACCCTCCAGCATGGCGGAATTTCTCCTGCCGGCGGAGCAGCGTCTCTATCGCCCCGGGCAGGAATGAAGCAGCGCGCCTCGCAGATTCCAGTGCTGATCGACGACGGCGCCGTGGGCCTGCGCGCACCCGAGCCCGGCGACGCGCCCTATTTCTGGAAGATGCGCAGCGACCTCGGGCTGGCCAAGCAGCTGATCAGCTACAATCGCGGCGTTCCGCTGAAGAAGATCGAGAAGTGGATCGACGGGTTGCGCGATGATCCCGACCAACTGATTTTCAC
>Ga0102590_1005139_pt1 | contig 10187 bp, 16 predicted proteins | sample AraplaMF_Col_mMF_FD_76859 | JGI IMG/M metagenome (GOLD analysis project Ga0102590, IMG submission 76859) | Arabidopsis root microbial communities from the University of North Carolina, USA - plate scrape MF_Col_mMF | ecosystem: Host-associated > Plants > Roots > Endosphere | place: USA...
AGGGAAACGTCTTGACCTTGAAACGTCGGCGGAAACTCGCCTCGAGCGCCCTTCGCATCGATTCGGATTTCTTAGCCCACTCATTCTTCTTCAGGTAGCTCGTCGAGCAGGTGTTCCAGCCGAACCCGAGCACAAAGGCTCTAATCTGCTCGTCCCCATCGGGGCGGCTTCCTTCCTGCAGAGCACTCATCCTGCATTCTTCAGGACTCGAGAATAAGCGGCAGTGAGAGGCGATCGTATCACGCCAAACGGCACGAATATCCGTCTTCCCCTCAAGCGCATCGATGAAGACTGAACACTTCGCTGCTGATGGCGTGTACTCCCGAAGTGCGGCCGCTTCTCCGGATTCCGCGCGATTCAGGACAGCGTCGAACCAGCAACGGTCCTCCAGTTCCTCGATCTTCAATCTTCTGAACTGTTCGATCCCGGGAAGCGCGATGACCGGAAGACTGGCGGCCCTGTCCTGCGCGAGCTTGCACGTCTGCTCGAGTTCGGCCGAGGTCATCCGGCGCACGCCACCTGGCGCGTCAGGTGGTGTGAAGGAGGATATGTAGGAATAGAACTTGTCGTCGCCGAAGATCACGTTGATGGTGTTCCGCAGACTTTCTTCGTCATCCTTCGCCGGATCGAACCTGGTCTCGAATTCGCAGAAAGCGCCGTCTATCCATTTGATGGATTTCTGAGCGCCGAAGACAGGGTTGGATACCCCCGTCGCCAACACGGCGAGGCAAACGCGAGCGAGCTGCTTCATCACCTGGGATATCCGAGATCGATCACGCACATTGTGTGGCAAACTCTTCACCGCGTAAGCCAACTTAGAGAGTCCTAAGCACGACCAAACCCTCGGCTCAATTCCAACATAGCGCACTCATGACATCACTGTGTATGCCGGAGCTGCGGATAAAGCCTACCGGAATTGTCTATATAGGCCCCAATGCCCGCTCCTCCCGCCCACGTCGGAATTGCCGCCGTGAATCCGCCATAGGTCCCCTTGTCGCTCATGGGTTCTCATCATTCCGGATCTCGGCCCTCTTGCAATTCTGCTCGTAGGTCCTCGAACATTTGATTGCGTAAAACACGCTGTAAACAAAGGCCGCCAATAACAACACGCCGAAGACCATCGCATCCGCCCGCCCCGATGAAAGGCAGGCCAATGCGCCGGCGAGCACCATAAGGGCGCCTCCTCTGACAAGTCGGACATAGTCCGCCTGCACAGTGAGTGGCATCGGATGCTGCAACGCCCACACATCGAGTGCATAACGCGCATTCTCGTAGTCCTGAAACTGCGGCGGAAGATGCTCGCGGGCGGCATTGAAGACCCGCATGTATGTGACGCCTGACCAGATGAGGGCGATCCCCGCCAAAGCCGTGAAGAGAGCAACCATGATGTGCCTTCGATGAACTGCTTTGCACGAGAAACGTATGTGCCTCGCTGTTTGTCGGCAAGCCAGTGCTGCGCGCGTCGCGCTCGATGCCGAGTTCTTCGGGCGGCCCGCCCATCAACCGTGCCTGCGCGAGCTTGCGCGTGGTGACAATGGTCACGTCGCGCGTGACGAGAGGTCCCATCGGCGCAAGAGACGCCGGGGCTGGCAAGGGAATGGACATGTGGATGAGACTCTTGTTCTCGAGCGCGGCCGAGCGTCGGCATTCCAAGTGCTTCTTCGGGCAAATACCTCATCTGCCTTTCTTCCGGGAATAGCGTGCGCGCGTCGCTATCGTTCGCAGGGCGGAGCGGCAGCCGAATATCTTCGCGTTAGAAGAGCGTGCATGCTTTACTACCATCTAAGATTTAGATAGAACAGATAGGGAACTTTGTCAATCAAGCTTTGGAGTACCGATGCTTTCGCAAGTCCACCCCGCGTGTGATGCTCTGTGATACGCACGAGCCGCGCCGCCGAATTGGTGCTGCCGCCAGCGGTCTCGGACAGGTTCTCCGCCACGGTGGAGCGCGCCAGCATGGCTTGGCGCATCGCGGACGAAACCGATGGCCATCGCTAGAAAATTTCGAGAGTGTTGCCACAGCGCCTTACTCCAAGGAGCGCCTTGTGCCCCCATCAGGATTGTTGCGCATGTAGTCCTGGAGCATCCCGGGCAATCCACCCGACTGCGGCACCGGTTTCAACGGATCCGTGCCGGGCATGCCGAAGATCGTCATGGGGACGCCCTTCGTTCTTGCGTCCGGAGCGGGAGAATACTGAAGCGGAGGCGCGCCAGTATCGAAGACGCTCGAACGGCTCGCACTCTGGCGCGACGCATCGTTCGCAATCCCCGGTATTGCCGGCACGATCGCGCCTGCAGCGTCGACCGTCCAATTCTCGGGGTGCGCGAGAATGTCGTTGATGAGCAGACCTTGAAGATAGGCACCATGCGCGGCCCATCCCCCTGCGAGACTGCCGGCGGGTGCCAGCACCGTTCCACCCGCAACTGCCCCGTACGGACCGCCGACAGCCTCGCCGCCGGCTATTCCCGCCGCGGCGCCGAGGACACCACCCCAGGTCTTGCCTACTCCAACGAGACCGTCGTGGAGAATATCGTCGCGGGACGGCGGGTCATATTGCGAAAGCCTGTTCGACAACTCTCCTTTTCCGAACATTGCGATCAGCCGAACCAACAAATTATCGACAGCCATTCCATTCCACCCATGTTAAAACTTCAGAGAAGACATCAGCGAGATTGAAGATGCCGCCTCCTCCGGGACGAGAAAGCGCAAGTTGGCTGAAGACCGCCGTCCTACATTCCCTCATACTCGGCGTCATCGGATTCTTCTGGTACCTCGTTCTTGGATCCGAGGGGCTTGGACTGGTCCTCTTGGCTTACGTGGCGTGCCTCTCGGGCCTCGCCTTCCGCAGAGTTTTCGGACGCGTCGAGAAGAGGTAGTGGTGTGAAGCGGCCGTCGGCAAGGTCGCGCGCCACGGACAGTCATGGTTTGGTCGACGGCGCGCCGATCGGCGCTGAGTGAACGCATATCATCGAGGGCGAGGCCACGAAGCGCCGTCGCCGTTCAATCTCCGCCATCGGAATGAAAAAACCCGCGGCGGATTTCTCCGTGCGGGTCGACGTGAACTCTTTCGATGATGCCACTTTAGAGGTGTTTTGCCCGACGCGTCAAGCAGGTTTCGGATTTTCAATTATCGTCCCGCCGCAAGCAGCGCCTCGAGTGGAGCTGGTCGCGGGCCGCGCCAGTAGGCGCCGTTGGACAAAGGCAAATCTTCAGCTCGTCGCTGCAGCCTTCTCGCCGGAAACACCGGCGCCATGAACCGAGTGCGCGACGATCTTCATCGCGCCGTTGGATTCCGCGACGTCCTGGGCCAGCAGCGCGAACTGGTCGTCGGTGAGATCGTAGTAGGTCTCGCGGCTCTCCTCCTCCCGCTCCTCCCACCACACCTTGACGATGCCGGCCTTCGACAGCAGCGCGTCCTTGATGAAGGAATAGAGCACCATAAAGCCGCCATTCTGCTGCATGAAGACGTGGTTGACGTAGTCCGTCTCCTGCTGCGCCGCGGCGACGTCCTCCGGGCCGACCGGTTCGAAACGCACGACCTCGTCCGATCCGGCAAAGATGTCCATCAACGACGGCATCAAGCCCTCGATGGTGTCGGCGACGTCGGTCGACACCGCGCGCGAGCGGCCATCCTGCGCCGGCATGTCCTTGCGCATGTCGCCGAGATAGTAGTCCATCGCGTCGGCCCGCTCCTCGGCAAGCCGCGCGGCCGACATGGCGGCGAGTGCGTTGGCTTTCTCGGAGGCGAGCATCGCCTTTACTTCGGAGATGGGCATCTTGGGCATGAGGAAACCTTCCGATCAGCACCTGTCCGCAGCAGCGAACGGCACGTCAAACTCAGTGAAACACCTTGTATAGCCAAGTGCTGTGCGCAGGATGAAGCGCGCGCCTCGCAGCAAATCGCTATTCGAGAGAACGGCAGGTAAGGCACTGGCGAAGCGCCGGTCGTGAAGACGTCTGTCGCATTCGGCGCCGGCTGCCGGGTCAGCAGGCGAATGTTGCTGCGAGGCGCCGCACCGGGCGCGTTGGGAGCGTTCTCCTCGAGCATATCGCGAGCAGGCCCGATGCCGGTCGGAGATGCCACCCAACGGCTATATCTCTCGGCAAACGATGCCCCTGATCGGCAGTCACGGCTTATCGATCGTCGCTGCGGACCTGGTCGAACCACCAATTGTCGATGCGCTTCATCGCCGGCGCGGTGGCGACAATGATCTTCTCGAGAATACATCCGGACAAATAGGCGATGGCCAAACTCACGAGATACACGCCGCCGGCAACGCCAGGATAATGGTTGACCAGCAGCCACTCCATCGGCGCCTGCGGCATGGCGCCGACGACCAACCAGCTGGGAGAGCACTGAGCGCCACAAAGAATCCGCGCGTCTTGTCATCAATTGCGAGATAGGTCACCGCGAGGATAAACAGAACATACGACGCATAGAGACCAACGCAGATCAGGCCACCTCGATTGAACTTCACGTCCCTTGTCTCCTCGCATCCGGATCGCGGCCGGCTTTTGGCTCACCAGAACGCGGCATAGATAGCCAGCGCCATCGCGCACAATACGAGAATACAGATTCCCAATCCGATCCAGCCCGCAGCCTCCTGCCTCAGTTCGACGCGTCCATCCGCATCGCGGCGATAACCTGGCCATCTCAACGGCGGGGGAGATGCGCTGAACGGCTCGACATAGACCCTGCCCAACGAAAGGAGCGGCAAGACGGCACGGGCCGTCGTATGTCCGATCAGTTCGACCAGCATTCCCAACGCCGACATTGCAGAACTCGCGCAGCGGTAGAGACTTCAGCTTTTAGAACATAACAAGAACACCTGTCAACCGCAGGTTTTACTGCGGCGCCCCGTCTCATCACACCCATCCCTGCGCGGCATATCGGATCGGCCGATTGAACGCAGCCACCCTGCCCGGCTGTTCGTAACAGATCGCCATCAGTCCCAATGCATCGGCTGCGTGGCTCGACCAGTCGTGCTCGGGGCCGAGGCCGATGTTACGCGTCTCGTCCCTGCGCTCGTGATAGAAGCCGAGCGCTTCACGGCCGGGTTCTGTCGTCTCCGCGTTGAACCACAATTGAGGTCCGAGCCGCCGCAGCGCCTCGATCCGCATCATCGCCGCGCCTGGCCCCTGGTTCTTCACCGGCGGCTCGACCGTGAAGCCGGCCTCGCGCAGATGATCCTCGTAGCGCTTGCCGGTGATGTTGTTGGCGGCGACGCCGTCATGCGGCAGATAGAGGATGGCGTTGTCGTAACCACGCGAACGCAGCCAGTTGACGTGAAATGCCAGCACCTGGCCGGCGCTCTCGTAGTAGTCGAGAATACGAACTTCGTTGCCGACCCATTGCACGATCCAGATCGTGAAGGCATCCGCCGTGGCGCCCGCGCCGCCGATGTCGATGAAGGCGCGCAGCGGCAGCAGCGGGTCCGCCGCAACCTTCCCGATCCGCCCTTGCACGCGTGCTTCGGACAGCAGCGATGCGAAATAGGCGCCCTCGAAGGCGCGCGCGTAGTCGCCCTCCCAGATGTGGTCGTAGCGCTCCGGATAAAGCTTCTGGTCGAGCAGCCGTTCTTCTTCGAGCACGTCCGGAAACCAGGGATTGTCGCGCCAGTTCGCCTTCACGACGATTGCCCCCTCCGGCCGGCGCCCGTGCAGAAAATCGTCGATCGCATCGCTCTTGCGGCGCGGATTCCAGCTTGCCCAGAGCTCGGAGCCCTTTGCGCGGATCGTCGGCCGCAGCAGCGCGAGGCTGCGTGCGCTCAACGATTGTGCCTCGTCGATCCAGGCGATGCGAAATCCCTCCAATGACTTGATCGAGTCCGCCGTGTGATCCTGGAGTCCGCGAAAGATGATCAGCCCGTCCCCGGGCGTCTCGATCTTGTCGCTGAACAATTTGAAGCCATGGCCGAGACCGAGGCTTGCGATCTTCCCTTCAATCAGACGTTTCGACGATTGTGCCAGCGTCCGCTGCGCCTCGCGGATGCAAACCGCGAGCGTGCCGCGTTCGGCCTGACAAGTCTCGACCAGCAGCTCGCCGAAGAAATGCGATTTTCCCGAGCCACGTCCGCCGAAGATTCCCTTGTAACGCGCAGGCCGCAGCAGCGGTTCGAAGATCTTGGCCGTCGGAATTTTCAGGATGGACAATGGATGTGCTCGCTCGCCCTAGGGCAGGCCGGTTCGCCTGCGCCACATCGCGGACCAGTCTTCGTTGTTTGGTGAGTCGGGTTGTCCCTGCGGAGCTTGATAGACACCAGCAAGGACGCCGCCGGAAGACGTAGGCTCAGACCCGAATCGTCTCTCGAAGTCGCCTTGCGGCGAGAGCGGAAACGACGCGTCGGGAGGAATAAAAGGCACCGACACACCATCGCTCGAATTGAAGACGGATCGATCCGATTCCCCGGCGGGCATCCTTCTCAGAATCCGCACGTCTTCGGGACGGGTTCTTGGCGCGCGATCCGCGTTTTGCAGATACCGCAGATACTCCGGAATGTAAGCCGGCGGGCTCGATGCAGGATCGCCTCGCCCTTGCCCATCAGCATAAGCCGCGGGATCGGTGGTCCTGCCTGCAGGGTTCCTGTCAGACCGCTGGTCGGCAGCGAGTCGCACACGGTCATTGGTCGCATTCCACCGATCGGAAAAACTGGCTGGTCCATCAGCCAACGCTCGAACTATTGCAGCTTCGTTTGCAAGATATGTTGCACCAGCACCATCTGCCCCGATCTGCGGAACATAGGGAGCGCCCGTCTCCGCGGCGAGCGTCATCTTTTCCTGCGCAAGCCGCGGCGTCGGACCTTGCTTGTAGAATTGAACAAGCAATGCATTTCGGGTCGATGGATCCAAACGTTTCCAGGCGTCGGCCCCGGTCGTCAGATCGCCATTGACGCTCATGTTGGATTGATAATTTCGGACACCCTCACGCAAATATGCGCCGATGGTTGACGCCATGAGAGCTTGGTCGCTGCCCTTCTGCAAGGCGACGCCGGCCGAATATAGATCCTTCACATATGGCGCGAAGGCAGGATCATCCGGATTATCGAGAATTGCCCGAATGGCGTTCTGGAATTTCATTCCAGCAGGGCCATAGTCGACGAGCAGAGGATTTCTGAATTTCTTCCAAATATCCCGTCCGACCGTCGTCGCATCTCGATCAGCGTTGTACCGGCCCAGGATGATATCCGAGGCTCCCAGTGTGGGACGAGCTGGATTCCTCTCCTTCCCATCAACGAACGTCCTGTCAAGAAATTCACGCGCGAAAACGGCAGATCCGATCATCCGCGCGTAGTTCGCCAGAGAGTCCTTCTGGTCAAACAGCTCTTGAGCCAAAGCGCCGGCGACCGCTTCGGGCGGCACTCCGTACCTCGCCGCAGCAGCAGAAATCTGAGACGTCATCTTTCCGACCTGAGTCAGATTGTCCTGGGTATACGACGGAAGCTTCCGGGCCATGGCGGTCCCTTGATTTGCTGGATAAGTCTGAGGTTTCAAGTCGGCCAAGGGGGCGCTAGGGCTGAAGAACCAGTATCAGCCAGGAAATCCCAACCCAATCGATGATGACACAAGCCAGAACGACCGTACTCCATAAACCAACGCGGACCATGCGCTTGATGCATGCAAGTATCGCGACGAGGACGACGGCGAACGGCGAAAAATGAACGACCGGAGAGAAGACGTCGTACCGAGAATACTGATGCGGAAGCGGCCAAGCTATCGTTGTCGCTGCAACAGCCAGCGTCGCAAGGCCGAAGACGATGCCCAGGGATAAGACGAGCCTATAGGTCACGGGCTGAAGACGAAGAAAGTACGTCGGAAGCAAGCATACGATAGAAGCGACTGTCGAGAAGTTATTGATCGCAGGGATTGCGTTCACAAGTTGCTCAGCGTCCATGACTGGTCTCCGCGGACTGATTGTGAGAAGAGCCGACGCCATCCGAACAGGGGTGGTTCGTGACTTTCCCATCGCTCCAACGGGCGCTCGGCACATCCATCAGGCCGTTGGCCACCTTGCGCGCATCGATCGTACGCTTGCTGCCGCCGCCCCGGGCTGGCGCAATCGGCGGCTCCGCCAACACCCATTCCTTCGTCCACATTGGTCCCCTCCTAGAAAGTCGGACGGCCTCATTGAATCAGAAATGATTTCGACGATTCAAGGTCGCTAACGTGCAGAATTTCATGAAAGGCGCCGTTCGTGCAGCGGCCGCGTGCACCGCCTATGCCGGGCGGCGCCGGGCCGGCAAGCAGACCAGGAATTGACCTAAGGCGTCAAAACGAAAAAACCGCGCCGGACTGCGTCCGCGCGGGCAACACCGACTTCTGTCGATGATGCCATTCTGCCAGTGTTTTGCCCGACGGGTCAACGGTCGATCGAGGCGAGATTGCAGATCGGGATCTCCGCCGTCTCATGAACAGCGGCACCGCTACCCGGCCTTGCCGGGTGCACGATGATGCGTTCGATCCGGTGAATCAATTCCAGCACCCCGTCTTCGCCGTTCTCCACCGGCTGGGCCGCCTTGCCCCAGCCGCGATCGAGGATCGCATTGGCGGCCGAGACGCGAGCCGCCGGCGTTGCATCCTCGCTGCGCATGACGCCGACGAGCACCCTGATGGCCGTTCTGGTGTGGCTGCGCGCGAGCGAGCGAATCTCGGTCAAGGTGCGCGCGCTGGACGTCTTCCTTCGCGCAGGGACGCGGACCGGCCCACTCACAAGCTCACATTCGATCTCCTCGCTCACGAAAAAATCTCCGACAGCACGATTGCAACGAGGCCCGCAAGCGCTAGCGATATCAGGTAGGCGGTCATCATCTCTCCACAGCGAAGGAAATGCGCGGCAGATCGCGCGACGTGGCGCGATCGTTTCGGGCGCGAACCCTATCTCCGTATTTCCCGGAGACCGCAGCGGCGCGGGCAACAGGCCCGGCGCCGCAAGGCCGGCACGTTCGCGCGTGCACAGCCAGCAATGGTTCGGACGGCGGGCGCGCCGATCGGCGCTCCCTGACGGGGTATCAAGCAAGTGCGTGGCCGCAATGCGCCGCCGCCGTCCGATCTCGACATCGAAACGAAAAAGCCCGCGGCGGATATCTCCGCGCGGGCGAACTAAACTCGTCTCGATGATGTCAGTATGCCGGTGTTTTGCCCGACGTGTCAAACCTCGTGGTACGCGTTCGCGCCATCGCGATTGCAGTGTGCCGGCGATCACGCCGGCGGCTGACGGACCGCGCTAGCTTTGCATCCGATCACGGCCTCGATCGTGCGCTGGCCCGCCACGACGTCGAAGCCGCCCTCCGGAGTTCGCCGATGAGATCCCTTGCTATCCTGCTCTCGTTCCTCGTCACGATCGTTCCCGCGGCCGCCGAAGAGTCCGCGGCGCCGGATTTTTCCGGCGCCTGGAAGCGCGATTGCGAGAAGACTTACGGCCTGAAGATCTGGCGCGTCGAGGACAAGGCCTATTCCGTCGCGTTCTGCTTTCCTGCCGGCTGCAACGACCACGCCTGGATTGCAAAGACGCCGATTGTGGGCGACCCGAAATTCAAGATCATCTCGGAGACCGAGATCGCCCTGCGGCGCGTCGACGCCGACGGCTGGCTGATGTATCGCCGCTGCTCGCGCGATCCGGCGTCCTGGAGCGGGACAAATCAGGCCGAGCACTTCCGGCAAGCCGGCTCGGCATCGCAATGAAAAAGCCCGCAGCGGATATTTCCGTGCGGGCCGAACCAAACTCGTCTCGATGATGTCAGTATGCCGGTGTTTTGCCCGACGTGTCAAACGAACGAATTCTTGCGAGCCACGTTAGGCGATCAGGAGGACCAGCCATGGCATCTCAGACGACCTCGTCCGCGACGTCGCGAAAGACTCCGGGGCCGAAGCCACGCATCGACAAGGAACCCGCCAGGCAGGACGCGATCATCGAAGACCCCGGCAAGACGGAAGACAGGGATCGCGACCTTCTGCATGGCGATGGCGGAACCATCGACCTTCCGACGAAACCCGGCGATTTATCGAAGGACGATTAGGTCGCGCGGCGCGCATTCCGATGATGCCACTCTGCCGGTGTTTTGCCCGACGTGTCAACGAAGCGCGCAAGGAAGTCCCATCCTCCCAGCTCTATATGTGGTGCGCAAGGGGCTTGCTTCAAGCCCCCGATGATCGCGTAGAAGCCTCGACCCGAACAACAAGTCGAGGGGTC
>Ga0102590_1005144_pt1 | contig 10175 bp, 10 predicted proteins | sample AraplaMF_Col_mMF_FD_76859 | JGI IMG/M metagenome (GOLD analysis project Ga0102590, IMG submission 76859) | Arabidopsis root microbial communities from the University of North Carolina, USA - plate scrape MF_Col_mMF | ecosystem: Host-associated > Plants > Roots > Endosphere | place: USA...
GCCTCCGTGCCCCAAACGGCATGCCCAGGTGGTGGAATTGGTAGACGCGCTGGCTTCAGGTGCCAGTGGCTTAACGGCCGTGAAGGTTCGAGTCCTTTCCTGGGCACCATACAATTCTGGATCGCATACAAATCCAGATAGATAAGCCCTTTCAGAGTGTTGCGTTGGCCCCGACTGTGTAACAATGGGGTGTAACATTGCTGTTCAGGGTTGTTCGGCCGATGCGCCGGGACGGGTCTCGTTTTCCTCTTTTCGTGCAGCGCATTCCGGCTGATGTCCGGAGCAAAGCGGTCGGTATTGAACTGGCGATTCCGCTCGGTGATGGCTTCGTCTTCGTGACGCCTAGCGAGGGCGCACAGGCCGTCCGGTTCTCCCTTCGCACCACGGAGCCTAGCGAGGTCAAGACGCGTCAGGCGCTCGCGGCGGCCTATCTGGAGTCTGTCTGGGCGGCGCTCCGCAATGATGCCCCCGTGCATCTCACCCACCGGCAAACAACCGCCCTGGCAGGCGAACTCTATCGCGTGTGGGCGGACACCGAGAGCCGCGCCCGGAGTGTTGCCATGGTCCACACGCCCGGAGTTGGCTGGGCGCCCGACACGGACAGCCACGAGGAGCAGGAGGCTCACTGGGCGGTTGTGACGGAGATGTGGGAGAGAGTTGGCGGTGACGGAGAGGCCAAGAAACTAGAGAAGGCGCTCGGGCACCTCGTTGACCGCCTCTTGCTGACCAAGGGCATTCGCCGCGTGGATAGCGAATCACGCGCTCTCTTGCTTACCGCCTTTTGGATGGCGCTACGTGACGCCTTCGCGGCCCGCCAACGGAACGCAGCGGGAGACTACTCGCTTGACCCTAAGGCCGCTCGCTTTCCTGAGTGGCAGGCCCCGGCAGATGCGCCGAAGGAAAAGCCAAAGCGGGGCGCCTCCAAGAATTCCCTCACCGGGCTAGTCGAGGACTGGTGGAAGGAAGCCAAGCGGGCCGGCCGCAAGCAGAGCACCTATGAGAGCTATCGAAACTCAATGGGCCGCCTCGTGACATTCCTGAAGCATGACACGGCGAGCCGGGTAACGCCCGAAGACATCGTTCGGTTCAAGGACTATCGCGTGCAGAGTGGCGTGAGCCCGAAAACCGTGAAGGACAGTGACCTTGCGGGCATGAAGACCGTGTTTGGGTGGGCGGTGGTCAATCGTCGTCTGCCGAGCAATCCGGCCGAAGGCATAACCATCAAGGTAGGCAAGTCGCGCAAGCTCCGCTCGAAGGGGTTCTACGATTCGGAAGCTATCGCCATCCTGAAGCATGCCCGCGAGTTCGTGCCCGGCCGGGAAGCTCCGAAGCTGGCGGCGGCTAAGCGGTGGGTGCCATGGCTGTGTGCCTTCACGGGCGCACGCGTAGGCGAGATGATCCAGATTCGCAAAGAGGACATTCGGCGCGAAGGCAAACTTTGGGTGCTGCATGTAACGCCGGAGGCCGGGCCGGTGAAGACGGATGAGGCGCGCGATGTCGTGCTTCATCGGCAAGTCATCGAGGAAGGCTTCTTGGCGTTCTTTGAGAAGTCGAAGGGCGGCTATCTGTTCATTGATCCCAAGGCCGGCGAGTTAGGCGTGCGCAACGCGGTGAAGACAGCGCGGAACAAAGTCAATGAATTCGTGCGTGAGGTGGTGACGGATAAGAACGTTGATCCAAGCCACGGTTGGAGGCATCGCTTCAAGACTGTCGGCATTGATCAGGGCGTTGAGATGCGCGTGCTGGATGCCATTCAGGGACACGCGCCGCGCAACGTCTCGGAGGGCTACGGTGACGTGACCATCAAGGCAAAGGCCAGCGCGATAGCGCAGTTTCCTGGCATCGACGCTGGATAGGGCGCCTATTCGCTGCCAGCGCATGTTGCGTACATCCTGCGGTCCCCAATCCCAACCCGCCCAATCTAACTGCCGGCGCCGCCTTGACCGCTTTATGGAGCTATGAACGAGAAGCCATCGCCGCTCTTGTAGTACACGCCCATATTGGCGGAGCGGATCAAATGAAGAAGGTCTTGTCGCGGAATTGACGGCAGCAGAAGCGCCTTATGCTCGACTTCTCCGAATCTGCTGTAGTCAATCAATTGACCAATAGCCATGCGTATGGCGCCGCGCTCCACGGTTCCCTTTGCTTCAATCAGCAACTTCTTGCTTTTAATATAGAGATCGCAGAACAGCGGCTTGGCTTCGCCCACAGGTGTAATCTTGAGACGGCGGGCCTCAAGGCCTTCCGTGTGATGTAGAAAGTTACAAAATTCCTCTACCAAGTTTGCTTCAACCTTCTCTGCTTCGTAGGGCTCCCGACTGGGATTTACGAAGAACTTTTCCGAATTAGAAGCCTCGCGATCAACCTCGTACACGGAATCGAAAGTCGGCAGAGCTGGGCCACTCTCTCCAAAAGGAGGCTGAACATCAAGAGGTCGGAGCCGGAATACGATCACGGCTCGTATGGGGCCGCCCCCTGTCTCCGGCGCGTCGTCCATATAAAACGGTAGTTCGTCAGCGACTTCGAACTCGCCGACGTAGGTCACGAGTCCGCCCACACCTCGAAACAGCCTCAGATGGCGTCCCGTCTTCCGATGCTCCAGGATGGTTAGATTTCCCGACCGCATACGCTGGTCGCCTTTTTGACCCTCGCCCGTGTAATGGTAACATCCGTCCGACTTCCAATCATCGATGTAGCCGTGTCGTCTGCCGACTTCCGGATCGGAAAACAGGAAAATATTGGGACTTTGAACGGACGGTCCGATGCCGCCCTGTTTCCGGCCTCCGAATGCGAGATGAAGCTCTTTGCGAACGGTCGTCTCTCCCGGGGTCAGGGACCAGATTGGTTGCTCAGGCATGTTTCCTCTTGCATATTAGGCGGCCGATATCGTTCGGTGGCATTGGTTCGCGCGATCAAACAAGAGTGAATCAAGCCGATTCGATGCATGCTCGGCAACACAAGTCCGCCTTCCGGGATTCATCATGAATAATCCAATTACCTTCGGAATAAAGAAGAACCCCATAGTCTACGGCGGAGGGCATACATTTACTTCCCAAGGCGGGATGGATAGAGGCGTCGCATACATTGAGAATGGCTTCTTTGTCTGCATGTACGGATATCGCTCAGGGCTGCGAGGCATTGCTCCAGGTGTCTCCTTCACGCAAAAGGCGGCAGGTCAGATTTCTGATTGGGTGAAAGAGACTTTCGGCGCTCACGACATCAAAGAGATGAAACGGCGTCCGGGTGAGTGCACTAAATTGCTCTGGCGCCCCGGAATCGACGGTCGGGACCAAGTTTTAGCAACGTTGGTGCCGGACGTTGCCTTAATGAGTGAGGCCGGCGTTTCACTTTCGCTCTTATTCTCTCGCTTCGAGGAGGTCACTCTTTTTATTCAGCCGGACGTGAGCAATCTAGACGCCTATGGTCATCAGCTGAGAGAGCTGCTCATCTTGGCATGCACTGAAGTAGAGTCGTCCCTACGGGCAGTGTTTGCGAGCACAGACTCTTCTATGTCGTCAGACAGTCGATTTACGACGCGAGATTACTACAAGCTCTGTGAGCCGCTTTTTCTGAGAGAGTACGAGTTCGAGTTGAGGCACTATCCTCACCTTCCAAAGAGCCGCCCGTTTTATGGGTGGGATGCTAGCAAGCCAACGCAGTCATTGCCTTGGTATGACGCCTACAATGCAGTAAAGCACGACCGCGCAAACATGCTGCATCGGGCAACGCTCCGGCATTGTATCGAAGCACTCGCGGCGGCTACGGCAATGTATTGTGCTCAGTTCTCTATTCCATCGGGGATAGACTGGATGCATGATGCGGCTTTTGAACTGAACGATTGGTTCAAAGTTGAACTCATCAACCCTGACCCTGCGACATTCTATGTTCCCCCGGTACACGTGCCCTCGGAGCGCGTAGCCGAGCTTTGGTACTTCGATGGTCGCAACACCGGCTCTTGGAATCCAACGGCTCTCAATCTCGGTTGACTTTCTGGCCTGTGCAGTTCGACTTTTTGAGGTCGGTGGCGACGTTCTCTATCGTGGGGAAGGGAGGAGCGGCGAGAATATTTGCCGCCGGTTTGAGCTGCTAATCGTCGGCCAGAAGAATTACGGCAAGGAGCGAGGACTGTTCAGAGCGCCTTCGCGTCTGTCGCAGGTGATTGCCCGTCGCCTTTGGGCAGTCGGCGGTTACGTCCTCGTCGTCATGTAATTCAGGCTAGCGCCGGCTTCCGCTGACCTCAGACCAGCTAGGGTGTCGTCAGGGAGGTGGCCTGAGCTTTTTTTAGACGCTCGGCTTTTATCCAGCCCATGAGCGCTTCAGTCGTGTCGTCCGTCTGCCCGTCCGACTGATAGGCGTCGAGTTGGAGAGAAAAATTCAGCAGAAGCATGCGCGTCAACATCTCAACGTCACGATAACTGATCGTCAGCCTGCCGGGCTGGCTCGGTAGATCGTTGTGTAGAGTCGGCCAAGTCCCGTGCAGAATGCGTGAGCGCGCCGTCGTTATCGCGACCACGATTTGCTCGACGCTGACGGTTTTGGCTACATCCAGATAGTCACTGGGCCCAAGCCCGAAGATGGCATCGAAGCTCTCCAGCAGGCGACGCTTACTCCTGCTCATACTTTCAGCGCGGAAGAGCACCTCCATTGCGATTTCGAGCTTGGCAACTGCAACAGTATCCAAGGCTTCTGCCAACGCCTCGTGATACCAATAGGCTGCATTACACCAAGCGGCGTTAAGCTCAGGCAGGGGACTCGCGGCCGTAAGGTAGCCCTCCAGGCGACGTCCCATGGACTGGAATGCCGGCGCGGCACTCGCCAGATGCTTGGCGATGAAATCGGGCGGACGCGCGAGCGCCGGCATCTGGTTTTTGCTATCAGTAGAAAGTTCGCCTGACGAGGTCTGAGAAATATCGATCCGCCATAAGGGAGCCGCGCGGCCGGTCGCTCGCGCCAACTGGCGCATGTCGTCACCCGGGCTCACGATTTGGATGGCCGCAAGCGCCACATCTGCTGCAAGGTCGGCGGCCCGCGCGGATTCGTCGGGCGGGCGGCCGAAGACATCAATGAGCGCCATCCAAGGAGCGTGACGGCTCGCCGCAAAATCAAGGAATTGCTCGAACTTAAAGCCCCCAGGTTTCCCGGCGGTTGGCCAGAATTCAGCATGCGGCACGCCAAACTCTTCGCTGGGAAAGACCTCGACATGGCAGAATGTGACCGGCCCAATAGAGAAACTATTGGTCGGCAGAGGAAATAGCGTGCAGGGCACAACATGTCGCCTGACCGTGTTCTGAGCGGCGAACCAATCCTTAACCGCTTTGCACAGAAGGTCGAAGTCGACGGTCCCAAGCGAAGTCGCGACGCGACCCTTCCAGTGCGAGATGATTTCGCCCGCGATGAACTTGCCGAGGGTGGCGTTGCTCGCCATCTGGCTCTGGATGCTTAGACTGGGTCGAAAGCTCTTTGCCAAATCGCTGATTGCTGTAATGCCGGCATCGGTAAATCCAATTGCCGACAAGTTCGCAAGGTCGACCGACGCATTCTTAATACCTTGTTCCTTCAGGGCTTGGCTAAGGGTTTCGGCGCTATGCGGTTGCGAGGCGGCAATACTGACAATCTTAATTTCCGCTACCGCGGTGCGGAAGGAGTTCATCTGGTCAGACGCCATGCTGGTCTCGCAGGAAAGAGAATGCTGCCTTTTAGCGGGGGATGGAGGAAGGCCCCGACATTCTTGAAATGAGCACAACTCGCTTATCAGTGGCAACCCAGGGAGGTCTTAATGGGTGTCAACACTGAAGCATGTCCGCTTTGGTCACACGCCCTCTCGCCACGTTTGGCAGACTACTGTTCTGCTTATTTCGACGAGCCGTAGGTTATGATAGCGCGTGCTGGCATATTCGATTACTGCCGCTTTGCAGGCTTTCATCTTTGCGCAGGCCAGCACAGCACCATCGCGCAGGGCATTCTCGTAAGAATCGTCTTTGTGGTTCGCGTGAAGATGGGCCCTGAGCAAGGCCGCAGCGACCAAGACCACGACGTAACGGGCACGCTCCAAAATCAGCCGCGCTGTGGGGTTCTTCTGAATGCGAGTTAGTCCGTAGACCTAAAGTCATCATGCTGGCCTGCTTCCGGGATGGAAGACGAGACAGGCATCATTGACGTGGTGGCGGTGGCCGTGCGGAAGGCCTGCAAGGGTCTCGGGCTGTCCCAAGAGGATTTGGCCTTAGAGGCGGGGCTAGACCGCACCTACGTCAGCCAAGTCGAGAGGGGCACCCGCAACTGCACCATCATCGTCCTGGCCCGCTTGGCTCGTGCCCTGAAGACCACCCCTGACCGGTTGCTCGTGCCTCAGAGGAAGGGGCGGGGGCAGTGTTGAATCTCGTCCGGTGTCAGGTTGATCACTTTGAGCACCGGCCGCGAAGGAGCAGGGGTCCATCACCGGTAGCGGGACGACGCATTGTCCCAAGATCGCTCTCGATCCAAAGCGGTCTTCGGCAGTCACTTACACAAGTCAGCATGTGACCCATTGGAGAAGTGGGCGTCAGGGTTGAGTTGAACAACGGAGCTGAAAGTGGGCGTAGCCGCAGTGATTGCCATCGGCCGATCCCAAATTAGCAACGGTTACGAATTTGCACTTCTCGGGATGGGCTGATTTTACCCAAGCAACCGGATCAGCCCCGCAAGGTAGGTGCGTTTCGCCTGCGCCTGTGTGGTTGTTGTGTTCTCCAATTACAACGGCATAGTTTTCGGTTTTCGCCGGCCAAGCATGTATCGGAGTCCAGCTTTCATTCATGTCACCAAAACAGCGAAGGCGAAGATATCCGTCGTCGGGCAATTCTTTCCCAGAGAACTCAAACGTGAACCTCTTGAATCCATTGCTTGCGGTATCGTTCTCTGCGTCCGGAACACCCTCTGGGTAACCATCTTTGTTGGCCTTCCCGAAGCTAAGCTGAGCCTTGCAATTCTTCACGTATCTTTTGTTCACAACTGCTTCGACGATCACCTTTTGACTGTTGGCATTGGAGGCGGCGGGCTGTGCAGCTAAGTCGACGCTACTCAATAGTAGAGGCTTGTCGTCGCCGGAGATTGTTGATCCCACCTGTCTGCGAACATCTATAAGGTTTGGGAGCTTCGACCAATAGTCCCAATACGTTGCCGCACCAGCAAGGACTGCGCCAAAGGCCGCGACCACTGCGACAATCCTTGCCCACCAGTTTTTTGGGTTTTTTGCCTTATCGTAATAATGATTCATCTGAAGAACCCCTATATCACGCCATAGTTGTGTATGTAGCGTGCCGTCGCCTGACACGCGAGCGTTTGTTCGGGCCGAAACCACGTCCTGCTTCTATCCGGCTGTCCGTTAGTGGCCCTCAACAGACCTTGATTGTAGTGCGGCAGATGTCGGCCTCCCGCCAAGGCAGACTCCAATAGGCTCGGTCATCTGCGTCGCGCTACGCCTTGGCTTCATCGTCGAGGGGTCAATAAGGGGAGTTGGGGACTCATTCGCCCCGAACTAAGAGGTGGGGCCCTATTGGATCGACCTTGGGGCTGCAAGCTCGGCCTTAGTGGATTGCCTTAAAGGTGGCCATATAGGAGGGGTGGTGTCACCCTCCCAACTTGAAGGAAACCCTTGGAGGCGTACCGAGATAAACCCACCAGGTTGCTCCTCTAAAACTCCCTCCCCTCTAGCTTCCTCCTCCGTTAGCGGAGGCGTAAGCCCAAATTCTGGCCTAAGCGACTGTTATTGTGGGTAAAATTCTACGGAAACAATCGCGCAGGAAGATCCCGTCCCCATGCTGAAAGCAGCCTGCATCGCGTCGGCCGCCACGTCGGCCTTCGATTCTGCGACCAGCACGGCGTCATGAAGCGGCAGGGCGGTGACCCCAACGTTCGCGAGATGCGTGATGATCCCGATCAGCATATCGCTTTCGATGCGCATCAACTGAAAGCCGAGCCCCGTGCCGAACAAACTAGCGATGGGTGCGTGATGCGAGACCAACATCTCAATGGCGTCACGGAGTTTCGTGCCCGAGGGGAAATGTTGAAGCGTGCCCTCCGGCCAATTCCGCAACGGGCCGTCCGCAAACAACATCGCGTTCATCAGCCGTTTCCAGCCGTCACGCCCGGAGCCGTCACCGGCCACATTATATATATCACCTTCCGGCTGCGGCTGTCCCGCCCGCACATATGCGAGGCGCGGGAAGAGCTGCCTGTAGTCGACATCGGCAATTCGCTCGCCATCAATCCGAATGCGCTCAAACCGCTCGGCGCGCTCCATGCCCATCCAGAAACCGCCCGCGAGCCGGCCTCCGTGCTGCCAGTTGGCGTTATTGAAGATGCGTCGAAGAGAACGGCGATACGGTGCTATGATTTGGCCATCTTTTCCTAAAAAGAGGCCGGTGTTCTGCCCGGTCACCTCGATATCTGCGTTGCGCAGAAACTCATTGATGCGCTGCATCTGCCCCGCAAGTTGGCGGGTCCTACCCGTCTCCGGGAAGGCAATCGTGGCCGCCCGCCCGTCGTCATCCTTGCCTTCCTTCAAGATAATCAGAGCGCCGCCGTCGATTTGCTTGACGCTTCGCCAATCGGGTGGTGCCAGCGGGAGATGCCGAGCGAGCGCCGCGCTTGGTCGAATGAGCGACGGCACGCGCATTCTACCGGACAGCTTATATCCCCTTTGCTCCTCTTCTATCAGGCCAAGCGATGCAAGCCCATCTATCGCGGATAAGAAGTGCTGGCCGTATACCGGGTTGGCGCTGCCATCACCCGGCCAAAGAAAGCCGTGCGACCGGGGGACCGCGAGCTTGGGTCCGGAGTCGATAGCGCTGAGAAGTATCAAGTTGCAGGCCAGCGCTTCAACGGCAAGGTCGAACTTCTCCCTGTCCATTTTCTTCCGCGCTCGCTTCCTCGCGCCGCTATTGGTCTCATGGAGCAGCAGCGTATCGCGCAAAGATTGGATCGCTTGGCCAAGCTCGGCTGTCTTGGCCCGGAGCAGTGGATCGAACCACATTATATTGGATGATTGCGTCATGGGGCCGTGTAGCACGTGTTCAAAGTGGCCTCCTTGAACCCTCGATATGTACGCACTGCTTCACTCCGACTAGATCGCTCGCGCGAATGCCCGACTCGCAAATTCTTGCCGACATTGATCAACTCGCCGCGCGGGGCCGCCCATAACGCTGCCGATGGGCCAAGACGCCCGCGACATGCTTCTCAATGACCCAGTCGCAGGGCTCCTCCAGCATCCGCCCCATCTCCCGCAGAACGCGCCCGGTGGACTTGGGGAAGGCGTGCATTTCGATCTGCCGTTTCCTGCCTTGATGATCCTCCACGACCCACACACGATGTGTTCCGGAGGCCAGACGGTGGACGGCCTTGCAGATTTGCACCGTCCGGAACTCCTTTGCGCGGGGCGCCGTGGCGTCGGCCTTGATCAGGGCGGCGACCGCAAGGACGATGGAGACGATACGCTGCGGGGGCACGCCTCCGGCGCGGAGCCTCGCCAGACCGATCTTGGCCCGCTTTCTCGCCGACATGCCTTTGAGGCGCGTCGCAATTTCCACGGGGCCAGCGTCCTCCAGCGTCTGCCTCATGTCAGCAATCGCTGCGGCGATGAACTTATCGTTCACTGCCCGAAGACCGACATACGCGGTCGCTGCGGTGATGAAAGGCCGCAACTCGGAAGCCTTGAAGCTCGGTCGCCAAAACGACCCATGCCGGGCTCTGTGCTCAACGTGATGGCGGCAGTGAAATGGGGCTAGGCCAGCCCCCGCTGCTCTCATGGTTGGTCGTCCGCAACCTGGAATGGCACAAGTCTTCTGAAAGTCCGCGGCATGTGTGCTTGCAACGCGTCGTTCGATAAGCTGAACCCTTTTGCGCCTTACCGATTGCACTGGCGCCTCATTTCGAGCGTCGAAGTCTGACAAGCGCCATGTGGCATTCGTCGGCCAGGGTAAACATCCGAGTCAGCAGCTTCTCGTACTCTCCCCGACTTTTGCCCAGATGTTGAACGCAATCGCGCCCCCGCAGCTTGATAGCGCGTTCATAATGATCCCCCGCAGCTTTGATCGCCGCAGCCCGTCCCTTTCTGCTGAAGCCGGCGGAATGCTGAGACGATCGAGCGGAATCGTCGAGGCGCAAGGACATCGTGCTCTTTCGATAATCATAATGATAGTTCG
>Ga0102590_1005148_pt1 | contig 10165 bp, 9 predicted proteins | sample AraplaMF_Col_mMF_FD_76859 | JGI IMG/M metagenome (GOLD analysis project Ga0102590, IMG submission 76859) | Arabidopsis root microbial communities from the University of North Carolina, USA - plate scrape MF_Col_mMF | ecosystem: Host-associated > Plants > Roots > Endosphere | place: USA...
CCACACCCGCCTCGACGGCAAGATCGCCATCGTGACCGGCGGCACACAGGGACTCGGGGCAACAATCGCCCGCCTCTTTGCCGAGCGCGGTGCCAAGGGCCTCGTCATCTGCGGCCGCAACGAGCAGAAGGGGAAGGCGAAAGCCGAAGAGATCGCTGCCGCCACGGGCGTCAAGGTCGTGTACGTCAAGGCCGATCTCGGGCAGGTCGAGGACGCTCGAAACGTCGTTCATGTCTGCGACCAGACGTTCGGCCGCGTGGATGCCCTTGTGAATGCGGCCGCCATCACCGACCGCGGCACCATTCTGGACACCAGTCCGGAACTCTTCGACGCCATGTTCGCCATCAACGTGCGCGCGCCGTTCTTCCTGATACAGGAAACGGTGAAGGTGATGCGGCGCGAGAAGATCGAGGGAACCATCGTCAATATCGGCTCCATGTCTGCCAAGGCAGGGCAGCCCTTCATTGCCGCCTATTGCGCCTCGAAGGGCGCCCTGGAAACCCTCACGAAGAACACAGCCTACGCGCTTCTACGCAACCGCATCCGGGTCAACGGCCTCAATATCGGCTGGATGGCCTCAGAGGGCGAGGATCGCATTCAGCGGGAATTCCACGGCGCACCGGCTGACTGGCTGGAAAAGGCGGCCGCCAGCCAGCCGTTCGGTCGCCTCGTCGATCCGGAGGAAGTGGCACGCGCCTGCGCCTATCTCTCCTCGGCGGAATCCGGCCTCATGACCGGCTCGATGATCTGCTTCGACCAGTCGATCTGGGGCGCCTATGACGGTTCGCCGCATCCGGACACAGCTCTCTGAAAAAATGCAGAGCCTGACGCTTTTGCCAACGCCGGGCTCTGGAACACATCACCGTTTACGTTTACGAAGGGCGTCACATCGCTTTGGGAGGAGCTGACCTGTGTCGGAAGATGCGCTCTATGACATCCGTGACGACCGTTTCCGTGGCCTGATCGTCGGCAACGCCCGGCTGGAGGAACTCTACAGCGGTTGCCGCTGGGCCGAAGGTCCCGTCTGGTTCTCCGATCTGAATTGCCTGCTCTGGAGCGATATCCCCAATGAGCGGATGATGCGCTGGGTGCCCGACGGCTGCGTCTCGGTCTTTCGCTCTCCCTCGAACTACGTCAACGGCAATACGCGCGACCGCCAGGGTCGGTTGATTTCCTGCGAGCACGGCGGTCGGCGCGTCACCCGCACCGAATTCGATGGCCGCATCACAGTGCTGGCCGACAGCTACAGAGGCAAGCGCCTGAATTCCCCGAACGACGTCGTCGTCAAGTCGGACGGCTCGATCTGGTTCACCGATCCGACCTACGGCATCATGTCCGACTATGAGGGTCACAAGGCAGAGCCCGAACAGGAAACCCGCAACGTCTACCGCATCGACGCTCCGACGGGGGAAATCGAAGCAGTCGCGACCGATTTCATCCAACCCAATGGCCTGGCCTTTTCGCCTGACGAGAAGCAGCTCTACATCGCCGATTCCGGCTCCTCCAACCATGAGGTCCCGCGCCACATCCGCGTTTTTGATGTTGTCGACGGCAAGAAGCTGACGAACAGCCGGTATTTCTGCTCAATTGACAGCGGCGTGCCGGATGGTTTCCGTTTCGATGTCAGCGGCAATCTCTGGACCAGCGCGGCTGACGGCGTTCACTGTTTCGCGCCCGACGGCACGCTGCTCGGCAAGATCAAGGTGCCGCAGACGGTTTCGAACATCGCCTTTGGTGGCGTGAAAAAGAACCGCCTGTTCATCACCGCCACCCAATCGCTGTATTCGATTTACACCACCACCAACGGCGCCCAGTATCCATAGGATAGCATCGCGCGCCATCGAACCAGGACGTCAGCGCTGCCTACCGAGCTAGGCATCTCCACCCGGAAAGAATCATCGATGCTTGAGTTTTCACGCGCCCTTCAGGGATGCCAATCCGTTCGCAACGCCTTTTTCATGGGAGCCTGAGATGCGTTCTGTCGTCTCTTTCAACGAGAGCTGGAGTTTCCACGAAGGTTTCGGCCAACGTCTGCTCGAGGGCTTCGACAGCGCGGCGATCGTCAGCCTGCCGCATACGGCCGTTGAACTGCCGTTCAACTACTTCGACGAGACAAGTTACCAGCGGGCATTCACCTATCAAAAGGTCCTGCGCTGGATGCCCGAGTTTGAGGGTCGCGAGGTCTCGCTCGTCTTCGACGCTGCCATGGCCGATGCCGTCGTCTATCTGAACGGCGAAGAGATCATCGCCCACAAGGATGGCTACACACCGTTCGAAGCACGTCTCACCGGCAAGCTGGTGATGGGCGACAATCTGGTCACCGTGAAAATTGACGGCAGCGAAAATCCAGCGATTCCGCCCTTCGGCGGCCGTATCGATTACCTGACCTATGCCGGCATTTATCGCGACGTCTGGCTGAAGGTCACGGACCCGGTGTCCATCGGCAACCTGAAGATCGAGACCCACAACGTCCTGTCAGAGGAAAAGTCGGCAAGCGTGCGTGTCGATCTTGCCAATCCGCAACAACTGACCTTCCTGGGCTCGGTATCGGCATCGCTAAAGGATGGGGACGGGCGCGTGCTCGCCACGGCTTCTGCGGAAACCACCGGTGAAGACCTTACGCTCTCTTTCGATGACCTTGCCGGCATAGCCCTCTGGGATATCGACAATCCCACACTTTACGAAGTCACCGTCGACCTTAAGACAAGCCATGGTTCCGACCGCGTCTCGTCGCACTTCGGCTTCCGCACCGCCGAGTTCACGACCGAAGGCTTTCTTCTCAACGGGCGGCGGCTCAAGCTGCGTGGTCTCAATCGCCACCAGGCCTTTCCGTATGTCGGCTATGCCGCAGGCAGATCGGCCCAGGAGCGTGACGCCGACATCATGAAATCCGTACTGAAGTGCAATATCGTCCGCACTTCGCATTATCCGCAATCGAAGTGGTTCCTGGATCGGTGTGATCGCATCGGCCTTCTGGTCTTCGAGGAAATTCCGGGCTGGCAGCATATCGGCGACGTCGAATGGCAGCAGGAATCGATCCGCAACGTGCGCCGCATGATCGAGCGCGACTGGAATCATCCGTCGATCATCATCTGGGGCGTTCGCATCAACGAGTCGCAGGACAGCCATGACTTCTACGTCGAAACGAACCGGCTTGCCCGTGAACTCGACCGCACGCGGCAGACCGGCGGCGTCCGCTACATAACGGACAGCGAACTGCTCGAAGACGTCCATACGATGAACGATTTCATCCTCGGCAACGAGGAGCTGCCCGGCAACAACCGCCCGCGCACCGCGCTCCGCCCGCAGCAGGAATCGACCGGCCTGTCATACAAGGTGCCGTATATGATCACCGAATTTGGTGGACACATGTATCCCACCAAGATCTACGACCAGGAGGCCCGCCAGGCAGAGCATGTGCGCCGGCATCTCGAAGTGCTGAATGCCGCTTACGGCGATCCTGACATCGCGGGTGCGATCGGCTGGTGCATGTTCGACTACAACACTCACAAGGACTTCGGCTCGGGCGACCGGATCTGCTACCACGGCGTCATGGACATGTTCCGCGAGCCGAAGTTTGCAGCCTATGTCTATGCGAGCCAATGCGATCCTTCCGAAGAGATCGTGATGAAGCCGGTCACCTTCTGGGCTCGTGGGGAGCGCAATATCGGTGGCGTACTGCCGCTGATTATCCTCACCAACTGCGACGAGATAGAACTGCGATACGGCGCAGTGACGAAGCGGATCGGCCCGGATCGCGAGAACTACCCGCACCTGCCGCACCCGCCTATCGTTCTCGACCACCGTCATTTCACGCCTGATGAGCTTGGAACGTGGGGGCTTGAATGGATCGACGGCGAGTTCACCGGCTACATTGACGGCGAACCTGTCGCCAAATTGACGCTTGTCGCCGATCCATTACCGACGACGCTGCAGCTCGTTGCCGACAGCACAACGCTAAAGGCCCGCGAACGCGACATCACCCGTGTCATCATCCGCGCGCTTGACCAGCAGGGGCAGCGCCTGCCCTTCATGAACGACAATGTCACCCTGCAGGTCGACGGGCCTGCAAAGATTGTCGGGCCGGCATCAGTTCCGCTGCAGGGGGGCACGGCGGGCTTCTGGTTGGAGGCGACCGGATTGACCGGTGCAATCAGCGTACAGGCAAGCTGCAACCGCTTCCCTGCGGTCAAGATCGAACTGACGGCCAGTTGAGCATATTGGCGGTGCGCCCGGCAGGGCGTGCCATCATCCGGACTGCGCCGGCTGCACCGACCGAACCGTGCCGTTGTTATCGACGACGCACGAGAATTTCTTGCCGCCGGCATCGAGGTCGACGCCGAAGGTTCCGTCGGGCAACTGGCGGGAGGCCGTGGGCAATACCTTGGCGTTCGGACCGGCAACCCCGGCCGCCGAATTGGCACAGAGCAGTTGCAGATCAGCGGGAGCGGTCTGCAGCGTCGTGCGTGCCATGCTTTCAGGCGCGGGCGGCGTCGGTGGCGTGCAGGCACCGAGGAGCGCGACGCTTGTCATTGCCGCCATCATCCGGCCGATCGAAATCTTCTTCGCGGTGTTTTTCCACAAAACCGTGTCCCCCGACTCGTGTGATTTGTTCCCTCTCCGGCGTTGAGCCGGCCCATACTCAGACACCTTTGTAGAGTGCAGCCCCCTGCATCAGCACGATGACCTTGGCGCCGATCTTGATCCGTGACGCAAGGTCGACAATGTCGTCATTGTTCATGCGGATGCAGCCAGAAGACACATCGAGACCGATGGTCCAGGGCTCTGCGGTCCCGTGAATACGATAGATGGTGTCCTGGTCGCCTTCGTAGAGGTAGAGCGCCCTGGCACCCAACGGATTTTCCGGACCGCCCGGCATCCCGGCGGCCCATTTGGCCGCATTCGGATCGCGCGCCACCATTTCGACCGGCGGCGTCCAGGTCGGCCATTCCGCTGTCCGGCCCACTCGCACGATCCCGGCCCATCCGAAGCCCTCGCGGCCGACGCCAATGCCGTAGCGGATAGCCTGTCCGCCCGGCTGAACGAGGTAGAGGAAATGCTGGTTGCCGTCGATGATGATTGTGCCGGGCGGCTCTGCCGTTCGGAACGTCACCGTCTGCATCCGGAATGCTTCCGGCGCCTGGTTGTTGCGCGCGTAATATTGGCGCGCTTTCTTCTTGTCGTAGTTGACCCAGGTGTGCGTTTTGGAATCGTAGATCTGCGTCTGCGCCCAGGCAGCAAGAGGGCCAACACAGACGGCGGCCGCGATCAGAGCCAAGGTCAGTTTGCGCCGTCCAACCTCATTCGTCTTCGCCGGAAGTCTGTTGCTTGCCGTCATTTGTTGGCCCACCCATCCACGCGCTTCGCATTGTCCGCGACCCATTTTTTCGCGTAGTCGAGCGGCGGTACGCGTTCGACCTCGAGCGCATAGCTCATCGCGGTCGCTTCCTCTGGCGTCAGATCGACCTTCTCCAGGAACGCTGCGATATCAGGATGTCTCTTCGCGAAAGCCGCAGCGTAGCCAATGCGGAAATCGGCGGTGTCCCAGGCCGTCGATGCCGAGGATTTGGTGATCCAGAGTGGATCGTTGGCACCGACGAGCTTCCACTTGCTGGTATCGTGCGGCGGCTCGGTAAGGCGGACGATCTTGTGCAGGTCAAAAATGAAATGCGGTGCGTAGCAAGCAAAGACCAGCGGCTGGTTCGTCGCGATCGCGATATCCAGCCCTGCCATCGCGACTTCTTCTTCCGACTCGACCAGCGTCAGGTTCTTGGCATAGCCGTAGGTATTCGCCCGCACCCGCTCGATCCCCGTCGAGGACCATGTCGGCGCGCCGAGCCACATCTCGCCTTTGCCATCACCGTCGGTATCCAGAATCTTGGTCTTTTCCGGATCGCTGAGATCGGCGATCGACCTTAGGCCCTTCTCGGCGGCGGCCGGTGTCGCGCAGATGCCCTGCCATGCAGGCACGCCATGCTTGGCGAGAACCACGACGCCCTTTTCGGTGACGAAGGCCTTGATGACGTTCTCGAGATTGGGTTGCCAGACCTCCGGTTGGATGTCGACAGTGCCGTTCTCCATGCCGTTGAAGGCAAGCAGCGTCCCAAGCTCCTCCACATCGGCATTAAGTCCGAACTCCTTGGCGATGCTAACCTTGAGAATATTCGCCGTCGCCTGCCCGGAAGGCCAGTTCGGCATCGCGATCACGAGATCGGCGGCGAAGACGGCACTGCTCATCGCAAGCGCTGCGGCAAAGACGGATGAGAAGAGCCCTGAACATGCTACGCACTTCGTCATGCCTGCCCCCCAAAACATGCGAGAAAGGATCGTAGAATGCACGTTACATCTTACAGGCGAACATGCATAAAGCGCCTACATCCGTCAAGTCGAGTTGACGTTCACGTTTGGGCCTACCGAAGGCAGCTTTCGTCTGCCCAAGCCTTCGCGCGCGCCGCCATCGTGGCGAGGTGATCGGCGACCGAGAAGCCGGAGATTTTCTTGCGCGGAGCAAGGTCGTGATCGCCATCTTCAAGCCAAAGGACTGATATTGTAGAAGAAAGAGAGTAAGTCGACACCTCTTCGCGCGTTCCGAATTCGTCGCGCGTCCCTTGGCAGATAAGCGCCGGCGTGCGCAGATTTTTAAGGTGCGCCGTGCGCAGCTGTTGTGGCTTGCCGGGTGGGTGAAAGGGGTAGCCGAGGCACAACAATCCAAAGATCGAGCCTTGCTCGTACAGGTCGTCGGCGACCATGCTCGCCACTCGTCCACCCATCGATTTGCCGCCGATAATCAGCGGCCCGGAGTTCGCGAGCGCCTTTACAGCCTCCCTATATTCGGGAATCAGAGTCTCGGCTTTCGGCGGTGGCTTTCGCGCATCGGACGTGCGACGCGCGGCCATGTAGGCGAACTCAAAACGTGCAACGCGAAACCCACTTGCCGCAAGCGCTCCCGCGGCAGCAGTCATTGACTTCGAATCCATCGGCGCGCCGGCACCGTGAGCAAGCAGAATGGTGGCTGAGGGATTGTCCGGGCCGGTGATCAGAAACGTCTCGCTCATTGCGATGTCATAGCGCAATGAGCGAGGCCTCACCATATCGAACGAGCGAGATGATAATCGGTCAATGGAATTTCGGCATGTCGGGAAGCGCCGAGAATTCTTCGCTGATCATTTCGCTCATGGCGACCAGGATCTCTTTGCGGGAGAAGCCAGACCGCTCGAGCTCCTGGATCATTTGGTCGAGGTCCAACTCAAGCTGACCGCGACAGCACGCCACCCGATCGGCAGAAACGAGTAGAATTTCTTCAAGAATCAGCATCGCTTCGCTCCTAATTTACAGAAGCAACCTGCGACCGCGCTAAATGTTCCGACCATGCCCGACAACATTTCCCGCCTGCCAACCGCACGGGATACAGCACCAATACATCGGATATCGACTGAAACTCCGCACAGAAGCCCCGGTGACGGCCGGTCGTTACCCTTAAGCAACTAGACCTGTACACCATCAGAAGACGCCCCTCCCCACGATCAACCGCGGCCTAAACTGCGCTTCCTCGGTGACCGTGGCTCCTCCCGGCAGGTTTACTCATGAAAACCTTTGCGCCGCAAATCAAAAAGCCAACCTCTTAGAGTAGACCAACAATTTGTATTGCAACCATCTGATTTAGAAGATTTAATATATAATCAGATACACATAAAGGACTGAGCAACCGAACAGTCTGAGGGCGCCTGCAATGCAAAGTTCCCGAGCAAGCAGGGATGGGGCAGCCAATCCCACGATCAATGAAGTACATGATCAGATCGAGCGCATCCTCTCCAGTGGCGAGTTTCATGCCCCCGATCGGGGCCGACGATTTCTTGAGTTCATTGTCGAAGAGACCCTTTCGGGCCGTGCAGACTACCTGAAGGCATACACGATTGCACAAGAGGTATTCGCGCGGGACACATCCTTCGACGCTCAAAACGATCCCGTCGTCAGGATCGAAGCCGGCCGGATCCGTAGGGCGCTCGAACGCTACTACCTGGTCGCCGGCCACGCCGACAGCATCGTTGTGACGATACCAAAGGGCGGGTATGTACCATCCTTCGATTATGCCGAAGGCGGCTGCGGACCCGCTGTTCAAGCGGCATCTGATCGTGGCGAGCAATCAGAATTGCAGCCCGCTGCACCGACGCCGACGCCGACGCCGACGCCTGTCGAGCCAGCCCCCGCCCGCCAGCGGGCTTGGATGTGGCTTGTCGTACCCGCATCTGCGCTGATTATAGGGATTGTCAGCTTCGTTCATCCGCCGCTCCTTCCCTTTGTCACCTCATCGCTGTTGCCCGCAGCTTCTGTTTCAAACGACGGCGCGCAACCCAGGATCATCGTCGAGCCATTCCAGAATGTTCCAGGCAAGGCTGCCACGGCGGATATCGCCCAAGGCCTGACTGATGAAATCATCGGTCAACTTACGAAGTTCAGGGAGATTCTTGTGATTGCCCCCGGCGCGGAGCCGGGAGCGGAGGCACGAGAGCCTCGGTTCGCACTGCAAGGGAGCGTTCGTATCGAAGGCGACAAAATGCGGCTGATCGTGCGGCTCACCCGACAGGCAGATGGCGCCGTACTCTGGGCAAACAATTATGATGCAGACCTTCGCGACCGCAGCTCGTTGGAAGTGCAAACCGAGGTCGCACAGAGCATTGCGACCACCGTTGCGCAGCCATATGGCATCATTTTCCAGACGAACGCCGCCGAAGCCATCAAGCCTGACAGCGGCGACTGGGAAGCTTATTCATGTGCGCTGTCGTATTATGCGTATCGGGCCGAGCTCGATCCGCAAAAGCATGCTGCGGTGAGAGACTGCCTGGAGAGGGCAACCAAGCGACTTCCGACCTATTCCAGCTATTGGGCTCTGCTCTCGCTGACCTATCTCGATGAAGTGCGCTTCCACTACAAAGTCAAAGCCGAGTCGCCGCACCCGCTGGCGCAGGCGGTCGATGCTGCCAAGCGAGCCGTGGATCTTGACCCACAAAACGCGCGCGCATTGCAGGCCCTGATGCTGGCAAGCTTCTTCAGCAACGATGTCGATACCGCATTGCGCGCGGGGTCTGCAGCCTATGCCATCAACCCGAACGACACCGAAGTCGCAGGCGAGTATGGCTTCCGGCTCGCAATGTCCGGGAAATGGGATACGGGCTGTGAACTGATGTCCAGTGCCATCAGCAGAAATCCCGGCCCGAGAGGATATTACGAGGTCGGCCTGGCCCTATGCGCCTATATCAGGGGAGACAATCAGGCAGCTGAACTTTGGGCCCGCATGGCCGATTTGAAACACAACCCAATGCATCATCTTGTTCTGCTAGCCGTACTCGGCGCATCAGGCAAACTTGATGAAGCACGGCGCGAGCGGGACTGGCTCCAGACGAATGATCCGGTGCTTCTCGGTAACATTCGCAAGGAAGTGGCGCTGCGTCTTCATCGTCCGCAAGACCAGGAGCGCTTCCTCGACGGCCTGCGCGCCTCCGGCATCGCAATCCCTCCTGCCGATGGCATGATCGGCAGCCAATAGGTCGCGACGTAGCATACCGTATGCTACCCCATCCGACGTGTATTTTACTGCCTTAACGTCCGTACTCACCTTATCCTTTGGAAAACCTTGGAGGACATGGCGATGACTGCAAGCGAGACCCCTCAGTCGATGACCAGTGCCGAAGATTTGCGCAAGCGTGCGCTTGAACTTCAGCTCGCGGAGATGGAACGCGACCAGAAGATAAAGGACCGTGAGGCGACGAAACATGCGGAATTCGTCGAGGATTTTTTCCAGAAGCATATCGGCGACACCGAACGCGCGGTCATCAAGCGCTTGGTGATGAAGGCGGCCGCGGACGGAAAATACGAAGCAATGATCTACAGCTTCCCGTCCAGCCTCTGCACGGACAGCGGCCGAGGCATCAACAACAACCTGCCGGGCTGGCAAAATAGCCTGCAAGGCAAGGCAAAAGAAATCTACGAGCTCTTTGAAACGGTCGCAAAGCCCCAGGGTTACGGCTTGAAGGCGGCGATCATCAATTTCCCCGGTGGCATTCCCGGCGACGTCGGCTTTTTCCTGACTTGGGAGCCGCCCGTCGACTAGCGCGCCAGTGAGTGTTTAATTACCGTTGCACCGATTGCGAGGATCGCAATGCCGACG
>Ga0102590_1005149_pt1 | contig 10162 bp, 10 predicted proteins | sample AraplaMF_Col_mMF_FD_76859 | JGI IMG/M metagenome (GOLD analysis project Ga0102590, IMG submission 76859) | Arabidopsis root microbial communities from the University of North Carolina, USA - plate scrape MF_Col_mMF | ecosystem: Host-associated > Plants > Roots > Endosphere | place: USA...
GCTCGACCTGGGCGATGGTCGCGAATTTGAAGCCGTCATAGAGCAGGTGCTCATACATATCGTCGGTCAGGATATGCACCTGCGGATGCTTCAACAGCACGTCGGCGAGCGCCTTCAGATCGGCGGCCGAATAGGCGGCGCCGGTCGGGTTCGACGGCGAGTTCAGGATCAGCCACTTGGTCTTCGGCGTGATCGCGGCCTCCAGGTCGGCCGGCTGCAGCTTGAAGCCCTGCTCCGCCGGGCAGACCACCGGCACCGGCGTGCCGCCGCACAGCAGCACCATGTCGGGGTAGCTGACCCAATAGGGGGCCGGGATGATCACCTCGTCGCCCGGGTCCAAAGTGGCCAGCAGGGCGTTGTACAGCACCTGCTTGCCGCCGGTGCCGACGGTGACCTGGCTGGTCTCATATTTCAGGCCGTTCTCGCGCAGGAACTTGGCGGCGATGGCCTTCTTCAGCTCCGGCGTGCCGTCGACCGCGGTGTATTTGGTCTTGCCGGCCTGGATCGCGGCGATGGCGGCCTGCTTGATGTTGTCCGGCGTGTCGAAATCCGGCTCGCCGGCGCCGAGGCCGATGACGTCGCGCCCGGCGGCCTTCAGCTCGGCCGCCTTGGTGGTGACGGCGATGGTCGGCGACGGCTTGACGCGGGCGAGCGAGGCGGCGAGGAAGGCCATGGTTCCGGATCCCGGGAAAGTGGAGGCGGGCGACGGTAGCGCCGCCCGCCGCCTGCCGACAAGCCGAAAGCCCTGCGAAAATTCGGGAGCCCGCCCGCGCCGGGCGCGGAGGGCGGCCCTTCAAGGGAAGCCACTGGCTGCCATCGCCAGCGTGTCCTATATTAGGGACATGCCTAAGCCCGTACCTCAGCCGCCGCCTGAAGACGATCCCGAGACGGCCGCCCTGCGCGCTGCAGTCGCGGAGGCGCGCGCATCCTTGGACAAGGGGCAGTACATCAGGCACGAAGACATGCGCCGATGGCTGCTGTCATGGGGCACCGAGAACGAACTGCCTCCGCCGTCTGAATGGAAGTAAGATGGTCGACGGAAGCGGAGCAGGATGTCTTCCGCATCCGGGCCTACATTGCTGAATTCAACCCTTGGGCCGCAAGTCGCGTCGCCGTGCAATTGCTCGCCACAGCCGACAGCCTTGAACACCTGCCGCGCCGAGGTCGTCCCGGCCGGTTGCCCGGGACGCGCGAGCTTGTATCCGTTCAGCCCTTCGTGATCGTGTACGAGGTCACGACCGTCGTCGAGATCCTGCGCATCTGGCATGGGGCGCAGAGCCGATAGGGGCACCGCGCCCACGCCGGGCGTGGAGAGAACCCTATCGACGCTCGGCCGAGGCCCCGTCCCGATCGATCAGCTTTGCCATCGGGACGTCGCGGGCCTGCCGGAACTCGAGGTCGAAGAACGCCCGTTCGGCGATCCGCCGCAGATCGTCGGGCAGATCCGTCAGCGTTCGCGGAATCGACGGCACGGCCATCGCCTCATAGACGTTGCGATCCTCGACCTTGTAGACGTCCTTCCAGTCATAGACATACAGCCCGCGCTCGGCCAACTCCCTGAAGCCCTGTAGCTGGAGGCGTCCGGCTGGGTGGGGACGAATTGGGCGACCCCATTTGGGACCAGTTCCAGCACCCTGTGCTCGATATCATGGTCGTCGTATCCCTCACCGAGGGTCCAGGCGGGGATAGGCCCCGGACCCGCGGTGATCATGACGGCCAACTGGCCCAGCGCATCGGATGCGAGCCATCCTCCGTCGAGCCACGTCTCATGCCGGAACTTCATGGACAGATCCCCGACCGAAGCCGGCCCGCCCCTACCCCTTCACCGCGCCCTGGGTCAGGCCGGCGATGAGCTGGCGGGAGAAGAAGGCGTAGAGCACCAGCACCGGGATGATGGCCAGGGTCAGCGAGGCCAGCACCGCGTTCCAGTCGGTGACGTACTGGCCGACGAATTGCTGCACGCCGAGGGTGATGGTGCGGGTGCCGTCGCCCGGCGCCAGGATCAGCGGGAACCACAGGTCGTTCCAGATCGGCACCATGGTGAAGACCGCCACCGTGGCCAGCGCCGGCCGCACCAGCGGCAGGATGATGCGGTAGAAGATGCGGTATTCGCCGACGCCGTCGCAGCGCGCGGAATCCTTCAGCTCCTTCGGGATCTGGCGCATGAACTCCGACAATATGAAGATCGACAGCGGCAGCCCCATCGCGGTGTAGACCAGGATCAGCGCCGCCAGGGTGTTGATCAGGTCCAGCGACACGATCAGGCGCAGGATCGAGACGGTGCCGAGCCGGATCGGGATCATGATGCCGACGGCCAGGTACAGCGCCAGCACGGCGTTGCCCTTGAAGCTGTATTCCGACAGCGCCCAGGCGGCCATGGCGCCGAGGAAGACGACCAGGAACAGCGTCGCCAGCGTCACCGTCAGGCTGTTGCCGAAATACAGGCCAAAATCGGACCGGGTCAGCACCGTGTCGAAGCCGATCAGGCTGAAGGTGTCCGGCCCGGGCGGCGCCAGCGGCTGGCTGAAGATCGCCTTGCGCGACTTGAAGGCGTTGAACAGCACCAGCACGATCGGGAACAGCGCGATCACGGTGTAGACCAGCAGCACCGCATGGACGATGGCGGTCGAGGCGCGGGGAGAGCGGTTGGCGGCCATGGTCAGAGCTCGTAGCGCTGCAGGCGGCGCTGGACCAGGTAGAAATAGGTCATGACGCCGGCCAGGATGATCAGGAACATGATCGTCGCCACCGCGGCCCCCATGGTCGGGTCGCCCAGCTGCAGCTGGAAGCCGAAGAAGGTGCGGTAGAAGAAGGTGCCGAGGATGTCGGTCGCGAAGTTCGGCCCGGCCAGCGCCCCCTGGGCGACATAGATCAGGTCGAAGGCGTTGAAGTTGCCGACGAAGGTCAGGATCGTGACCATGCCGATGGTCGGCCAGATCAGCGGCAGCTTGATGCGCCAGAAGATCGTCATCTGGCCGGCGCCGTCGACCCGCGCCGCCTCGGTCAGGCTGTCCGGGATGTTCAGCAGTGCCGCATAGGTCAGCAGCAGCGGCATGCCGACCCACTGCCAGACCGAGACCAGGGCCAGGGTGATCAGCGCGCTATGCTCCTGCCCCAGCCAGGGCGCGAACAGCGAGCCCAAGCCCACCGTCCCCAGCATCGACTTGGCGACGCCCCAGGTCGGCGACAGGATCAGCTTCCAGATGAAGCCGATGATCACCACCGACAGCAGCGTCGGGGTGAACATCAAGGTGCGGTAGGTGTTGGTGAAGCGCAGATTGGGCAGGGCCAGCAGCGCCGCCAGGCCGATCGCGATCGGGTTCTGCACCAGCATGTGCACGGCGAAGAACAGGACGTTGTTGCCGAGCGCGTTCCAGAACCGGTCGGACCATTGCGGGTCGAAGAACAGCGCCGCGTAATTGGCCAGCCCGGCGAAGCTCTCCACCCCCGCCTCGTCCCGCGTGAACAGGCTGAGCCGCAGGCTGTCGAGCAGCGGGTAGACCATGAAGACGGTGTAGATCAGCGTCGCCGGCGCCAGGAAGACGACGACGTGCCAGGGGAAGCGGCCGCGGCGGCCCGCGATCTGGGCGCGAGGCAGCTCGGCGGTCTGGGTGCTGGCCATGGGAACAGCCTATCAATACGGGCGCGGGGACGCGCGGTCCGGGACGTCCGGGCCGCGCGTCCTGCGCCGGGGTCAGATCACTTGGCGGCCGGCTTGTACCAGGAGTCGAGACCCTTCTGGATCTGCTCCGCCGCCTGCTGCGCCGTCAGCGTGCCGTTCATCACCTGGGCCGAGACGTTCCACAGCTCGTTCTCCAGGTTCGGCGTGCCGCGCCCCAGGATCTGGTACGAGTTGCGGATGGTGGATTCGCATGTCTTGCGCCAGCCCAGGAACTCCGCCGCCACCGGGTCCTTGACCGTGACCGGGTGGTTCGACAGCGAGTAGAAGCCCGGCAGTGCGTTCGAATAGATGTCCGCGAATTCCGGCGTCGCCAACCACTCCAGGAAGGCCTTGGCGGCCTCCGGGTTCTTGGTCTTGGTGTTCATGCCGAGGGCGATGTCGGTGTGGTCGCTGATGTAGCACTTGTCGCCCGCCTTCTCGACCGGCGGCGGGAAGGCGCCCATCTTGAAGTCGGCCTGGGCGTTGAAGGCGGCGATGTCCCAGGACCCGGCCGGGTAGATCGCGGCGCGGCCGAGCGTGAACAGGTTCTGGCTGTCCGGATAGGCCTGCGCCTCATAGCCCTCGGGCAGGTACGGCTTCCACTTCGCCAGCTCCTCGAAAGCCTCGACATAAGGCTTGTCGGTGAACTTCTCCTTGCCGGCGATCAGCGCCTTGCGGCCTTCCTCGCCCTTCCACAGGTTCGGACCGATGTTCTGGAAGCCCATGGTCGCGGCCTCCCACTGGTCCTTGGTGCCGATGTCGAGCGGCGCCACCTCGCCCTTGGCCTTGATCTTGTCGAGCAGGGCATAGAACTCGGCCTCGGTCTTCGGCGGGGTCAGCCCCTCGGACTCGAACACCGACTTGTTGTACAGGAAGCCGTGGATCACCGAGGCCATCGGCACGCAGAACAGCGACTTGCCGTCATCGGTGATCCAGGCGCTCTTGGCCACGTCGGAGAAGGTGTCCATGCCCTTCAGGTCGGTGACCGGGGCCAGGTAGCCCTTCTGGAACAGCGCCAGCGAGGTGTCGAACGGCCGGCAGCTGATCAGGTCGCCGGCGGTGCCGCCCTCGAGCTTGGCGTTCAGGGCCGCGTTGTATTCGGTCGGCGCCGTGGGCGAGAACACCACCTTGATCCCGGGGTGGGTCTTCTCGAAGGCCGGGATGATGGTGTCCTGCCACACCTTCAGGTCGTCGTTGCGCCAGCTCTCGATGGTCAGGGTCGCGTCGGCGGCCATGGCCTGGCTGGACACGGCGACGAGCGCCGCCCCGGCCAGGAACGCGCCGCGCAGGAATGAATGGGACATGTGCAACTGCCTCCTCTGTTCGGCGTTTCGCCGTTGCTCACGGGCGGCAGCCCGCCCGCTGTCTCTCTAGGAACCTTGCTTCGCCGCCAAGGCGCGGCGGAGATCGCCGCCGGCGGCGTCCAGGCGCCGGCGTCCGTCCTCGGCGCTGTCGCCCAGCGCCACCAGGGCGGCCAGCTTGACGTTCTGACCCGCCGCGTCCAGCGCCGATCGCGCCGCCGCTTCCTCGACCGGCACGATGGCGCGCAGCATGCGCACCGAGCGGTCGTTCAGCTTGGCGTTGGTCGGCTGCATGTCGACCATCAGCCCGTCATAGACATGGCCGAGCCGGGTCATCACCAGGGTCGAGAACAGGTTGAGCGCCACCTTCTGCGCCGTGCCGGCCTTGAGCCGGGTCGAGCCGGCGACCGGCTCCTCCCCCGTCGCCAACAGCACGGCATGGGCGGCGTCGCCGAAGATCGGCGCGCCGGGGTTGGAAGCGACGGCGATGGTCAGGGCGCCGGCGCGGGCCGCTTCCTGCAGCACGGCGCGGGTATAGGGGGTGCCGCCGCTGGCGGCGATGCCGATCACCACGTCGTCAGGGCCGAGCGCGAGGGCTGCGGCCTCGGACCGGCCGGCATCGGCGTCGTCCTCGGCGTTCTCCACCGGCCGGCTCAGCGCCGTGGCGCCGCCGGCGATCAGATAGGCCAGCCGGTCCTGCGGGTGGCCGAAGGTCGGGAACAGCTCCGACCCGTCCTGCGCCGCGACCCGGCCGGAGGTGCCGGCGCCGGCATAGACCAGGCGGCCGCCGCGGCGCAGCCGGGGCGCCGCATCGGCGGCGGCGGCGGCCAGGGCCGGCAGGGCCGGCCGCACCGAGGCGACGGCGGCGAGCTGGGATTCGAGCAGCGCATCGAGGATCTCCGCATCCTCCCAGGCGTCGATGCCCCTGAAGCGGCGTGATGCGGTCTCGGTTCCCATGCGTCTCGATCGCCGGTCTGGATGAGTGGTCTAGACCACTCTCTCAGAGTTGCCGGCGGAGCGCAAGATGATCCTGTCCGGCCCGTCGGACCAGTGGCTTCGGGCCGGTCGGCGCTAGCCGCAAGCCGGCGCGTGCACCCGGCCGAGGAAACCACGGATCAGCGCCACCATCTCGCCGAGATTCGTCTCCAGCGCCCAGTGGCCGCCATCCAGCAGATGCAGCTCGGCCTCCGGCAGGTCGCGCAGATACGCCCGCGCCGCCCCCTCCGGCATGAAGTCGTCCTGCGGCCCCCAGGCGATCAGCGCCGGCGGCCTGTGCTGGCGCAGATAGGCCTGGTAGCGTGGGAACCAGGCGAGGTTCTCGCGCAGCCCCGCCATCAGCCGGACCATGATCTCGCGCCGCCGCGGCGACTGTTGCAGCGGCCAGGACAGGCGCCAGAGGTCGGGGCTGATCCGCTCGACCAGATGCTCCGCCACCTCGCCGATGAATTCGTCCCGGAACCCCTCCTCGCTGACCGCAGCGGCCAGCGCCGCGCGCCGCTCCGGCGTCGGATCCTGCCAGTAGGCGCGCAGACCTGAGTATTTCGGCCCCAGCTGGTCCTCGTAGATATCGCCGTTCTGGACGATCAGCGCGGCGACCCGCTGCGGCGCCCGGATCGCCAGGCGCAGGCCGATCTGCGAGCCGTAATCGTGCAGGTACAGGGCATAGCGCTGCAGGCCCAGCGCCGCGGTGAAGCGTTCGAGCAGGCCGGCATAGCCGTCGAAGTCATAGGCGAAGTCCTCCGGCGTGTCGCTGTAGCCGAAGCCGGGAAAGTCCGGCGCCAGGGTGCGCCAGCGGTCGGCCAGCGCCGGCATCAGGTGCCGGTACTGGAAGGAGGAGCAGGGATAGCCATGTGGCAGCAGCAACACCGGCGCGTCCGGCGGCCCGGCCTCGCGGAAGAAGATACGGATGCCGTCAATCGCGATGGTGCGGTGCCGGGTCGTCCGGTCCGGGTCGGTCGTCATGCGGGGCGCCTCCGGCTGGTTCGTCTTTCCGGAGAACGCCCCCGGCACCGGCCAGGATCCGCCGCCGCTACCAGCTGAACGAAAACCCGGCGGTGAATTTGACGCCCGGCTGCTCGCTGCCGATGTCGACCAGCGAGGCGCTGGCCTTGAGCGGGCCGAACAGCGTCTGCTCGGCGCCGACGCTGCCGGTCAGGCGCCGGTCGGTGCTGGAGACCTGGCCGCCGAGCAGCAGCGCCGTGGTGTGCCAGGGCAGCTCCAGCCGCGTGTTGCGGTCGATCTCCCAACTGGTCACCGGCGCCTCGGGGCCGAGCAGCCCGCCGCGGGTGACGGCATAGCGGTCCTCGAACGATCCGGACAGGCCGATGATCGACCAGGCGCGCGACAGCACCGCCGCCAGCTGCCCGGTGCCCTCGCCGACCTGAGGGTCGAAGCTGGCCTCGACCCGCGCCGACTGCCAGAACGGCACGAACCAGGGCAGCGCGGTCAGGCCAAAGCTGGCCTGCGCCTTGCCGGTGGCGGTGCGCTGCGCCATGTCCGTCCGGTCCCACCCCTGGGCGAAGCCGGGATAGGGATCGGCCGGGATGTCGAAGGTGACCCCGGTCGTGGCGACGAATCCGGGGGTCTGGGACTGAAGCGCCGCGCCGACCGAGCCGGCGCCCTTGACGTCGCGCTGTCCGGTGACCGACCCGAAGCCGGGATCGAAGGCGGCATAGGCATCAGCCGGCGTCGGGCTCCAGGGCCTGTGTGGCCGGTGCCAGCGGGCGAAGCCGGGATCGGCAGGAATGTCGAAGGTGACCGTGGCCTGGGGGATGAAGCCCGGCTGCGGCGCCGGTGCGGCGTCGTAATCCTCGTCGGGTCGGGCCTGGGCAGCCGGCATCGCCGCCGGGACCAGCACGGCCAGGGCGGCGATACGCAGCAGAAAGGGGTGGCAGGTCCGCGGCATCGGCGGGCTGTCTCTCCGGGGAACGGTGGCTTTCCACCGAACCTAGCGATTCAGCCGCACCTGCCAACCCCTTGAATTGTGACAATTCCCGCTGGGCTGCGGCCGAGCCCTCAGAACGCCAGCACCACCTTGCCGAAATGCCGGCCTGATGCGAGATGTCGCAGGGCCTCGCGCGCCTCGGTCCAGGCGAAGCTGCGGTCGATCACCGGCCGCATCCCGGCGGCGGCGATGGCACGGCTCATCGCCTCGAAGCTGTCGCGCGACCCGACCGGGATGCCGCGGATGCGGGCACGGCGGAACATGATCTGCATCGGGTTGACCTCGGCCGACTGGCCGCCGAGATAACCGATGACGTTGACCTGGCCGCCGATGCGGATCGACGCCAGCGAACGGGCGAAGGTGCCCGGGCCACCGACCTCGATGACATGGTCGACGCCGCGGCCGCCGGTCAGGTCGCGCACTGCCGAATCCCAGTCCGGGGTCGTCCGGTAGTTCACCGTGCCGGCGGCGCCGATCGCCCGCGCCCGCTCCAGCTTCTCGTCGCTGGAGGAGGTGACGATGGCCCGGGCGCCGGCGGCGACGGCGAATTGCAGGGCGAAGACCGAGACCCCGCCGGTGCCCTGGGCCAGCACGGTATCGCCGGGCTTGATCCCGCCTTCGGTCACCAGCGAGGTCCAGGCGGTCAGGGCGGCGCAGGGCAGCGTCGCCGCCTCTTCGTCGGTCAGATGCGCCGGCACCGCGACCACGCCCTCAGAATCGAGCCGGACATACTCTGCCAGCACGCCGGGGCCGGGCCCGCCCAGCGGCACCGCCCGCTCGATGCCCTCGAAATCGCCGGCGACCCAGCCCTGCCAGAAGGTCGTGGCCACACGGTCGCCGGGCTTGACGCGGGTGACGCCCTCGCCCACCGCCGCCACCTCGCCGACGCCGTCGGACAGCGGCACCATCGGCAGGTCGAAGCCGGCATGGTAGCTGCCGCGCACGATCTCCAGGTCGCGGTAGTTCAGCGCGGCGGCGCGCATCCGCAGCACCACCTCGCCCCGCCGCGGCTCCGGCACCGGCAGCTCCGCCGGGCGCAGCCGGTCCAGCCCCTCGCCCTCTTCGATCACGAACGCCTTCATCGCTCCGCTCCAGGAAGTTGCGCTGGAGACATCGCGCTCCGCTGGCTAATCTTCAAATTCATTGTTTTCAGAAACTTCATGACGGATCAGCATGATGTTGGACGAGATGCGCGCGTTCGTGGTGCTGGCCGAGACCGGCTCGATCCAGCGGGTGGCGGAGCGGCTGCCGCTGACCCAGCCGGCGGTGACCCGGCAGATCCAGCGGCTGGAGCAGTATCTCGGCGCCACCCTCCTCGACCGTCGGGTGAAGCCGCCGCGGCTGACCCCGGCCGGCCTCGCCGCGCTGGAGCGCTGCCGCGCCATCCTGGCGGCGGTGCAGGAGTTGAAGGCCGGCACCGGCGAGGCGGCCGAGCCGGAGGGGTCGCTGCGCCTGGGCATCGGCGTGCTGCACGCCTTCGCCGAGGCGGATTTCACGGCGCTGCTGCGCGACCTGCGCCAGCGCTGGCCGCGCCTGTCACTGCGCCTGATCGGCGGGCTGGCCCACAGCCTGCTGGCTGATCTCGACCGCGGCCGGCTGGATGCCGCGGTGGTGCTGCTGCAGGACAGCGCCGCGCCCTATCCCGGACGGGTGGTGGGGCAGGAAAAGCTGGTGGTGGTCGGCGCCCGCAGCCTGACCCTGCCGCGCCGGCCGTCGCTGGCCGACCTCGCCGCCTGCGACTGGGTGGTCAGCCCGCGCGACTCCTGCGATGTCCGGCCGGCGCTGGAGGCGCTGTTCGCGCGGGACGGGCTGGAGTTGCGGATCTCGGCCGAGGTGCACGATCTGGCGATCCAGCAGTCGCTGATCCGCTCCGGCTTCGGCCTCGGCGTGCTGCCGTCGCGGCGCAGCGCCCCCTTCACTGCGCGGGACGAGCTGCGCCGCATCGACCTCCCCGGCTTCCGCTTCGACTTCGCCATCAGCGTGGTTCGGGCGCCGCATCTCGGCCGGCTGGACCGCGCGGTCGACCACCTCGAAGACGCGCTGCGGCAGAGGCTGGCGCCGGCTGTTGTGCCGCTGACGGCGGGATAGCCCCCTCACCCTCCCGGCCCAAGCGGGCCGGGCCCCTCCCTCTCCCCAAGGAGAGGGGAATAGGAGCCGCGCTCCCTTTCACCTCTCCTTGGGGAGAGGTCGAAATCGCGCAGCGATTTCGGGTGAGGGGCTGCTCCGGCCCGTCAGCTCATCCGGCGGCAGAAGACT
>Ga0102590_1005162_pt1 | contig 10098 bp, 9 predicted proteins | sample AraplaMF_Col_mMF_FD_76859 | JGI IMG/M metagenome (GOLD analysis project Ga0102590, IMG submission 76859) | Arabidopsis root microbial communities from the University of North Carolina, USA - plate scrape MF_Col_mMF | ecosystem: Host-associated > Plants > Roots > Endosphere | place: USA...
CACCGCCCACGCGATACGGCTGCTCGTCCAGGGCGCCGAGCCGTCCGGACTGGTCGGGCAGCTGCGCTCGTACGCGTACGAGAACCGCAGCCGCTATCACGAGTCGTGGCTCGGCGATCTGTGGACCCGCGCCCAGGACCCCACCGCGGAGCACTTCATCGCCCGCGGCTGGGACGAGTGCCTGGAGATCCTCGAACGCCTCCAGGCAGCCGTGGCGACCGTGTCGCCCGAGACGGACCCCTGTCTCGCGACCGGCGAGGGGTGGATCGCGGAGGAGGCCCTCGCCACCGGTCTGCTGTGCTTCCTGCTGTTCCCCGACCAGCCGGTCACCGTACTGCGCCGGGCCGCCTGCACCTCCGGCGACTCCGACTCGATCGCATGCCTTGCGGGGGCCTTCGCGGGCGCCCACCTCGGCTCCGAGGCCTGGCCGCGGGAGTGGGCGGACCGCATCGAGTACGGGGGCGAACTGCAGGCGCTCGGGGCCCTCTGGGACATGTGAGGGCGGCCCGGTCCATCACGGCGGGCGCTCGCACGGCGGCGCGGCGCGTCTCGCCGGACGGGCGCCGCGCCGGAGTGCGTCCCGGGCTGACTACGCTGGTGTGACCAGAGGTTTCCGTACATCAGCGAGGAGCATCACCGTGGCGGTACGAGCGGTCCGGGGCGCCGTCCAACTCGAAAGGGACGAGGCCGGGCACATGAGTGAGCAGGTCGGCGCCCTGCTCACCGCCGTCCTGGAGCGGAACGGCCTCACCGCCGACGCGCTGATCAGCATCTGGTTCACCGCCACCCCCGATCTGCACAGCGACTTCCCGGCGGCCGCGGCCCGCAAGCTCGGCATCGTCGACGTCCCGCTGATCTGCGCCCAGGAGCTGGACGTCGAGGGCGCGATGCCCCGCGTCGTCCGCATCCTCGCCCACATCGAGTCCGACAAGCCGCGCGCCGACATCGTGCACGTCTACCTCGGTGCCGCCGCCGCCCTGCGCAAGGACATCGCCCAGTGAGATCCGCACTCGTCATCGGCACGGGGCTCATCGGCACCTCGGCGGCCCTGGCGCTGGCCGCCCGCGGCGTCACCGTGCACCTGCGCGACCACGACCCCGAGCAGGCCCGCACCGCGGCCGTCCTCGGTGCCGGCACCGACGAGGAGCCCGAGGGCCCCGTCGACCTGGTGATCGTCGCGGTCCCGCCCGCGCACGTCGCCGCCGGGCTCGCCGACGCCATGCGGCGCGGGCTGGGGCGCGGCTACCTCGACGTGGCCAGCGTCAAGGGCGGCCCGCGCCGCGAACTGGAGGCGCTCGGCCTCGACCCGGCCCACCTGTCGAGGTACATCGGCACGCATCCCATGTCCGGGCGTGAGAAGTCCGGACCGCTGGCGGCCACCGGGGACCTCTTCGAGGGCCGCCCCTGGGTGCTCACCCCGACCCGGGACACCGACACCGAGGTGCTGAACCTCGCCCTGGAACTGGTCTCGCACTGCCGTGCCGTGCCCGTCGTGATGGACGCCGACGGCCACGACCGGGCGGTCGCCCTCGTCTCGCACATGCCGCATCTGGTCTCCAACCTGGTCGCCGCCCGCCTCGAGCACGCCGAGGAGGCGGCCGTACGGCTGTGCGGGCAGGGCATCCGGGACGTGACCCGGATCGCCGCCTCCGACCCCGGGATGTGGATCGACATCCTGTCCGCGAACCCCGGCCCGGTCGCCGACCTGCTCTCCGAGGTCGCCACCGACCTCGACGAGACGGTACGAGCCCTGCGCGCCCTGCAGTCGTCCGACGAGGCCAAGCGGCGGGAGGGCGTCCACGGGATCCAGGACGTGCTGCGCCGGGGCAACGCGGGCCAGGTCCGGGTGCCCGGCAAGCACGGCAGCGCGCCGCGGGCCTACGAGACCGTCGCCGTCCTGATCAGCGACCAGCCGGGCCAGCTGGCCCGCATCTTCGCGGACGCGGGCATGGCGGGCGTCAACATCGAGGACGTCCGTATCGAGCACGCGACGGGACAGCAGGCGGGTCTGGTCCAGCTGATGGTGGAGCAGAAGGCGGCCCCGGTCCTGAGCGCGGCGCTGCGGGAGCGGGGCTGGACGATCCGCCAGTAGGGCGACGGGCAGGCCAGTCATACCGGGTCCGGGGAGCCAGTAACCTTGTGCGGGGCGCCTGTGCGTCCCGCCCGTACCCGCCACCCCGCACCAGGAAGGTGTCCTCACCGTGGAAAACGGCGCCGCCCGGACCGCCCCGGCAGTGATTGTCGCCATCGACGGCCCCTCCGGCACGGGCAAGTCGAGCACCTCGAAGGCCGTGGCCACGCACCTCGGGCTGAGCTACCTGGACACCGGCGCCCAGTACCGGGCGATCACGTGGTGGATGGTCAACAACAACATCGACATAACGGACCCGTCCGCGATCGCGGCGGTGGCGGGCAAGCCGGAGATCGTCTCCGGCACGGACCCGTCGGCGCCCACCATCACGGTGGACGGCGTGGACGTGTCCGTGCCGATCCGCGGCCAGGAGGTCACCTCCCGGGTCAGCGCGGTCAGCGCGGTGCCCGAGGTGCGGGCGCGGATCACCGAGCTGCAGCGTTCCCTCGCCGCGTCGGCGCGGACGGGCATCGTCGTGGAGGGCCGCGACATCGGGACCACCGTGCTGCCCGACGCCGACCTGAAGGTCTTCCTCACCGCCTCCGCGGAGGCGCGTGCCGCCCGCCGCAGCGGTGAGCTCAAGGGCGCCGACGTCCATGCCACCCGCGCGGCGCTGATCCAGCGGGACGCGGCCGACTCCAGCCGCAAGACGTCCCCCCTCGCCAAGGCGGACGACGCGGTCGAGGTGGACACCACCGACCTCACGCTCCAGCAGGTCATCGAGTGCGTCGTCACCCTCGTCGAGGAGAAGCGGGCGGCGAAGTGAGCGAGGCTCCCTCCGAGCGGCGCGCCGAGGCCGGGCGGCGTCTGGGCGTCGGCGTGATCCACGGGCTGTTCAGGCCGCGTGTCCTGGGCGCATGGAAGGTTCCGGCGACGGGTCCGGCGATCCTCGCGGTCAACCACTCCCACAACGTCGACGGTCCGGTGGTCATGGGCGTGTCGCCCCGCGCGACGCACTTCCTGATCAAGAAGGAGGCGTTCATCGGCCCGCTGGGCGCCTTCCTGAAGGGGATCGGCCAGCTCGAGGTGGACCGCACGACCACCGACCGCATGGCGATCACCAACGCGCTGGGCGTGCTCGAGAACGGGGGAGTCCTGGGCATCTTCCCCGAGGGCACCCGGGGCGAGGGCGACTTCGCCTCGCTGCGTGCCGGGCTCGCCTACTTCGCGGTCCGCAGCGGGGCTCCGATCGTGCCGGTCGCGGTGCTGGGAAGCGCCGAGCGACGCGGACGGCTGGTAAAGGCGCTGCCTCCGCTGCGCAGCCGCATCGACATCGTCTTCGGCGACCCGTTCGAGGCGGGCGACGGCAGCGGGCGGCGTACGCGCAGGGCGCTGGACGAGGCGACCACGCATATCCAGAAGCAGCTCACCGAGCACCTGGAAACCGCCAGGCGCCTCACCGGGCGCTAGGCGACACTTGAGTAGTGGATCACCGCGGGTGCGGTGCTCCACCGATCACCACGATGAACGAGGTACGGACTTCATGAACGACCAGATCCAGCCCGACGGCTCGGCCGAGCACGAGTACGAGCACGGGGCGCTCGGCGACGCCGAGTACGCGGAGTTCATGGAGCTTGCCGCGGAAGAGGGTTTCGACGTCGAGGACGTCGAGGGCGCGATCGAGGAGGCGGGCCACGGTCCGCTGCCCGTGCTCGCCGTCGTCGGCCGTCCCAATGTCGGCAAGTCGACTCTGGTGAACCGGATCATCGGCCGCCGTGAGGCGGTCGTCGAGGACAAGCCCGGCGTCACCCGCGACCGTGTCACCTACGAGGCCGAGTGGTCGGGCCGCCGCTTCAAGGTCGTCGACACCGGCGGCTGGGAGCAGGACGTCCTCGGTATCGACGCCTCGGTGGCCGCGCAGGCCGAGTACGCGATCGAGGCGGCCGACGCGGTCGTGTTCGTCGTGGACGCCAAGGTCGGCGCCACCGACACGGACGAGGCGGTCGTCCGGCTGCTGCGCAAGGCCGGCAAGCCCGTGGTGCTCGCCGCCAACAAGGTCGACGGCCAGAGCGGCGAGGCCGACGCCGCCTATCTGTGGAACCTCGGCCTCGGCGAGCCCCACCCGGTCTCGGCCCTGCACGGCCGCGGCACCGGCGACATGCTGGACGCCGTCCTGGAGGCGCTTCCCGAGGCGCCCGCCCAGACCTTCGGCACCGCCATCGGCGGACCTCGCCGCATCGCCCTCATCGGCCGCCCGAACGTCGGCAAGTCCTCGCTGCTGAACAAGGTCGCGGGCGAGGAGCGCGTCGTCGTCAACGAACTCGCCGGCACCACCCGCGACCCGGTCGACGAACTGATCCAGCTGGGCGGCAAGACCTGGAAGTTCGTCGACACGGCGGGCATCCGCAAGCGGGTGCACCTCCAGCAGGGCGCGGACTACTACGCCTCGCTGCGCACCGCGGCCGCCGTCGAGAAGGCCGAGGTCGCCGTCGTGCTGATCGACGCCACCGAGAGCATCTCGATCCAGGACCAGCGCATCGTCACCATGGCGGTGGAGGCGGGCCGTGCGCTCGTCCTCGCGTACAACAAGTGGGACACGCTCGACGAGGAGCGCCGCTTCTACCTCGAGCGGGAGATCGAGACCGAGCTCGGACAGGTCGCCTGGGCGCCGCGGGTGAACGTCTCCGCGCGTACCGGACGGCACATGGAGAAGCTGGTCCCGGCGATCGAGACCGCGCTCGAGGGGTGGGAGACCCGGGTGCCGACAGGCCGTCTCAACGCCTTCCTCGGCGAGCTGGTCTCCGCGCACCCGCACCCCGTCCGGGGCGGCAAGCAGCCGCGCATCCTCTTCGGCACCCAGGCGGGCACCAAGCCGCCCCGGTTCGTGCTCTTCGCCTCCGGCTTCATCGAGGCGGGCTACCGCAGGTTCATCGAGCGGCGGCTGCGTGAGGAGTTCGGCTTCGAGGGGGCGCCGATCCATCTCTCCGTGCGCGTGCGGGAGAAGCGCGGCAAGAAGAAGTGAGCCGGGAGACACCGGAACACGGGTGAGGGGCGGCCCCCGCGGGGGCCGCCCCTCACCCGTTGTGTCCGGCTCACAGCCCCCTGCGCGGTGCCGGCGGCAGTGCCGGGACGTGGTGCATCCCCCTGGCGTGCCGGGCCACCTGCTGCCAGACGTCGCTCGCCATGGGCGAATGGCCGTGGTAGGCGGCCAGATGACCGGTGGCGTGCTGAGGAGCGCCGTGGTGTGAGGCATACGTCCCGGTGTCGTACGAGCCTGCGCTCACCGGGGAGTTGGCGAAGGCGGTGAAGGCCATGTCCTCCTCGCCGGTGCGGTCGCCCGGGAAGGCCCGGAAGGACCTGACGTACTCGTCGTAGAGCGCGTCGTAGATCGGCGTGGCCGATGAGCCGGAGGGGTCCTGGCCGGCTCGCCCGGCGGGGGCCGGCTGGTAGGACCGGCGGCGGGGGACGTCATATGCGTGCACGTAGGTGCCAACGACCCCGTCGCCCAAGGGATGCGGTCGATTAGTCCGCTTCAGGGGCTCTTGTGCCAGGCCCGGGACGCGGTGCGTCAGGGCATGGAGAACCGCGCGGCCGGCCGGGAGGCCGCCCGCGTCCGGAGTACGGCCCGCCGGGCCACGACGGGGGCGCGGGCGCCCGCGGCCGCGGGCGGCCCACCCGCACCCCGGTCAGAGGCTCAGGTCCCCGCCAGCGGCAGGGCGGCGGCGACGAGCTTGCCGTTGGCCGCGGCCTTGTCCAGCGCGTCGCGCAGCAGATCCTCCCGCGGCTGCCGGCCGATCGAGCCGACCGGTGCCGCGAACATCAGCACCTGCTGGTGCTTGTTGGCGGCGGCCCGCCAGCCCTCCGTGACCTGGAGCGGCTGGTGCGCCTGCCACCAGGCGACCTGGCCGGCCCCGTTCGCGCCGGGCTGGAGCACGGCGTGCAGCTGGCCCATGGCGAGCAGCACGGACCAGCCGTGCAGTACGTGCGGCACGGACTCGATGACGGTCAGCGGCATGAAGCCCTGCTCGATGAGCAGGGGCAGGAAGTCGTCGCCGACACCCATCGAGCCCGGGCGCACGATGGGCGCGGTCGGCTCCACGACGAGCGCCGGATGCAGCTCCCCGGCGATCAGGACGAGCCCGCTGGTGACCCCCAGCACGGCCTGCTGGGGGGCGGCCGTGCCGAACCCCTCCTCGGCCGTGATGGAGCGCACGGCGCCCTGCAGCTGCTCCTCGGTGACCTGGACGACCTGGGAGGGCAGGCAGGTGGCATGGGCGAAGGCGAGGACGGCGGTCTCGTCGCCGATGAACAGGACGGTGCTGGTGCGCTCCTGTTCGGAGTCGCCCGGAGTGCGGCATGAGGTGCAGTCGTAACTGCCCGGGGCGTTGTCTCCGACGAGCAGCCGGTCGGCTTCTTCGTCGCCGATCTCGGCGCGTACGGCGTCGCTGACGTCGAGCATGCGCGGCACGGGTGGCTCCCTCGGGATGTCGTACGTGGCGTGCCGGGCGGCTCCCGGCCCATGAGTCCGGGGGTCCCCGGCTCATGAAGATGACAACGGGCGATCTGTGGCCGGAGTCACGCCCGGGAGCGAACGGAATCGAACCATCCGATGCGCTGGGTGAACATGCCCGCGGAATCCGTCACTCCATGTCAACTGTCCGGATGAGTAAGCAAGTTGGTTCCGTGAAGTGACTCACAGATCGCAGCGGCGCATGGTCGACAAATCCGGAAATCAGCGAATGAAGTGGGTGGCCGAAAATCGCCGATACCCGGGGTAACGTCGAACTGGCCTGGAATGACTAGGAGTTGGTTGAAATCGGGCGACGGATCTCCATACATTCCTCCGCCGTGTGCATCGAGCACCGCCCGGGACGCCCACCGGCCGCGCCGCACAGCCGGCGCGCAGCATCACCTCCGGTGGGCGGGGCGGCACGTGACGACCGCGTTCCATGCGCGGACGGCACGTCCCGCCCTGGGGGACCCCGGGTTCGTGGAGAGGGAATTACATGTCTGAATGTGCCGATAACGCCCGTAAGACCCGCACGACCCGTACGACGGTGGTCCTCGCCGGAGCGGCGCTGCTCGCCCCGCTGGGACTGCTGGCCACGACCGGTGAGGCCGCCGCGGCCGACGGCGGGGTGTGGGACCGCATCGCCCAGTGCGAGAGCGGCGGGAACTGGCACATCAACACCGGCAACGGCTACTACGGGGGACTGCAGTTCTCCGCCGGTACCTGGCGCGCGTACGGCGGCTCCGCCTATGCGTCGACCGCGGACCGGGCCTCGAGGGAGGCTCAGATAGCCGTGGCCACCAAGGTGCAGCACGCGCAGGGATGGGGCGCATGGCCCGTCTGCTCGGCACGTGCCGGAGCCTCCGGAAGTGCGCCCGGGACCGCGGGCCACCAGACGGCAGCCAAGCCGTCGAAGGGTTCCACCACCAGGTCCGCTCCGTCGAAGCAGCCGGCGAAGGCGCCGGAGCGTTCGACGGGACACACGGGGCGCGGGTCGTCCCGCGGTGACTACACCGTCCGCAGCGGTGACACCCTGAGCGGTATCGCCGAGCGGCACGGGACCACCTGGCAGCGGCTCTACGCGCGCAACAAGGCGGTCATCGGCGGTGACCCCGATGTGATCGTGCCCGGGCAGCGGCTCGAGTTCTGATCGTGCCGGCCCGGCGGGCCCCGGCGTCCTGTGGTGACGCCGGGGCCCGCCGGGGTCCTCGTCCCGCCGCCCTTTCCGCAGCGGCCTGTGCGCGCCCCACGACCCCTCCTGCGGCCGCCGAACACCAACGACCGGGCCCAGCGCACATGCGGGCGGGGTCACAGGACCCGGGGAGCATGCGACGCCGGCCGGCGGCCGCACCGCGGCGACGCGCAGGAGCCGCCCCGCCGTGGCGTTCCGGGAGGACGCGAAGGGCCGGGCCGGCCGGGGCGGACAAGAGCGCCCCGTCCCGGGACACCGCAGCCGGCGTGCGCACCCCTGATGCGTTCCACGGCCGAAAGGTTCCCGCCATCGGCTACCGATGGGGCAACCGTTGCGGCACAACTTGGCCAGGCCACCCAACCGTTCCCCACATCCCCGGGTCTCACAGAGCGACAGGGGACGGACGAGGAATCCAGGGGCGCATGCACATCTCCTTCCTGATACACAACGCGTACGGGATCGGGGGCACGAACCGGACGACGTACAACCTCGCGACCGCACTGGCCGACCAGCACGACGTGGAGATCGTCTCCGTCTTCCGCCACCGCGACGCGCCCGTCTTCGCACCCGACCCGCGCGTCCGGCTGCGGTCCCTGGTCGACCTGCGCGCCGACGGCCCCGACCGCGGTCACGGGGAACTGGCGAGGCCCGCGCGGATCTTTCCGCGTGCGGAGGGCCGCTACCGGCAGTACAGCCTCCTCACCGACCGCCGCATCGGTGAGCACCTCGCGTCCACCGAGGCCGACGTGGTCGTCGCCACCCGCCCCGGCCTGAACGTGCACCTGGCCCGTCAGATCCGGCGCGGCCCGCTCCGCGTCGGCCAGGAGCACCTCACCCTCGAGAGCCACTCCAAGGCGCTGCGCATGGTCCTGCGCGGCGCCTACCCGGATCTCGACGCCTTCACCACGACCACCGAGGCCGACGCCGGCGCGTACCGTGCCCGGATGCGGCTGCCCGGCGTCCGGGTCGAGGCCCTGCCCAATCCGGTGCCCGCGCCGGCCCTCGCACCCGCCGACGGCTCGGCCCGATGGGTGGTGGCGGCCGGGCGGCTCGCCCCCGTCAAGCGGTACGACCTGCTGATCACCGCGTTCGACCGGGTCCGCACCGAACGCCCCGACTGGCGGCTGCGCATCTACGGCGGTGGGGAGCAGAGGGACGAACTGCGCACCCTCGTCGACCGTCTCGGCCTGTACAACCACGTCTATCTCATGGGTCCCGCCCACCCCATCGAGCCCGAGTGGGTCAAGGGTTCCATCGCCGCCGTGACCTCACGCACGGAGTCGTTCGGCATGACCATCGTCGAGGCCATGCGCTGCGGACTGCCCGTGGTCTCCACCGACTGTCCGCACGGGCCGCGCGAGATCATCCGAGACGGCGTCGACGGACGCCTCGTCGAGCCGGGCAGCGCCGACTCCGTCGCCAGGGGGCTGCTCGAGCTGATCGACGACGGCGCGCTGCGCCGGCGGATGGCGGCCGCGGCCCTGCGGAACGCCGCGCGGTTCGACCCGTCCCGGATCGCCGAGCGCTACGAGTCGCTGTTCCTGTCCACCGCGCCGCGCGGCATGCGCAGACGTGCCACGCTGCACCGCGCACGGGCGACGCTGCTCGGCGGCGCCCGGGCCGCCCTGGACGCCGGGCGCGGCGCTCTGAAGAAGGGACGGCCCGCATGATGACCGCGGCCCCCGGGGCCGGCCGTGAGCGCAGCGCGACGCCCCTGCGCGCGGACTGCGTCGCCGACAGCGCGGGCGGGCTGACCTTCGACATCGGGGGCACCGGCGACCCGGGCCCCGCCCATCTGCTGCTGCGCCGCCCCGACGGCGACGAGATCGCGCTACCGCTGACCCCCGCCGAGGGCGGCCGGTTGCGCGCGGCCCTGCCCAGCAGCGTCGACCTGCCCGAGGGCCGCTGGGACGCCTACGCGCAGTTCGCCGAGGCCACCCCCCGGCACCTGACATCCGGCTGCAACGATCTGCGCTCCCTCGTGGACCGCGCCCCCGGCGGGACGGCACCGGGAATCACCGTCCGCATCCCCCACCCGACCCGGCAGGGCACCCTCGCCGTCCGCAGCTGGCTGCGTGCCCCGCACGCCGAGGCGGGCGAGCTCCGCATCGGCGAGGGCGAGTTGAGGGTCCGGGGCCGGATGTACGGCACGGGGCTCGCCGAGGACGCCTACGCCGAGGTCCGTGAGCGGGGCGGGCCCCGGTCCGTGCTGCGCGCCGACGTGAGCGGGAGCGCGGCGGACTTCGGCTTCACCGTTCCGTACGCGCCGCTCGCGCCCGGCATCTGGGATCTGTGGCTGCGCCCGGCCGGCGAAGGGGGGCCGCG
>Ga0102590_1005163_pt1 | contig 10098 bp, 10 predicted proteins | sample AraplaMF_Col_mMF_FD_76859 | JGI IMG/M metagenome (GOLD analysis project Ga0102590, IMG submission 76859) | Arabidopsis root microbial communities from the University of North Carolina, USA - plate scrape MF_Col_mMF | ecosystem: Host-associated > Plants > Roots > Endosphere | place: USA...
AACCCCGCGCGGCGGAGATCAGCAACGCCGGACGCTCGTACCCGCAACGGTCCCTGATGGCGAGGAAGGCCTCGAAGACCCAGGCAGGCGCGGGGGCGTAAGCGTCACTGAGGTGGCGGGGTGAGTCGAGGGCCCGGAGTCGGACGGCGGCTCCGGGCCCTCGGCGCGTTCAGCGCAGGACCGGGCTACGGGCAGGTCTCCTCGAACTTCACCGCGCCCAACGTCACCGGCTGCCCGTTCAGCTTCACGCCGGCCGCCGGAGTCTGGGTGCAGACCTTCCAGTTCGACTCGACGAGGATGAACCGGCTGTCCCCGGATGCATCGTTGACGGTGATCGACGTGCCGCTGTCGAGGGCGCCGCGGGCGGCCTTCACGCTATTGCCGTTGAAGTTCGGCATGGTCCCACCAGCGGCGGTGGGCACCTTCTGGTCTTGGGCGGGGCACGTCTCGGCGAGCTTCACGGCGCCGAAGTCGAGCTTGGCGTCTGTCGGCTGCTTCGCTCCGGCCTTCACGTTCTGGGAGCAGACCTTCCATTCCCGGTCGAGGATCTGGTTGCGGGCGCGGCCAAGGGCGTCATGGCTGGCGAGGTTGTAGAAGCCGCTCTTCTGTGCGGTGTCCTGGGCGGATTGGAGGGCCATACCGCGAAAGTTGGGGACGGCGGCCGTGGTCGCGGCCGGATTCTTGGCGGCACTGCTGCTGCTCGCCGTTGCCTTGGGGCTGCTGCCGTTGCTGCCGTTGTCGGTGGCGGCCGGGTCGCAGGCGGCGACTGCGCCGAGGATGAGCAGCGCAGCGAGCGTCGCAACTCTGTGGTTCATTGTGGTCCCCCTGAGTGCAGGTCGTGTCAGGGGGTGAGGATAGGTGACGCATCGTGAGGTGCCGGTGGCGTGTGACGGGACTGTGACGGAGAAGTGCAGAGGCCAGGCCCCGGACCGGATGGCCGTTCGGGACCTCCGCTGGGGGCGGATGGCTCAATCCGCGCGGGAACCGCTCACGCGCTCCGCCACGCGCGCGGCCTTTGCCGTGCGGGCATCAATGACTCGACCGAGGTCGATCTGACATGCGAGAACACGATCGCCGCTGCCGGTGAGCTGATCGAGTGGCGCGGGGGCGGCCCTGAGATGTGGGAGTAAACGGCCGTACAGGGAGTAGGCGGCCAGAGGAGATCAGCGGGTGCTGTTCAGCCTGCGCGCCAGCTCTTCACGAAGGTCTGATGAAAGCTCCCCGGCGGCACCCCAGGCGATCACCAGCTCGGCTACTTGCCGCAGTTCGATGTTGGTGTGCATGGACGTCTCACGGAGCAGATCCCATGCCTCTGCCGGGGTCAGACCTCCGACGGCGACAATGACGCAGATCGCCTGATCGATCAGGGCGTGTGCATCGGCCTGCTCAAGGTGAGCGAACTTGCCCTGAAGGTCTTTGAGCTGCTCATCGGTGCGGGGTTCCGGCTCCGGGACGGTGTAGGAGAACTCGTTCGCGTGAGACACGGTGCCTCCACGGTGAGGGGGCGGTCGGCCTTCATGGTTTGGGTGTCCGCAGTGCGATTCGAGTACCCGCACACGGCTTCCTTCTCACGGTCACACCGGAAGCCGGGTCAAGGTAGCAGTGGAGCGGTCCCGTCGCTCTTCCGCCGCCCTGGACGCCGATCGCCCCCCGCACGGCGTGGCTCGTGCGGGGGGCGCGATGCGTTGCGCGGGCATCGAGGGCGTAGCCAACAGGCAGCGACACCAGCCGCCGTCGGGCTACGCTCGGCGCAACCGGCGGTCTGGGAGCCCCGATCGACTGGGGCACCTTCCACCACTTCAAGCCTGACGCCGCCGGTGTTCCACCGCATCTCGACCACACGAGCGCGCCTCCCACCGTGGCGGTGCTGCGCCCGGCCGGGCGGGAGGCGCGCTCTGCCTCGACTTCCAGCAGCCAGGGCTGGGAGGGCACCAGGCTGCGTGGAGTCGGGACCATCCTGACTTGGCGGCTGTCGGCACCGCGAACCGGAGCAGCCATGCGGGTGTCGAAGCGGCAAGCGCGCGGATCCGGTGTCCGCGGGCGAGGCTGAGACTATGGCTCAGTCGCATTGGTGGACTGCAAGGAATCAGCGGGTGCTGTTCAGCCTGCGCGTCAGTTCCTCGCGAATGTCTGCCACGAGTTCCCCCGTGACACCCCAGGTGACAACCATCTCGGCCACGTGCCGCAGCTTGATGTTGGTGCCCATGGACGTCTCACGGAGCACGTCCCACGCCCTGTCCGGTGTCATGCGCCCGCGTGTGACGACAACACCGATCGCCTGATCGATCACGGCGTGGGAGTTCACGGCTTGCTTGAGCTGGGCAACCTCGATCTCCAACTCTTCGATCTCGCTGAGGCGGCCTTCCGCCTCCTGTGCAGCTCCGGGGAGCGACTGCGGATCGCAGTGCACGTTGCCCTCCCGATTCTAGGGGCATTCCTGCTGCTTCTGTCCGAGCTGCCCCCATGTATGCCCCGCGTGCTTTCACGCTCACATGGAAGGGGGTGGCGACAACAGCGGATGCCTGGGTTCGGCCGCACCTGGCGCAAGTGGATCCGCTCCCGCCCCGGCCCGTCCCCGTTCAGCCAAGCTTCACCATCGTGCGACCGCAGCAGCAGGTGGGGTTGCGGTCCCCGCAGCGGCCGGGCGCCCCCCGGGTCACGGTGATCTCACAGCCGCAGTCCGCGTCCGGGCACCGGTACCTCTCACCCACGACAAGAGGCATGACCAGCCGCCTCCTCTCGATCTGCTGGTGGGTGCGACGCTAGAACCATCCCCCGGGGCAAGGTCAAGCGACCGAGTGAACCGCACGGAGGTGGGCGATGGCCACGACGATGACCGTGGGGCAGGCAGCCGAAGCGACGAGCCTGACCCGCAAGGCGGTGCGCATGTACGAGTCCCGCGGCCTGCTGCCGCCCACGACCCGCACGGCAGCCGGCTACCGCCTGTACGACCAGGACCACATCGACACGCTCACCTTCATCCGCCGTGCGCGCGCCCTCGACCTGAGCCTCGACGACATCCGCGAAATCCTCGCCCTGCGTCAGAGCGGCATTCGGCCCTGCTCTGTCGTGCGCGACATGCTGGACGCGCGCCTGGCCGAGATCGACCGGGCCATCACCGAGCTGGCAGCCCTACGCGCCACCTTGGCCACCGCCCGTGAGGCCACCGCATCCAGCGACGCCGCATCCGACGAACCGTACTGCCCGATCATCCAGCACGAACGTCCAGGACCCATCGGCAGCCCTGATCTGCCCCAGGCGAACCGGCTGCTGATGCTGGCCGAGCAGCTCCACTGCGTGTGCCAGGTTCGTGGTCTCGATGCCCCGGAGGCGCGTGTGCCGCAACCGACGTCCGTGGACAAGGGCGAGCGGCTCGGCAGGCGTAGTCCCGTCCCAGACCACGTGGAAACCGCCGCAGCGGAGCGCAGCAAGAGCGGCTAAAGACGCCTCGTCGTTGCCGACCAGCAGCCGTTCGAGTAGTTCCCGCTCCATACCGCCACCCCCACCAGGGGATCCTCATCTGGATACAGCCACCACAGCACCCGGCCCCACCCTTGGCGTCCCCTGAGGGCTGAAGTGCGACCTGCATGACCGTCTGCCACCGATCTATGCAGAGCTACGGATCAGAAGGTCAGCGTGCCGGGCAAGCAGTCCCGCTTGCGCAGGCGCCTGCTTGCCGCGGCTCGGCATCATCCCCGGCTGCAGCCCTGTCACAGATCGGAGCCCTGCCCTGTCAACGGAGCACGGCACCGGTGACCGTAAGGTGTGCTGCTGGCCGGTTCAGAGCCGTCAGTGCGCGCCGGCGAAGATTTCCATGACCTCGCGCAGCGCGTAGTAGACCAGCACGTACCCGGCGGCCGCGTCGGCCCACCACAGTCCGGCCAGAGAATTCAGCAGGAGACCGAGCAGCACGGCGGCCGCCAGCAGGCCGTCGATCAGGGTGACCCGGCCCTCGGTCTTCAGCACCGGGTTGTCCAGCGCGGTGCCGGTGCGTGCCTTGCCGGCAGCGAGCGCGAACATCACCGCGGCCGTCACCGCAGTCCAGCCGATGCCCAGCGGCGAGTGGTGGGGCCGGAAGCCGGTGGCCAGCACCCACGTGGACTGCACCAGCAGGTACACCGCCAGGAGCGCGAAGCCGACACCGATCAGCTTCAGACCACGGCGCCGGCGGTCCTCGCCGCTACCGGACAGCTCCCAGATGACCACGATAGAAGCGCCGATCTCGATCAGGGAGTCCAAGCCGAATCCCGCCAGCGCCACGGACCTCGCCGCGATCGCGGCAACAGCGAGTACGACGATGCCGATCACATTCCAGCCGAGAGTGGCGTACTCCAGAGCGAAGCCACGACGGACAAGCCTCTGGCGGGTGGCGTCATCAGTGCCGGTCACCGGGAGATCTTCCCAGACCTGCCCCTCGGGCCTGCAAGCGTCTCGGGCCGTGCTGTCGATGCTCGGGTTCTGGCTCGCTTTTCCGTGAAACGGTCACACAATGTTCAGTGACGTCGGCCGCTGAGATGATTACTGCTCACCCATGGCTGAGGAATCGGGGCCCCGGATGAGTAGCTGGTCGCCAGAGGTCGATGAGGTGTTGGAGGCGTCGGGATGGACGCCTGGACGTAGGGTGGACACGGCCTGCTGGCGTTCCATGTTCGAAGCAGTCGGCCTCGCCATGCACGACGCTGCGGACGCCTTCCTGCAAGAGTTTGGTGGTCTGACTGTGAACGTCAGCGGACCGGGGATCAGCTGTGCACGCACACCGTTCGCGTTGGACCCCGAGCTGACCTGGGGCGAAGATGATCGATTCGTAGAGTGGGGCGAAGCGATCGGGCGCCATCTTTACCCGCTCGGCGAACTGGACCACGGCCGGTTCTTCTTGGGCATCGATGAAGCGGGCGTGATCTATCTCGTCGAGACGTGGGTTGCCAGCTTCGGACCGATGCCGCACTCCATGGAGCACTTGGTTCTCGGCGTGGCTCCTCGCCGAATCGATGAGGGGTACGAGCCAGCGGGACAGCCGTCCTGACGGGGCGGTCACCTGTAGAGCAGTACTCGCTTTCGGAGGAGCTCGAAGCCTGCGCGGCCGAACATCCGGTGCCTCAGCATCGTGATCCGGTTGACATGGCCCTCCACGACTCCGGAGTTCCACTGCTGCGAGAGCCCGGCAGTGACAGCGTCGAGGTCGCGCTCCAGGTGCCGGAAGACCGGCCGGGGGCTCCTGGGGCGGCCGGAGCACGCCACCGTCCGCCCCAAAGTCCGGTCCACCGCGGCCGGCCGGTCAGGCGCGGTCGGTCAACTCCTCCGCGAACACCTGCGACAGCGGCTGCGGACCCACGTACTGCTGGCAGTTGCACTGCCCGGCCTCGTAGCGCAGCGGCTTTTTGTTCTCGTCCCACGCCGTGGGCACCTCGACGCGTTCATGGCACCGGCCCTGCTTGTCGTGCTTGGCCAGATGGTGCGTGCACCCGCACACCGGCTCCGGCGGCTGGTGCGCCGCCTCGACGGCCAGGCGTTCCTGCCGGGCCGCCTCCATCAACTGCATCCTGCGTTCATGCCGGTTGCGCAGGGCGGTGCGAATGTTGTCGGCCGCCCACGCGAAGCCGCCCGTCCAGAAGATGATGAGGACCCACCAGAACCAGTCCACCCTCTGCTCCTTCCCCCGTGTTCTACTGAGGCTTCAGGATAGAGGGCCGCTCGAAGAAAGCCCCGGCGCCGACAGGGACACGGGAGCGCGCCTCGGCCCGAGCCGATTGCGTGAGGGCCAATAGGTGCCGACCGCCCGGCGGGAAATGGGGTCAGGGCGTGCGGGGGCGAAGCAGCCGTGCGCGTTGGCGCCGCCGGATGTCGTCTTCGGCATCACTGGCCGGCGGCGGGGGCACAGGCCGGCCCGGTCCGGCTCGCAGCTCGGCGCCGTACCGGTCCCTGTGCTGGTGGATCTCGTCCGGCCGCGACGCGGCCGGCCACACGATCAGTAGGTAGTCCTCGACGGGTTCTTGGGCGTCGCCGTCGGGGGCGGTGTCACGGCCCCGCGCATGGACCCGAACGCGATAGGTGCCCGGCCCCTGCGGCGTCAGCAGCGGCAGTCGGGGGGTGTCGCTCATGACGCTCGTGACATACAGCGCGCCTGTGGTGGTCTCCACACTGTGGTCGACAACCTCGTCCCATGCGCCTGTCTCCACCCGAGTGGGAGGACGCCCGCATACCCGGACCTGGACGTTTACCCAGCCTGAGCTGATGCCGGTGCAGATCACCACCATGCCCGGCTGTGAGAAGACCAGTCCGTTGGACGCGTCGAAACCTACGGGGGCGCGTCGGTGGGAGTCGGTCAGCTCGAACGTGTGGAAGTCCACGCGCACCGGGCTCGAGGCCCTAACCGGTGCCGGCTGCGTCATGCGGCCATATTAGGAGGTTGCGCCGGCAGGACAGGGGCCCGTGCCCGGCCGGCCGGTGGCCGCTGGAGCCCGCCCTGCCGCTGCACGCCGCAGCGCGACCCCGGACCGAGCGCGGCACCAACCGGCACCAGCTGCCGGGCCTACGCCAGACCCGCCCGCGCGGCGCCGGCCGGGCGGGCGGGTCTGGCGGGGTGTCAGTGGGCGAAGGACTGGGCGGCCTGCTCGATCAGGCGGGCGACCGCGTCGGGCCGGGAGACCGCGACCGCGTGGGAGGCCTTCACCTCGACGGTACGGGCGTGGGCGCGCTGGGCCATGAACTGCTGGGCGGCCGGCGGGATGTTGTTGTCCTCGGTGGCGATCAGGCTGAAGGAGGGGATGGTCTTCCAGGCGACCGCGTTCGCCTTCTCCTCCAGCGCCGAGGCGGCGACCGGGCGTTGGGTGGCGGCCATCAGGGCGGTGACCTGCTCGGGCACATCGGCGGCGAACTGGTCGTGGAACTTGGCGGGTTCGATGTACAGGTCGGTGCCGGTGCCGCCGCCGGGAAGCGGGAAGGGAACGGGGGTGAGGGCGGCACCCAGGGTGCTGCCCGGGAACCTGCCGGACAGCTCCAGCGCACTCTCGCCCTCGTCGGGAGTGAAGGCGGCGATGTAGACGAGCGCCTTCACCTGCGCCCTGCCCACCGCGGCTTCACTGATCACAGCGCCGCCGTAGGAGTGGCCGGCGAGCACCACCGGCCCCTGCACACCCTCCAGCACGCTCGCGACGTAGGCGGCGTCATCGGCCAGACCACGCAGCGGGTTCGCGGCGGCGATGACCGGATATCCCGCACGCTGCAGACGCTCCACGACACCGTTCCAGCTGGAGGAGTCCGCGAACGCGCCGTGCACCAGCACGATCGTCGGGAGCACCGGGGTACCGGCGGAGTGGCTCACGGGCTTGAGGTTCATGACAGGACACTCTCCTTCACATCACGGGCGCGCCGCGGACGGCGCGGTCAGGGCACTCTCCGCCCCCGTTGGCCTGCCGACCCGGGGCAACACCCAGGAACCTAGTACACATTTATCTTGCGTGCAATCTAATCGCGTGAGAGTTCCTGAGTCGGGTGCGGGGATGGCCGGACGGTGTGGTGCGGGGTCCGGTCGCCTGGCGGCTGGACGGCAGACCTGGATGGCCACACGGGTCGGGCCTGGACGGCCACGCGAGAGGAGCATGAACGGCCACATGAGTGAGGTCTGGACGGCCCCGGGAGTGAGTTCGAGGTCGCCCCTGCGGAAGTGAGAGGGCGCGGTGCCAGGCCCCCGGTCCGATGGCACCGGCACACCGCGGACGAGTACGGGTTCGCCCCCCTGCATCCGAGCCCGCTTCCGCGGCTAGACCCCACCGTCCCTGGCCGCCTCGGCCGCCGAGGCGGCACCTCACATGTTCCGGCACGCACGCCGCATCGCTCCGCTTCGCCGAACAGGTGCCGTTCACCTCGATCCACGCCCTGGAGCCCATGGCGTGGCCGGACATCGAGTGGCCGGTGGCCCACTGTGCGGCCATCGCCCGGCAGGCCGCGAAAGCCGGTGAGCCGTCACCGTCCTCTCCCTCGAGCCCTCGATCCCCCGCTGTATGCAGGCACCGGCATCATCGCGCTGAATCCAGCAGAGTAATCACCAGCGAACACCGAAGAGGACAGCCCGCACAGTCGCATCTACTCCGGCCACCGCGCGGACGGCCTGCTCCTTGCTGGCATTCAGTTTGCCGCCGCCGCCGCGGTGGCGCGGGCGAAGCCCTCCGGGTTGTCCAGCCTGATGGTGTGACCGCGGTCCGGGACCACGCTCACCCCGGCTGCGGGTGAGCGCATCGGTGCCCGGGAGCGGCCCGTCGGCCGCGGGCTGCACAGGTCAGGATGCGGGGACGGGGCAGGGGCGTTCGGTGCTTCTGGCCTCGGTGGCGGGGTTTCCGTACCAGCGGGCCCCGGCGGGGACTTCCTCGCCCTTCATCAGGAACGAGTCGGGTGCCAAGGTGGCATCCTTGCCCACGCTCACCCCGTAGTGCACGTGGGCCGCCACGCCTAGGGTGACGCCCGCGTGCAGGGTGCTGTGGTCAGACTTGAACGTGCCGTCCTCCTGCGAGTGGCACTGGATCCTGCTGGCCAGGTTGAGGGTGCAGTCGTCCCCGATCGCGGCCAGCGTGCGGTCGGTGAGATAGCAGCCGTCGTCGAAGACCCGCCGGCCCACGCGGGCCCCCATCAAACGCCAGGCCAGCGGCTTGAAGGGGGTGCCGTTGAAGACATGGAAGTACTCCACCGGCACCTTCCACAACCGCTCGTGCAGCCAGAAGTCCCGGTGGTAGATCGAGCACAACTGCGGGCGCAGTCGACGGAACCGGCCCACCAGGCGTTCCACGAGGATGAGGTAGAAGGCGGTGAACACCACGGTGAGCGACGTCGACACGGCGACCATCACCGACCCCGCCACACCACGGGCGGCGAGGGTCGCCGTGCCCAGCAGCGTGACGGCGAAGAAGTACACCCAGCCCGCGCCCAGGAACAGGCACATGGTGGCCAGGTTGTAGCGGTTCTTCACGGCGAGGTGGCGGGGCAGTTCGTCGCCGGAGAGGAAGTGGTCGAAGCGGCTGTCGCGTTCCACCGACCGCGGGATCTCGAAGGGTGGCGAGCCGAGCAGGCCGACCCCCTCGTGGACCTTACCGTCCAGCGGCACCATCACCTTCGTCGCCAGTAGGCAGTTGTCGCCGGTCCGGGCGCCGACGGGGAAAGCGATGTTGTTGCCGATGAAGTTGTCCCGGCCGATCCGCGCCTCGCCGACGCGGAAGGAGGTGCTGGAGAAGTCGGCGTTCACCATGGACAGGCCGTCGGCCACCATCGTGCCGGTCCCCACCGCACTGTGGAACGGCGACTCGTGCTCCACCTCGGTGCCGAAGTTGGAACCCGTCTGCTGCACCGGAGCAAGCTTGTAGCCGAGCCCCTTGAGGTAGTGGACGATATAGGAACTGTCGCCGAACAGCCGCTTGAAGAACTTGACGTTGGTGGTACGGGCGATCGTCCGGTGCGCCGAATAATGCACCCCGTACAGCGGATACACCCGCCCAGGCCTGACCAGCCGGTTCAGCACACGTGGCACCGTACACAGCGCCGCGGTCCCCAAAACGACGAACCCGAAGAACACCACCGCCGACACCCGCAACGCATCGGTGTAGAAACCGGCCGTCGTGACGCCGGGCGCGGCCGTCGCGGTCGTGCCCACCGTACGGGCGATCGCTGGCGAAGTGTCCAGCAGCATGTAGGAGCCACCCACCACCAGTGGCACCACCACCAACAACACCTGCGCCAACGTCATCACGGCATACCCGGTACGACGCGCGGTCCCGCAACGCACCGGCGGGACAACCCCCATACCGGTGCGGGCCGGCTGCGCCGGGGAGCCGTGCCAGTACTCGCCCTTGGGAATACGCTGCCCGCGGTGGAGCGAAGAGGCGTGGCCCAGCCGGGCACCGTCACCCACCGAGGTATCGATGTCGAACACGGTCTTCTCACCGATCACCACGTTGCTGCCGAAGGTGACCGGGCCGGTCTGGATACGGCCCCCGTGCGCCCGGTAACACAGGAAGAACGACTCCTTGCGCAGCACCGTGTCGTCCCCGATCGTCAGCAGGTCGGTGCACACCGGTATGCGGCGGGAGAGGATCGTGACACCTCGGCCGATCC
>Ga0102590_1005165_pt1 | contig 10094 bp, 6 predicted proteins | sample AraplaMF_Col_mMF_FD_76859 | JGI IMG/M metagenome (GOLD analysis project Ga0102590, IMG submission 76859) | Arabidopsis root microbial communities from the University of North Carolina, USA - plate scrape MF_Col_mMF | ecosystem: Host-associated > Plants > Roots > Endosphere | place: USA...
CCACCTCAAAGTAGCGCGTCTACCAATTTCGCCACCTCCGCTGGTCTGGGGTGCAAAAATAGAATGTTTTTCAAAATGTACAAATTTATTATGCATTCCGGCTATTTTCTTAGCAGGATCCTAAAGGTAGTCCCCTTTGTCAGTTCCGAGGATTTCACATACAGCCGGCCTTTGTGATAATCTTCAATAATACGTTTGGCCAGTGAAAGGCCCAGTCCCCAGCCTCTTTTTTTGGTACTGAAACCGGGTTTGAACACTTTTTCATAATAGGCTTTGGGAATACCTTTACCTGTATCGGCAATGTCTACAATAATATCTGCCGGGTGACTTTCTATATAAATATCAATAGCCCCTTTACCTTCCATGGCGTCCAGGGCGTTCTTCAGCAGGTTCTCCACTACCCAGTCAAACAGGGGAGGGGAGATCATGGCCGGGATCTCTGTATCCCTTGTGTGAACGGTGAATTGTACTTTCTGGGGAGCCCTTTTGCGGATATAAATTACCATATGCTGGATCTGTTCCACCAGGTTCTTTTCTTCCAGCTTGGGCACGCTGCCGATCTTGGAAAAGCGGTCGGTGATCAGTTTCAGGCGGTCTACATCCTTGCCCAGTTCTGTTACCATGGTGGCATTATCCGGGTTATCCTTTAAGATCTCCAGCCAGGCTTCTATGGAGGAGAGGGGGGTGCCGAGCTGGTGGGCGGTCTCTTTGGCTAGTCCCACCCATACCAGGTTCTGGGTGGCCCGGTTGGTGGAGGAAAGGGCAAACAGCACCACGCCAATAAAGAGGGTCACCACCAGCAGCTGGATATAGGGATAGTACCGCACCTGTTTCAGGATGAGGGAGTCCCCATAATATATATAATTATAGATCTTCAGTTTGGCGTCCACCTCCATGATAAAGGGCGGATGTTTCTTTTTAAATATGTTCAGCTGTTCCTGCAGGTATTTGGGATGGCTGGCAATTTTGGCGGTATCCAGGTTGCGGCTGTCTTTGATTTCGCCGAATTCATTGGTCAGGATCAGGGGGATGGTGGTGTTGGTGGTCACTATTTCCACCGCCAGGTTTAGGTTAGCATCTGGGGAGGCTTGCAACAGTTCGCGGTTAGCCTCCACCCATGTGGCCACTTTTTTGGTCTCCTCCTCCTGTATGCGCTGGGACAAACTACTCACAAACCAGATGGTGGCTACGATGATGACCACCGCCATGGAAACCAGTACGAACTTCCAGCCTATGTATTGTTTAAACATTTACGCCTAAGTTAATATTTTAAGTCCATAGTCGATGGTCCGTGGCACGGTTCCTGCTATTTGGCCAGCGGCCTGTCCTGGGAGCAGACACTATGGACTGTCGACCATGGACTATGGACTTTTCCTTTATATTTGCTACGCAAAAATATTCATCACGCATAAACGAAATATCTTTTGTCGGTATTGCCATCGGTAGCTGTCGTTATTTTAAACTGGAATGGAAAAAGCTTCCTGGAGAAGTTCCTGCCTTCGGTATGCAGGTCTACTTATGGTAATTTACAACTATATGTGGCGGACAATGCATCTACAGACGATAGCGTAGCTTTTACAAGAACACATTTCCCGGAAATAAAGATCATTCAGAACCCCTCTAACAACGGTTTTGCTGGCGGGTATAATGAGGCCCTGCAACATGTGCAGGCGGATATATATGTATTGCTGAACCAGGATGTGGAAGTAGAGTCCGGCTGGATAGAACCTGTTATTGCTATGATGGAGCGGGAACCGGACATTGTTGCCTGTCAGCCTAAACTGAGGGCCTATGCCGATCCCGAGGAATTCGAATACGCAGGCGCAGCCGGCGGATGGATGGATATCCTGGGATATACCTTTTGCCGGGGCCGTATCCTGTACACTACAGAGAAGGATACCGGCCAGTATGACGATGCACAGGAGATTTTCTGGGCAACTGGCGCGGCGCTTTTCATCCGGTCCAGTTGTTTCCATGAGGTAGGGGGCTTTGATGCCGACTTCTTCGCGCATATGGAGGAGGTGGATCTCTGTTGGCGGCTGCAGCGCGCAGGCTACCGCATTGGCTACTGCCCGGATTCCCGGGTGTATCACGTGGGCGGAGGCAGCTTGCCACAAGGTAATCCGCGCAAATTGTACCTCAATTTCCGGAACAACCTGATGATGTTATGGAAGAACCTGCACCCGGCAGACCGCTGGATCATTCTGGCACAGCGTTTCTTTCTTGACGCGCTTGCAGGGGTGAAAAGCCTGGTGGCGGGTAAACCCAAGGATATGGCGGCTATCTTCAGAGCCTATCGTGATTATCTACGCTGGAAAAAACGCTACGACCCTAGCGGGGATCAGCTGCCGCGGAAGAAGCTGCTGCACATGAAAGGCGTGTTCCATGGTATTATGATCTGGCGTTATTATTTCCTGGGACGTAAAAAATTCTCCGAATTGGAACGCTGATCGGTTAAAGCTGAGTACTTAACGTATAATACAATAGCATCCAGCGTTTAGCGTAGTTCACTCAGTATTTTATAAATATTGCTTTGATTATTATCTGACATAATGTAAGTTTGCAACGCGAAAAGAAAAATCTATGGAACAAAACACGATAGAAAATAAGAGAGACTTTTCTCGTAACTGGGTTACTTCCTCCCGTTTCCTGTTTTATGTGCAAGTATTTTGTATACTGGCTTTTGTGTTGGGCGGTTGCTACAACCTGTACAAACATCGTTATGCAGGAAAGCCCGATGTAGCTGTGCCTGAAAACACCCTTTACAATCCTAAGTATAAATAATTTGGATATTTCGGACACTTTCTTATTTTTGCAGTCCGAAATCAAAAAGATAGTTCTTATCAGCGGAAGTAGCTCATTTGGTAGAGCACGACCTTGCCAAGGTCGGGGTGGCCGGTTCGAGCCCGGTCTTCCGCTCAGCAAAGAAAAAAGGCCTTACAAGGGCCTTTTTTCATTTATACCTATTCTGTACTTATTGTTAGCTCCCCCTGTTAAAAAATTCTCTGTTCCGGATAGGGGTATTTGTCATCACAGGTGTAATACATTTTAGGAGAACGAGGAATTATTAAGTTGGATCTGCAATCTGGTGAAATCAGGCATGCCGAACTGGCTAGGTCAGTTGAGGAATACTTTCAGCTTTTTTTTGAAGGGCTGCACCGTTATGCCTTTACTTTCCTGAGAGATAATGATGCCGCCAAAGATGCTGTGCAGGAAGTTTTTGTTCGCCTCTGGGAAAAGCGCGAACGGCTGGATGCCGCACAATCGGTAAAGGCTTATCTGTATACCTCCGTTTATCATTACTGCTTAAATATAAAACGACACGAGAAGGTAAAGCAGGAGTACAATGCTGCGCAGCAGGAACCAATAGTGGTATCTGATGATAGATTACTGAGCAAAGAAGCGGCCCTGCAGATACAGGAAGCGCTGGACAGCCTGCCTCCGCAGTGCCGGCTGATCTTTCACAAAAGCAGGTTTGAAGACAAAAAATATGCGGCTATTGCAGCAGAGCTCAACTTGTCTGTCAAGACAGTGGAAGCGCAGATGGGGAAGGCGCTTAAAATATTACGACAAAAACTTACCGGGTTGAACATAGCCATAATTATCCTTTTATTGATCTGATGAACGGCCAAAGTCATATAATCGTTGATGATGCACTACTCGGCAAATATCTGTCCGGAGAAGCTACGCCTGAAGAAGCCATCGCTGTAGATGACTGGCTGCAGCAGTCGCCAGAGAACAGCGCTGCCTTCAGAGAACTGGCCGCTATCTGGTATAGCGCTGCAGGGCATACTCCGCATCAAGTGCCGGATAAAGCGGCTGCCTGGCAGGAGATCAGACAGCGAATGCCTGCAGCCCGGGTGATCCGTTCAAACAAACGATGGTGGGCGATAGCTGCTGGTATTATACTGATAGCGGGCTGCTTTGGCATTATTCAGCTCTTTAAGCAAAAACCTGCAGATGCGCTGTCTCCTGTTATATTATATGCATCGAATGGAACGATCTCAGATACAATGCCGGATCATTCTATAGTGACATTGAGTAAAGATAGCCGTTTGCAATACCCGGCAGACTTTAATATCAAGACAAGGGAACTGCAGCTGGAAGGAGAAGCCTTCTTTGATGTAACTCCCAACTCTGCTCTTCCGTTTATTGTACATGCCGGGGATATCAGTATAAAAGTACTGGGCACTTCCTTTAAGGTAGGGGCGCAACCACAGGGAATCGTAAGGGTTGCCGTACAAACCGGTGTAGTAAGTATGTATCATGCAAATGGTCAGCTGACTGTAAAAGCAGGTCAAACAGGTATTTACGAGCCGGAAGGACGGCGCTTATATATTGAAGCAGTGCAGACGAAAACGCAGGCCCCGCCCAGCGAAGCGCGTGTATTCGATTTTCATGATGCTAAGCTGGAAGAGATTATGGAGGCGCTGGGGAAGGCATATGGTTTCAAACCGGTGTTTAAGAATGAGCAGCTGCGCGACTGCCGTATGAGCAGCGAGTTTGAAGATAAACCGCTGGATTACGTGCTGGATATTGTTTCCACTACGCTGAACGTTCAGATCCAAATAAAAGATAAAGTAGCATACATCAGTGGTGAAGGCTGTAATTAATGGTATTGGGTTATTGTTGTTGTCAATAGCTGTCCATGCACAATCCGGCGTGAATCTCCGCCGCCCCCTGCAGATCCCCGCAGCACATATGCGGCTGGATTCCTTACTCAACCTGGTTACCCGGCAGAGTGGCGCCCGGTTTTCACTCAATACCAGGAAGATCCAGCCGGGAAAGGAAATTCAGCTGAAACCCGGCGCTACTACTATCGGCGCATTGCTGGCGCATATGCAACGCAGCACTGGTGTTCATTATATACTGCGTGGGTCGCATGTGATATTTTTGGATAACCCGCCTAAGCCTGTATTGAAAAAGGCTGCAACTACAGCGCCGCTTATTCATCCGCAGAAAGATAAAGTAAGCACACCTGTTGTTCATCTGGCACAAAATAAAGATACCATTGCCATCAAGCCTGTCAATGCGCCTCCGCAAATACAGATGGCTCCTGTACCTGGTGTGCTTACACCTTCTTCGCTGGTCAAACAGCATATACCACCAAAAGTGTTTGCTACAAATCCTATTGCAGCAAAGAAAGACCGTTCCCCGAAAAGGGATGGCCCTCCGCTTCTTGAAGGCAGGTTAGGATTGAATGGCGATGAAACATTTTATGTAAGCCCGACGGCAGAAGTAGGATTACCTTATTTATTTGGCACCGTTTCCTGGAACACTAATTTTGATATATCCGGTATCCGTTATGGAGTGGGCACTGCGTTCAGGGTGTTCCGTGAATGGAAGCTGGCGTTTATTGCTACCGCGGGTACCGCGCATTCGCAGGTATATGATAGCATCATCATTGACTGGAGCTCGAAGCAGCGGCTGTACAGGGGGGCTTTACTGGCCAGAAAGCAATTGGCAGGGAACTGGTATGTACAGTTTGGCCCGGTATTGAATGTGCTGAGAACAAATTATTACCGGGATGGTGAATCAGCAGCACCTTTAGTGCCCACGGAGCTGGCTGATATAAGATTTCACAAGATCAGGCCTTTGTATACTATCAGCGATAGCTATAGCAACAGTTCTCCCACCAGTACTAAGATCTGGATAGGTTTCCAGGCTGGTGTTTATTATAATTTCCCCTTTTTCCGGCGAAGATAGCTTTGTCATCCCGCTTTTACCCGTTTCAGGTATGCAGACGGCGGTATGCCGAACTGCGCTTTAAAGCATTTACTGAAATAGAAGGGATCGTTCATACCTACTTTATAAGTTACCTCTGATACGGTGTAGTCTCCTGTATTGAGCAGCGTGGCCGCCTGCTTCAATCTTACCAGCCGGATATATTCATTGGGAGAGTAGCCGGTAAGGCCTTTTACTTTCTTATAGAACAGCGTTCTGCCCAGCTTGACGGCCGCTGCAAATTCATCCACGGAGAACTGTGTATTATCCAGGTTCTTTTCGATAATAAAATGCAACCTGTCCAGGAACTTGCGGTCTGCTTCATTCTCCGCAATGTTCACTTCAAAGAAGCCGGGATCATTGGAGAAGCGTTTCCGGATCTTTTCTCTTTGTTCAATGATGCGAATAATATTGGTCAGCAGGAAGCGTGTGCTGAAGGGTTTGGGAATGTAGGCGTCTGCGCCAGCGTCAATGCCCTGCAGCTGATGTTCTCCGGAAGAGAGGGCGGTGAGCAGCACTACCGGGATGTGGCAGGTCTGGAATTCTGCACGGATGCGGCGGGTGATGTCAAAGCCGTTCATCTCCGGCAGCATGACGTCACACACCACCAGGTCAGGCGCCAGTTCAATAGCCTGTGCCAGGCCATCCCGTCCGTTGTTGGCAGTATGTACATGGAAATAGTGCCCAAGCTGTTCTGCCAGGTAGCCGCAGATATCAGGATTGTCTTCAATCACCAGGATCTTATAATGGGAAGAAGGCTCGGGCAGTTCCAGTCCTTCTGCATCTGCAATGTAGGCGGGTTGAAGAGGGCTAGTATTAGCTGTTGTGTCGCTTGGGGCTTCCGGTGTGGCCAGCTCGTCTGCCGTATACACCTCACGCGAGAGGGGCAGGTTGATGATGAAGGTAACGCCTGCTCCGGCATTGTTCTGGAAGCTGATGTTGCCATGATGGAGCTCCACCAGCTCTTTGGTAAGCGATAATCCTATACCCGTTCCCGTAGGGGAGAAGCTCAGCTGCGTAAAGCGCTGGAAGAGCTGTTCCCGTTTGCTTTCAGGAATGGTGATGCCGGAGTCGGATACCTGTATCTGCAAGGTGCCCGCGCTTTCATCTATGATGGCGCGCACATTAATGCTGCCATTGGGCGGCGTGAACTTATGGGCGTTGGACAACAGGTTGTACAACATCTTATCCAGTTTGTTATCATCCAGCCACATGGTATACTCAGGCAGATTGCTTGAAAACTGCAGGCAAATCTGCTTCTGTTCGGCGAGGTCATTGAAACTGTCGCAGAGATCTTGCAGGAGGGAGATGACTTCCACTTCGCGTAGCTGTAGCTGCATCCGCTGGTGCTGGATCTTGCGGAAGTCCAGCAGCTGATCGGCTAAGCGCATCAGGCGTTGTACGTTCTTTTGCATGATGTGGAGATGACGGCCGGTATGCAATGCGCCCTGGCGGCTACCCAGCAGGTTTTCCATGGCGCTGACAATGAGTGAAAGCGGGGTACGGAACTCGTGTGATACGTTGGTGAAGAAGTTGAGCTTATATTCTGTGAGCTCTTTTTCCAGTGCAACGGCGTGTTGTAAGTGGAAGATACGTTTCCGTACAAAGCTGATGGCAGTGATTAACCCGGTGATCACACAGAGATACAATATAAAGGCAGGCGTGGAGCGCCAGAAAGGAGGCAGCACCGTGATACGTATGGTGGCTTCCTGTTTACTCCAGCTACCGTCATTGTTAGTGCCTTTTACCCGGAAGGTATATTCGCCGGGAGGCAGGTTGCGGTAGGTGGCTACATTGTAGCCGGCGGGCGGGTTCCATTCATCTTCATAATTCTCGAGTATATAGGTGTATTTATTCTGTTGCGGATTGCGATAGGCCAGTGTGGCAAATTCGATGCTGAATACTTTTTGGTTAGGTTCCAGGGTGATCGTTTGCGCCGTGTTCAGCGCCTGTTGGCGACTACTGCTGCGTTTCAGCGGATTGCCGGCAATACTGAAACCGGTGAGCACTACCGGGGCATCGCGGCTGTCTGTGTGCATTAATGCGGGGTGACAGCTGTAAAAACCATCCAGGCTGCCCCAGAGGTGCTGGCCATTCTTTCTTTTACAGCAGGCTGCTTCTGCAAAGAGATTGCCCAGGATGGTATTGGAAAAATAAAAGATCTCGAAAGTGTTCCTGTCCGGATTAAAACGGGTAAGGCCGTTCTCAGTGCTGATCCACAGATCGCCCTGCTCATCTTCCAGCATACCATTTACAATATCATGCGAAAGCCCCTGTTGCGTGGTAAAAGTTTCGAAGTAAGCGGCACTGTCTTTACCAGCGGGAACAAAGCGGCTGATACCACCACCAGAAGTGCCTGCCCAGATACGGCCTTTGTGATCTTCACAGATGATCTTGATCACATTGCTGGTAAGGCCATTAGGCTGGCCGGGATCAGAGCGGTAGAGGGTGAATGCATTACTGTTCTGCAGCAGCGCATCCGGCTTGAATACCAGCAGGCCGTTATTGGTGCCTGCCCATATATTGCCCTTGCGGTCTTGCTGCATACAGCGGATATCTTTTAAGGTTTCGTGTGTGCCGAAAAAGTTGCGGAATGATATATGATGACCGCCGCTGTAAACAGCGAGGTTCATGCCTCCGCCGAAAGTGCCTATCCATATACGCTGCTGCTGGTCTTGCAGGATGGTGTACACCTGGTTGTTTTTACTGACGCCTGGAACTGGCTCTGGCAGCTCAAAATGGCGGGCAGCCTGCTGCAGTGAATCCAGGTGAATGATGTAGAGTCCCTGGCCTTTGGCGCCTAACCAGATATATCCTTTGTTGTCTTCCTGTATACAGTATACATTCGGGCTCTCCCCATGGAAGAGATAATTAAGGGAACGGATCTTTTCCAGTTTATGATTATACAGGTTCAGTGCGCCGTTCTTGGTAGCCACCCAGATATTACCACGGCTGTCCTCAAAAAGTGTTTTTACAATATTGGCGCTGTAAGGCCGGGGCGTTTGCGTATCGGGATAGATGTGCGATATGGAGAATGATTGCGGTACGAGTTTGTTAAGCCCTGTATGTTCTGCCCCTACCCATATCAGCCCGGAACGGTCTGCCAGTACGCTTAAGAGATAGTTGGAGCTGAGGCCATTGCCGTTATCTCCGTTATGGCTGAAATGCTGCAGCGTATCCCTGAGGCGATTGTAACAATAGAGCCCGCCGCCATAGGTCGTGAGCCAGGTATTCTCTTTATTATCGGTTTGGATCGTCAGCCGATCATCATCCACCAGGTGCATCACTTGCGGAGAAACGAGGGTAAAGCGACGTGATCGCTGTCTGCGAATATCGTAGTACCATACGATGCCCGTGTGGTTGTTGACCCAGATGCCTTTTGCTGCGCTGATTGTTACATCTGTACGGCCGGCTATGTTTTCTGAAAAGATAGTATGTGCGGATTGTACCTGGCCGCTTTTCAAGTGCAATACCCAGGCGCCTGATTGTTGCGTACCCAGCAGCAGCTGTTCATGATTGAGGAGGGCGCCGCCGGTGAGTTGCAATGAGCGGTCCATGGCCAGCTTGCTGAATTGTTGCCGTTGCGCGTGATAGGTGAAGATGCCGTTGTTACGCGTAATAAAGTAAAGGCGGCCCTTGGCAGGCAACGCCTGTATGAAATCATATTTGCTCCTTTCCTTATAGGCGGCTGTAATATTGCCGTCAGGGCCTAAGCGGTAGAGCCCATTGGCCGTACCTATCCATAGATTCCGGGCAGCGTCCTCGAACATAAAATTCACCTGGTTCCCGGCCGGAAGATTATAATGCCGGGTAATGAAAGCGCCTTTCTCCCGCCGGATACGCAGGCATCCATTGGTGCGGCCGTATAGCCAGGTATCGCCTGTAGATGTTTCAAACCATTGTTCATAGGCCAGTTGCTCCTTGTACGGGCCATATTCGATAAAATCCTCTTTTACCGGATCAAAGCAGTGAAAACGCCCTTCGAATGTTTTCACCCAGAGGAAGCCATGACGGTCTTCATGCAGTTCGCGGATGCGGGTATCGCTGATGGAGTGAGGATTACCGTATTCGGGCCGGTACACTACAAACTTTTTACCGTCGTAGCGGTTCAGTCCATTGAGGGTGCCGATCCAGATGAAACCTTTTTTGTCTTGCATCAGGCAGCGTACCGTGTTCTGGGAAAGTCCGTCGCGGGTGGTGAGTTGTTCCAGGCATATGTTATTATTCAGGCGGGCGGGCTCAGTAGGTTCGCTGTTGGCAGCGGCAGCTGTGAAGGGTAATAACAGGAACACGCAGCTGCAAATGTTGGATACACATTTGAGTAATGTCATAACGGAATCTATAATAAGGCTACCTGAATATGCTATTAA
>Ga0102590_1005167_pt1 | contig 10092 bp, 5 predicted proteins | sample AraplaMF_Col_mMF_FD_76859 | JGI IMG/M metagenome (GOLD analysis project Ga0102590, IMG submission 76859) | Arabidopsis root microbial communities from the University of North Carolina, USA - plate scrape MF_Col_mMF | ecosystem: Host-associated > Plants > Roots > Endosphere | place: USA...
TGATGTCGAGATGGAGTTCGCCCATGCCCTTGAGGATGGTCTGGCCGGACTCCTGGTCGGTCGACACGCGGAAGGACGGATCCTCCGCGGCGAGCTTGGCCAGCGCCACGCCCAGCTTTTCCTGGTCGGCCTTGGACTTCGGCTCGATCGCGATCTCGATGACCGGCTCGGGGAATTCCATCTTCTCGAGGATCACCTGCTTGTCGGGATCGCACAGCGTGTCACCGGTGCGCGCTTCCTTCAGGCCGGCCAGCGCGACGATGTCGCCGGCATAGGCTTCCTTGATGTCTTCGCGGTTGTTCGCATGCATCAAGAGCATGCGCCCAATGCGCTCCTTCTTCTCGCGCGTCGAATTCACGACGCCGGTACCGCTCTGCAGAACGCCGGAGTAGATGCGGCAGAAGGTGATCGTGCCGACGAACGGATCGTCCATGATCTTGAACGCGAGCAGCGCGAGCGGCTCCTTGTCGTCGGCCTTGCGCACGACCTCGTTGCCACTGTCGTCAGTGCCCTTGATCGCGGGCACGTCGATCGGCGACGGCAGATAGTCCACGACGGCGTCGAGCAGCGGCTGCACGCCCTTGTTCTTGAAGGCCGAGCCACACAGCACGGGATAGAACGCACCGGTCAGCACCGCCTTGCGGATCAGCCGCTTCAGCGTCGCTTCGTCCGGCTCGTTGCCGTCGAGGAAGGCAGCCAAAGCGTCGTCGTCGAGCTCGACGGCGGCTTCCACCATCTTCTCGCGGTATTCCTTGGCCTGGTCGACGAGGTCTTCCGGAATGTCGACATAGTCGAACTTCGCGCCGAGCGATTCGTCGTTCCAGACGATGCCCTTCATCTTCACGAGGTCGACGAGACCCTTGAAGTTGTTCTCGGCACCGATCGGAAGCTGGATCGCGATCGGCTTGGCGCCGAGACGGTCGACGATGTCGGCCAGACACTTGAAGAAGTCAGCGCCTGTCTTGTCCATCTTGTTGGCGAAGACGATCCGCGGAACCTTGTACTTGTCACCCTGGCGCCAGACGGTCTCGGTCTGGGGCTCGACGCCCTGGTTCGAGTCGAGCACACACACGGCGCCGTCGAGCACGCGCAGCGAACGCTCGACTTCGATGGTGAAGTCGACGTGGCCGGGAGTATCGATGATGTTCAGGCGCTTGCCGGCCCAGAACGCGGTGGTCGCAGCCGACGTGATCGTGATGCCACGCTCCTGCTCCTGCTCCATCCAGTCCATCGTCGCGGCACCTTCGTGCACTTCGCCGATCTTGTGGCTCTTGCCGGTGTAATACAGGATGCGCTCGGTGGTCGTGGTCTTGCCGGCGTCGATATGCGCCATAATACCGAAGTTACGGTAGTCTTCGATGGCATGTTGGCGGGGCATAGGTCGTTCCTTGCGAGTCCGAGTGTGTCGCCGTTACCAGCGATAGTGCGAGAAGGCACGATTGGCTTCCGCCATCCGGTGCACGTCTTCACGCTTCTTGACGGCGTTGCCACGGTTGTTCGACGCATCCAGGAGCTCAGCAGAGAGCCGCTCGGTCATCGTCTTCTCGTTGCGCTCGCGCGCAGCCGAGATCAGCCAGCGAATGCCCAGCGCCTGACGACGCACCGAGCGAACCTCGACCGGAACCTGGTAGGTCGCGCCGCCGACGCGGCGGGAGCGAACCTCGATCGTCGGCATGACGTTCTCGAGCGCCTGCTCGAACACGCCGAGCGGGCTCTGCTTGGTCTTGGCTTCGATGAGACCGAACGCACCGTAGACGATGCCTTCGGCGACCGACTTCTTGCCGGCGTACATCACCGAGTTCATGAACTTCGTGACGATGATGTTCCCGAATTTCGGATCCGGAAGAACTTCGCGCTTTTCCGCTGAGTGGCGACGAGACATGGAGCTGGTTCCCGCTTACTTCGGACGCTTGGCGCCGTACTTCGAACGACGCTGCTTACGGTTCTTGACGCCCTGGGTATCCAGAACGCCGCGGAGGATGTGGTAGCGCACGCCGGGCAAATCCTTGACGCGACCGCCGCGGATCATGACCACCGAATGCTCCTGGAGGTTATGGCCCTCGCCGGGGATGTAGCCGATCACCTCGAAGCCGTTGGTCAGGCGCACCTTGGCAACCTTACGAAGCGCCGAGTTCGGCTTCTTCGGGGTCGTGGTGTAGACGCGCGTGCAAACACCACGCTTCTGCGGCGACTGCTGCAGCGCCGGCACCTTCTTGCGCGACTTCTGCACTTCCCGCGGTTGAGCGATCAGCTGGTTGATCGTCGGCATTCTGGCCTTCACCCTTTTTCTGCCGCGGCCCCCTTCGGGTCCGCAAATTCTTTCGAGCTCCCTGCCCGACGAGGCCACCCCGTGCAGAACAAACCGCACAAAGCGAAATTGCGCCAACCACTCCATCACTGAGCGGAAAGCGTTACGACGCCACAGAGGACCGCAGTTTTCAGGCCAATCGGCATAAAGCCGTGGCCTGCGCACCGAGGTCATGCATCCGAATTCGATCTCAAGAGAACGAGCTCAAGAGAACTAAAATCGCACTGGCATTGCCTAGCTATGATCGACAGCGTTTGAGCGGCATTCGTCGAGGTTGGTGCCTGTCTTCAGCGATCCCTTGGGATCCGATCCCGAGGGATCAACAGGTGGCCCGTTCCGACGTTGGCGATGCTCACCGCCTGTCGTTAAGTGAGGCGCTTTCTATAAGTGGGAATCGATCAAGTCAAGGCGAAACGACAGTCACAAAGCGCTTCTCGCACCTATGGAATTTGCCCGTTCGCCGCACTGATCGCGCTTCCCGGATATGGGAACGGCATAACGGTTCCGCCACCCCCATCGGACATTTATGTCCGGGTAAAATGTACTTTTATAACCCCCGCTAAGGCTTTCTTGTCTGTTGATGCGGCAATCTGCCGCCTTCGGCAGAGATTCACGCCATGCGCTACACCGACATTGCCATCATCGGCGGAGGATTGTCCGGTTCTACCGCCGCCGCAATGCTCGGCCGCGCCGGCATTTCGGCGGTGCTGGTCGATCCGCATGAGAGCTATCCGGCGGACTTTCGAGTCGAAAAACTCAGCGGTCACGACCAAGTCGAGCGATTCCTGAGGACCGGAATCGGAGAATCGGTGCTGCGCCGGGCGACCTTTGCCGGCGAAAACTGGATCGCGCGATTCGGCCGCCTGCTCGACAAGGCGCCGAGCCGTCAGTTCAACATCCTCTACGATTCCTTCGTTAACGCGGTCCGCGAGGAGATCCCTGCCACGGTCGAGCGCATCTGCGCCAAGGCGACAGCGATCGAGACGAGCGCGGAGCGGCAGAGGATCACGCTCTCCAATGACGAGACCATCTCGGCCCGCCTGATCGTGCTCGCCAACGGGCTCAATGTCGGGCTGCGCCACCAACTCGGCATCGTGCGGAACGTCGTCAGCGCCTGCCACTCGATCTCAATTGGATTCGACATCGCCCCGGCCGGGCGGAGTACGTTCGATTTCCCGGCGCTGACCTACTTCTCGGAGCGCCCCAGCGACTGCATCCCCTACATCACGCTGTTCTCGATCGGCACGCGGATGCGGGCCAATCTGTTCGTCTATCGCGGCTTCGACGATCCCTGGCTGCGCGAACTGCGCCGGGCACCCGCCGAGACGCTGGACGCCGCCCTGCCCCGGCTCAAGCGCATCACAGGCGCATTCGATATCCAAGGCGAGCTGAAGATTCGCCCGGTCGATCTCTACGTGAACGATGCAAGCGGCCAGCATGGCCTCGTGCTGGTCGGGGATGCGTTCTCGACCTCATGCCCCGTCGCCGGCACCGGCTGCGACAAGGTCTTCACCGACGTTGAGCGGCTCTGCAACGTCTACATCCCGCAATGGCTTGCGTCCGACGGGATGGACGCGGACAAGATCGCGGCCTTCTACGCCGATCCGGTCAAGCGGGCTTGCGACGACTGGGCGGCCGCGAAGGCATTCGACTTCCGCTCGGTTTCGATCGGCACCAGCCCCTACTGGACGGCGCAGCGCTGGGCGCGCTTCATCGCATGGTCGGTTCAGGGGCTCGTACGGCCGCTTGGAGGCGCCTTCCATCTGGAGCCGAACGTCCTCGGTCACTCCTCCTCGTCGTCCTCGTCCTCATCGTCATCGAGGTCGTCGTCATCATCGTCGGTGTCGTCATCGGCCTGAGCCGCCGCTTCGTGCGGCTGGTGGGTCTGGTCGTTCCACAATTTGCGGTAGGTTCCGTTCCTGGCGAGCAGCTCGGCATGGGAGCCGCGTTCGATCGCCCTGCCCCCTGAAATCACGATGATCTCGTCCATCTCGACCACCGAGCTCAGGCGATGGGTCGACCAGATCATGGTGCGGCCCTTGGCGACCTTGAGCAGCGTGCGGTTGATCGCGGCCTCCGTGGTCTGGTCGAGCGCCGAAGTCGCCTCGTCGAGCAACAGCACGGACGGATTGCGGATGACCGCGCGTGCAATCGCAATGCGCTGGCGCTGGCCGCCCGACAAGGTATCGCCGCGCTCGCCGACCGGCGTGTCGTATCGCTGCGGCAGACTCATGATGTAGCGGTGGATCTCGGCCTTCCTGGCGGCCTCCTCCACCTCCTCGTCGGTCGCGCCTTCCTTGCCGAGCCGGATGTTCTCGCGGATCGACATGTTGAACAGCATGTTCTCCTGGAACACCACCGCCATGCTCCGGCGCAGCGAATCCAGCGTCACCTTGCGAACGTCGACGCCGTCGATGGTGACGCGACCCTCATCAGGCACGTAGAGCCTCAGGATCAGATTAAGCAGCGTGCTCTTGCCGGAGCCCGAGGGACCGACGATGGCGATACGCTTGCCGACATCGAGCTTGAGGCTGAGATTGTCCAGCACCGGCGTCTGGCTGCCCTCGTACTGGAACGTCACTCGGTCGAAGGTGATGTCGTGGGTGACGCGCGGGAGATCGGGTGCGCCGGGCCGATCGGCACTGCGCGTCGGTTCGTCGAGCAGTTCCTGCATGTGGCGGATCGCGGCGGCCGAGGAGATCGACACCGGAACGAAGTGCATGACGTGGGCGATGTTGTAGGACACCTCCCAGAACGCGCTCTCGAAGGTCACGAAGGTGCCGATGGTGATCTGCCCTTTGGTTGCCAGATAGGCGCCGATCGCGAGCACCACGATGTGCAACAGCAACACCGAGATGGTGACCGTCCTCTCCACCATGGTGGAGAGAAACGCGGCCGAGGCCATCTTGTTGCGGGTCTCGTCATTGCGGAAGGTGAAGAAGCCGAACATCCGGCGTTGCAGGCTGAACGCCTTGATCACCGCCTGCGCGGCGACGTTTTCCTGCACCATGCCGAGCAGCGCGCTCTCGTTGAGCTTCTGCTCGTAATTGGCCTGTACCGCCTTGGGCGTGAGCATGCGCGGACCGATCAGCGTGATCGGAAACACCAGCAGCGCGACCACCGCGAGCTGCCAGTTCAGAAACACCATCAGGATGATGCCCGCGATCAACTCCAGGAACGGAAGAGCCGCGCTGTTGGCGAAGGTCTTGACCGACCCCTCGAAGGCCGCAAGGTCGACGGAAAAGCGCGACAGTATCTCGCCGCGCTTGGTCCGCCCGAAATACGCCGCCGGCAGGTCCTGAACATGCTCGAACAGGCGCTTGCGGACGTCGGAAATGATGCAGGCGGCAAGCCGCGCGTCCCAGCGCTCGTACCAGACCGCGACGATGGAGGTGAAGATGCCGGCGACCGCGAGCACGCCGAGGATCTTGTAAAGCGCATGGAAATCCTCCTCGCCGAGAGCGTCGTCGATCAGGTACTTCAGGCTGAGCGGCATGATGACATTGAAAAGCGTCTCGACGAAGACGCCGAACGCCACGAATGACAGCATCCGCTTGTAGTTGGTCAGAAAGGGTTTGACGAAACCGAGGATGGTGGCGAGCGCGCCGGCGGCCTCGCGCGCGGTAAAGACGACGAGGTCCTCATCCTCATCGTCATCATCGAGCTCCAGTTCGTCATCCTCCTCGTCTTCGTCGTCTTCGAGGTCGGGCCTGGCGGCGGCGAGTTTCTTGTCGAGCTCAGCCGCCTCTTCCGCAGCGAGCTTCTTGTCGTCGGGAGAGGGAGGCCTGGAAGTGGGAGGCTTGGACGCCATGAAACCAACCGATGCTGACGGCCGGCATGACCGCAGAGAAAGCAGGACATAGCGGCAACCGCTATTGCACCGATTCTATGCGATCATGATGAATTCGGCAAAGCAATTGGCGAATCCGGTGCGCCCGAAAGGCTAGTCGTCGTCCTCGACCTTGTCGAAGAACGAATAACGCAAGCTGTCGGCGTCGGCGTACCACTGGCCCGGGCCCTTGTTGGCCGCGAGCGTCGCTTCCCACAGCGCATCGGCGCAGTCCTTGCGGTGCATCGACAGGTCGAAGCCGTTGCCGAAGAACAGTTCGGACCATTCCCACCAGGTGCCGAGCTTCTTGACCCCGCGCAGCAGGTCGTAGCGGTCGATCACGGCCGAGGCCATGTCCGAGGTGATCGAGCCGAACACGAGACCGGTCCTGACCACGCGGTTGAGCTCGCGGATCGCGCGGACCACCTGCTTCGGGGAAACATGGCAGAGGCTGGTCTCGAACACGAAGTCGAACGCGCGGTCCTTGAACGGCATGTCGGTGATCGAGCCGAGCTTATTGTACTTCTTTAGTGCCTTCGGCGTCTTGGCGTGGATGGCGCGGTTGTTCTCGATGCCCCAGGCATCGATGCCGCGCTCGCGCAGTGCGCCGACCAGCTCGCCGCTGGCCGAGCCCGCGATCAACAGCCTGGCCCCCTTGACCTTGCCCCAGACGATGCCGATCAGCTTTGTGAGATAGTCGGGATCCGTGAAATGCCGCCACGCCTCGCTATAGGGGCCGAGGCCGCGATAGTTCTCGAAATACTCGCGATCGATCTTGTCCGACAGCGGCTTGCCGTCCTGCGCACGCTGCCGGCGCAGCCGCATCATCTCGGTCAGGATGATGTCGGTTGCCGCGTCCGACGAATCGAGCAGCCCGTTCAGGGTCGAGTCGAACAGATAGTCGCCGACCACCACGATGCCGGGATGCTCCTTCGGCTCGGGCCGGTGATTGGTCATGACATCGCGCACGGGCATACCGCCTGGAATCGCGTTCACCGACGACAGCCAGCGATGGATCTTGCCTTCCATGAAATGCGCTCGCGCATCGCCGAACGAGGCCGGCAGCGATTTCAGCGCAGCGTCGATCAGCTCCTGGTCCGAGAGATTCGCGAAGGCCAGCGCATCCGAGCCGGGAATGAGCCAGTTCAGGACGCCATGCTTGCCGACATCGTGGCGCGCGCCTTCATTGTAGACGCAGCAGCCGCCGAAGGCCTCCGACATGAACCAGGCGCCGGGAATCTTCTCGCCCCAGAACGGCGTGTCGAACAGGATCGAGACGCGCAGGTAATGTGCGGGACGGTCGAAGTACGAGACGTGCTTGACCATCGACTTGCGAAGCTGCTCGCCTTCCCAGCCGACGGTGGCGAGCCAGGAGTGCGGCAGGCAAACCAGCACGAGGTCGAAGTCGCGCGTCTCCGGCCCCTTGCCGTTCATCATCTTGAGCTGGTAGCGGCCGGTCGGCGCCTTGCCGACGGCGAGCACGCGATGATTGAGCTGGATGTCGGCATTGACCTCCGACTGCAGGCACTCGATCAGCTGCTCGTTGCCGTTCTGGATGGAGTAGAGGCCGATATAGCCGTCGACATCCATCAGGTAGTTCTTCAGCGCGTTGAGGCCGTTGGTGTTGTGGCTTTCGGTCGCGATGTCCGAGCGCGCCATCACCTTGAAGAAACGCTTTGCGGTTTCGTCCTCGACCTCCTCGTCGAGCACCTGCTCGGCGGTCTTGTAGGCCCAGGGGTTCTCGTTGTCGTGCGCGCCGACGCCCTCGTAATACTCGATCGGCGACAGCGCCTCGGCGCAGCGCTTGCGGAACGCCTCGATCGCGGCCGCGGTCTTGGCGCCGTATTTGCGGCGCATGCCTGCGACGTCGTTGAGGAGTTCACCGCCGAACTGGACCTGCTCGGCGTCCATCGGAATGGTCTGAAGTCCGAAATGCTGGATCAGCTCGCGCAGCGGATCGGGGCCGGTCATCGAGTAGTCGTAGATCTCGGCAACGCCGGCTTCGTACATCGCGGGTGCGGAATCGAATTTGCGCGTGACGATCTTGCCGCCGAGTCGATCCGAGGCCTCGTAGATGGTGACGCGGCAGAGGTCGCCGAGCTTACGCTTCAGGTACCAGGCGCTCATCAGCCCGCCGGGGCCGCCGCCTACGATTGCGAGATCAAGCATGTGCGTTCCGTGGTCTCCGGCGCTGCCCCCGTCACGGGACCGCCGTCTAAGCTCCCCTAGCAGAAGCGCTTTTGCGCCTGAAGGAAAGATGAACAAAGGTTGATCCTGCACCGCAACAGGGAAACAAAGCAGCAAAAAGGCCGGCTTGCGCCGGCCTTTTCGTTGTCCTCGGTATTCCTACGGATGAACGATTATTCCGCAGGCGGGAGCGCAGGAAGTTCGGCCTCCGGAGCCGGCGACACGACGGCCGCCTGCTTCTCGCGCTCGTCCAGGATCATCTTGTCGCGCTTCATCGCGACTTCGCGGATCTTGGCCATGGAGGCGCCGGTGCCCGCCGGGATCAGCCGGCCGACGATGACGTTCTCCTTGAGGCCTTCGAGCGGATCGACCTTGCCATTGACCGCCGCTTCCGTGAGGACGCGCGTGGTCTCCTGGAACGAGGCCGCCGAGAAGAAGGAGCGGGTCTGGAGGCTCGCCTTGGTGATGCCGAGCAGAACCGGCGTACCCGTGGCGATCTTCTTGCCCTCTTCCTTGGCCTTCGCGTTCAGCACGTCGAACTCGATCTTGTCGACCTGCTCGCCGGAGATCATGTCCGTATCGCCCTGGTCGGTGACTTCCACCTTCTGGAGCATCTGACGGACAATCACCTCGATGTGCTTGTCGTTGATGAGCACGCCCTGGAGCCGGTAGACCTCCTGGATCTCGTTGACCAGATAGGCCGCGAGTTCCTCGATGCCCTTGACCGCCAGGATGTCGTGCGGCGCCGGGTTGCCTTCGACGATGAAGTCGCCCTTTTCGACGACGTCGCCGTCCTGAAGGTGGATGTGCTTGCCCTTCGGGATCAGGTACTCGCGCGGCTCGTCGGTCTTGTCCATCGGCTCGATCGAGATGCGACGCTTGTTCTTGTAGTCGCGCCCGAACCGGATGGTGCCCGCGATCTCGGCGATGATCGCCGCATCCTTCGGACGCCGTGCCTCGAACAATTCCGCCACCCGCGGCAGACCGCCGGTGATGTCACGCGTCTTGGCGCTTTCGGTCGAGACACGAGCGAGGATGTCGCCCGGGTTGACCTTGGCTCCGACGTCGACCGAGAGAATGGCGTCGACCGACAGCATGTAGCGGGCGTCGCCGCCACGGGCGAGCTTGAGCACCTTGCCGTCCTTGCCCTTCACCACGATGGCCGGACGCAGGTCCGAGCCGCCGCGGGTCGAGCGCCAGTCGATGACCACGCGCTTGGCGATACCGGTGGCCTCGTCCAGCGTTTCCGAGATCGACTGGCCTTCGACCAGATCCTCGAAGCCGATGGTGCCTTCCACTTCGGTGAGAAGCGGACGGGTGTACGGGTCCCACTCGACGATGCGCTGGCCACGCTTGACCATATCGCCTTCGTCGACGTGCAGGCGCGAGCCGTACTGGACACGGTGCGTCGCACGTTCGGTGCCGTCGGCATCGACGACAGCCACCACCATGTTGCGCACCATCGCGATCAGGTGACCTTCGCTGTTGCGGGCGATGGCCTTGTTCCGGATCACGATCTTGCCGTCGAAATTGGCTTCGACGAAGGACTGCTCGTTGAGCTGCGCCGCACCACCGATGTGGAAGGTGCGCATGGTGAGCTGGGTGCCCGGCTCACCGATCGACTGCGCCGCGATGACGCCGACCGCTTCGCCGTGGTTGACCGGGGTGCCGCGGGCGAGGTCGCGGCCATAGCACTTGCCGCAGATGCCGTTGACGAGTTCGCAGGTCAGCGCCGAGCGGATCTTCACCTCCTGCACGCCACCCTGCT
>Ga0102590_1005169_pt1 | contig 10088 bp, 9 predicted proteins | sample AraplaMF_Col_mMF_FD_76859 | JGI IMG/M metagenome (GOLD analysis project Ga0102590, IMG submission 76859) | Arabidopsis root microbial communities from the University of North Carolina, USA - plate scrape MF_Col_mMF | ecosystem: Host-associated > Plants > Roots > Endosphere | place: USA...
TTCGGCCTGAGCGTCGTCGGAACTGCCGGTGAGGGCAAGAAGGACTTCGTCGAGGGCCTCGGCGCCGTGCACGTCCCGTCGGGACCGGACCTGGCCGCCAGGGTGAGGGCGGCCGCGCCGGGCGGCATCGACGGCGTCTACGACCTCGTGGGCGGCGACGTGCTGACCGAGGCGGCGACCCTGCTCGCCGACCGCTCGAAGCTGATCAGCGCCGGAGCGTCGCCCCAGGACGTCGAGCGGCTCGGCGGGTCACGCGTGGTCCGCGCCCGTACGGCCGCGGTGCTCGACGAGGTCGCCCGCCTGGTGGAGCGCGGAGACCTCGATCCCCGCGTGACCGAGACCTTCCCGCTCGAACGGGCCGGGGACGCCCTCCGCGCGGTCGAGGGCGGCCACGCCCGGGGCAAGATCGTGATCGAGGTGGGCGCATGAGCACCGGGCGGCACGTCCTCGACAACCCCGCACTCACCTCGCTGACCGGACCGCATGCCCACTTCGCCGAGCGCCGGGGCCGCGTTCTGCGCTACCCCCTGGACGTGTCGCCGTGGGTGGGACTGCCCGACGAGCCCGGCGCCGACGACTGGGCCGACCTCGCGGCGCTCGCCGGTCCGGGAGCCGAGGCCCCGATCCCCGGCTTCGGTGGTCAGGTCCCCGAGGGGTGGGAGGTCACCTTCGCCCTGGACGGGGTGCAACTCGTCGACGACGGCCTGGCCGCCGCGCCCGACGCCGAGGCCGTACGGCTCACCCACGCCGACGTGCCGGAGATGCTGGACCTGGTCGAGCGCACCCGGCCCGGACCGTTCCTGCCGCGCACCATCGAGCTGGGGACCTACCTGGGTATCCGCCGGGACGGCGCGCTGATCGCCATGGCGGGCGAGCGGCTGCACCCGCCGGGCTGGACCGAGATCAGCGCCGTGTGCACCGATCCCGCCTTCCGCGGCCAGGGCCTCGCCACCCGGCTGATCCTGGCGGTCGCGCACGGCATCCGCGAACGGGGCGAGACCCCGTTCCTGCACACCGCTGCGGAGAACACCAACGCCATCCGGCTCTACGAGTCCCTCGGCTTCCGGCTGCGCCGCACCACGAGGTTCCTGGCGGCGCGGGTTCCGCAGCGTGCGGGGGACGAGCAGACCGTCGGGATCTGACGGTGCGCCGGCCGGTCGTCAGCCGGTGGCCGGCGTGAGCGGAGTCGCGGCCGCCGCGTTGTACCGCAGCAGATACGCCGCGAAGCGTTCCAGGTCGGCCTCCGACCAGCCCGCCAGCCGCTCCTGGAACGCCTTGCGCCGGCTCTCGTCGACCGTGGCGAGGATCTCGCTGCCCGCCTCGGTCGGATACAGCACCTGCACCCGGTGGTCGTCCGTGTCGAGCCGCCGTCCGATCAGCCCCGCCCGCTCCAGCGCCGCCACCTGCCGGCTCACCGTGGACTTGTCCAGCCCGTAGTGGGCGGCCAGGTCGGTCGCGCTGCAGCCGCCGCTCTGCTCCAGATGTCCGAGCAGGGTGTACGAGACGAGCGACAGCTGCGGATGCATCCGCCCGGCCGTGGCGCGGGCGCGGCGGGCGAACGCGGTCAACTCGCGGTTGATGGTCTCGACCGCCGCCCGGGCGGCGGGGGCGTGCTCCGCGGTGGTCCCGGCGGACCTCTCGGCTGTCGTCACGGCACTCCCTCCTCGCACGTATGGTTGCACTGTACAACTTGAAGGTGCAGCCGAGGGAGCCGGCTCTCACGGCGAGGTCTTCGGCGCGCGGACCTCCTGCTAGGGTGAGCGCTCCGGCCGTGGATCGCCCCGGCCGCGCGTACCGAGGGAGGTGAGCCCCATTACCGCTGTGTCAGCTCGGGTGCTCTCCCCTCACGACGGCGTGGATCGGCGCCGGTAGATCACACGAGGGCGCCCTTCGGTCAACCGGAAGGCTTCTCGGCTCCATGCCACCGCTTTCACTCTCCGACGTCGTCTCCGCGCTGCGTACCGCCGGCTGTGTCTTCGCCGAGGACGAGGCGCAGCTGATCCTGTCCACCGCCCGTACGCCCGACGAGGCCGCCGCCATGGTCGAGCGGCGCGTCGAGGGGCTGCCCCTCGAACAGGTCCTGGGCTGGGCCGACTTCCACGGTCTGCGCGTCATCGTGGAACCCGGGGTCTTCGTGCCCCGCAGGCGCACCGAGTTCCTCGTCTCCCGGGCGGTGGCCCTCGGGCGGCACGCCCGCGTCGTCGTGGATCTGTGCTGCGGCTCGGGCGCGGTGGGCGCCGCCCTCGCCGCGGCGCTCGACGGACCCGAACTGCACGCCGCCGACATCGATACGGCCGCGGTGCGCTGCGCCCGCCGCAACGTCGCCGCGTACGGCGGCCGGGTGCACCAGGGCGACCTGTTCGCCGCCCTTCCCGAGGAACTGCGCGGCCGTGTCGACATCCTGGCGGCCAACGTCCCCTATGTGCCCACGGACGAGGTCCCCCTGCTGCCGTCCGAGGCCCGCGACCACGAGCCCCTGGCCGCCCTCGACGGCGGCATCGACGGTCTGGACGTCCTGCGCCGGGTCACCGCCGAGGCGTGGCGATGGCTGGCCCCCGGCGGGCTTGTCCTGGTGGAGACGAGCGAACGCCAAGTGCCCGGTGCCCGCGAGGCGTTCACGCGCGGCGGTCTGGACGTCCGGCTGGCCGTCTCGGCGGAGCTGGGCGCCAACGTGCTGATCGGCACCCGCCGGTAGCACGGGTGCCCGGCCGGACCGGTGAAGGTCACACCCCCAGGGTTGTGCAACTAGTTGCAAAACCGGGACGCGGTCGTTTACAACGGATTCACGACACGCCGTACGGAGGGCCCCGATGAGCCGCTACCCGCATCTGCTGACCCCGCTCGACCTGGGCTTCACCACGCTGCCCAACCGTGTGCTCATGGGCTCGATGCACGTGGGCCTCGAGGAGGCCGAGCGCGGCTTCGAGCGCATGGCCGCGTTCTACGCCGCCCGGGCCCGCGGAGGGGTGGGGCTCATCGTCACCGGAGGCATCGCCCCCAACGAGGCCGGACGTCCCTACGAGGGCGGCGCCAAGCTCACCACCGAAGCGGAGGCCGAGCAGCACTCCGTCGTCACCGAGGCCGTGCACCGCGAGGGCGGCCGGATCGCGATGCAGCTCCTGCACTTCGGCAGGTACGCCTACCACCGGGACCTCGTGGCGCCCAGCGCGCTCCAGGCCCCGATCAGCCCGTTCGTGCCGCACGCGCTGACCGGGGCCGAGGTGGAGCAGACGATCGAGGACTATGCGCGGGCCGCCCGCCTGGCCCGCCGGGCCGGGTACGACGGTGTCGAGATCATGGGCTCCGAGGGCTACCTCATCAACGAGTTCATCGCGGCCCACACCAACCGGCGCGAGGACGGCTGGGGCGGTTCGTACGAGAACCGGATGCGCTTCCCGGTCGAGATCGTGCGACGGGTCCGGGCGGCGGTCGGCGAGGACTTCATCATCGTCTACCGGCTGTCCATGCTGGACCTCGTGCCCGGCGGGTCGACGCTCGACGAGGTCGTCACGCTCGCCAAGGCGGTGGAGGCCGCGGGGGCGACCATCATCAACACCGGCATCGGCTGGCACGAGGCGCGCATCCCGACCATCGCGACCTCGGTGCCGCGCGGCGCCTACACCTGGGTGACCAAGAAGGTCATGGGCGCCGTCTCCGTCCCGCTCGTGACGACCAACCGCATCAACACCCCCGAGCTGGCGGAACAGTTGCTCGCCGAGGGCCACGCCGACATGGTGTCCCTGGCCCGCCCGATGCTGGCCGACCCGGAGTTCGTCGCCAAGGCCGAGGCCGGGCGCCCGGAGACGATCAACACCTGCATCGGCTGCAACCAGGCCTGTCTCGACCACACCTTCAGCGGGCAGATCACCTCCTGCCTGGTCAACCCGCGGGCCTGCCACGAGACCGAACTGGTCCTCTCCCCGACGCGGCTGCGCAAGAAGGTCGCGGTCGTCGGCGCGGGCCCCGCCGGACTCGCCTGTGCCGTCTCGGCCGCCGAGCGGGGGCACGACGTCACGCTCTACGACGCGGCCGACGACATCGGCGGTCAGCTGAACATCGCCCGCAAGGTCCCGGGCAAGCAGGAGTTCGACGAGACGATCCGCTACTTCCGCACCCAGCTCCGACAGCATGGCGTGGACGTCCGGCTGAACACCCGTGTCGCCGCGGGCGACCTCGCCGACCACGACGAGGTCGTCGTCGCGACCGGTGTCGTCCCGCGCACCCCCGAGATTCCCGGCATCGACCATCCCAGGGTGCTCGGCTACCTCGACGTGCTGCGCGACGGCGCCCGCGTCGGTGATCGGGTCGCCGTCCTCGGGGCCGGCGGCATCGGCTTCGACGTGGCCGAATACCTCACCGACGGCGGTGACAAGGCGAGCGAGGACCCGGCGACGTACTTCCGGCACTGGGGCGTCGACATGGACTACCGCGCCCCCGGTGGCCTGACCGCACCCGAGCGTCCCGCCCCGCCGCGCACCGTCCACCTCCTGCAGCGCAAGACCTCGAAGGTCGGCGCGGGACTCGGCAGGACCACCGGCTGGATCCACCGCACGGAGCTGAAGCACCGCGGCGTGACGATGGTGCCGGGCGTGACCTACGACCGGATCGACGACGCCGGGCTGCATCTCACGGTGGACGGCGAGAGCCGGCTCCTGGAGGTCGACACGATCGTCCTGTGCACCGGACAGGAGCCGCGCCGGGACCTGTACGAGGAACTGGTGGCCGCGGGCCGGACGCCGCACCTGATCGGCGGGGCCGACGTGGCGGCCGAGCTGGACGCCAAGCGTGCGATCAGGCAGGGCACCGAGCTGGCCGCGGCGCTCTAGGCCCCGAACGCCGTCCTTAGGATGGGCCCATGTCACTCCCGCACGCGATCCTGACCGCACTGCTGGAGAAGCCGTCGTCGGGACTCGAACTGACCCGACGCTTCGATCGGTCGATCGGCTACTTCTGGTCGGCCACCCACCAGCAGATCTACCGTGAACTGGGACGGCTGGAGGGCGAGGGCCTCATTCGCGCGCTGCCCGCCGAGCAGCCGGCCCGTGGGCAGAAGAAGTCCTACGAGGTCCTGCCCGCGGGCCGCGCCGAGCTCGCCCGCTGGACCGCGGCGTCGCAGGACCCCAAGCCCCAGCGCGACGTGCTGCTGCTGCGGCTGCGGGCCGCCGCCGTCGTCGGCACCGAGGGTATCGAGGCGGATCTGCGCCGCCATCTCGCCCTGCACCAGGAGCAGTTGGCCGAGTACCGGGAGATCGAGGAGCGGGACTTCGGGGCCGGCAAGGACTCGGTGCAGGACCGTCTTCAGTACCTTGTGCTGCGGGCGGGCATCGACCTGGAGACGTTCTGGATCCACTGGCTGACCCAAGCGCTCGAGGAGTTCGGCACGCTGCCCGCCCGGGAAGGGCCGCCCGGGAGCGGCTGAGCCGGCGCTGGGACTCAACGGCCCGTCGTCACGGTCCGTTCCGCCGAGAGACCGCCCCAGGTTCCGTCCGGCAACTTCGCCTGGATCCGCACCCGGTGGGTGACCCCGGAGTCCCGGCCCACGTAGAAGCTGTAGGTGGCGGTCGAACGCGGGACCGTGCCGCCCCAGACGAGCGAGGTGGCGGGTTGCCCGTCGAGGTGTATCCGGTACTCGGTGACGACACCGTCCACGTCCGGCGCGACCCATGCGAGATCCAGGTAGTACGCCCCGTCGGCCCGGTGGGTGGTGGCCCGGAACCGGGTCGGCGCGGTCCCCTGCGCGTCGCCGGAACCATGCGGAGTGGTCAGCGCCAGCGCGGGGCTCGCCGCCGAGAGGTTGTCGGCGGCGTCCCGGGCCCGGACGGTGAACGAGTAACGGGTTCCGGGGCGCAGACCGGTGACCACGGCCGCCGTCTGCCCGCCGCTCACACTGTGGATCTTCGAATCGCCCTGGTAGATGTCGTACGACGTCACGCCCCGGTCGTCCGTCGAGCGGGCCCAGGCCAGTTGTACCGCCCGGTTCCCCACGGCCTTTCCGGTCGGGTGTCCCGGGCGGGACGGGGCCCGGTCGTCGGCGGCGACGGCGGCGGGAGTGGTGGCGCGGACCTCCCGGCTCGCCGGACCCAGCGCGCCCTCAGTGCTCCGGGCCCGGACCGTGAAGACGTACGACGTCGAGGGCGCGAGCCGGACGACGTCCACCATGTGCTCGCCGGCCCGGACCTCCTTCACCTTGGCGCCGCCGCGGTACACCTCGTAGGAGGCGACGTCCGGGCCGCCCTCCGCCCGGTTCCACATCACGTGCACGCTGGTCGCGCTGCCCGCCACCGCGGTCACACCCAGGGGAGCCGGGGGAACGCCTCCGCCGTCGCCATGTCCGCCGCCCCAGGCGCAGGACGCCAGCAGCAGAACCGAACCGCAGATCACCGGCACGGGAGCGCGTCGCACGGGTGCCTCCCCTCGACAGGATTGGTCTGTACCTGTATGCCATGGGTGACGTGGTCGCATCAAGAGGGAGGGTGATGGTGACCGGCATACCGCCCGACTACGTATGCTGGTGCCGGACTCGGCGTGAACTCTCCTCCTTGCCAAGGCAGTTCGGGCCGACGGCGCGGACCGCTGTCGTCGCAGATCCCGCGCCGGCGAATGCGGCCGAGCGGCCGGGCCCGATGGGCGCACCGGCCGCTCGGCCGCCCGGCGAGCGAGCCGTACCGGGCGGCCGCTGTTCCCTGAGCGCCGTCACTCCTTGCGGTAGGTGTACGCCTCCGTTGCCGCCGCCTCCACCGCGGCCAGATCCGCGCCCGCAGACGCAGTGACCACGGCGGCGACGGCGCCCTCGACGAAGGGCGCGTCGATCAGCCGGGTGTTCTCCGGGAGTTCGTCGCCCTCCGCGAGCAGCGCCTTCACGGTCAGGACGGCGCTGCCCAGGTCCATGAGGACGGCGACCCCCGCGCCCCGGTCCACCGCGGCCGCCGCCGCGCTCACCAGCTCGGCGCTCGTACCGAGCCCACCGTCGGCCGTACCGCCCGCCGGGGCGACCGGCGCCGTCGTGCCGCCGCCGGTCAGCCCTCTGGCCAGGTCGGCGACCGACTCGGCGACGGCGGCACTGTGCGAGACGAGCACGATGCCCACCAGCTTCGCGGGGGCCTCACTCACCTGCGGCCTCCACGAGTGCGGCGATCAGCAGGGCCGACGAGGTGGCACCGGGGTCCTGGTGCCCGATGCTGCGCTCACCCAGATAGCTGGCACGGCCCTTGCGGGCCTGCAACGGTGTCGTCGCGACCGCGCCCTCCTCGGCGGCGGCGCGCGCCGCCTCGAACGAGGTACCGAGGGCCTCCACCGCCGGCACCAGCGTGTCGACCATGGTCTTGTCGCCGGGTGCCGCACCGCCCAGTGCCATGAGCGCCTCCACACCCGCTCGCAGCGCCTGTGCCAACTGCTCCCGGCTGACCTCGGCAGCGTCCCCGAGGGCCTTGCCGGTGCGGCGCAGCAGAGTTCCGTAGAGCGGACCGGACGCGCCTCCGACCGTCGAGATGAGCTGCCGGCCCGCGAGTTGGAGGATCTCGCCGGGGATGTCCGGCGACTCCTTCTCCAATGTGGCCGCGACCACGCGGAACCCGCGTTGCAGGTTGCTGCCGTGGTCGGCGTCGCCGATGGGTGAGTCGAGCGCGGTGAGCCGTTCCGCCTCGCGGTCTACGGATGCGGCGGCCGCCGTCATCCAGCGGCGGAAGAAGTCGGCGTCGAGCACTGGATCTCCTTGCATGGTAGGGACGTTGACCGCACTCACCTGCCCCAGCGCAGCGCCGCGGTGCTGACCGGAGCGTCCCACAGCCGCAGCAGCTCCTCGTCGACCTGGCACAGACTGACCGACGCGCCTGCCATGTCCAGGGAGGTGACGTAGTTGCCGACCAGTGTGCGGGCGACGGGGACACCCCGCTCGGCGAGTACCCGCTGCACCTCCGCGTTGTACCCGTACAGCTCGAGAAGAGGCGTCCCGCCCATCCCGTTGACCAGGACCAGCACGGGGTTGCGCGGCTGGAGGTCGTCCAGGACGGCGTTCACCGAGAAGTCGGCGATCTCACGGGAAGTCATCATCGGCCGCCGCTCGCGCCCCGGCTCGCCGTGGATGCCGATGCCCAACTCCAGCTCACCCGGCGGGAGATCGAAGGTGGGGGTGCCCTTCGCCGGGGTGGTGCCCGCGCTGAGGGCGACACCGAAGCTGCGGCAGCTCTCGTTGACCTGCCGAGCGAGGGCCTCCACCCGCTCCAGGGGCTGCCCCTCGTCCGCCGCCGCGCCCGCGATCTTCTCCACGAAGAGAGTGCCCCCGGTGCCACGCCGGCCCGCGGTGTAGAGGCTGTCGGTGACGGCGACGTCCTCGTTCACCAGGACCTTCGCCACCTGGATGCCCTCGTCCTCGGCGAGCTCGGCCGCCATGTCGAAGTTCAGCACGTCACCGGTGTAGTTCTTGACGATCAGCAGCACGCCCGCGCCACTGTCCACGGCCGCCGCCGCGCGCACCATCTGGTCGGGCACCGGGGAGGTGAACACCTCGCCGGGACAGGCCGCCGACAGCATTCCCGGGCCGACGAAGCCGCCGTGCAGCGGCTCGTGCCCGGAGCCGCCGCCCGACACGATGGCGACCTGACCGGGGACCGGAGCGTCGCGCCGTACGATCACCCGGTTCTCCACGTCGACGATCAGCTCGGGATGCGCGGCCGCCATGCCCCGCAGCGCGTCCGTGACCACCGTTTCCGGGACGTTGATCAACATCTTCACGGGTACCTCCTGGTGAGCCTGGCAGTGGCCCCCGACCTGCTGATTCCTCGGTCGGAGTCGATGGTGGGTGCGGTTTCGGTCTCGGCGGTCCGTGGCGGCGGGCAGCGGCCCGCGGTGGTTGGGCGCCGGTCGGCGGCCGGCGCCACCGACAGGCCGTCAGGCAGGCGTTTCATACGAATGGGCGGTGTCGACAGTGCACTGTTGGAAGTATCGGCGCTCGCGGCGCGATGGTCACGTGGCTGGACGTTCTTGGTCACACGCGTCCCGGTACTTCGACGCCGGGGGGTTCGCCCTGCGTCCGCTGCGGCACCGCGGTCGACGGGGGCCTCGGCACCCGCTCCTTCGGCGTCACACCGGAAGAACCGGTGGCGTTCCGGGCGGAGTTCGGGATTCCGGAGGCGTACGAAGACAGCGGCTGCAGCGGCCACGCCACCCGCGGCCACCGCGCGCACGACCCGGCGTCCCGGAGCACCGCGGTCGCGCAGCACCGGCTCGGCCCGGACGACGCCGTCCCGCCGCGCACCGGGCCGCATCGCCGACCACGGTCCGGTCCGGGCCGCGCGCCGTCGGGCCGGGCCGTGGCCCGCGGGTCGGCTCGCGGCGGGCGGCCCGGACGGTGGTCGCGCCCCGGCCGGTGCGGATGCGGGCGTGGGCCGTGTTCCCTAGCGTGGCAGGCGTCGACGTCTCCGTCTGGAGGGACCTGCCATGGCCGTGCCCCGGATCCTGATCGTCGGTGGCGGATTCGCCGGGATGGAGACCGCGCGCAAACTGGAGCACATCCTCAAGCCCGCCGAGGCTTCGCTGAGGCTCGTCACCCCCTACGACCACCAGCTCTATCTGCCCCTGCTGCCGCACGTCGCCGCCGGGATCCTCACCCCGCAGTCGGTCGCGGTCTCGTTGCGCCGGCTGCTGCGCCGCACGGTCATCGTGCCCGGCGGCGCCGTCGGGGTCGATCCCGGCGCCAAGGCCGTGGTGGTCAGGAAGATCAACGGCGAGATGACCGTCGAGCACTACGACTATCTGGTGCTGACCCCGGGCAGTGTGACCCGCCAGTTCGACATCCCGGGGGTGGACCGGCACGCGGTGGGCATGAAGACGCTGGCCGAGGCGGCCTGGGTGCGCGATCACGTCATCTCCCAGCTCGACCTGGCGGCGGCCAGTTCCGACCGTGCCGAGCGCGAGACGCGACTGCAGTTCGTGGTGGTCGGTGGTGGCTACGCCGGTACCGAGACCGCCGCCTATCTGCACCACCTCACCGCGGCCGCGGTCAAGCGCTACCCGGGCCTCGACCCCTCGCTCATCAAATGGCACCTGATCGACATCGCGCCCAAGCTTATGCCCGAACTGGGCGACCGGCT
>Ga0102590_1005170_pt1 | contig 10088 bp, 9 predicted proteins | sample AraplaMF_Col_mMF_FD_76859 | JGI IMG/M metagenome (GOLD analysis project Ga0102590, IMG submission 76859) | Arabidopsis root microbial communities from the University of North Carolina, USA - plate scrape MF_Col_mMF | ecosystem: Host-associated > Plants > Roots > Endosphere | place: USA...
GGGGGAACGTCAGTTCCGTCTAGCGGAAAGTAAATCGCCTCTTCGTCTTCTTCAACCGAAGGCTAAACGCGCTCTTTCACCCCCCCCGCGTGATGATCAGCGAACTCGTTTGCTTGCGGCTCTCCAATCTGGAAAGGCGCTCGTCGATAAGGGAAACGGTGTTAGCAGATGCTACCCGCAACGTATTGAAAATATTGAAGGGAGAAAAAGAAGTTGGCACGCCCTAGGGGAGTCGAACCCCTCTTCCCAGAATGAAAATCTGGTGTCCTAACCGATAGACGAAGGGCGCTTCCTTCGTGGTGGCGCCCTTATAGTCAGGCACTTTGAATCCCGCAAGCGGCAAAACAAGAAAAAATCACAATGGCGCGAATTTTTCTTGGCTTCTCGCCCGTGGTGCTCTGTAATTGGTGATTATCATTTTGATATCGCTACGTTATTTCTAGTTCCACAGGCTATTGATGGACATGTGGAAAGTTTCGATGGACGCGGCCGACCGGGGCAGCCGCGTCGCGAGTAATGCAACTTCCTCAGGCGCGCACCTCGAAGACCATGTTGAAGGGTGTTTCCGTGGCGCGGCGGAAATGCTTGAAACCGGCATCGAGGGCGACTTTCCTCAGCTTGGTTTCGCCGGCCTGCGCGCCGAGCCCGAGTCCAACCTCCTGCGAGAGCGATGCCGGGGTACAGATCATCGTCGACGCGCCGTAATAGACCCGACCGACTGGGTTGAGATTGTCCTTCAGGCAATCATGCGCAAAGGGCTCGACGACCAGCCAGGTGCCGTCAGCGGAGAGCGATTCCTTGACGTGCTTGCCGGCGCCGACCGGGTCCCCCATGTCGTGCAGGCAATCGAACATGGCGATGAGATCGTAGTTTCCTTCCGGAAATCCAGCAGCGGGCGCCTGCTGGAACGTGACACGATCGGCAACGCCAGCCTCCTTGGCCGCAGCCTTCGCCCGCTCGATCGACGGCGCGTGATAATCGAAGCCAAAGAACTTTGAAGCGGGATAGGCTTGAGCCATCAGGATCGTCGAAGCGCCGTGGCCGCAGCCGACGTCGGCGACTCGTGCGCCGGCCTTCAAACGGGCCTCGACGCCCTGCAAGGCAGGAATCCAGTCGGCAACCAGATTGTTGTTGTAGCCGGTTCGGAAGAAGCGCTCGGTACCGCGAAACAGGCAAGCGCTGTGCTCGTGCCACCCGACGCCCGTGCCGGTGCGGAAGGCGTCGGCTACCTTGGGTTCGTCCATCCACATGGCTTGCACGACCTGAAAAGCGCCGGCGAAGAAGGCAGGGCTATCCTCCTCGGCAAAGACCATTGCCTGCTCCGGCGTCAGGTGAAAGCGATCGGTCTTCTCGTCATAGGTGAGATAATCGGCCGCCGCGAGGGCGGAGAGCCACTCTCTGAGGTAACGTTCCTTTATGCCGGTTTCCTTCGATACCTCGGATGAGTTGCGTGGCTTGCCGTCGGCCATGGCCTTGAACAGGCCGAGGTCATCACCCAGCACCACCAGCGCTCCGGATACGGCCGCGCCTACGTCGCCGATCAACCGACCGACGAGTGCATCCACTTTCTGCATGTCGGGTTCGCGCATGTCTTCCTCCCTCGGAGATGCAGGAAAAACCAGCCCGTCGGGCACTATATCACTGCCGGTGTTTGCCGCTAAAACAACACTGCGGCATTAGTGGCAAACTGTTCCGCTTACGAAGACGAAGCGCGATCCTTGAACAAAATTAACGTGTTGGTTGCGCCAATTGTCGCGTTGACAAGAAAAAACGTCAGATTGATAGTTCGCTAGCCCCTAGAGGCTTGGAGGAAGATCAATGATCAAGCGTTTGACTATTCTTGCATCCGTTTCCCTGCTCGGGGCGCTCGCGTTTGCGACGCCGTCCTCGGCGCTGACCATGAAGGAGTGCAGCGCGAAGTATAAGGCGGCCCAGGCTGACGGCTCCGCGAAGGACATGAAGTGGAATGATTTCCGCAAGGCGCAGTGCGGTCCGGATGCGACGGCTGAGCCGGATGTGACACTCAATAGTGGTGAAGAACCAGAAAAGCCCACGATGACGGCGCCCAAGGGCGTTTCGTTCCCAACAGCCATTTCACCGAAATATGCGAAGGAAACACCCGGCAAGGGACGGATGCATACCTGCGTCGACGCCTATCACCAGAATAAGGACGCCAATACGCTCAATGGTCTGAAGTGGATCCAGAAGGGCGGTGGTTTTTACAGCCTGTGCAATGCCAAGCTGAAGAGCTGATAGGGGTTTGGCTCAACTCGGAAGGCCCCGTCATCGGGGCCTTTTGTTTGTCGTCATGCGGCGCTCGCTCTCAAACCGACCGTCGAAAATACGCCAAAACGAAAAGGCCGCCGGAAAAATCCGACGGCCCTTGAATTCGTTGTTCGCCAATCGACTTAGTGCAGGATTTGGCTGAGGAAGAGCTTGGTGCGCTCGTGCTGCGGATTGTCGAAGAACTCGGCAGGCGAGTTCTGTTCGACGATCTGTCCCTGGTCCATGAAGATGACGCGGTTGGCGACCTGACGCGCAAAGCCCATTTCGTGGGTCACGCAAAGCATGGTCATGCCTTCCTCTGCCAGTCCGACCATGGTCTCCAGAACTTCCTTGATCATCTCAGGGTCGAGCGCCGAGGTCGGCTCGTCGAAAAGCATGATCTTCGGGTTCATGCAGAGTGAGCGGGCGATCGCCACGCGCTGCTGCTGACCGCCCGAGAGCTGGCCCGGATACTTGTTGGCCTGCTCCGGGATTTTGACGCGCTTCAGGAAGTGCATGGCGATTTCTTCGGCCTGCTTCTTCGGCATCTTGCGCACCCAGATCGGCGCCAGCGTGCAGTTTTCCAGAATGGTCAGATGCGGGAAGAGATTGAAGTGCTGGAAGACCATGCCGACTTCGCGGCGCACTTCGTCGATCTTCTTCAGGTCGTTGGTGAGTTCGACCCCATCGACGATGATCTGGCCCTTCTGGTGCTCTTCCAGACGGTTGATGCAGCGGATCATCGTCGATTTTCCCGAGCCCGAGGGGCCGGCAATGACGATGCGCTCGCCGCGCATTACCTTGAGATTGATGTCACGCAGTACGTGAAAATCGCCGTACCACTTGTTCATGCCAATGATGTCGACGGCAACGTCTGTCGCCGAAACAGTCATCTTCTTTTGAGCCTCAGCCATATGTTCGTTCCCTTGATCTTTTATCGTTTGTGGCCGGTATCGAGATAGCGTTCCATGAAGCCTGAATAGCGCGACATGCCGAAGCAGAACAGCCAGAAAACGAAGCCAGCGAAAATCAGGCCTGTCAAGGGCGTGACCGCGCTCGCCCAGTTGGCGTCGGTAAAGTTAAACCGGACGATACCGAGCAGGTCGAACATGCCGATGATCGACACCAGTGACGTATCCTTGAACATGCCGATGAAGGTATTGACGATGCCGGGGATGACCAGCTTGATCGCCTGCGGAAGTATGATCAGTCGCATCTTCTGCCAGTAACCGAGCCCGAGCGAGTCGGCGCCTTCGGACTGGCCTTTAGGGATCGCCTGTAGGCCACCGCGAATGACCTCCGCCATGTATGCGGAAGCAAAGATTGCCACACCGATCAATGCGCGCAGCAGCTTGTCGATGGTGAACCCGGTCGGCAGGAAAAGCGGCAGCAATACGCTCGCCATAAACAGCACGGTGATCAACGGTATGCCGCGAATGATTTCGATAAAGGCGACGCAGACAATTTTGATCACAGGCATCTTCGATCGGCGCCCCAGCGCCAGAATGATGCCAAACGGCAGCGACACGGCAATGCCGACGAAGGAAAGCACCAGCGTCACCATCAGGCCGCCCCATAGAGGCGTATCGACGATTTCGAGCCCGAAACCGCCGTAAAGCAGCCAGAAGGCAAGAAGCGGCAGGACGGCGAACAGCAGAATGGCGTTGATGCGCTTGAACGGCGCCTTGGGGACCAGCATAGGCGCGAGCAGCAGCACGAACAGGACACCGACGATCGTCGGGCGCCAACGTTCGTCGAGCGGGTAAGTGCCGAACGCGAACTGAGAGATCTTCGCGTTGACGAATGCCCAGCAAGCGCCGCTCCAGCCATCAGGCTGGGTGCCACCTTGAACAGTCGTCGCGCAGAAGGTGCGGTCCGTTCCGGTCCAGACGGCCTGAATGAACAACCAGTTGATGACGTGCGGCAACGCCCAGGCGAGGAAGGTAACGGCAATGACGGTCAGGACAATGTCCTTCGGCGTTGCTAGCAGGTTCTTGCGAGCCCAGGCCCATGCGCCGCTCTCGCTGCGCGGTGCTGGTGCCGGGTCGATAAAAGCGGTCCTGACGAAAGATTGGTTGGATACCGACATCTTATCTCTCCACCAACGCCATTTTGGCATTGAACCAGTTCATGAACAGCGAAGTGAGGATGCTGAGCGTGAGATAGACAACCGCCCAGATGAACACGATTTCGATCGCTTGTCCGGTCTGGTTGAGGATGGTGCCGCCAACGGCGACGAGATCCGCGAAACCGATGGCGATCGCCAGCGATGAGTTCTTCGTCAGGTTCAGGTACTGGCTGGTCAGCGGAGGAATGATGATACGCAGCGCCTGGGGGACGACAACGAGGCGCGTGATGCTTGACGGATGGAGGCCAAGCGCACCGGCAGCCTCCGACTGGCCCTTGGGAACGCCGCGAATGCCAGCGCGGACGATTTCGGCAATGAAGGCCGCAGTGTAGAAGGATAGAGCCAGGAACAGCGACATGAATTCCGGCCCGACGACGGAGCCGCCGGTGAGATTGAATTTGCCTGCAATGGGAACGTCAAACGACAGAGGCATGCCGGCCAGAAAGAAGGTCAATATCGGCAGGCCCACAATCAGAGCGATGGACGTCCAGATCGTGTGGAACTGTTTGCCGGTGGTAGCCTGGCGTTTGTGCGCCCAGCGCGCAACAACCGTGGAAGCGATGATCCCGACGATGATCGCTATACCGACCACCCATATGCCTTCACCGAAAATCGGCTTCGGAAAAGCAAGGCCGCGGTTGTTGAGGAACATGCTGAAGGGCAGGTGGAGGGAATCTCTCGGTCCAGGCAGGACGGCAAGGACGCCTTGGTACCAAAAGAAGATGACGAGCAGCGGCGGAATGTTTCGGAAGACCTCGACGTAGACCGTGCACAGCTTCGAGATCAGCCAATTATGTGACAAGCGGCCGATACCGACGACGAAACCGATGATCGTTGCGGTAATAATCCCGGTTACGGCGACCAGCATGGTATTGAGAAGGCCGACCAACAATGCGCGCCGATAAGTGGCATCGCTGGAATAGTCGATCAGCGACTGACCGATGTCGAAGCCCGACCGACCGTTCAAGAACCCGAAGCCAGACGCAGTGCCGGTGCGGGCCAAATTCTGGGCCGTGTTATGGGTGACCCACCACACGAATCCGACGAGGATCACGATGGTGAGAACTTGAAAGAAAATGCCCCGAAACCTCGGGTCGTAGATCACTGATTGGAAACTCCAGCCAGTGCTTTGCACATGCGACGTGTGCACAGCCTCTTGCGTCATGCCGAGCCTAATCCCCTATGAGCCCGTTTTCGGGCTTTTCTCTTTATGATGGGGAGGCGGCAAACCGCCTCTCCAAGTCTTGAAGGGCTATCCGATCAACGGACCGGCGGAGCGTATTGGATGCCACCCTTGTTCCACAGCGCGTTCAGGCCGCGCTCGATCTTGAGCGGGCTGCCTTTACCGACGTTGCGGTCGAAGACTTCACCGTAGTTTCCGACGCCCTTGATGATGTTATAGGCCCACTCGTTGGTAAGCCCCATGTCGGTACCGATCTTTGTATCGGTTTCCGTACCGAGGAAGCGCTTGATATCGGGATTTGCAGAGTTCTTCATCTCATCGACGTTTGCCTGGGTAATCCCGAACTCTTCAGCATTGACGAGGGCATAGGCCGTCCACGATACGATATCGAACCACTGATCGTCGCCCTGGCGAACGGCCGGTCCGAGCGGCTCCTTCGAGATGATTTCCGGAAGAACCACATGTTCGTCGGGATTCTTCAGCGTCAGGCGCAGTGAGTAGAGGCCGGACTGGTCGGTCGTGTAGACATCGCAACGACCAGCGTCGTAGGCGGCGTTGACTTCTTCAAGCTTCTCGAAGACGACCGGATTGTACTGGAGGTTGTTCGACTTGAAGTAATCGGCGAGGTTCAGTTCCGTCGTTGTGCCGGCCTGGACGCAAACGGCGGCACCTGAAAGTTCGAGCGCCGACTTCACGTTAAGGCTCTTGCGAACCATGAAGCCCTGACCGTCATAATAGGTGACTGGACGGAAGTTGAAGCCTTGCGCGGTATCGCGGTTGATGGTCCACGTCGTATTGCGCGATAGAACATCGACTTCGCCCGACTTCAGAGCCGGGAAGCGGTCCTTGGCCGACAGTGGCGTGTACTTCACTTTAGTCGGGTCGCCGAAGACGGCGGAGGCAACTGCCTTGCAGAAGTCGACGTCGAAGCCGGCCCAATTGCCGGAAGCGTCAGGCTGCGCGAAACCAAGAAGGCCGGTGTTGACGCCGCACTGAACAAAACCCTTTGCCTTTACGTCTTCGAGCGTGGTGGCAGAAGCTGCCGAAGCGCCAAGTCCGAAAACTGCTGCGCCGATGGCGGCGGACAGAAGCTTAATCTTCATTTTTCCCAACCTTTTCCTTTGTCTTATCTTTTTGTGGGAGCGTTCGCCGAAGCACGCGGAACCTCCCATATGACCCGACACCCTCCCGGCGCGAGTGGTTCTATCACAGTCGCAAATGTCACCATGGTCAAGTGTCGCAGTGAAAGATTGCGTGATATTTCGGCAATTCTCTAATTGAGGCGCGCAAAATAAGCAGATGACTATCGAAATGGCGGCCGTTGCCGAAAAAAATCGCGAAAAATCACTGATATATCTGAAGAATCTGCATGGCAGGGATGCTGTACGTGGTCCGGCTTCGGGGTTGACCGATCGTTTCGTGCGGTTCAAGAGTTTGCCGACCGCATCTTATCGCCAAAGGCATTCCCAATATGAAAGATAAAGAAGGCCCGCTTCAGAACGCTGGCATCAACACGCGCCTTTCCCATCTCGGCAACGACCCGGCCGAATACCACGGTTTCGTCAATCCGCCGGTTGTTCACGCCTCGACAGTCCTCTTTCCAAATGCGCGAGCAATGGAAACCCGTGGACAGAAATACACCTACGGAACGCGCGGGACTCCGACAACCGATGCCCTTTGTGAGGCGATCGATGCGCTGGAAGGGTCGGCCGGAACGATCCTCGTACCGTCGGGACTGGCGGCTGTGACCGTCCCGTTCCTGGCGTTCCTGTCTTCTGGTGACCACGCATTGATCGTCGACTCGGTCTATGGGCCGACCCGGCATTTCTGCGACACGATGCTGAAGCGTCTCGGTGTCGAGGTAGACTATTACGATCCAATGGTTGGTGCGGGCATCGAGGCGCTGATCAAGCCGAACACCAAGCTCGTCCACACGGAGGCGCCCGGCTCGAATACCTTCGAGATGCAGGACATTCCGACGATCGCAGCAATCGCGCACAAGCACGGTGCGGTCGTGACGATGGACAACACCTGGGCGACGCCTGTCTACTTCAAGCCGCTGGACTTCGGTGTCGATGTCTCCATTCACGCAGCCACCAAATACCCGTCCGGGCATTCCGATATCCTGATGGGTACGGTCTCCGCAAACGCCAAATACTGGTCGCAGCTCCACGAAGCGAACATCACGCTCGGCATTTGCGGTGCGCCCGACGACGCCTACCAGATCCTGCGCGGTTTGCGCACCATGGGCGTGCGCCTGGAGCGCCATTACGAAAGTGCGCTCACGATTGCCAAATGGCTGGAGGGCAGGGAGGACGTTGCCAAGGTGCTGCATCCGGCGCTATCGAGCTTCCCGTCGCACGAATTGTGGAAGCGCGACTTCAAGGGCGCGAGCGGCATCTTCTCTTTCGTGCTTGCCGTCGACGCACCGGAAAAGTTCAGGGCCAAGGCCCATGCTTTCCTCGATGCGCTGCAGATCTTCGGCCTCGGTTGGTCGTGGGGCGGCTTCGAAAGTCTCGCCATTCACGTCAACCTGAGCGATCGCCGCATTCGAACGGCGCCAACCGAAGGACCGGTCATCCGCCTGCAGATCGGGCTTGAGGACGTCGTTGATATCAAGGCCGATATCGAGCGCGGTTTCGCCGCGGCAAAGGCCGTCTGATCAGGCGCCGGCTCGGTAGCCGTAGATCCAGTCAAGATCCGCCGCGAGGCTTTGCGGCGGTCTCAATGCCAGAACGATATCGCGCCCGATGCGCACCGGCCCGCGGGCGTGATAGGCAAATTGGTTGAATGCACCGCGCTGGCGCAGCCGCGCTATCCGCGGCGTGCGATGTGCTTCGAACAACCGCAGCGCTTCGGCAACCGGCTGTGTTGCCACGAACATCGCAAGCTCATAGGCGTCCTCGATCGCCATTGCAGCGCCCTGTGCCGCAAAGGGCATCATTGCATGCGCGGCGTCGCCAATAAGGACGCAATCGCGGCCGTTTTGCCAACGCCCATTTTTCGTTTCATAGAGAGGCCAGAAGGTGATGTCGCCCGTCCTCGCGAAAAGTTCGGCCACGGCAGGGTGCCACCGGGAAAACCGCGAAAGCAGTTGTTGACGCTGCGCTTCCGTCGGCTGGCTGGTCCAGTCATGCGATGTGGCGTTGCCGGCAGTGATCGCCACCATATTGAAACTGCTGGTTTCACGGAGCGGATAGCAGACGAGGTGTGCCGCCGGACCAAGGAATGCCGAGACGCTCGTGCGTTCAAGAAAGGTGGGCGCGTTTGCCGCGTCTATCGTGAAGCGGTAGGCGATGTTGCCGGAGAAGCGAGGCGAGGGGCTGCCTTCGATGTCTTCCCGAACCTGCGACCAGACGCCGTCGGCACCAATCAGAAGATCCGCCGGGCGGGATAGGTCCGACAATACCCGGCTCTTGATCCGCGCTCCCAGATGCAGCTTGCAAAGTGGCTCCTTGGAGACCGCGTCAAGCAGCGCCCGCTGCAAGGTGGAGCGATGGAGGACACCATAGGGCGCGCCCCACCGGGCGCGTGCAAATCCACCAGCAGGAACGGCTGCGAGCTGACGCAGCGTGGTTCCGGACATAAGCCGAATGGAATCTGGCTCGAGCCAGGTGTCGGTCAGGTGCTCGAGGACGCCCAGTTCCGCCAGAATGCGAGAAGCATTCGACGAAATCTGCAGACCTGCCCCGACTTCGGTCAGTTTAGGTGCCTGCTCGAAAATCTCGGAACTGATGCCGTGCCGCGCCAGCGCCAGTGCAGTCGTAAGCCCCGCTACGCCCGCGCCGACGATGGCGGCATGTTCTGCCGGCATAGGTTGTCCGATCTTAGATTGCGTCTCAGGCAGCCTTGACGTGGAAAACGCAGCCAGCCGGATTGGTCTGGTTTGCCTTCAGCGCACCATTGAAACGGTAGAGGGTCGAGCAGTAGGAGCAGACCTTCTCGTTCTCATCGCCCATGTCGATGAAGATGTGCGGATGATCGAACGGAACGGAGGCGCCGGTGCACATGAACTCTTTCACACCGACTTCGATAACGCGGTGTCCGCCGTCGTTCTGGAAGTGGGGAATATTGTGGCCGGCCATGTTCGTCTCCGAATGCTTTGTAATGTGCGCGGACCTTATAGTCCTTCACTGCAAATGTGTAGAGCCAAAGAGTGTCCCGGCGCACAGTTTTTGCAACTGCGAGGGTTTCAGTTCGGTGACCTATAAAATATGGTCCGGCAAAAAAGGACAGTCCGATGAACTTGAATACGCCCGCTTTTTCCAGCTTCACACATGATGGTCTGAAGCTTGCCTTCTTTGATGAAGGCGATCCGTCCGGGGCGCCGGTTCTGCTGATCCACGGTTTTGCCTCCAGCGCCAACGTGAACTGGGTTCATCCGGGTTGGCTGAAGACCCTGGGTGATGCGGGCTATCGGGTCATTGCCATCGACAACCGCGGACACGGCGCAAGTGACAAGCCACGCGACGCCGAGGCCTATCGTCCCTGGCATATGGCGAGCGATGCAGT
>Ga0102590_1005171_pt1 | contig 10085 bp, 10 predicted proteins | sample AraplaMF_Col_mMF_FD_76859 | JGI IMG/M metagenome (GOLD analysis project Ga0102590, IMG submission 76859) | Arabidopsis root microbial communities from the University of North Carolina, USA - plate scrape MF_Col_mMF | ecosystem: Host-associated > Plants > Roots > Endosphere | place: USA...
GCCAGTGTCGAAAACATCCGCCTGGGCAAGGCCGCGCTCAACCGCGTCAGCTTTCCCGCGCATGTGGTGCGTCGCTCCGCGGCCGACATAGCCGCATCCGACCGCAGTTGCTTCTATCTCAATTTGAAACTCGCCGGCCGCTGCCGCATCCAGCAGGATGGCCGCGAGATCAGCCTGTCATCCGGACAGGTCGGCATCTTCGACAGCGACCGGCAGTTCGCCCTCCTGCACGACCATGGTCCGCAATTGCGGGTCGCCTCGTTCTGGGTGCCGGCGGAGGTCTTGCGCGAACGCCTGCCGGCTTCGTTCGAAGTCAGCGCTTCTCGCGTCTCCGACGATCCCTTCGTCGGTCATCTCATCGTGGAGACGGCGCGCACGCTCAGCGATGGCGCGCTGCGCATGACCGACGACGAAGGCGCGAGGCTGTTCCGCGCGCTGATCGAACTGGTTGCCGTCAGCCTGTCGCGGCGCAGCCGATCGGGTACTGCCGAGGCTGGGAGCCTTGCCGACGTCACGACGCTCGCGCTGAAACGGGCCATTCACCGCAAGCTTCGCGAACCCGGCCTTGCCGTTGTCGACGTCGCCGACGCGATCGGCATCAGCGAGCGCTACGTCCACAAGCTGCTGGCGCGATCGGGCGTCAGCTTCACCGACTACGTCATCGATCGTCGCCTAGATGGCGCGGCCGGCGATCTCAGGGATTCTGCCATGGCTGATCGCGCGATCGGCGCCATTGCGTTCGACTGGGGCTTTTCCGACCTCTCCCATTTCACGCGGCGCTTCAAGCAGCGTTTCGGCTGCCGGCCGCGCGATTGGCGGGCGCGGTAGCTCCGCCCTACAGCGACCTCGCGATCAACAGCTTCATGATCTCGTTGGTGCCGCCGTAGATCTTCTGGATGCGGGAATCGATGAAGATGCGCGAGATCGGGTATTCCTGCATGTAGCCGTAACCGCCGAACAGCTGGAGGCATTCGTCGGCGGTCTGAACCTGCTTGTCCGAGCACCAGTATTTCGCCATCGACGCGGTGACGGTGTCGAGATCCCCGGCGATCAGGCGCTCGATGCACCAGTCGACGAAGACGCGCGCGATCATCGCTTCGGTCTTGCGCTCGGCGAGCGTGAAGGCGGTGTTCTGGAAGTCCATCAGTGGCTTGCCGAACGCCTTGCGCTCCTTGGTGTACTCGGTGGTGAGCCTGACCGCGCGCTCCATCGCGGCGACAGCGCCGACCGCGAGCGCGAGGCGCTCCTGCGGCAATTGCTGCATCAACTGGACGAAGCCCTTGCCTTCTTCGTTGCCGAGCAGGTTTTCCGGCGGCACCGTGACGTTGTCGAAGAACAGCTCCGACGTGTCGGAGGCGTGCAGGCCGATCTTGTCGAGGTTACGCCCGCGCTTGTAACCGTCCGCGCCCGCGGTCTCGACGACGATCAGGGAAATGCCCTTGGCGCCGACATCGCCGGTGCGGGCGACGACCACGATGAGATCGGCGGCCTGGCCGTTGGTGATGAACGTCTTCTGGCCGTTGATGACGTAGGAATTGCCCTGCTTCTTCGCGGTGGTCTTGACGGCCTGGAGGTCCGAGCCGGTGCCGGGTTCGGTCATGGCGATGGCGCCGACCATCTCGCCGGAGGCCATCTTCGGCAGCCACCGCTTCTTCTGCTCCTCCGAGCCGTAGTTGAGGATGTAGTGCGCGACGATGGCGCTGTGCACGGAGACGCCGGTCGTCAGTTCCGGCACCGTGCTTTCGAGGTCCTCCAGCACGGCGGCGTCATAGGCGAAGGTGGCGCCCAGGCCGCCATATTCCTCCGGTACGCTGGCGAGCAGCGCGCCCATCTCGCCGAGCCCGCGCCAGGCGAAGCGGTCGACCATCTTCTGCGCGCGCCATTTCTCGGCATGCGGGGCTAGGTCCTTGGCAAGATACTTCCGGAACTGGTCGCGGAACGTATCCAGCTCTTCGGTCATCCACGACGATCGGTAATGCATCAGTGCCTCGCTCTCAGACAATCAGGCCGCCACCGGCGACGACCACCTGGCCGCTGATATAATTGGATTCCGGGCTGCAGAACAGATAGACGGCATCGGCCGCCTCTTCCGGCGTGCCGCCGCGGCCGAGCGGGATCATGCGCGACATCGCCTCCAGCATCTGCGGCTGGACGCCCACCTTGATGTCGCGGCCGGCGACGTCGATGGTCTTCTGCTGCGTCTCGATCGGTTGGGTCAGGCGGGTGTTGATGAGACCGAAGGCGACGCAATTCACGTTGACCTTGTAGCGGCCCCACTCCTTGCACATGGTTCGGGTCAGCCCGATCAGCGAGGCCTTGGCCGAGGAATAGCTCGCCTGTCCGGCGTTACCGTAGAGGCCTGCGATGGAGGAGATGTTGACGACCTTGCGGAACACCTCGCGGCCCTCCTCGGCTTCCTTTCTGGCGAAGACGCGGATCGGCTCGGCGGCAGCGCGCAGGATGCGGAATGGAGCGACGAGATGGACGTCGAGCATGGTCTGGAACTGCTCGTCCGTCATCTTCTGGATCGTGGAGTCCCAGGTGTAGCCGGCATTGTTGACGATGATGTCGAGCCCGCCGAACTTGTCCAGCGCAGCCCCGACGAAGCGGTCGGCGAAACCTGATTCCGAGACGCTGCCATTCACGGCGGCGGCGTCGCCGCCGAGCGCCTTGATCTCAGCCACCACGGCGTTACCGGGCTCGGCATCGAGATCGTTGACGACGACCTTGGCGCCTTCGCGCGCCAGCTTGAGTGCGATCGCGCGCCCGATACCGCGGCCCGAGCCGGTGACGAGCGCGACCTTTCCTTCCAGTTTTGCCATTTGCATGTGTCCTCTTGCTGTTACAGCGCGACGACGGCGCTGCCTTCGAGCTTGACCTCGCCGCGATCGTCCCTGGTGGTGAGCGCGAGCCTTGCGCGCCGCTCGCCGTCTACGGCGAAGAGTTCGGTCACGGTGCCTTCGCAGGTCAGCTTGGCGCCAAGCTGGGTGATGGCGACGAACCGGGTCGAAAAACTGCGGAGCCTCGACGGTGGCACCACATCCGTGAGCGCCTGCCCGAGATAGGCCATCACCAGCATGCCGTGCGCGAACACATCCGGAAATCCGGCTGCCTTGGCAAAGTCGATATCGACGTGGATCGGATTATGGTCGCCCGATGCACCGCAGTAGAGCGCGAGCGTGTGGCGGGTGATCGGTGGAAAGACCTTGTGGACGAGCCGGTCGCCGGCCTTGATGTCTCCGGATGCCGTCATGCCGCCACCTCGTTGCGGACGACGATGGTCCGCGCGGCATCGGCGACATACACGCCGTCCTGATTGGTCACCTCGCATCGGATGCCGATCAGCGTCATCGCGCCGCCCTTCTTCTCCATCACGCTGGTCACGCTCGGCCGAAACGTCAGGGTGTCGCCGACCAGAACCGGCGCGTGATAGACGAAGCTCTGCTCGCCATGCAGCACGCGGGCGAGGTCGATGCCGAGCGCGGTGAACATTTCGAAGGGGTCGTCGACGTCCATCATCTCGAGGCAGAACAAATAGGTCGGCGGTACCGGCAGGCCGGCGAAACCCGCCGCCCGCGCAGCATCTGCGTTGCGGTAGACCGGGTTCCCTTCATCCAGCGTATTGAGGAAGTAGCGAAGGCGACCCGGCTCCACGCGCGCGGTGACGGGTGTGAAGCAGCGCCCTACGGCTGACTGATCGACCATGGATGTCAGTGCCGCTTGTAGAGCGTAACGACACAGGCGCCGCCGAGGCCCAGATTGTGCTGGAGCGCGATCTTTGCACCCTCGACCTGCGTGGAGCCCGCCGTGCCACGCAACTGCCGCGTCAGCTCGTAGCACTGCGCAAGTCCGGTGGCGCCGAGCGGATGCCCCTTCGACAGCAATCCGCCGGACGGATTTGTCACGATCCGGCCACCATAGGTGTTGTCGCCGTCATTGATGAACTTGCCGGCCTCGCCCTCGCCGCAGAGGCCGAGTGCCTCGTAGGTGATGAGCTCGTTGTGGGCGAAGCAGTCGTGCAGCTCGACGACATCGAGATCGTCAGGCCCGACGCCGGCGCTCTCATAAACCCGGCCTGCCGCCTCCTTTGCCATGTCGTAGCCGACCAGCTGCATCATGTCGCCGGCCTTGAAGGTCGACGGCGTGTCGGTGGTCATGGTCTGCGCTGCGATCCGCACCTCCTTCCCGATCCCGTGCTTGTCGGCAAAGCGCTCCGACACCAGCACGGCGGCGGCGCCGCCGCAGGTCGGCGGGCAGGCCATCAGGCGCGTCATCACGCCCGGCCAGATCACCTGATCGTTCATCACGTCGTCCGCCGTGACCTCCTTGCGGAAGAGTGCCAGCGGATTGTTCCGGGCGTGGCGGCTCGCCTTGGCGCGCACCTTGGCGAAGGCGTCCAGTGGGGTGCCGTATTTCTTCATATGGCTGAGGCCGGCGCCGCCGAAATAGCGCAGCGCCAGCGGAATGCCGGGGGCATCGATCAGCTGGTCCGCAGCCGCGTCGAATTCCTCGAATGCGCTTGGACGATCGGTATAGACGCTGCCGAGCGCGCCGGGCTTCATCTGCTCGAAGCCGACCGCCAGCACGCAATCCAGCGCGCCGCTCGCGATCATCTGCCGCGCCATGAACAGCGCGGTCGAGCCGGTCGAGCAGTTGTTGTTGACGTTGACGATCGGGATGCCGGTCATCCCGACATGGTAGAGCGCCCGCTGCCCGCAGGTGGAATCGCCGTAGACATATCCGACATAGGCCTGCTGGACGGCGTCATAGCCGAGGCCGGCGTCGGCGAGCGCGAGCCTGGTCGCCTCCGTCCCCATCTCGTGATAGGGCGCGCTGGCGCCCGGCTTGGTGAAGGGGATCATGCCGACCCCTGCGACGATGACGTCAGACATCGCTTCCTCCCAATAAATTACCCATTGGACTTTTTATTACCCATGGGTAACATATCGTCCGATGCCCACCAGAGTCAACCGATCGAGCATGGCTTCAGCGCCGTCCATTCCGCCGCCCTCGGCGCCGCCTTCCCCTTGGCTGCCGTTCGAGAGCAGGCGCCGCGCCCGCGACGAGAAGCGCGAGGCGGTGCTGCGCGCCGCCGTGCAGCTCTTCCTGGAGCAGGGCTATCATCGCGTGACCCTGAACGAGGTCGCTGATCGGCTGAATATCACCAAGCCTGCGCTGTACAATTACTTCCGGGGCAAGGACGAAATCCTGTTCGAGTGCTGGTCGATGGGCGCCGAGCTCGTCGACAGCGTGATCACGGAGATTGCCGCCGGCGGTGGTTCGGGCCTCGCCAGGCTGCGCAAGCTGGTGCATGCCTATGCCGCGCTGATGGCAACCGATTTCGGCGCGAGCCTGGTGCGATTCGACCTCCGCGATCTGGCCGAGCGGAACGCCGGTGTCGCCCGCGCCGCCAAGAAGCGGATCGACGCCACGTTCCGGCGATACATCGCCGCGGGCATTGCCGACGGTTCGATCAGGCCTTGCGATCCCAAGCTTGCGGCATTCGCGATCGCGGGCTCGCTCAACTGGATCGGCCACTGGTATCGCCGTGACGGCGGGCTATCGCCGAGCGAAATCGCCGACGAGTTCACGGTTCGCCTGACCGAAGGCCTGGCGACCGAAAGCCGGCAGAAAATAGCAAAGAAGACGCCGAGGGCGCCGCAAGGGCGCAACTCAGGACGCAAAACAACAGGGACGAAACGCACAGGAGGAGGAACGGGATGAACGTCACACATGGGCTACGGCGCGCGTTGCAGATTAACCCGAACGGGCCCGCCACCGTCTACGGCCAGCGGCGCCGCAGTTGGGGTGAGCTTGGCGAGCGTGTTGCACGGCTGGCCGGCGGCCTGCGCACCCGCGGCATCGAGGACGGTGATCGCGTCGCCGTGCTGTCCTTCAACTCGGATCGCTATCTCGAGCTTTATCTGGCGATAGGTTGGGCAGGCGGCGTGATCGTGCCGCTCAACATTCGCTGGAGCGCCCTTGAAAACGAGGATGCGCTGCGCGACTGCCGTGCTTCCGTTCTGCTGGTCGACAAGGCCTTTGCGCAGGTTGGCGCGCAGCTCGCTGGCGCCATTCCGGGGCTGAAGCTGATCTATGCCGACGACGGCGAGGTGCCGGCCGGAATGGAGAGCTATGAGGATCTGGTCGCGGCCAGCGCTCCGGTTGCCGATGCCATGCGCGAGGGCGACGATCTCGCCGGCATCTTCTACACCGGCGGGACCACCGGACGTTCGAAGGGCGTGATGCTCAGTCACCGGAACCTGATGGCCAATGCTCTCAACGCTCTCGGCGAAGGCCTTTTCCCGGCGAGCACGACTTATCTGCATGCGGCACCGATGTTTCATCTCGCCAACGGGGCCGCGATGTATTCGCTGCTGCTCTCCGGCGGCTCAAACGTGATCGTTCAGGGTTTCACTCCCGAGGGCGTGATGGCTGCGATGCAGAACGAGCGCGTCACCGACGTGCTGCTGGTCCCCACGATGATCCAGATGTTTGTCGACCACCCCGCGATTGGAAACTACGACCTGTCGTCGCTCAAGCACATCATCTATGGGGCCTCGCCCATCAGCGAGGCGGTGCTCGACCGTGCCGCGCGCGCATTGCCGCATGTGCGTTTCACCCAAGCTTACGGCATGACCGAATTGTCGCCAATCGCGACGTTGCTGCACGCCGATGAGCATGTCGGGGAGGGGCGCAGAAAGGGCCGTCATCGCGGTGCTGGCCGTGCCACGCTCGGCTGCGAGGTACGGATCGTCGACGAGAACGACCGGCCCGTGCCGGCAGGGTCCGTCGGCGAGATCGTGGTGCGCGGCGATACCGTGATGATGGGCTATTGGGAGCGGCCCGAGGAGACCGCGCGGGCCGTCATTGATGGCTGGATGCACACGGGCGATGGTGGCTACATGGACGAGGACGGGTTCATCTATGTCGTCGATCGCGTGAAGGACATGATCATCTCGGGCGGCGAGAATGTGTACTCGATCGAGGTCGAGAACGCGCTGGCGCAGCACCCGTCGGTGCTGCAATGCGCGGTCATCGGAGTTCCCAATGAGCAATGGGGAGAGCAGGTCCATGCCGTCGTGGTCAAGCGCAGCGGCGTGGAGGTTTCGCCCGGCGAGCTGATCGAGTTCACGAAGACGTTGATTGCCGGCTACAAATGTCCCCGCAGCATCGAGATCACCGAGATGCCGCTGCCGCTGTCGGGCGCCGGCAAGGTGCTGAAGCGCGAGCTGCGCAGGCCGTTCTGGGATGGTCGGGAACGGCGGGTCAGCTAAAGACCTCCGTTCGCGCGGGGCCGCACACATCAGGGTCAAGCGCGAGGTCTGCTGTTTCCAGATCGCGGTCGCGCGGGTACCATCGAGGGAAATCATCGGGAACATTAGTCTTGGTCGGGACGCGCGAACTCAAGCTCGACATCGAACGCATCGGTACGGTCTCGGCGCTCCTGACGCAGCCAGACCATGCGCGCGCCTGCTACGTGCTGGCGCATGGTGCGGGCGCCGATATGAGGCATTCCTTCATGGAGAAGGTCGCCGAGGGCCTTGCGAGCCGCGGCATCGCGACGCTCCGCTTCAATTTTCCCTACATGGAAACGAAGCAGAGCCGTCCCGACCAGCCGGCGGTCGCGCACGCCGCTATCCGCGCGGCAGTGCAAGCGGCGGCGCGGCTGTGCCCGGGCCTGACGCTCGTGGCCGGGGGAAAGTCCTTCGGCGGGCGCATGACCTCGCAGGCGCAGTCCAAGGCGCCATTGTCTGGCGTCAAAGGGCTCGCCTTCCTCGGCTTTCCCCTGCATGCGGCCAAGAAGCCGTCCACCGAGCGCGCCGAACATCTCGCCGATGTCGAGATCCCCATGCTGTTCCTGCAAGGCACGCGCGACGGACTTGCCGATCTCGGCCTCCTCAAGCCTGTGATCGCGGCGCTCGGAGCGAAGGCGACGCTGCATGAGGTGGAAGGCGGGGATCATTCCTTCGCGGTGCTCAAGAAGTCGGGGCGCACTAACGAGGATGCGCTCACAGAGGTGCTCGACGCGCTCACCGCCTGGGTCGATCGGCTCGGCTGAGTGTCACGCGGAATAAAGCCCCTTGTCGCGCGCCTTCTGGATCGCCAGCGCGGCGATCAAGTCGAGCGTCGGCGTCGACAGGCCAGCGGTGCGGGCGAAGGCGGCGGGCGCCTTCACCAGCACGTCGATCTCCATGGCGCGCCCGAGCTCGTAATCCTGCAGCAGCGACGGCTTGTGGTTGGGGGCGGGGCCGCTGCGCGTCACGCGCTTGACCTCGGGGATGAAATGCTGGGCGATGTCGTTAGCCTCGTTCAGCATGCGCGGAATGACCTCGGCGAAGGCCGGGTCGTCGCGCACTCCGCGCGCGGTCTGGCCGGTCAGCAGGCACAACACCGAGAGCGACATGTTGATCAGCAGTTTCGACCAGATCGCCTCGCGGATCTCGGCCACCGGCGGCGATTCCAGTCGCGCGTCGTTGAAGACGCCGCGGAGCCTGGTGATGCGCTCGCAATTGCGGTCGTCGCATTCGCCGATTAGGAACCGGTTGCGGTCCGGCGTGAGGTTCTGCACCACGCCGGGCGCGACCACCTCGTTGGAGGAGAAGACGACGCCGCCGATGATCCGCTCCTTCGGAATGCAAGCCCGCAGGCGCCCACCAGGGTCGAGGAAGGAAATGTCGGGCGGAGTCGGGTGCCGCGGCGGCAGGCCGATCCCGTACCACCAGGGAATGCCGTTCTGCGCGAACACGATTGCGGTGTCGTCCTGCAGCAGCGGCTTGATGCTGGAAACCAGCCCTGGAAGCGCCGTCGCCTTCAACGTGCTGATCACCACGTCCTGCGGCCCGAGCTGGGCTGGATCGCCGGAGGCATTCACCTTGGCGGTCACCTCGGAATCGCCGACGCGCAGCTTGAGGCCGTTGGCACGGGCCGCCTCCAGATGCGCTCCGCGCATCACGCACGAGACGTCATGGCCGGCGCGTGCTAGCCGAACCGCGATGTGGCTGCCGACGGCGCCCGCGCCGAAAATGCAGATGCGCATGGATATGTCCCGTCCCTGATCCCATAGTGCCGCCCGGCGCCAGCATGACACAAGCTGCCATGCGATGGGCGCGGCCGCGCTACGCCACAAAGATATGGATCAGGGCGCGCGGCCTCGGCCATAGTGCGCGCCAAACAAACGACCGGAGGATCCGCCGATGACTGCCAGCCCTGTCCTGTGGAGCCTCGACGCGCGCGGCGTCGCGACCGTCACGTTGAACCGGCCAGAGGTCAACAACGCCTATGATGGCGAGCTGATCGCCGGCGTGCTCGCGGCCATGGACGATCTCGGCCGGAAACCGGGCCTGCGGGTTGTCGTGCTCCGGGGCAACGGCAAGCATTTCCAGGCCGGCGCCGACCTCAAATGGATTAACGGCGTGCGGCCGCAATCGATCGAGGCCAACGAGGCGGCCTCGCGGGCGACCTTCGAGGCGGTGCAGCGGCTCAACACCTTGCCGATCCCGACCGTCGCGCTGGTGCAGGGCGGCTGTTTCGGCGGCGGCACCGGCGTGATCGCGGCCTGCGACGTCGTGATCGCGGCCGACAATGCCCTGTTCTCCATTACCGAGGTACGCTGGGGCCTGACCGCCGCGATCATCATCCCGCAGCTCTGCGATGCCATTGGTATCAGGCAAGTCCGTCGCTATGCGCTCACGGGCGAACGCTTCGGTGCCGAGGACGCGCGCCGCATCGGCCTCGTCCATGACGTGGTGCCACTCGCCGATCTGGAGGCCGCCGGTGCCAGGGTGGTCGAGCAGCTGCTCGCCAACGGACCCGAGGCGATGGCAGAAACCAAGCGGCTCGCGCTGGAGAGCTCGTTCGGCGGGATGGCGGTGGACGATGCGGCTTACAAGCGGCTCGTGCACCTGCATTCGGTCAAGCGCCAGAGCGCGGAGGCGGCTGAGGGCCTGGCGTCGTTCGCGGAGAAGCGGGCGGCGAACTGGAGCAGCGCAAAGGGCTGAACGTCAGAAGCTGCGGCAGATGTTGTCGATGCTGCGATAGACGGCACCATCGTCCTGCCGTATCTGCTGCTTGTGCTTTTTCGC
>Ga0102590_1005174_pt1 | contig 10081 bp, 10 predicted proteins | sample AraplaMF_Col_mMF_FD_76859 | JGI IMG/M metagenome (GOLD analysis project Ga0102590, IMG submission 76859) | Arabidopsis root microbial communities from the University of North Carolina, USA - plate scrape MF_Col_mMF | ecosystem: Host-associated > Plants > Roots > Endosphere | place: USA...
ATTAATACCCGCATCGGAAAATCCCGAGAGTTTGATGATTCTCGGCTTAGGACCATCAACGAAGGATATTTCAGGCGTGTGACGTCACAGAAGTGTCGGCCGGTTGTTTTGTTCGTTAACGGACCCCTGCGGCCACGAAACTGTCATGAAACAATCCTTTCCGCGACGAAACTGTTTTCGCTTCTCCGCGCAAACGTCCCGAAACGTTTTGCCGTTAGTGATCTAGGCAACAGAGCACCGGACATGGTGCCGCGGTGGCCGAGACCACCAATCAAACAGGGGCGATCACATGTTCAATCTGGATAGTTTCAAGACATTTTCGCGCGCCGCAGCTGTTGGCGCAGTTGCGATCTCCGCAATCGCGTTCGCCGGATCGGCCAAGGCCGCGCCGGTGCAGATTTTCCCGTTCTTCCAGCCGCTGCCGCCGATCGCCGCGCCACAACCGTTCCAGCCATATCAGCCCTATCAGGCGCCGACGTACCAGACCGAACCGTCCGAGGATCAGGACGTGGTCGAGACGCCGGCCCGTTTCCGCCGCCAGACCGTCGCCTACGCGACCCGTGAAGCGCCGGGCACCATCATCATCGATACGCCCAACACGTATCTCTATTACGTGCTCGGAGGCGGCCAGGCCCTGCGCTACGGCATCGGCGTCGGGCGCGACGGTTTCACCTGGTCCGGCGTGCAGTCGGTGACCCGGAAGGCCGAGTGGCCGGCCTGGACCCCGCCGGCGGAAATGATCGCCCGCCAGCCCTATCTGCCCCGCCACATGGCCGGCGGCCCCGGCAATCCGTTAGGGGCCCGCGCCATGTATCTCGGCGGCACCATCTACCGCATCCACGGCACCAATGCCCCCGAGACCATCGGCAAGCGCGTCTCGTCCGGCTGCATCCGCCTGACCAACGACGACGTCAGCGACCTCTATTCCCGCGTCAACGTCGGCACCAAGGTGATCGTGCTGCCGATGACGGAGCGGAGAGCGGATCTCGGCGCCGCGACGCGGTAACGCGACAGGACATTGTGACGCAAAACGGCCCCGGAACTCACCGGGGCCGGTTTCGTTTGCCCTCGTCATCCCGACGCGCGCTGGTTGCAGCGCGATCCCCGATGGAGGCGCAGATGCAATCACACTCGCAGACATCGCCAGGCACATGGCTGCGCGCGATCGCAGGCGCCGGAGCATTGACGCTGCTCCTCTCCGCGCCCGCCTCGCTCGCGCAGCAGCCGGCGAGCGACGAGGCCGCCCAACAGGCCTTCAACAATTCCTGCCGCACCTGTCACTCGGTGAAGGAGGGCGACAACCGCCTCGGCCCCAACCTCCACAACATCGTCGGCCGCAAGGCCGGCTCGCTGCCGGACTACAACTACTCGCCCTCGATGAAAGAGGCCGGCTTCGTCTGGGACCAGGACAAGCTCACGCGCTTCATGGTCAAGCCGGACGAAATCGTGTCCGGCAACAAGATGCAGCCCTATGGCGGCATCTCGGCGGATGAAGCGGCGAAGGTGGCTGCCTATCTACAGGCGGCGCGCGGGCAATAGGCTCGTGGCGTCAAGAGGTGCTCGCCGGCTCATACCGTCGCTCCACCTGGAACGATTTCGCCGTGATCAGCCAAGTGCCCTCGACGCAGTGATACGCCAGATAATCGATGTACTGGAGCACGTCGATCCGAACGCGAACCTTCACCAGCGCTTGTGCTGGCGACGCCAGATCGACCAGCAATATCTCCTGAAAGCGCGATGCATTCTTTGATTTGGGCGCCGGGGTCGACGCCAGCATCGTTCTGTAGTCGCGAACCGGCAATATCCGCAATTCGGCGTCTCGAAATCCGTGGAGCTGCGCGGTCGGCGCAAAGACGCTGTCGAACTGCGAAACATCGTTGTCGTACATCAGCGTGAAGTAGCGCTCGACGGCCTCCAGCAGAGGCGCAAGGTTCAGGCTTTCGGTCATGGTTCACTCCATCAGCGGCAAGGTCGGAGCACTCCATCCCACGGAAAGCCGAGGCATGTCCTTGCGAACTAGGCTAGTCTCGACCGCTCCGGCGCAACATTGCGCCCTTCTTGATCCAACGGGATGCGGTTCATGCCAAAATGCGAGCTGGATGCGATCGACCGGCGCATCGTCACCGAACTCCAGACCAATGCACGACTGAGCAACATCGAGCTCGCCGACAGGGTGGGATTGTCGCCGTCGCCCTGCCTGCGGCGGGTGCGGCGGCTGGAGCGTGACGGCTATATCGACGGCTACCGCGCCTCCTTGCGGCGCGGCCGGATCGGACTCGGCTTCTCGGCTTTCCTCGGCGTCAAGATCAACGGCCATGCCAACGACCTGGCGCTGAGCTTCGAAAAGACCGTCATCGCCATGCCTGAGGTCGTTGCCTGCCACCTCGTCTCCGGCGAGGCCGACTATCTCCTCGAAATCGTCGTGCCCGAGCTCGAGGACTACCAGCGCTTCCTGGTCGACAAGCTACTCAACCTGCCCATCGTGCGGGAGGTTCGCAGCAGCATTGCGATCCAGACGCTCAAAGCCGGCGCGCCCCTGCCGCTGGCACATCTCGCATAGCCATGATCAGACTGCTGACATCCGCCGATGCGGCTCTCTACCGTGCGATCAGGCTGGAAGCGCTCGCGACCCATCCCGAAGCTTTCACCAGCACGCTCGAACGCGAGCAGGACAAGCCCCTCGCCTGGTTCGAGGAGCGCCTCACGATATCGGATGTGTTCGGGGCGTTCAGCGCGGACGAGCTCGTGGGCACCGCCGGCTTCCGCCGGGAGGACGGCGCGAAGACCGCGCACAAGGGGGTGCTCTGGGGCATGTATGTAGGCCCGCAGGCGCGCAAGTCCGGCACAGGACGCCTCCTCATCGGGGCGGTCGTAGCGCACGCCGCCAAGCGCGTCGAGCAGCTCCATCTCGTCGTCGTCAGCGAGAACCACGCCGCGTTGCACCTCTACGCCGCCGCTGGATTTGTCGAATACGGCCGCGGGGTGAAGGCGCTGAAGTCCGGCGGCCGATACTACGACGAGACCCTGATGGCTTTGTTCTTCGATGAAAGTGGCGCCACGCAGCCGCGGTGATGCGGCGGCCGTCTTAACGGCCGACCGCCCTCCGCAGCTCCGCAATCAGCCTCAACCACGCCGCCGAATGAAACGCGCTCATCAGCAGATACATCGGCACCATCCCGCCGAGCGAAAACCCACGCTCGGCGGCGCACAGCATGTCCGTTTGATCGCTGCCGATCACGGCCGTCAGCACGGCCATGATCGCGAAGGCCGGCGTGGCCGCGAGGCCGAGCCATCTGGCAAGGTCGGCGGGATTAGTCACGTCCTTCTGCGGCCTCCCGACGGAACGCCTTCTCGCCGGCGTCCGAGATCTCCACCCATGTCTGGTCGGGCGCCGCACCCGCGTAGCTGTCGTGCCAGTTCCACCATTTATAGGTCGGCGTCTGCGGAGCGTCTGCGGATAGCCTTTCGGCGAATCCTCCCAAATCTCCTGGCGGCCGAGCGGGGTGATGTCGAGATAGTTCCAGGTGCCGCCCATCTGCTCGTCGCCACGGCTCTTGACGAAATAGGTGCGGAAGATGCGCGTCCCGTCGCGGAAGAACACGTTGGTGCCGTGCCATTCATCGACACCGAAATCGGCGTCGAAACTGTCGGTGATGGTGACCCACGGCATGGTCCAGCCCATCCGCTGCTTCAGCCTGATGATGTCGGCCTGCGGCGCGCGCGAGGCGAACACCAGCGTGGTGTCGCGCGCGTTCAAATGAGCGACATGGGCGACCTGGTCGGCCACCATGGAGCAGCCGCGGCAGGCGTGATCGGGCCAGCCGAACACGCCAGGCTCGAAGAAGGCGCGGTAGACGATCAGCTGCCGCCGGCCCTGGAACAGATCGACCAGACTGACCTTGCGGCCGGGTCCCTCGAACGCATAGGTTTTGGCGACTTCCATCCACGGCATGCGCCGGCGCTCGGCGGCGAGCGCATCGCGGGCACGGGTATGCGCCTTTTCCTTCACGAGCAGTTGCTGACGGGCGGCCTCCCAGTCCTGCGGCGACACCACCGGCGGTGTCTGCATGGCGGTCTGTCCGTTCGTCCCTGCGTTGTCTATTGATGTCATCATGGCTCTCCAAACCTCTCGGCTGACGTCCTGCCAACGATTTCTGGCACCAACCGGTTGCGCGGTGGGAGTAACAAGTGTGGCGGGATTTGAATGGAGTCGTTGATCACGGCCGCCGCGCGCGCGCTCGAGGCCGGCGATCCGCTCGGCGCGCTGAACCGCGTTGCACTGCGCAACGACGCGCCGTCGCTGGCGCTGCGCGGCATCGCGATGGCGCAGCTCGGCGATCTTCCGAAGGCGAAGACGCTGCTGCGGAGCGCCGCGCGCGCCTTCGGTCCACGCGAGGCGGTGGCGCGCGCCAGATGCGTCGTGGCCGAAGCCGAGATCGCGCTGGTCTCGCGCGACCTGAGCTGGCCGGCGAAGACACTCGCGGCGGCGCGGGCCACGCTCGAACAGCACGGCGATCTCGCCAACGCGGCGCATGCCGGCCACATCGAGGCGCGCCGCCTCCTCCTTGTCGGGCGCCTCGACGAGGCCGAGCGCACGCTGGCCGAATTGGTCGCCTGCCCGCTTCCGCCGGCGTCGCAAATCGTCCGCGAGCTCGTGCGCGCGGGCATCGCCATCAGGCGCCTCAAGACGAAAGAAGCGCGCACAGCGCTCGGCCGCGCGGCGCGCGCCGCACGGCAAGCCGGCATCCCCGCGCTCGAAGCCGAAGTCGAAAGCACGAGACTCGTTCTCGACACGCCCGCCGCGCGCTTGATCGCGCGCGGCGAGGCACGGCCGCTGCGGCTCGAACAGGTCGAGGAGCTGGCGGCCTCCGGGGCACTCGTCGTGGACACGTTCCACCACGCCGTTCGCCAGCGAAGCACCGTCGTCTCGCTCGGCACGCGGCCGGTACTGTTCGCGCTCGCCCGCATCCTCGCGCAGGCCTGGCCGGCAGATGTCTCGCGCGAGGCGCTGATGTCAGGGGCGTTTCAGGCCAGGCTCGTCGATGACTCCCATCGCGCGCGCTTGCGGGTCGAGATCGGCCGCCTCCGCGCCAAGCTCAGGCCACTCGCCGATGTCAACGCGACCAGGCAGGGCTTTGTGCTGGCACCGCGCAAGACGCGAGACGTATTCGTGCTGGCACGGCCGGTCGAGGAGAAGCACGCGAGCGTCCTCGCCTTTCTCTCCGATGGCGAGCCGTGGTCGAGCTCGGCGCTCGCGCTGGCGCTCGGCAGCAGCGCGCGGACGGTGCAGCGGGCGCTCGACGAGCTGGCACGCGCGAACAAGGTGCAATCGTTCGGACAGGGCCGCGCGCGGCGCTGGATGACCCCGCCCGTCCCCGGTTTCCCGACAGGCTTGTTACTCCCCGGACCGCTGCTGAAGACGTAAGATAAGTGCACATCACAGGGACCAGGCACATGAAACGTTCAGCCGCCGAGATCGTCAGGGAGTACGGGCCGTTTGCCGGCGTCGAGGCCGTGCATGGCGTCACCTATGACGGCACCCATCTCTGGTTCGCGTCCGGCGACAGACTGAACGCGGTCGATCCGGACAGCGGCAGGATCGCGCGCTCCATCGACGTCGCCGCGCATGCGGGAACGGCGTTCGACGGTCGTCACCTGTTCCAGATCGCCGAGGACCGCATCCAGAAGATCGATGCGGCGACCGGCAAGGTGCTCTCCACGATTCCGGCGCCGGGCGGCGGTGGCGATTCCGGATTGGCCTGGGCCGAGGGTTCGCTCTGGGTCGGTCAATATCGCGAGCGCAAGATCCACCAGGTCGATCCCGAAACGGGAAAGATTCTCCGCACCATCGAAAGCAGGCGCTTCGTCACCGGCGTGACCTGGGTCGACGGCGAACTCTGGCACGGCACCTGGGAGGGCGAGGAAAGCGATGTCCGCCGGATCGACCCTGAGACCGGCAAGGTGCTCGAGCAGCTCGACCTGCCCGCCGGCACGATGGTGTCAGGATTGGAATCCGACGGCGCCGACCGCTTGTTCTGCGGCGGCGGCAGTCGCGGGAATGTGAGAGCGGTCCGCCGTCCGCGGCGGGGCTGACCCGCGCTAACGCGCCGCAACGGCGCGTTCGCAGCCGTTAACCTGTTCGCCGCAATTCCACCCCATCGGTGCGCTCTAGCGCCCTCCTTGCCTGCCCTGTAGACTTCGCCCGGGCGGCCTGGGGGAGTGATGCGACTCGCGTTGAATCTGAAGACTGTTTTGATCGCCGTGGCCGTGCTCGCGGTGTCGTTCTTCGTCAGCCTGAAAGCGATGGACTGGCTGGCGCCGCGCGCGACGAATTCGGCGCCGCCGGTCGCGCAATTGCCGCCACTGCCCCCGGCTGCGAAGAGTTCGATCGTGGTCGCGCCGGTCGCGATCGCGCTGTCGGCGATCCGCGAACAGGCGGAGAAAGCAGCGCCGCGCAATTTCGCCGGCAAGGCCGACAATCCGATCTCGCAGATCCTGGAGAATGCCGATATCGGCTGGTCCGCCGTGCGCGGGCCGATGGCGGCTGCCGGCGACAAGGACGTGCTGACGATCTCGACGCCGCTCAACGGCAAGCTGAACGTGACGGGTTCGCTGTCGTCGAAAGCCACCGGCGCGCTCGGCGACGCCCTCGGCAGCGTGCTCGGCGGTGACGCAGCGAAACGGATCGGCGCGGTCAACATCAAGAACTTGAACGCCAGCGCCGAGATCAGGGGTAACGTCATCGTCACCTCGCGCCCGAAGCTTGCAGCGAACTGGCATCTGGAGCCCAATCTCGGCGCGCAGGTCAATCTCGGCGACACCAACCTCAACGTCTCCGGCGCCAAGGTCAACGTGCCGGCGCAGGTGAAGCCGCTGATCGACAAGAATGTCGGCGAGCAGATCAACATCGTCTCCGAGCGCATCCGCAACGATCCCTCGCTGCGTGAGAATGCCAAGCTGCAATGGGCCAAGGCCTGCCGCTCGATCGCGCTGCAGGGCTCCGGCGCCTCCGCCGCGCTGCCGCCGCTCTGGCTGGAAATGAAGCCGGTCCGCGCCATCGCGGCGCAGCCGCGCGTCGACGCGCAGGCCGTGACACTGCTGCTCGGCCTCGAGCTCGAGACGCGCGTGACCTCGACACCGACCAAGCCGGACTGCCCGTTCCCCGACAAGATCTCGATCGTGCCGCCGACCGGCACCGGCGTGAACATCGGCGTGCCGATCGACGTTCCCTTCACCGAGATCAACAAGCTGATCGCGGCACAGATGGTCGGCCACACCTATCCCGAGGACGGCTCCGGCCCGGTCGACGTCACCGTGAAGAGCGTCAACGTGGTCCCGTCGGGCGAGCGTCTGCTGATCTCGCTGCTGGTGCGCGCGAAGGAAAAGAAGAGCTGGCTCGGCCTTGGCGCTGAAGCCACCGTGCACATCTGGGGCCGGCCGATGCTCGACCAGGCACAGCAGACGCTGCGGCTTGCTGACATCCAGCTTGCGGTGGAATCCGAGGCGGCCTTCGGCCTTTTGGGCGCCGCCGCGCGCGCCGTGGTGCCGCAGCTCCAGCAGACGCTGGTGCAGAAGGCGACGCTCGACCTGAAGCCGATCGCCGCCAACGCCCGCGAGAAGATCGCGGCCGCGATCGCCGACTATCAGAAGAGCGAGGACGGCCTCAAGGTCGATGCGAAGATCGACAGCCTGACGCTCGCCGACATTGCCTTCGATTCCAAGACGCTGCGCGTGGTCGCTGAAGCCGGCGGCACGCTGAATGTGTTTGTGACGAAGCTGTCGGGGATGTAGCGCGCCCTCACGCGCCGGGCCCGCGCGGTCGCTTGCACCGCTGGCATTCTCGCGCGAGGATGCTAAGCTGTCTTTCGCAACCTCGGACGAGGTCCGGACGACACTAGCTGATCACGCGAGGACAACATGGACGCCGGCATGGTCACGCCTTCGCCGGCACTGGTACGGTTTTCCGGCATTCAGAAGACCTATGATGGCGAGCACCTCGTGGTGAAGAACCTCGATCTCGACATCAGGAAGGGCGAGTTCATCACCCTGCTCGGCCCGTCGGGCTCGGGCAAGACGACCACGCTGATGATGCTGGCCGGCTTCGAAGTTCCGACCCAGGGCGAGATCTACCTCGCGGAACGGCCGATCAGGAACGTGCCGCCGCACAAGCGCGACATCGGCATGGTGTTCCAGAACTATGCCTTGTTCCCGCACCTGACGATCGCGGAGAACATCGCCTTCCCGCTGTCTGTTCGTAACACGAGCAGGGCCGAAGTGCAGGAGCGCGTCGGCGCGGCGCTGCGGATGATCAAGATGGAAACCCTGGCGCACCGGCGCCCCGGGCAGCTGTCCGGCGGTCAGCAGCAACGCGTGGCGCTGGCCCGCGCGCTGGTTTTCAATCCGCAACTCGTGCTGATGGACGAGCCGCTGGGCGCGCTGGACAAGCGCCTGCGGGAGCAGATGCAGCTGGAGATCAAGCAGCTGCACGAGACGATGGGCATCACGATCGTCTATGTCACCCACGATCAGAGCGAAGCGCTCACCATGTCGGACCGCATCGCCGTGTTCAACGACGGCATCGTGCAGCAGATCGACAGGCCGGACGCGCTGTATGAGCATCCGGTGAACAGCTTCGTCGCCCATTTCATCGGCGAAAACAACGTGCTGGCCGGAACCGTCGAGACGGTCGACAAGCAATTTTGTCGCGTCGCACTGGCCGCTGGCGGCACCGTGACTGCACGGGCGGTCAATGTCTCGGCCGCGGGCGCATCGACCTCGCTGTCGGTACGGCCGGAGCGGATCGCCATCATCCCCGACGGCGTCTCCAGCGATGGATCGAACCGGCTGCCGGCCAAGGTGCGAAACACCATCTATCTCGGCGACCACGCGCTTGCCGTGCTCGATGTCGCCGGCAACGGGGAGTTCATGGTCAAGCTTCAGCCGGGGGCGCATGCCGAATTGAGGCATGGGGAGAACGTGTTCATCACCTTTCGTCCCGAGGACTGCTTGGCCCTCGACCCCGTCTGATCCGCACCGGCATCGATCAAGTTCAACGCAACGCATATGAAGAAGGAATCAAGACCATGCTGAAGCGCAAGACTGGCAGGATTGCTTTGGGATTCGTCGCGGCGTTCGGCGCCAGCGCGGCGCTGGCTAATGTCGCGCAGGCGCGTGACCTGACCGTCGTCTCGTGGGGCGGCGCGTATCAGGATGCCCAGAAGAAGGTCTATTTCGAACCGTTCAAGAAGGCAGCCGGTATTGCGATGAACGACGAGTCGTGGGACGGCGGTGTCGGCGTGTTGCGCGCCAAGGTGCAGGGTGGCGCCGCCACCTGGGACGTCGTTCAGGTCGAAAGCGACGAACTCGCGGTCGGCTGTGAAGAGGGCCTGTACGAGAAGCTGGATTATTCCAGGATCGGCGGCGAGGCCGCCTATATCCCGCCGTCGGTCAACCCCTGCGGCGTCGGCGCCATCCTCTATGATTTCGTGCTCGGCTACGACAAGGACAAGCTGAAGCAGGCCCCGGGCGGCTGGGCCGATTTCTTCGACACCAAGAAGATTCCGGGCAAGCGCGCCTTGCGTCAGGGCCCTAAGACCACGCTGGAGATCGCCCTCATGGCCGACGGCGTCGCGCCGAAGGACGTCTACAAGGTGCTGGCGACCGACGAGGGCATCGAGCGCGCGTTCAAGAAGCTGGACACCATCAAGGGCGACATCGTCTGGTGGAAGGCCGGCGCCCAGCCGCCGCAATTGCTCGCCTCCGGCGAGGTGGTGATGACGTCCGTCTACAATGGCCGCATCGACACCGCGAACAAGAACGACAAGAAGAATTTCGGCATGGTGTGGGACGGCGCGCTCTTCACGCTCGACAGCTGGGTCATCCTGAAGGGCAGTCCGAACAAGGACGCCGCCTACAAGTTCCTCGACTTCGCGGGCAAGGCGGAGAACCAGTCAAAACTGTCGGAAAACATCGCCTACGGCACCTCGAACAAGGACGCAGCCGCCAAGCTGCAGCCAGCCGTCCTGAAAGACCTGCCGACCGCGCCTGACAACATCAAGAACGCGGTCGAGATCAACGTGGC
>Ga0102590_1005179_pt1 | contig 10067 bp, 9 predicted proteins | sample AraplaMF_Col_mMF_FD_76859 | JGI IMG/M metagenome (GOLD analysis project Ga0102590, IMG submission 76859) | Arabidopsis root microbial communities from the University of North Carolina, USA - plate scrape MF_Col_mMF | ecosystem: Host-associated > Plants > Roots > Endosphere | place: USA...
CGCGCCGACCTGCGCGATCTCCTTGACCGGCGACAGCCGATCCAGCCGCGCGGTGAGCGAATCATGCAGGGTCGAGGGGATCGCCAGCGGCGTCAGCGTTGCTGCCAGCACATAGGCACCGCTCTGCTCGCGCAACAGGCCGGATTCGAGCACGCTCTTGGTCAATTCCTCGACGAACAGCGGTACCCCGTCGGTCTTCGCCACGATCTGGTCGAGCACCACGGCGGGCAGGGCTTTTCCCGCGGTGATCCGATCGATCATGGTGACGGCCTGATCCCGTCCGAAGCGGCCGAGCGCGAGCGGGGTGACATGGGCGCGGCCGATCCAGGGCGGACTGAATTCCGGCCGGAACGTCGCCACGATCAGTGCGCGCAGGTTGCGCACCCGCTCGATCATGCGATCGAAAAGATCGAGCGTCGTGGGGTCGATCCAATGCGCGTCCTCGAACAAGGCCAGCACCGGCGCGTCCTTCGTCACCCCGACGAACAGCGCGATCATCGCGGCGATCGTCCGCTCCTTGGCTTCGCTCGGCGCCATCTCGCGCGAGGGATAGCGGTGTTCGGTCGGGATCGACAGCTGCGACGCCAAATGCGGGGCAAGCTCGGCGCTGTCGAGACCGGCGCGCCCGATCATCCTCTCCAGTTTTTCCAGCCGCGTCGTCGGGGGCTCGCCGCTGACGAATCCCGCCGTATGCCAGATGTTGCCGGCAATCGGATAAAACGCGTCGTTGACGTGATGCGGCGAGCATTGATAGCGCAGCACGATGTGCCGTTCGTCGCCGATCCGATCTGCCAGCGCCGCCAGGATGCGCGACTTGCCGATCCCGGCCTCGCCCGACAGCAGGGCGACCTGGCCTTCGCCCGTGGTGGCAACCCGCCAGCGCTCCATCAACAGCGCGATCTCGTCCTCGCGGCCGACGAAGGGTGTCATCGCGTCCGAATGCGACGCCTCGAACCGGCTGACGTTTTCGATTTCGCGGACCACCGACCAGGCATGGATCGGTGTTCTGAAGCCCTTCAGCTCCTGGGGGCCGAGCGTCTTCAGCTCGAAGCCCTTGCCGAGCAGCCGCCGCGTCGATTCCGAGACCACGATGCTGCCCGGCTCGGCCAGCGTCTGCAGCCGGGCGGCGAGGTTCGGCGTTTCGCCCACCGCGCCGTGCTCGCGCGCCTCGCCTTCGCCCATCACTTCGCCGACGATGACGAGGCCGGTCGCAATGCCGGTGCGCACCTCGAGCGCGTGGCCGCGTTCCAGCCGGAGCCGTCCGACGGTCTCGATAACGCCGATGGCGGCACGGGCAGCGCGTTCGGCGTCATCCTCATGGGCCCGGGGGAAGCCGAAATAGACCAGCACCCCGTCGCCCATCAGCCGGGCGATATGGCCGTCGAAGCGGGCGACCGCCGAGGCGACCGCGCCCTGGAAGGCGCGGATCAGGTCGCTCAAATCTTCCGGGTCGAGTTGCGCCGCCAGCGCCGTCGAGCCGACCAGGTCGCAGAACATCACGGTCAGTTGCCGCCGTTCGGCGGTGTCCTGGCCGTGGGCCTTGGCCGGCGCGCCGCCGGCAAGTTCACGGATCGCACGCATCAGCCTCAGCCGGTGGCCGAGCGAAACGCCGAGCTCCTTGAAGTGCTGTTCGGTGAGCTCGGGCAGAATGTCGGCCTCGATCCCGCCTTCACGAAAGGCGGTTTCGTATTGACCAAGACCGAGGTGGCGTAGCCAGGCCCCGACATCCATGCTCGTTTCCCGATCGGCGCAAGCTCACTGATGCAGCCGGCGCAATCCTGTGTCCGTGCCCGCCGCGCATGATCATCCGAACCAATGACCGTCGGCATGCCGAGCGCGCGGAAACAGGCTGGTCCATGGTACTGTCACACCACCTCCCGGCACGCAATAGCACAGTCAAATGAGCCCTTTGCGGGCCTATCTGGCGTGCGGTCGCATGTCGCAGCTGCGGCGCCGCAACTCGCGATTTAGAACCGCGCGGGCACGCGCATCGCGATACAGCGTTTGCAGCGTGGACAAATTCGACGCGCTCGACGTGCCGCCCAACGATGCCGATCTGCTCGAGCTGTTCTATCGCTGTGCGCTGGATCCGGAGGAGCGGCAGCGGATTCTGGTGACCAGCCTGGCGAAGCTCCTTGAATTTAAAGATTGAGAAACCAGGGCCATCACGAAGCAGAGTTACCGCGGCACGATCGGCGTCTCATCCGTCAGCAAGTCGGAAATCTGCTTCGCCGCGGCGACGACCTTCGGAATGTAGCCGTCGATCTTGCTGCGCTCGGTCTTGCGCGGGATCGCGACCAGGCTGATGCCGGCGATCACCTGCTCGCCGCGTGAAATCGGCGCGGCGAGGCCGATGCGGCCGGCGGCGACCTCGGAATCCGTCAGGGCATAGCCGGCGCGGCGGATGTCGCGGAACTGGTCCTTGAATGTCTTCCAGTCATTGAGCTTCAGGACCCGGCGAATCGTGGCCTCATTCGCCAGATAGACGCTTTTGAGCGTGCGATCGGGCAGGTTGGCCAGGATGACCTTCGAGGTCGCGCCGAGAAACATCGGCATGGCGACGCCGCGCTCATAACTGGTGGTTTGTTTCGGATTGTCGCCTTGAACCTCGTGGACGCACATCACGCAATCCTTGAAACGGCGGCACAGGATGACGGTGGCGTCGCGATTGGTGCGCGTCAGCAGCGTCCTCATGATCGGCTCGGCAACGCGGATCAGGCGGTCGTTCTGGCGAACGATGCGATCGTAGCGGATGAAGCCGGGACCCAGCGCGTAGCCGGCTCCGGCGGCCGGATCGAGAAATCCGGCCTGCACCAGGCTGCGCACGTGGCGGTACGTCGTGCTGATCGAGGTGCCGAGCGCGACGCCGATGTCCTCGACGGTCCACACCGGACGGCCGTCCTCGAACAGCTGGAGTATGGCAAGCAGGCGATCGGGTCGGCTCATCTGGAATCCTGCCGTGTTGCCCACGCATGCGGCAGGCACATCCAATTTATTAGCACTATTTGGTAAAACGCAAAATTATCAAATAACGATAATTCTGTTGATTCCAAAAATTCGCGGCGCTAGTCTTCCGACGCTGGCAGGTGCCAAGGCCCCGGCAACTGCGCCGACCATGAGGAGCCCGCCATGATGCTCATCGTTCGAAATCTCGGGATGTGTCTCGCTCTGATCGGGGCCGCGACCGGACTCGGTCTGCAGCCGTCGCGTGCCCAGGCGGTTACCGAGGTGCGGGTGGCCGTGCTGGCGCCCAGCGCGCTGCTCTGGCTCCATGCCATCGCCAAAAGCGAGGGCTTCTATGCCGAGCGCAAGATCGATGTGAAGGAGCTGGTCGCCGGATCGAGCCCGGTGCTGCTGCAGGCGGTGTCGTCCGGCAGCGTCGAGGCCGGCATTTCGCTCGGCGATGTCGTCATTCGCGCCATCGACCAGGGCGCCCCGGTGATCATTGCCGGCGCGGTGCTTGAGAAGACCATTCTGCGGCTGGTCGGCGGGACCGGCGTCAACGCGATCAAGGAACTCGACGGCGCGGTGGTGACCGCCGGGGCGGTCGAGGGTGGCACCGCGAATCTGCTGCGCTGGCAGCTCAAGGCCGGCGGTGTCGATCCGCGTGGCGTCAAGATGGTGGCGCTGACCAATTCCAAGGACCGCGTCGTGGCGCTCGGCAACGGCCAGGTCAAGGGTGCGCTGCTGATCGCGCCGTTCGACACCATGGCCGAACGCGACAAAATGAAGATTCTCGACGTCTACACGCCGGATTACATCCAGACCCCGCTGATCCTCAACAAGGATTGGGCTGCCAAGAACAGGGATGCCGCAATCGGCCTGACCAAGGCGCTGCAGAGAGCCGCCGTCTGGATCTACCAGCCGGCCAACCGGCAGAAGGCGATCGACATCCTCGCCGCCTACACCAGTGTTCCGGCGGATATCTGCGCCGATTCCTACAAGTTCATCGTCGAGCAGCAGAAGGCGATCGGGCAGAATCTCGAGGTCAAGGCCGCGGGTCTCGAAAACATCATCAAGATCGATCAGGACATCGGCGCCAATCCGGCATCTTCAAAACCGTTCGATCTGTCGCGCTATTACGATCCCAGCTTCCTTGCGGCGAAGTAGGCGGCGGATCGGGTGATGGCGGAGGATCTCGCACAGGATCGTCGCATACCGGTCATGCTGCTGACCGGGTTTCTCGGCAGCGGCAAGACCACCTTGCTGAATTCCTGGCTGCGTTCGCCGGAGCTGGCGGATGCCGCCGTCATCGTCAACGAATTCGGCGAGGTCGGCATCGACCATGCGCTGATCGCCTCCAGCAATGACAACACCATCGAGCTGTCGACCGGCTGCCTGTGCTGCACGGTGCGCGGCGATCTCGTCGATACGCTGCGCGAGCTGATCGTTCGCCGCGAGAAGGGCGAGGTGCGTGCCTTCGATCGCGTCATCATCGAAACGACCGGACTGGCCGATCCGGCGCCGGTGATCCAGGCCTTGATGACGTTTCCGGTGTCACGCCGCTTCCGGTTGCGCCAGGTGGTGGCGACGGTGGACGCGGTCAACGGCGCCGGCACGCTGCGGCAGCATCCGGAGGCGGTCAAGCAGGTCGCGGTGGCCGACGAAATCGTGGTGACCAAGACCGATCTGGATCGCGGCGCCTTTGCCGCGCTTTGCGGCGAGTTCGCGCGCCTCAATCCCGGCGCGCGCATCCACGTTTCGTCGCCGGATGGCATTCCGGCGCCATCGGCTCTCGCCACCGTCGATATCTACGACCCGGCGACCAAGATCGCTGACGTCGCCGGCTGGCTCAAGGCCGAGGCTCATGATCACGGTCACGATCATCATCACCATGGCCACGACATCAACCGGCACAGCGCCGACATCGGCTCGTTCGTGCTGCAGTTCGATCAGCCGCTGCACTGGGAGCACGTCGCCAACTGGCTCGATGCGCTGGTGATCGGGCACGGCAACGATCTGCTGCGCGTCAAAGGCATCTTGGACATCGCCGGCCGCCATCGTCCGATCGTGGTGCAGGCAGTGCAAAGCCTGTTTCACCCGCCGGTCGAACTCGCCGCCTGGCCGGACGGCCCACGGCAATCGCGCATCGTCTTCATCACCCGCGGTCTGTCACGCGACTTCGTTCGCGAGGTGCTCGACACCATCCGGCAGCGTCCGGTGCGGTCCGCCGATCCGGCAGCCGCATGACACCCGTTTCCTTGGAGTAACGACAAATGGATAGTCTGATCCGCAACGGCCTGTTGATCACCTCGAAGGGCCGGCAACGCGCCTCGGTCGGCATTCGCGACGGCCGCATCGCCGGCATCTACGAGCCGGGCCAGGAGCCCGAGGCGAAGGAGGTCATCGATGCCAGCGGGCTCGCGATTCTTCCCGGCGTCATCGATATGCATTCGCATCACCGCGAAGGCTCCGAGCCTGGTTTCGAGTACAAGGACACCATCTACACCTCGACGCTGCAATGCGCCGCCGGCGGCGTCACCACTTCGGTGGCGATGCCCAACGTCACGCCGCCGCCGAATTCGCTGGCGCTGTTGAAGAAGCAGTTCGCGATCTACGAGCGCGACGCCGTGGTCGACTGGAATTTCAATCCGGCACCCACCATCGAAGAGGAGATTCCGCGGATGGCGGAAACCGGCATTGCCGCGTTCAAGATCTTCATGGTGGTGGATACCGGCCGCAGCTACCCGCACATGCCGGGCATCGGCGTACACGATCACGGCAAGATCCTCGAAATTATGCAGCACTGCGCCAAGGTCAACGTGCCGCTGATGATCCATCCGCACGACCAGGCGCTGATGGACGTCATCGAGAAGGGATTCTGGGAACGCCAGCAGCGTGACGCGCTGGCCTACGCCAAGGCTTACGCTGCCCATGACGGCGTGATCTGGGAGACCGCGATCGCAACCCTGCTGCGCCTGCAGAAGGCGGCCGGCTGTCACCTTCATATCCTGCACACCCAGACCTCGGGCAGCGTCGACCTGATCCGCAAGGCCAAGGCCGAGGGCCAGCGGGTGACCTGCGAGATCAACCCGTGGGCGCTGTTTCTCGGCTGCGAATGGTCTGCGATCGAGCGGCTCGGCTCCTATGCGCTGTCCTATTGGGTGCCGGAGAAGAACGTGCCGAGCCTGTGGCAGGGCCTCAACGACGGCACCATCGACATCGTCGCCACCGACCACGCGCCGCATACCCGCGAGGAAAAGGAGATCGGCTGGACCGATGGCTGGAAGGCGCATACCGGCACGCCCTCGACCCAGTTCTATCTCAGCATGTTCCTGACCGCCGCCAAGGAAGGCAAGATCTCGATGGAGCGGGTTGTGGAAGCCACCTCGACCGCGCCGGCGCGGATCTTCGGCATCGAGAAGAAAGGCGACGTGGTGCCTGGCCATCACGCCGATCTGGTGCTGGTCGATCTCGAGCGCGAATATGAAATCCGCGACGCCGACGTGCTCAGCATGACCGGCTGGAGCCCCTATGCCGGCCGCAAGGTCACCGGCTGCCCGGTGCGCACCATCGTGCGCGGCAAGACGGTTTTCGTGGACGGCAAGGTGATCGGCGAAAAGGGCTGGGGCAAGCAGGCCCGCGCCAGCTATCCGGGGTAGGCATCGGAAACATCAACTTCGTCATTGCGAGGAGCTGTTGCGACGAAGCAATCCAGTTTTTCTTTGTAGCCGCTGGATTGCTTCGCTTCGCTCGCAATGACGGGAGAGTTTTCCGAACTAAAGCAACCAAGAGGTGGTTTTGCGCAAGATCGTCGACTTTCTCGAACAGGAGAACCGGCTGGCGTCGAGCGTGCGCGTGCTGGTGTCGATCGCCTGTGTGCTGGTGGTCTGGCAACTGCTGTCGCTGGTGGTAACCAACCGCCTGTTGCTGGTGCCGCCGGCCGACGTGGCGGCGGTGCTGGTCAAGGAAGTGAACAACGGCGCGATGTGGAGCAACGCCGTTGCCACGGTGGGGGCGGTGGTGTCGTCCTTCATCGTGTCCTGCGTGATCGGCGTGGCCGTGGGTCTCGCGCTGGCGTCGAGCCGGCTGCTGTCGCTGACCGGCGGGCCGGTGCTCAGCGCGTTGAATTCTGTGCCGATCATTGCGCTGGCGCCGCTGTTCGTCGCCTGGCTCGGCCTTGGCTTCGCGTCAAAATTCGTGCTGGTGCTGCTGGTGGCGGTGTTTCCGGTGGTGGTGACCACCGAGGCCGGATTGCGCGCGGCGGACAAGCCGCTGATCGAGGCGGCGCGGTCGTTCAATGCGACGCGCTGGCAGATTTTTACCACAGTGACGTTCCCTTACGCCTTGCCGTTCATCGTCAGCGGCGTTCGCGTGGCGTGGGCGCGGGCGCTGGTTGGCATCGTGGTGGCGGAATTCTTCGGCTCGTTTGCCGGATTTGGTTTCGCCATCATGTCGGCCAGCCAGACCTTCGATACCGCGCGGGTGCTCGGCTACGTTTTCGTGCTTGGCGCCATGGGCCTGATCGGCAGCGTGCTGTTCGCATCGCTGGAGCGGCGCCTCGCGCCATGGAGGCAGGAATGACCTCAACCGCGCTGCTGCACGTGTCCGGCGTCAGCAAGACCTTTGCCCGCACCGGCAAGCCCTCGGTCGAGGCGCTGCGCGACATCAACATCGCGATCAATGAGGGCGAATTCGTCTCCATCGTCGGCGCCAGCGGCAGCGGCAAGTCGACGCTGCTGCGCATCATCGACGGCCTGATCGCGCCGAACGCCGGCGGCGTGCTGGTCGACGGCGTCAACGTCACGCGGCCCGGCCCGGACCGGGCGATGGTGTTTCAGCAGGACTCGCTTCTGCCATGGAAGACCGTGCTTGAGAACGTCGCCTATGGCCTGACCTTGGCGAAAAAACCATGGCCGGAGGCCGCCAGGGTTGCCGGACGGTTCATCGCCATGACCGGGCTCACCGGTTTCGAGAGCCACTATCCGCACCAGCTGTCCGGCGGAATGCGCCAGCGCGTCAACGTCGCCCGCGCGCTGGCGGTCGATCCGCGCATCCTGCTGCTCGACGAACCGTTCGCGGCGCTCGACGCCCAGACCCGGGAGATCATGCAGACCGAACTGCTGTCGATCTGGCGGGAGAGCCGCAAGACCATCTTGCTGATCACCCATCAGATCGACGAGGCGGTGTTCCTGTCCGATCGGGTCATCGTGTTCAGCGCACGGCCCGGTTCGGTTCGCCAGGAGGTTCGCATCGATCTGCCGCGCCCGCGCCAGCTCGAGCTGAAGCGAACGCCTGAGTTCAGCGGCCTCGTCGACCGAATCTGGAAACTGATCGAGGAAGAAGTCAGGTCGAGCTTGAACGAGAGCCGCTGACGTCCGGCGCCCTGTTGCTGGCGCGCGCGGATTATTCGCGTGCCTCACGCACCAGGCGCAAGTGATCGCGGTTGATCCGTGGCTCCTGAAGCCGGCGGGATTCCTCGAGCGCTTCGGCGAGGCGGGCGAGGTGGCTGTTGCGGACCATCGCCGGCCCGGCATGAAGAGGCATCGCCTGATGGTCTGCGCCGGCGGTCGGTTCGGCGACGATGGCCCGTCGCTCGGCCCACGGCTCATCGGCTGCTGCCCTATCCCACCATGCGCGTCCCTCACTGTGACGATCGGCGTCGTAACCCGGGGTCGGCAGCTTTCGGTCGGACATGTGCTTCGGGCGCCTCTCAGAGCAGATTGCAACTCTCGCAATAGGCCGAAATCCGCAAAATCCATGTGAAGCGCTTCACAATCGGCAGATTTTCGCTGCTTTGAGCGAAACGGTATTTAAATACCCTGGCTCTTCGAGAGCAATAAACCGGTCTCCTATGTCGGGGCGGCATGCCGTCATTCGTTCATTCATTGACCGCTGACCCGCCGGCACTCTTCCTCCCGCCCACCCATGCCTACCCGTGGCCAACTATCCGTTGACGGATATTACCTCTGGTGGCATATCTCCCGGCCATGAAGATGCGGCTATCAAATCCACTGGCGCTTGCCGTCCTCGCGTTGACCTTTGAACGTCCCATGCATCCCTACGAAATGGCGTCCACGCTCAAGCACCGGCAAAAGCACGAGAGCATCAAGTTGCGTTACGGCACGCTCTATACGGTGATCGAGCTCTTGACGGAGCGCGGCCTGATCCGCGCCAAGGAGACCTCGCGCGACGGCAAGCGGCCCGAACGTACGGTGTATGCCTTGACTGCGGAGGGACGCGATCAGCTGCGCGACTGGATGCACGAACTGCTCGCCGAGCCGGCCAAGGAATTTCCGCAATTTGGTGCGGCGCTATGCCTGCTGCCGGTGCTGCCTCCCGAGGAAGCGCTGTTGATGCTGCGCGACCGCGCCCTCAAACTCACCGGCAAGATCGCGCAGCTGCAGGCGGTGCTGGCTCAGCTCACCGGGCAACAGCTCTCCGATCTGGCGAATCCGGAGCAGCCCTTGCCGCCGATGCTGGTGGGGCAGAAATTCCCCGCCGTATTCGTCATCGAGGAAGAATATCGTCTGGCGCTGTTGCGGGCCGAGCTGGATTTCGTCAACGATCTCGTCCGCCGCGTCAGCGAGGAAGGCTGGGGGCCGGTCGACCTCTGGCGCAACATGCAAGCCGCCTGCGAGTCCGGCTATCAGCGCGAGAATGAAGCCGCCGCGCCACAAGCGACCGGTTGAAGACGCGATCCGTGGATTGGTAGAACATGACCGACAACAAGGCAGAACTGCTCAGGTCGCTGTCGATCGACCGCGACGCCACCGCGGCGCCCCGCGCGCCGCGTCGCCGCGGCCTCGTGCTGGTCGCGGCGGGTGTCGTGGTCGTCGCTGTCCTGGCGATTGCCGCATTCGCCACGCCGGGTTTTCGCACGCAAGACCGTCCCGAACCGGCTCCGGCGCAGGCGGCACCGCAACCACAGGTCAAGCAACAGCCGGCCGCCGCCGACGCCAGCAGCAGCGCGCCGGGCAAGCTCAGTGCATCCGGCTACGTCGTGGCGCGGCGCAAGGCGACGCTGGCCGCCGAGATCACCGGCAAGGTTGTCGAGGTGCTGATCGACGAAGGCATGACGGTGACGGCGGGGCAGGTGGTGGCGCGGCTCGACAGCGTGCTCGCCG
>Ga0102590_1005181_pt1 | contig 10060 bp, 11 predicted proteins | sample AraplaMF_Col_mMF_FD_76859 | JGI IMG/M metagenome (GOLD analysis project Ga0102590, IMG submission 76859) | Arabidopsis root microbial communities from the University of North Carolina, USA - plate scrape MF_Col_mMF | ecosystem: Host-associated > Plants > Roots > Endosphere | place: USA...
CTGGTCGAGACCGAGGACGAGGCCAAGGCGGTGAAGGCCGAGCTCGACAAGGGCGCCGATTTCGCCGAGCTCGCCAAGAAGAAGTCGAAGGATCCGGGCTCGGCCGACGGCGGCGACCTCGGCTTCTTCACCAAGGAGCAGATGGTTCCGGAATTCTCGGCCGTGGCCTTCGCGCTCGAGCCGGGCAAGATCTCCGACCCCGTGAAGTCGCAGTTCGGCTGGCATGTCATCAAGGTCGAGGAAAAGCGCAACCGCAAGGCGCCTGATTTCGAGCAGGTCAAGCCCCAGATCGAGCAGTACGTCACCCGCAAGGCCCAGGCCGACTACGTCGCCAAGCTCCGCGCGGATGCCAAGGTCGAGCGGATGGACCAGGCGGACGCGTCCAAGGACGCCAAGCCGGCCGACGCGGCCAAGCCCGCCGATGCCAAGCCTGCCGACAGCAAGATGGCGCCTCCCGCCAAGAAGTAAGAATTTGCTGTCACTTCGCTGACGCCAAGGGTATCTAAGCATCGCAATGGCCGGGCATCGCCCGGCCATCTGCATATCCAGACCTCACCAAGGCGCCCAACGATGTCCTCAGCCGTCTCTCCTCTCGCCCCGAAGAACGTTCCTGATATGCCCGTGATCGCGGGCGTCCGTCTTGCGACGGCCGAGGCCGGCATCCGCTACAAGAACCGCACCGACGTGCTGCTGGCGATCATGGACAAGGGCACCGCAGTCGCCGGCGTCTTCACCAAGTCGAAGTGCCCGTCCGCGCCGGTCGAATGGTGTCGCGCCAAACTGAAGGGCGGCAAAGCCCGTGCGTTGGTCGTCAACTCCGGCAATGCCAATGCCTTCACCGGCAAGACCGGCCGCGGCTCGACCGCGCTGACCGCGAAGATCGCGGCCAAGGCGGTCGGCTGCAGCGAGAACGAAATCTTTCTGGCTTCGACCGGCGTGATCGGCGAGCCGCTGGACGCGACCAAGTTCGACGGCGTGCTGGGGCGACTCGCCGAGACCGCGGAGCCGGGCGATTACCTCGCCGCCGCCAAGGCGATCATGACCACTGACACTTTCCCCAAGGTCGCGACCGCAACGGTGAAGCTCGGCAAGGCCAAGGTCACCATCAACGGCATGGCCAAGGGCGCCGGCATGATCGCTCCCGATATGGCGACGATGCTGTCCTTCATCTTCACCGACGCACCGATCGCGCCCGCCGCGCTCCAGGCGCTGCTCAAGGCCGGCGTCGAGGACACCTTCAACGCGGTGACGATCGACGGCGACACCTCGACCTCGGACACGCTGCTGGCCTTCGCCACCGGCGCTGCCGCCGCCCACGGCGCACCCAAGATCAGCCGCGCCAGCGATCCGCGCCTGAAGGCCTTCGTGAAAGCCTTCAACCAGATCCTCGCCAATCTCTCCGAGCAGGTCGCCCGCGACGGCGAAGGCGCACGCAAGCTGGTCGAGATCACCGTCGAAGGCGCCAAGACCAAGGTCTCCGCACGCAGAATCGCGATGTCGATCGCGAATTCGCCGCTGGTGAAGACCGCGATCGCCGGCGAAGACGCCAATTGGGGCCGCGTGGTCATGGCGGTCGGCAAGGCCGGCGAGCCGGCCGATCGCGACAAGCTGTCGATCTCCTTCAACGGCATCCGCGTCGCCAAGAGCGGCGCGCGCGATCCTGATTATGACGAGGCGCAGGTGTCGGAAGCAATGAAGGCGCCAGAGATCGCGATCAAGGTCTCGCTCGGCCTCGGCAAGGGCCGCGACCGCGTACTGACCTGCGACCTCACCAAGGAGTATGTCGCGATCAACGGGGATTACCGGTCTTAAGGATCATGGCCGATCTCAAGCTCACACTGGTGGTGGCCTGCGCGCTCGTCGATGCCGACAAGCGCGTCCTGATCGCGCAGCGCCCGGAGGGCAAGACCCTCGCCGGCCTCTGGGAATTTCCCGGCGGAAAGTGCGAACTTGGCGAGCGGCCGGAGCAGAGCTTGATCCGCGAGCTCCATGAGGAGCTCGGCATCACGGTCGCCGAGCCGTGCCTCGCGCCGCTCACTTTTGCGAGCTACGGCTACGAGACCTTTCATCTGTTGATGCCGCTCTATATCTGCCGGCGCTGGGAGGGGATCGTCGAAGCCCGCGAAGGCCAGACCCTGGCCTGGGTCCGGGCCAACAAATTGCGCGACTATCCAATGCCACCCGCGGACATTCCGCTGATCCCGCATTTGATCGATTTGCTGATGTGACGATGCCGTGCCCCGGACGCAGCGCGAAGCGCTGCAGAGCCGGGCCCAGAGGCGACAGACTGGGTCCCGCCCTGCGCAGCAGCGTTTCACGCTGCAGCGCGTCCGGGACACAAATCACTCTTTCCCAGCCTTCTTCACCGCCTCCGCAAGGCTCGCTTTCGCCGAACCCGGCTTCAGCGGCTGTTGCTGGCTTGCATGCGGCGCCCAGCCGGACAGCCAGATGATGTCGAAGGTGGCGCGGATGCGACCGTCGGGATCGGCAAAGCGCTCGGCGTAGATTTCGGCCATGCGCAGCAGCGTCGCGCGCCGGCTCGGGGTGCGTCGGCGCTCGATCAGTACATTGGCCGCGCCCATGCGACGGAGATCCTGCATCAGGGCAAACGCATTGCCATAACGCACCACGACACGATCGACGTCGGTGACCGGCAGCGCAAAGCCCGCCCGCTGCAACAGCGCGCCGATATCGCGCAAATCGGCGAACGGCGCGACGCGCGGTGAGACCCCACTCTCGCATTCGGCTTCCGCCGCCGCAAAGGCCTGCCGGAGCTCGGTCAGGCTGTCGCCGCCGATCATCGCGGCCAGCAGCAAGCCATCCGGCTTCAGCGCCCGGCGAATTTGCGCAAGCACGCCCGGCAGATCGTTGACGAATTGCAGCGCCAGCGCCGAGACGACGAGATCGAGGCTTTCTGGCGCGAACGGCAATTTCTCCGAGCCAGCAGCATCGAGCGCGATCCGTTGAATGGACGGCAGCCGCGCGCGCAGACCTGCGAGCCCCTCACCTGGTGTCCACAGATCGGCCGGCGCGTGAAACTCCCGCATCACCGCAGCCAGCCGGTCGGACATGTCCTCGGCGACCCGGTCGAGCAGGAAGCTCACGGCACCCTGTGCCTGCGCGCGCCGCTGCCGTCCATGTAGCAAGGCGCGATCAAACAAGGCGGGCGGCGTTTGCGGGGTCTGAGCCATGCCACTGGTTACGCCGATCGTGCTGGTCATTGCAATCTCTCGTGTCCCGGACGCGCTGCGGCGCTCTTAGCGCTGCTGCGCAGAGCCGGGACACATGGTCCTGCGCGCTTGGCTTTCTGGGCCCCGGCTCGGCCGTGCAATGCTGCGCATTGCACGTTGTCCGGGGCACGAGAGCATGGCTTGAGCGGGTTGGCTGAGAAGGCTAGCCTCTCCTCATGGAAGCCGAAACAGTCCCCACCCGTTCCATCGCCGCATCGTTGCGAGCTGCCTGGATGGCCGGCCGTTGCGTGCTCGGGCGTGCGGCGCGACTTGCGCTCGACATCGCTCTGCCGACCTTGTGCGTGTCCTGCCGCGAGCCGGTCGATGGCGAAGGCGTGTGCGCGGCGTGCTGGGCAAAACTGTCGTTCATCGAGCGCCCCTACTGCCCGCGGCTCGGCATCCCCTTCGTCTATGATCCCGGACCCGACATGCTGTCGATGGAGGCGATCGCCAGTCCGCCGGCCTACCAGCGGGCCCGCGCGGCAGTGCGTTATGACGACGTCGCGCGTACGCTGGTGCATGCGTTGAAATATCAGGACCGCACGGATCTGGCGCCCGCCATGGGCCGCTGGATGGCGCGCGCAGGTAGCGAATTGCTCGCCGGCGCCGATATGCTGGTGCCGGTGCCCTTGCATTGGCGGAGGGCCTGGCGCCGCCGCTACAACCAATCAGGCGCGCTGGCGCGGATCATCGCGCGGCAGAGCGGGGTGAAGGTACGGAGCGAGGTGCTGTGCCGGGTACGCGCCACCGAGCAGCAGATCGGCCTGTCGCGGGCGCAGCGCGCCACCAATGTGCAGGGTGCGTTCCAGGTATCCCCCGACCGTCAGACCGAGGTCCAGGGCCGGCGCATCATTCTGGTCGACGACGTCCTGACATCGGGTGCGACTTTGGACGCTTGTGCGCGCGCTCTGCTGCGCGCCAAGGCAGCCCAGGTCGACGTCCTGGTCTTTGCCCGGGTTGTCGAGACCAGGTAAACTCCCATATAATTCAACAAATTCACGCATGAGAGCGCTGGACGCCATGACCGCTGCTGTCGAAATTTATACCAGACCGGGATGCGGCTATTGTTCCGCTGCGAGGTCGCTTCTGACCCGGAAGAAGGCGACCTTCACGGAATTCGACGTCGCCAAGAACCCGTCCTGGCGCGAGGAGATGTACGACCGCGCCGGCCAGGGCTCGACCTTCCCGCAGATCTGGATTGGCGGAACTCATATTGGCGGCTGCGACGACCTCTATGCGCTCGATCGCGAGGGCAAGCTCGACGGCATGCTCGAAAGCGTCAAGGCGGTCTCATGAGCCAGGATCAAGCTCAAGACAGGACCTTCACCGCCGCCATGGTGCAGATGCGCACCGGCTTGATGCCCGAGCCGAGCCTTGCGCAGGCCACCAGGCTGATCCGGGAGGCCGCTGCCAAGGGCGCCGACTACGTGCAGACCCCTGAGGTCAGCAACATGATGCAGCTGAACCGCAAGGCGCTGTTCGAGCATCTGCAGAGCGAAGATGACGACACCTCGCTGAAGGCGTATCGCGCGCTCGCGGCGGAGCTGAAGATCCACATCCATGTCGGCTCGCTGGCGCTGCGCTTTTCGCCGGAAAAGGCGGTCAATCGCTCCTTCCTGATCGGGCCCGAGGGCCAAGTGCTCGCGAGCTACGACAAAATCCACATGTTCGACATCGAGCTGCCGGATGGCGAGAGCTATCGCGAATCCGCCAATTACCAGCCGGGCGAGACCGCAGTGATCTCCGACCTGCCCTGGGGCCGCGTTGGCCTGACGATCTGCTACGACGTGCGCTTCCCCGCGTTGTACCGCGCGCTGGCCGAGAGCGGCGCATCCTTCATCACGGTGCCCTCCGCCTTTACCCGCAAGACCGGCGAAGCGCACTGGCACATCCTGCTGCGCGCGCGCGCGATCGAGACCGGGTGCTTCATCTTCGCAGCCGCCCAGGCCGGCACCCACGAGAACAAGCGCGAGACCTATGGTCACTCGCTGATCATCGATCCCTGGGGCGAGATTCTCGCTGAAGGCGATGTTGAGCCCGGCATCATCATGGCCAAGATCGACCCAGCCAAGGTCGAGACCGCCCGCCGCGCCATTCCCTCACTCCAGCACGGCCGCCGCTTCGGCGTCTCCGATCCCAAGGCCGGGCCGGACCATCTGCACCTGGTGCGAGGATCGGCATGATCCGCTACGCGCTCCATTGCGACCGCAAGCATGAGTTCGAGAGCTGGTTTCAGAGCTCGTCGGCCTATGATTCGCAGGTCAAGCGCAAGCTCGTGACCTGCCCGATCTGCGGCTCGGCCAAGGTCGAGAAGGCGATCATGGCGCCGCGCATCGTCGCCAAGAAGGGCCGCGGCCGTGCCACGCCGCCGCCGGAGCCGGTGACAACCGCCGCGCCCGAAGCTGCACCATCGGGACCGACGTCGCTGATGATGGCGCAGGAGCGCGAGCTGCGCGCCAAGCTGAAAGAGCTGCGCGACCACATCGTCAAGAACGCCGACAATGTCGGCGAGCGCTTTGCGAATGAAGCCCGTGCGATGCATTACGGCGACAAGGAGCACCGCCCGATCTACGGCGAGGCCTCCCCGGATGAAGCGAAATCGCTGATCGAGGAAGGCATCGAGGTGTCACCGCTGCCGACCCTGCCGGAAGACCGGAACTAATAGCCTCGCTTCTCGTCATGGCCGGGCTTGGCCCGGCCATCGACGACACTCTCTCCCACAGTACGAAGAACGTGGATGCCCGGGACAAGCCCGGGCATGACGGCGGCTGAGAAGTCAGAATCCAACCAGCAGGGCCACGCCGACCACGATCAGCACGATGCCAAATATCTCGCGCGGCGCGATCGGCTGCTTGAACGAATAATACGCCACGCCTTGCGCGAACAGCACCTCGATCAGCGCGAGCGTACGAACATTGGCCGCCGCGGTCAGCGCAAACGCCAGGAACCAGAACTGCGAGGAGAAGGCGCCCATGAAGCCGGCGAACAACGACGGTTTCCAGAGGCCAAGGATCGCCTGGAGCACTTTCGGGGCGCGCCAGAGCAGATAGATCGACAGGATCGCCGTCTGCACGAACAGACCCAGCACCAGTGTGAACGAGGCGGCCGTCACAAAGGAGACATCAGGCACGTTGATGATGGCGCCGCGGAATCCGACCGCGGACAACGCGAACGCCGCGGCCGCAACGAGCCCCAGGATGGTCGGCTTCAGCTCCGCAAAGCTTTTCTCGCCGCCGGGCCGCAGCGCGGTTATGACGACGCCGACAGTGGCGATCACGATCGCCAGCACCTTCAGCCAGGTCAGGTGATCGCCGAGGAAGACGAAGCCGAAGATCGCGGTCTGGATCGCCTCGGTCTTGAGATAAGCCGTCGTCACCACGAAGGAGTGGTCGTTCATCGCGAGCAGCATCAGGCCCGTCCCGACGATCTGGCTGAGCGCGCCCAGCAGCAGCCACGGCCAGAACACCGACGGCGGCATGCCGATATGGTCGCCGGTCGCGACCAGCACGGCGCCCAGGAACAGCAGCGAGAACGGAAAGCCGAACAGGAAGCGGATATTGGTCGCGCCCCAGGTCCCCAGCGGTTTCGTGAGCGATCGCTGCATCGCATTGCGCGCAACCTGGCCGAGCGCAGCAACGACGGTGAAGGGAATCCAGAGGCTGGCGACGGTGAACATGGGGATGGGACTACTACGGGAATGATGATGCAGCCTGCCGGGGCCACGGCAGCGGGTCAATCACGCTCACGTCATAGGAGCGATGCTCTTGCTAAAAACCCGTTCGAGAGGTGCAGGCTCGCCCCTCACTCACGACGGCCCCTACACCATCCCCTCCGCCACCACCATGTAGTTCACGTCCATGTCCGACGAGAGGGTCCATTTGTCGGCGAAGGGGGAGTAGACGACGCCGCTCTGCTCGGTGATGACGAGACGGTTGTCGAGGAGGTGTTTGGTCAGTTCGTCGGGGGTGACGAACTTGTTCCACTCGTGGGTACCACGCGGCAGCCAGCGCAGGACGTATTCGGCGCCGACGATGGCGAGCGCAAAGCTCTTCCAGTTGCGGTTCAGCGTCGAAACCACCATCAGGCCGTTCGGCTTCAGCATCGAGGCACAGCGCTTCAGGAAGACGCCGACGTCGACGACGTGCTCGACCACCTCCATCGCCAGCACGATATCGAAACGCTCGCGCGGGTCGATCTCCTCCACGGTGGTGCAGCGATAATCGATCGCAAGGTGGCTCTTGCTCGCGTGCAGCTTCGCCGCCGCGATATTGCTGGCGGACGGATCCACGCCAATGACCTGCGCGCCCAGCCGCGACAGCGGCTCGCACAGCAGGCCGGCGCCGCAGCCGATGTCGAGCACGCGCAAGCCGGCGAGGCAGCTGAGACTGCGCACATTGCGCTCGAACTTGCGGCAGGCGGCGTCACGGATATAGCCGAGTCGCAGCGGGTTGATCCGGTGCAGCGGCGCCATCTTGCCCTTGGGGTCCCACCACTCGGCCGAAAGTTTCGAGAATTTCGCGATCTCGGCGGCATCGACCGTCGAGCCCGGCTGGGCGGTGACAGTGGCGGAAGTATCTTGCTGCATGCTCATGGTTGCGCGCGGTCCTACCGCGTAGTGATCGAACTACGGAAGGCCAGCGGCGAGGCGATGGTCTTGATCGTCTCGATCCCCTCGCCGACACCGCGAATGGTCACATCGCCGTAGTTGAGAATTCGTCCAAGAATCGTCTGATCGACGTCGACACTCTCGACCTTGTCCAGCGCCATTTCAAAGGTCCGGCGCTTGATGAAGCCGGTCTTATGCACAACTCTGAGGTTGGTGACGTCGGTTTCGGTGGTGAAGCGATGGAACCAGCCCTTCAGGGTCCAGTACAGAGCGGCCAGCGCGACCAGGCCAGAGCCGAACAGGCACAGCATTTCCACGCTATAGACATCGCTCCGGCGGGAGACTGCGAACAGGACCAGGGCCACGATCCAGGCCAGAATGGCCGGGAAATAGAAGATCCAGTGCGCATTGGTCGAATACAGAACCCGCTCGCCGGGTTGCAGGATCTCGTCAATATAGCGCGCCATAACCTCTGATAACCTATTGCCCGGATTGGCCGGCGCAGGAACCCGCTTGCCCCCGGCCCCGCCCCTCTGTATACGCGCGGTCGGTATCCCCCAGGGCATCCGTCCAGCGCGGGTCACCATACTGATCCTTAAGAGGGAATGCACGCGTCGTCATGAGCCGCCTCGTGATGAAATTCGGCGGCACGTCCGTCGCCAACATCGAACGAATCCGCAACGTCGCACGCCATGTAAAGCGTGAGGTCGACGCCGGTCACGAAGTGGCCGTGGTCGTCTCGGCGATGTCGGGCAAGACCAACGAGCTGGTGGCCTGGTGCACCGAGGCCTCTCCGATGCACGATGCGCGCGAATATGATGCCGTGGTCGCCTCCGGCGAACAGGTGACCTCGGGCCTGCTGGCCATCGTACTCCAGAGCATGGGCATCCAGGCCCGCTCCTGGCAGGGCTGGCAGATCCCGATCAAGACCAGCGACGCCCATGCCTCGGCCCGGATCGAGGACATCGACGGCAGCGAGATCATCAACCGCTTCAGGGATCGCAAGGAGGTCGCGGTCATCGCCGGCTTCCAGGGCATCGATCCCAAGACCAACCGCATCACCACGCTCGGCCGCGGGGGCTCCGACACTTCGGCCGTGGCGATCGCCGCCGCCGTCAAGGCCGACCGCTGTGACATCTATACCGACGTCGACGGCGTTTACACCACCGATCCGCGAATCGTGCCAAAGGCCAAGAGGCTCGACAAGATCGCGTTCGAAGACATGCTGGAACTGGCCTCCCAGGGCGCCAAAGTGCTCCAGGTCCGCTCGGTGGAACTCGGCATGGTCCACAATATGCCGATTTTCGTCCGCTCGAGCTTCGACAAGCCCGAGGATATCGACCCGCATGCCAACCAGCCGCCCGGAACGCTGATCTGCAGCGAGGAGGAGATCATGGAAAGCCACGTCGTCACCGGCATCGCCTTTTCGAAGGACGAGGCCCAGATCTCGGTGCGCCAGATCGAGGACAAGCCCGGCGTCGCCGCGTCGATCTTCGGCCCGCTTGCGGAGGCCAATATCAACGTCGACATGATCGTCCAGAACGTGTCTGAAGACGGCAAGACCACCGATCTGACCTTCACGGTGCCGGCTGCCGACTACGTCAGGGCCAAGGATACGATTACCGCCGCCAAGGGCAGGATCGGCTATGCCAGGCTTGATACCGCTACCGACGTCGCCAAGATCTCCGTGATCGGCAGCGGCATGCGCAGCCATGCCGGCGTCGCCGCCCAGGCATTTTCGGCCCTCGCCGGACGGAATATCAACATCCGGGCCATTACAACCTCCGAGATCAAATTTTCGGTTTTGATCGACACTGCCTATACCGAGCTTGCGGTTCGCACCCTGCACACGCTCTACGGCCTCGACCAAACCTAGTTTAATCTTCTCTTAGCGGTCGCAGCAAACGCTGGGGTGTACACACCTTCGCGTTTGGCAGGCGTTTTGCTTGGCAAAACAAGCCTCGATTCGCTATACGGCGAACAGGGTGGGCTGCCGCAGACTGTGTCCCAGTTCAGGCCGCTGATTCGGTGCAAGCTGTGGTTTGCGCCTGCGCCGGACAAACAATTTGATTGTTTTTCTGGAATTTTGGGCCAGCCGCCGGCCGATACCGCCGAGCCGGCAGACGGAGGAGATTGACGGTTCATGCGGAGCGCGTCGGGAGGTCCCCGCGTCTTGTTGAGACGGCTCCGCGAAACCATGGCGGAGCAGGTCTCGGCCCAGGAG
>Ga0102590_1005183_pt1 | contig 10053 bp, 13 predicted proteins | sample AraplaMF_Col_mMF_FD_76859 | JGI IMG/M metagenome (GOLD analysis project Ga0102590, IMG submission 76859) | Arabidopsis root microbial communities from the University of North Carolina, USA - plate scrape MF_Col_mMF | ecosystem: Host-associated > Plants > Roots > Endosphere | place: USA...
GCGCCATGCCCCAGACCGCCTGCGCCACGATTGCGACGGCGGTGAGCTTCAATCCGTGCAGCAATCCGGCGCCGGCAGGCCCGCCCAGCGCGTTGGCGCCATAGGCGAACAGGACGAGGATCAATGCCGACGGTAGGGTGAACCCGGTCCAGGCGGCAAGCGCGCCGAGGTAGCCGGCCCGCATCAGGCCGATCGAAAAGCCCACCTGACTGCTGGCGGGTCCTGGCAGGAACTGGCACAGCCCGACCAGGTCGGCATAGGCGTGCTCGTCGATCCACTTCCTCCGCACCACGAACTCGTCGCGGAAATAGCCGATATGGGCGATCGGACCGCCGAAACAGGTGAGGCCGAGCTTGAAGAAGATGCGCAGGACTTCCAGCGGCGAGCCGGCGCGGGGCGGCTGGTTGACGGACACGTCTGGTGACGAGTTGAGATGGCTCACGGACGCTCGATCGGGTTCCGGGACAGGTTTACCGAACTTCGGTCAACGATGTCCAATCCGGTCAGCAAATGCTTGAAATTCATGCGGTCTTATCGAATTTCGTCATTGGAACGAGGCCTGACGTCGTCCGTTGGTGCGCCGTCGCGCCAGACGCTTTTCGAGTCCGGCGAGGCCATATTAGCAGCGAGGAGACTGAGCATGGCAAGTGCGGCAGATCGCGATCCCCGGCACCATACCCAGAAGATGCAGAAGGCGCTCCACGATATCCGGAACCATCTGCGTGAAGACGTGCAGAAGGTGGATGAACCACAGCTCAAGGCGATGTTCGAGACCTCCGCCGAGGTTCTGGGCGGGCTCGAGAAGGCCTTCAGGGATTACGAGCAGAAGAACGAAAAGGCCTGGCGCTGAGGGACCGGCGCCCGCGCCAAGTGTGAGCCCAAAACTCCACGGGAGGGCCGTGATGGTCGTCATGTCAAGCAAGCGTCGCTTGCTGTTGCTCGGAGGAGCGCTGGCGGCGATCGCGGCGCCCGCCGTCGTCACAGGCCCGGTCTTTGCCGAACGCAAAAGTGTCGGCGCGAAGGAGAAGGGCAGGGAGAAGAAGGACGAAGAGGTCACCCCGCCCGAAGATCTGATGCGCGAGCATGGCGTGCTCGATCGCGTGCTATTGCTCTACGAGGCTGGAATCCGGAAGCTCTCGTCAAACGAGGATTTCGATCCCGCCCTGATCACGCAGTCCGCCGGAATCGTCCGCGATTTCATCAACAACTACCATGAAAAATCCGAGGAGCAGCACGTCTTTCCGCGCTTCAGGACAGCGGGCCAGATGACCGATCTGGTGGACACCCTGCTGCGCCAGCACGAGGCGGGCCGGAAGGTCACGGACAATATCCTGAGGCTTGCGCCGTCGGGCCGAAGCAACGCCGACGATCGGAGGCAGCTGATCGGTGCGATGCAATCGTTCATCACGATGTATCGACCCCACGCGGCTCGCGAGGACACTGATCTCTTTCCGAAACTGAAAGACGTGGTGTCTTCCAACGAATACGACGCGATGTCCGAGGATTTCGAGAAGAAGGAGCACGAATTGTTCGGTGCAGATGGCTTCGAGAAGATGGCGGCTCGCGTCGCCCAGCTCGAACAGCAGATGGGCATTCACGACCTCAACCAGTTCACGCCGCGCTGATGGCGCCGGTAGCTCGCGGTTCCTATGCGACGCCGGCTTCGAGCCATGATGTCTTCGAGTTGATTTCTTTGCAGCTTTCGGCACGGGCGGGTTGACAGCCCAGCCACCAGGGTTTTTATTTCCGGTCCGGGGAAATGCGATCTCCCCGCGAGGCGACATGCCCAAGAATCGCGTCCTGATCACCAAGGGCGCAGCATGTCCACATCATACACTTCGATTTCACCCGACAAATTATCCCGCCTGATCGGCACGGCCAACGCGCCGACGCTGATCGATGTCCGCATAGACGAGGATTTCGCGGCCGATCCGCGTTTGATACCCGGCGCGACAAGACGCTCTCATCTCGACGTTCAGGATTGGGCTTCGCGCCTGACCGGGCAGTCCGTGGTCGTCATCTGCCAAAAGGGACAGAAACTCAGCGAAGGAACGGCCGCCTGGCTCCGCTGCAGCAAGGTTGAAGCAGAATCCCTGGAAGGTGGCCATCTCGCCTGGAAGGAAGCGAAGCTTCCGACCGTTCCAGTGAGCAGGATGCCCAAGCGCGACGGACGCGGCCGCACGGTATGGGTCACGCGAGCGCGTCCCAAGATCGACCGTATCGCCTGTCCCTGGCTGATCCGGCGCTTCATCGATCCCGCCGCCGTGTTCCTTTACGTGTCGGCCGCGGAAGTCGAGGCCACGGCCGACCGGTTCAATGCCACGCCCTTCGACATTGAAAATGTGTTCTGGAGCCACCGTGGCGAACTCTGCACCTTCGACGTGATGGTGCAGGAGTTCGGACTTTCGACACCGCCGATGGTCAGGCTCGCCGAGATGGTGCGGGCCGCCGATACGGCGCGGCTCGATCTCAGCCCGGAGGCTCCGGGCCTGCTGGCTGCTTCGCTCGGCCTGTCGCGCATGTTCGATGACGACCTCGAACAGCTGGATGCCGGCATGCTGCTCTACGATGCGTTTTACCGATGGTGCCGCGACGCAACCGGCGAAACGCACAACTGGCCGACCAACAAGGTCAAGCGCTAACGGGCATGGCTGTTCATGCCGCTGCAGCGCGCCGTCGTCGCCAGAAAGGTGACGACACCGACGGAACCTGGGCTGGGAGCAAGACCAGGAGAATGATCATGCGAAAGCAAATCATCGCGTCTGCAGCTCTGCTGCTGGCAAGCGCGGGCGGACTTTCGCCCGCGCTAGCCCTTTCTCAGGAAGAGCTTGTCGCCCGGATACAGGCGGCCGGCTACGCGCAGGTCAGCGACATCAAGTCGACCGCTGAAGGCATCAGTGCCAAGGCGATCAAGGATGGCAAGCCGGTCCGGCTCGTCGTCGACAGCAGCGGGCAGGTCAAAGAGCAGAAATGAGGAGCATGCCATGCGAAAGATGACCGCTGTATTGATCGGCGCAGCAGCCTGCGCCGCCATTCTCGGCGCGACCGGCCAGAGGCTTGGCCGAGATATGCTCACGCCATTCCTCTCGACGGCCCACGCCGCGGAGGCGATCGACTGGCAGAAGATCGACGAAACCCTCGGCCGCAAGGCGGCCGTCTCGGACGACGTCCACCGCTACGGCTTTCCGCGCACGGACCTCGCAGTGACACTGGACGGCGTGACGATCAAGCCGGCGCTGGCGCTCGGCGGCTGGGTTGCGTTCAAGCCCGGCCATGGCGGCGCAATGGTCATGGGTGACCTGGTTTTGCTCGAAACCGAGATCAACCCCGTGATGGCCAAGATGATCGCTGATGGCATCGAGATCACGGCTGTCCACAATCATCTGCTGCGCGCCAGCCCGGCGACTTTCTACATGCACGTCGCCGGCCACGGGGATCCCGTCAAGCTGGCGTCCGCGATCCACGCAGCGCTCGCCGAAAGCAAGACCCCGCTCACCGTCGCAGCGCCGGCGAGCCCGCCGCCCGCCGTCGATCTCGATATCGCCAAGCTCGACCAGATCATCGGGGTGAAGGGCCAGGCCAATGGCGGGGTGTACCAGTTCAACGTCAAGCGGCGCGATCCGGTCATGCAAGAGGGGATGGCGCTCACGCCTGTCGGCCCGATGGGCGTTGCAATCGGCATCAACTTCCAACCGACCGGCGGAGGCAAGGCGGCCATCACCGGCGACTTCGTGCTGACGGCCGACGAGGTGAATCCGGTGATCCTGGCGCTGCGAACGCACGGCATCGAGGTGACCGCACTCCACAGCCACATGTTGGACGAGCAGCCGCGACTGTTCTTCATGCATTTCTGGGCGAACGACGACGCCGTCAGGCTCGCCGAAGGTTTGCGGGCTGCGCTCGACAAGACCGCCAGCACCAAGAGTTGAGGCAACGGCTGCGAGATCGCGGCCGGCAAGGAAACGCACAGGAGCCAGGGCAATGTCCTACCAGGTCAAACCGCTGCCGTTCGATCCGAAATCGATCAGCGGCATCTCCGAAGAGGTCCTCGTGAGCCATTACGAGAACAACTACGGCGGCGCGGTGAAGCGGCTCAACGCGATCGGCGCGCAACTCGCCGAGCTGGACTTTGCAAAGGCGCCGAACTTCGTCATCAACGGCCTGAAGCGCGAAGAGCTGATCGCGATGAATTCGATGATCCTGCACGAGATCTATTTCGACGGCCTCGGCGGCGCGAGCAGGCCGGGCGGTGCTCTCGCCGAGGCGATCGTACGCGACTTCGGCAGCATCGAGCGATGGCGTGCAGAGTTCTCGGCCATGGGCAAAGCGGAGGGCGGTGGATCGGGTTGGGTGATCCTGTCCTATTCACCGCGCAACAAGCGGCTGGTCAACCAATGGGCGGCCGACCATACCACGACGCTTGCCGGCGGCCGTCCCGTGCTGGTGCTCGACATGTACGAGCATGCCTATCACATGGACTTCGGTGCGGCGGCGGCCCGCTATGTCGACATCTATATGGAGGCTATTCGCTGGGACAACGCCTCCGCACTTTACGATCAATATGCGAGAGAAAGCTGAGGAGGGAGCTATGACGGGAAATTGCGAATGAGAAATCTTGCAGTCACAATGTTCGCGCTGGCTGGTCTGCTGGCCAGCGAACACGCGGCTGACGCGCAGTCCTGCAAGGTCTGCGCCGAACAGCGCGCGGCGTGCATGAAAAACTACGCCGGTCCAGCCTGCAAGACCGAGTATAAAATGTGCCTGAAGGCCTGCAAGAAGTGAGAATGGCGAAATCGAACGGGCAGTTTGTGAGGTGCCTCATCACGGCACTCGCGACCGGCATCGCCGGACTGGTCGCCCTCGATACCCGTTTTGTCGGGGCGGCAAATTTTCGCAAGCTGACCGGGACGGAAATTCGCAACCGCTTTGCCGGCAAGCAACTGACGGACGAGATTCATTATCGGCTTCTCTATGAGAAGGACGGCACGCTACGAAGCTTCTCGATGGGCGTGAAGAAGACAGGCAAATGGGTCGTCGAAAAGGACGAGCTTTGCCTTTATCTCGGAGAGAACGACGACGGCTGTTATCAGGTGACGCGCAGCGGCGACCAGATCGAATTGATCCCGATGGGACTCGGCGGCCCGCTCAATGGCATTTTGCAGCCCGCATATTACGGCAACGGGGACAAGTGATGACGACCTCAACAACGACGAGCGAACGCGGCGCAATGGGCGAGATGGTTCGCTATTTTCTGCGACTCGGCTTTCTCGGCTTCGGTGGGCCGGTCGCCCTCGTCGGCCAGATGGAGCGTGAACTGGTCAGCGACAAGAAGTGGCTCACCAAGGAGCAGATGCGCGAGACCATCGCCATTTGCCAGTCGCTTCCCGGCCCGCTCGCGATCCAGGTGGGCATTTTCATCGCTTATTTGCGTTGCGGCTTCTGGGGCGCGTGGGCCGGCGGCTGGGCGTTCATCCTGCCGAACTTCGTCATCGTCGCGGTCCTCGGCGCGCTCTATGTCCATCTCGGGGATCTGAAGGCGGTCACCGGCATCTTCTATGGCGTCAGCCCGGCCGTGATCGCGCTGATCCTGCATTCCTGCTATCGCCTCGCCAAGCTGGGCATGGAAGATTGGCTGCAATGGGCGATCGCCGCGATCTGTCTCGCCGTGACCGTGATCCTAAAGGCGGAGGTCGCATTTCTGTTCATCGGGGCAGGGATCGTCGGGATCATCTATTACGGCAACATCAAGCGCGCGCCGGTCGCTCTTCAGCTTGCGGTGATCCCGGCAGCGGCACCCGGCGTCGCGCCGGCCGCGACCGGATCGACGTTGGGGAAGCTGCTGCTGTTCTTTCTCAAAGCGGGTTCACTGACGTTTGGCAGCGGCCTCGTGATCGTTCCATTCCTGGAGCAGGGGCTGGTGCAGCAGTATGGCTGGCTCAACGAGCGCGAATTTCTGGTCGCTGTCGCGATCGGCATGATGAGCCCCGGCCCGGTCGTGATCACGGCCACTTTCGTCGGCTATTTGGTGGCGGGGTTCTGGGGCTCGCTGATTTCCACGGTCGGGATATTCCTGCCGTCGTTCCTGCTGGTCCTGATCGTCGCGCCGTTGCTGGCGCGACACCGCAACAATCCGAACGTGCAGGGCTTCGTGAAGGGCGCCTACGCGGCAGCGATCGGAACCATTCTGGGCGCATGCTTACTGCTCGGCAAGATCGCGATCGGCGACTGGCTGACCGCGCTGATCGGTATCGTCTCGCTCGCCGTGCTGTTCCGCTGGAAGGTCAGTAACCCCGCCCTGATTGCCGTCACGGCCGTTATTGGGCTGATCGCCTATCCGGTGCTTCAGCCGGCATGGGTGCTGACCGGGCTGAAATGAGAAATGAGGATGCGCATGCTGGATTGTTGCGAGGAGGGCATGACGATACCGAGCCGGGAACGAACGCTGCCGGCTCGGGAGTGAACTCAGTCGATTGGGGATCCGCGACCTCCCCGTCAGATGGATATCCATCCAAGCGTTCGCCTGCCTCGTTTTTCGGGGGAACGGCCTATGGATGGACTTGTCTTCGTGGTTTTTGCGCTCGCCGCCCTTGTTGGGGGCTTCGTCAGCGGATTTTCCGGATTTGCAATGGGCCTCGTCGTATCGGGCGTCTGGCTGCACATCATCACGCCGATGCAGACCGCAACGCTGATAGCAGGCTACGGCCTGCTCACGCAGGGCTATGGCATCTTCAAATTGCGCAACAGCCTGGATTTACGCAAGGCGTGGCCGCTCGCGCTCGGGACCGTCATCGGGATTCCCATCGGAGTCGGCATTCTCTCGTATCTGAATCCGGCTTACCTCCGGTTCGGTGTTGGTACGTTGCTGATCGTCTACGCAATCTACGGCCTCGCGCGACCGGTATTTGCTCCGATCAAGATTGGGACTCGAGCCGACATTGCAATCGGCATCTCAAATGGCCTGCTTGGCGGGTTGACAGGCCTCGGCGGCATCATCTCGACGATCTCTTGCCAATGGCGAGGATGGCCGAAGGATTTGCAGCGAGCCGTGTTCCAGCCGGTGCTGTTCGCGGCCTTTGTCGTCATCTCGATTTCGCAAGCCGCTGCGGGGAGCATCACGAAGCAAACCCTGGCGCTGTACGCCCTGGGCGCTCCATTCATGGTGGCCGGGCTGTGGTCGGGCTTCCGGTTGTTCGGAAAGATCGATGACGAAACCTTCCGCAAGACAGTGCTGGCGCTGTTGCTGCTGGCGGGCATATCGCTGATCGCATCGACGCTTCCTTTCCTGAACTGACGGATAAGGACATCGTGCCCCTTGAAGGCTATTGGACAGGACGACTGATGATGTGCACCCTCGCAGACTTTCATTCGCGATCTTCTCTACGCGCGCGGTTCGCCGTGGCGTCTGTGCTGATTTTTTTAATGGGAGGAACCGCCATGGCCGAGACCCTGAATTTTGACGACACTCCTGCCGGAATCTCGCCCGAGGGGTGGACCTTGACGATGACCGGCAAGGGACAACCGAAATGGACCGTCGAGGCCGACCCTGCGGCGCCAAGCAAACCGAACGTTCTCAAACAATCGGGACGCGCGACGTTTCCGGTGGCCATCAAGAGCGGCACCGCCATCCGCGACGGCTTCGTTGAGGTCAAATTCAAGGCGGTCACCGGGTCGGAAGACCGCGCCGCAGGCATCGTCTGGCGCGCGAAAGATGCGGACAATTATTACGTCGTCCGGGCTAATGCGCTGGAGGATAATGTCGTGCTCTACAAGACGATCAAGGGTGTCAGGACCTCGCTGGGGATCGTTGGTCGCAAAGGCGGATACGGTGTCAGCACACCAGTGACATCAGGGCAGTGGCACCTGCTGCGCTGCGACTTCGCTGGAAGTCGATTCAAGGTGACCTATGACGGAAAGCCATTGTTTGAAGTGGAGGATGCCACCATCGCGGATGCCGGCATGATCGGCCTGTGGACCAAGGCGGATAGCGTGACCCTGTTCGATGATCTGACATATGGTGAGAGCAAATAAACGATCGTCCACTTTGCCGGAGATCACCATGAATGTCCGATGTCTGTCGGCCGCGACGGCCCTGCTGATCGCGTCCGTCTGCCCAATGCGGGCAGAAGAGGCTTTGGTGGCCTACAAATCACTTACTCCGGAGCTGGCGCTCGATCTCGCGACCGCTGCGCTGGGGAGCTGCCGTGATCATGGCTACCAGGTTGCCGTCGCCGTCGTCGATCGCTCCGGCGTGACGCAAGTCATGTTGCGTGACCGCTTTGCGGGCCCCCATACGCCGTCAACGGCATCGGGCAAGGCCTGGACGGCTGCGTCGTTCAAGACCAGTACGGCAGAGCTGAATGCGGCCAGCCAGCCGGGCATGATGCAGGCGGGCATTCGGAGTCTTCCGGGGGTGGTCACCATAGGAGGTGGGTTGATCGTCGAAGCAGGCGGCTCTCTGGTCGGAGCGGTCGGCGTGTCCGGAGCGCCGGGTGGCGACGCGGATGAAGCGTGCGCGAGAGCCGGCATCGCGGCTATACGTGACAAGCTGGAGTTTTGAACGGCGATTGCCGAAATTAGATGTCGTGTTCCTAGCCTTTGCGTGAGCTCGACGGCCGCCAATGGGCGGAGAGAAGCAGGCGCCGCCCGTGCACGAGCAAGTGCGGCGCCTGATCGATAGAATTGCGAACAATCACCAACTGTCGCGCCAATCGGAGAACGAAGCCTTTCGGGCTTCCGCAATCATCGTTCTCGATACACCAATGTCTGCGAGGAATCGATCGTCGAGGTCGAGAAGTTCGTTGTATTGCCGGCGCCGCGCCATTCCGTTCAAAATCGCGAGCGGGAGCTTCCAGAACCATCTCAGATTTGGGGAAGGGCGGTGGGCTGCGACGAATGTATCGGCCGGGCCGAGGGCGCTATTGCAAGACATGTTTCACCTCCGTGGTGGAGCGAAACAACGCTTGGCTCGAAAGCTCGTCGGGCGGTTGTATGTGGCCCGAAGCCTGACGGTATCATGCACCACCTTCGCGCACAAGCGATGCTGGCGACGTGCGGATCGCGATCAACTCGCCGTCCTCCTTGGAACCGTCCAACGGGACTATCGAGGAGATCGACGATTGCCTCCGACGGCCGGCACAGCCGCGTGCCTTTCATGACAGCCTCCGTGCGGGCACGAATAAACCCGCAGTGGATTTCTCCGCGCGGGCGTTTCGCAATTTCCGATGGTGCCATCCTGCCAGTGTTTTGCCCGACGTGTCAAATGCTGCTGAGGCGCGACTGAAATCCGTCAAGGCCAAATTCCCCAATGATTTGTACTGTGCATGGGGTTGTTTTCGCGTTCTTGCTTTGATGGCGGATCACTCCGCCGCTTTTTCCCTCAAGCGCTGCGCATAGACGTTGATGACCAGCGCCGCCAGCAGGATCAGGCCGCGGATCAGGATCTTCAGGAAGCTGTCGATGTTGACGTGGTCGAGGCCGTTATTGAGAACACCGAGAACGAACAGCCCGACGATGGTGTTGCCGATGCCGCCGCGGCCGCCGAACAGGCTGGTGCCGCCGACGACGACGGCGGCGATGGAGTCGAGCAAATAGGTGTCGAACTCGTTCTGCTGCGCGCTGCCGAAATGGGCGACGCCGAGCATGCCGCCGATGCCGGAGCACACCGCCGAGATCACCATGACGCTGCCCAGGATGAGCTTGACGTTGAGGCCGGCATATTCGGCGGCCTCGCGGTTGCCGCCGACCATGTAGACGTAGCGGCCGAAGCGCGTGTAGGTCAGCACCAGATGGCCGCCGAGCAGCATGATGGCGGCGACGATGACGATCCAGGGGATGCCGCCGATCGATCCGGAGCCGAGCGTCGTGATCAGGCTCGGCACCTTGTAGGCGATCTGGCCGCGCACCAGGAGGGCCGAGATGCCGGCGGCGATCTGCATCATCGCGAGCGTCATGATGAAGGAGGGGATGCCGATCACGGTCAGCCCCAGCGCATTGACGAGCCCGAGCAGGGCGCAGAGCAGGATCGACAGGACGATCGCAACCGCGCCGGGCAGG
>Ga0102590_1005188_pt1 | contig 10042 bp, 9 predicted proteins | sample AraplaMF_Col_mMF_FD_76859 | JGI IMG/M metagenome (GOLD analysis project Ga0102590, IMG submission 76859) | Arabidopsis root microbial communities from the University of North Carolina, USA - plate scrape MF_Col_mMF | ecosystem: Host-associated > Plants > Roots > Endosphere | place: USA...
GCCAGTCGCCCATCGATCCGCAATAGACGACGGCGGACATGCCGAGGTCGATCAATTCCTTGCCCTTGCGGGCAAGCGCGTCGAAATTCGGGGTACGGTCATCGTTGCAGGGCGTCATGAGCGCCGGAATGCAGCCTTGGAATACGGAACCAGTCATCGCCAATCTCTCGTTATCTTGAAAACTCCCCGGACACCGGGGTTGATGAGGCATTTAACATCTTGCCGACTTCATGTCGACAAGAAAAATACAAAGCGCAATTTCCTTTGGCGCTCAACGAAGCGCTTACCCGCGGCGCAAGAATTTTGCGGCGACTAGAGTGCCAGCCCGGCGTTCTGGCGGGAATCGGCGGTGATGTAGGAGCGGATCTGCCGGACGATCTGGTCGGCATGCGCGGATGCCAGGCTGTCGGCGAGCGCTACGTCGCGATTGATAATCGCCTGGATCATCTCCTCGTGCTCGCCGACATATTGGCGCGGCAGGACATCGTTGAAGGAGGAATAGTAAAGCCTCAGGATGCGGCGCCCCTCGTCCAGCAGCCGGGTGAAGAGCTCGACATAATATCGGTTCCGACCGGCCTGGGCGATCGCCATATGGAAGTCGCGGTTGGTCGAAATCATGCCGAGCACATCGCGATTGGTGACCGCGATCTCGAAGGCCTTCTGCTGAACGCGGATGGCGGCGATATCCCCTTCGGCGTGATTGGTGGCCGCAAGCCGGGTGGTGACGCGATACATCAGCGTGAGGGCATCGAAAAATTCCGGCAGGCCGAGGAAATCGATGTTCGAGACGATCGTCGCGCGATTGGTCAGCGTCGTGATCAGCCCTTCGGCGGCAAGCCGCACCAGCGCTTCGCGGATCGGCGTTCGCGACAGCGCAAAACGATCGGACAATTGCTGTTCGTCGATCGGGCTGCCGGGCGGCAGTTTCAGCTCGATGATCTCGTTTCGAAGCGTCTCATAGACCGTCGATACGCCGGAGCCGCGCCGGTGTGTTTGCAGTTTTTCGGTCTCGTCCACGCTTCCATCGTCCTTTCAAGCAGCCGAGTTCATACTCAGTCTACTAGCGAATCCGCTGGACGACTTCAAACCCTATATACTTTCTGTCGGCAGATGGAATTTTGAATGTTCCCTTTGCCTCGACAAGAGGCGGCGATGACTACTCCTGTTTTCCCGGCTTGCCGACGCGCAGCGCATCGCTCAATTCCATTCGCGCCGTGCCGATCAGCTGCTCCATCGCAAAACGCGCCGCATCTGGCCGTCGCATGCGGATCGCGTCCAACACATCCTGATGCCGGGCGATCGCATAGTCGTGGCTCTGGCTCGCCCGGTTGGTCAGCCGGAAGCTTGCAAGCAAAGCAGCGCGGATGGCGGTGGCAAACTGACGGAAGACCCAGTTGTCGCTGGCATTGATAATGGCGGTATGGAATTCGAGGTCCGCCTGGCTCCAGGCCTCGTTGTCACGGGCGTTGGCCGCCACCATGTCCTCGAAGGCTTCGGCGATCTGGGCGAGCTGCCTGGCCGTGGCATTGGCGGCGGCCTGTGCGGCCGCGGCCGGCTCCAGCAGCTGGCGGGCGTCGAGCAACGAATCGTAGAAGCCGCGGTCATTGCTGAATTCCAGCGTCGCATCGAGGACCAGCGGATCGAGATAATTCCAGTTCTCGCGGGGCAGCACGCTGGTGCCGGCGCGCGTGCGCGAACGGACCATGCCGAGGGCCGACAAATATTGCATCGCCTCCCTGAGGCTGGTGCGACTGACACCATAGAATTCGGAAAGCTCGGCCTCGTTGGGCAGCAGCGAGCCTTCGGCAATATCGCCGGAGACGATCTGCCCGATGAGCTTCTTCAACAGCTCCTCGCGCACGGTGCGCCGTCCCTGTTGGGGCTTGGTCGCCGCACTTCCCGTTTGCAGAAGTCCCGATCGCGTACTCATCACGTCCCCCGTGCCACTGGTCTTGTTTTCATCATGAGCGGCGTCTCGCACAAGCTTCAATGTGCAACTGCAGGCTCAGCAGGCTTCTCCCAAGAAATCTGATCATCACGCGCGGCTGCCGCGTCCGGCGGCCGACGAGCGCATATTGTCGAGCAGGACGGCGATCAGAAGAATAAGACCGCGCACCACATATTGATAGAAGGCCTGGATGTTGAGCAGGTTCATGACATTTTCGGCAATGCCCATGATGAGCACGCCGACAATCACACCGGTCATCGCCGCGCGACCACCGGCGAGCGACACGCCGCCGAGCACGCAGGCCGAGATGACGGAGAGCTCAAGGCCGGTCGCCGCATTGGGCTGACCGGATGTGATACGCGAGGCAAGCAGAATGCCGGCAATGCCGCAGACGAGACCCTGCAGGGCAAAAATCCAGATGCGCATGGTAACGACATTGACGCCCGCAAGGCGCGAGGCCTCGGGATTGCCGCCGATCGCCAGCGTGTTCTTGCCGAAGACGGTGCGGTTCAGCACGAAACCGAAGATGATGAAGAGCAACAGCATGATCCAGATCGGCGTCGGCACCGTCATGAAGCGCGACAGCGCCAGCTGATAGAAGGCGGGATCGTTGATGCCGACGGCGCGGCCATCGGAGGCGATCAGCGCCAGGCCGCGCACGATCTGCATGGTCGCAAGTGTGGTGATCAGTGCGTTGATGCGAAAGCGAGCAATGACCACGCCGTTGACAAAGCCGACGATGCTGCCGCAGACGAGCGCCGCCAGCAGGCCAAGCGAGATGGAGCTGGTGGAATTCGACACCATGACGGCAATCATGCCGGAGAAGGCGACGGTCGAGCCGACGGAAAGGTCGAAATCTCGCGAGGCTAGGCAGAACATCATGGTGCAGGCGACGATGCCGATCGTCACCACCGACTGCAGCAGGCCGAGCATGTTACGTTCGGTCAGGAAGCTCGGAACGGTCATCGAGACGATCACGAAGGCGATCGCGAAGATCACCACAAGACCCTGTTCGCCGAGAAGGATTTTTTTCAACGCGTTCATGACTATCGTTCCTGAATTAGACTGTGCCGGCGGCATTCTTGTCGGGCAGTGCTGCGGTCAGAATGCTGCGTTCGTCGAAATCGGCGCGCGCCACATTGGCGGCCACCCGACCCTGACACATGACCATGACGTGATCGGAAATGCCCATGACCTCGGGAAGCTCGCTGGAGATCACGACGATTGCCATGCCACCGGCAGCAAGTTCATAGAGGATTTCATAGATTTCCGACTTGGCGCCGACATCGATGCCGCGCGTCGGCTCGTCGATGACCAGCACCTTGACGCCCTGCTCCGACAACCAGCGGCCGAGGATGACCTTTTGCTGGTTGCCACCGGAGAGATTGATGATGTCCTGCTTGCGCGAGGGCGTGCGGACCCTGAGTTTGGCAATGAACTGGTCGGCGACCGAAGCTTCCTTCTTCGGGTTCAGCACGCCGAATGGAGAGAAATGCCGGCGTGAGGAGATCGTAATATTCTCCTCGATCGAGCGGCCTTGGATGATGCCGTCGAACTTGCGGTCCTCCGGGCAGAGAACCATGCCGGAATTGATCGACGCCTTCGGATTGTTGGGTGAAACGGCAACGCCATCGATCGCGACACTGCCCTGATGACGGTGGTCTGCGCCATAGAGCAGCCGCGCCATTTCGCTTCGTCCCGCACCGATCAGGCCGAAGAAGCCAAGAATTTCGCCTCTGCGAACGGAGAAATTGATCGGGGTGCGGAGCTTGGAACCCGAGAGGTTTTTGACCTCAAGGCGTACATCGCCGAGCGGCCGCTCGCGCCAGCCCCAGATATTGCTGATCTCGCGGCCGACCATTTCGGCGATGATCTGCTCGCGGGTCGTCTTACTGATATCAGGATGGTGGGCGGCAAGCTTTCCATCGCGCAGAACCGTCAGGCTGTCGCAGAGACGAAAGATCTCATCAAGGCGGTGCGAGACATAGATGATGACCGTGCCCTTGGCCTTCAGCTTGCAGATGAGCGAAAACAGGATTTCGCTTTCACGCGAGGAGAGCGAGGAGGTCGGCTCGTCGAGCGCGATCACCCGCGCGTCGAGCATCACGGCCTTGGCGATCTCCACCATCTGGCGGGCACCGATCGACAGCGAGGAAACCTTTGCGGAAGGGTCGACGTCGATGCCGATCTCGTCAAGCTTGGCGCGAACCGTTTCGACCAGCGTCTTGCCATTGATGACACCCGCCTTGCCGGGAAAGCGGCCGAGCCAGAGGTTTTCGGCGACGGTCAGTTCCGGGACGAGCTGAAGCTCCTGATGGATGACGATGACGCCGGCGTGGAAGGCATCGCGGACGGAGCTGTATTTCTGCTCGACGCCATCGATGAGAATGCTGCCTTCATCGGCAGACTGGTCGCCGGACAGCACCCGGATCAAGGTGGACTTGCCGGCGCCGTTTTCGCCCATCAGCCCGTGCACGGCGCCTTTTTCGACGCCGAAGGAGATGTTGGAGAGCGCCTGGACGCCCGGATAACCCTTGGAAATGGTCTTGAATTCGAGGAAAGCCATCATCGCTCCGTCGAGAATGAACCCGGCGGCATGAAACGCCGCCGGGATGAAATCATCACGGACCGATGATTATTCGATGCCAAGGTCCTTGCGAACCTTTTCATAGTCGCCACGCAGCGCCAGCGAACCCGAGGTCAGCGTCACCTTTTCCGGCTCCTTGCCGTTGGCGATCCAGTCATACATATTGAGCGCGGTTTCATAACCGTGACGCTTCGGCGAGATGATGACCGTGCCGAAGAAGCCGGTCGCAGACGGCTTCTTGAACTCGTTGATGGCCGATTCCGCACCGCCGATGCCGACACCGATCATGTTGTCGGCGGAAATGCCGACCGATTCCGACGCGCGAACGGCACCAAGCACGGCTTCATCGTTGAGGCCGAAGGCAACCCAGTACTTCACGTCGGCATGTTTGTTGAGAACGGTCGTGGCGGCGTTGAGCGCTGCCTCGGTGTCGGTCTTTGCCTGCGGCGCGTCATAGATATTCTCAGCCGGGAAGCCGGCAGCCTTCAGAACCGAGATCGCGCCTTCGACACGGTCGACAGCCGTCGGAAGCTGATCGTAGGAGACGCGGATCGCGCCGACATTCTTCATGTCCCAACCGCGCTTCTTCATCTCGTCAACGAGCGCCTGGCCGACGCCTTCGCCGATCTTCGTGGCGGAAATGCCCATGTGCGGCACATCTTCCAGCGGCTTGCCGTCGGCATCGACCAGACGGTCGTCGACGGTCATCAGCTTGAGTTGGTTGGCAGCGGCCTTGGCAACAATGCCGGGACCGAGCTTAACGTCAGGCGTGCAGATGATGAAGCCTTGGGCGCCCTGCGCACCGAGGTTATCGATCGCCGACTGGACCTTTTCGCCATCTTCGGCGCCGATCTTGACGACGGTGAAACCCTTTTCCTTGGCGGCCTGATCGGCAAATTTCCATTCGTCCTGGAACCAGGGCTCCTCCGGCTGCTTCACGATGAAACCGATCTTGACGTCCTCTGCCAAGACGGAGCCGGCGGCCAGAACGGCAAAAGCGCCAGCGAGGATGGCTGCTTTGACGAAGCGCATAATCTCTCTCCCTAAATCTCGATCTGCCGCTCATCGGCAGCGGTCATTGGATAGGAAATAACATCATACCAGTCAATATTTATGTATGATTATTTACGCGAACAGACCAGTGAAAAGCCAGATAAATTCGCATCAGCAGTCACTTCTCGCTCGAAACGGGTCAAATCTGCCCAGAACCGTCACCAGAAAGGTAAAATAAATCCTATATATATTGACATTCAGTCGACCGATAATAGGGTGCCGCCAAATCCGGATCAGCCTCGATCCTCGTGTGGAAAGCATTGTTTTATGGCCATCGATTTGCAGGACAGCACACATTCTGCCCGTATTTCGATGATCGGCGGTGCGCTCCTTGATTTCCGCCTCGGCGATCTGAAAATCCTGCAGCTAGCGAGAGCCTTGAAGGGTCGATCCGGCTCCAGCCGCGAGACATGCCTTAATCGTCCCGAATGCGCATAAAGAGGAAATAGACGATGCCAAACCGCCTTTCTGGAAAACGGGTCTTCATTACGGGTGCTGCGCAAGGGATCGGCCAGGCCATCGCCGAGGCCTTTGCTGCAGAAGACGCGCGCCTCTTCCTAGTCGACCGCGATGAGAAACTGCTCGAAGAAACCGCCGCGCAGTTGGCGGCGAAGGGCGCCGTGCTTGGCTATCAGGCGGCCGACATCACCGATGCTACTGCCATAAAGGCTGCTGTGGCCAAGGCAGGGGAACAGATCGGCAGCATCAATGCCCTCGTCAACAATGCCGGCGTCAACGTCTTTGCCGAGCCTTTGCAGGCAACGGATGAAGAATGGCAGCGCTGCTTCGATATCAATCTCAAGGGCGCCTGGCACTGCTGCCGCGCGGTCTTGCCGCAGATGATCGCCGAAGGCGGCGGCGTCGTCCTCAATATCGCCTCGACCCACGCCTTCACCATCATCCCGCACACCTTTCCCTATCCGCTCGCCAAACACGCGCTGCTCGGCATGACCAAGTCGCTCGGCATCGAATATGCCCCACAGCATGTGCGAGTGAATGCGATTGCGCCCGGCTACGTCTCGACCCAGAAGGTCATCGACTACTGGAACAGTTTCCCCGACCCGGAAAAGGCCAAGGCTGAAACGATGAAGCTGCATCCGGGCGGGCGCATTGCCACGCCGCAGGAAATCGCCATGGCGGCGGTCTTCATGATCTCGGATGAATGCAGCTTCATCAATGCCACCTGCCTGACGATCGACGGCGGCCTGAGCGTCGTGCAACACCAGTGATCGTTTCCGCCTCTCGGCAGAGTTCTGAAGTGCGGCGCACACTGCAGCTGTCTAGTTTTTGCGCAGCAGCATTACTTGACACAATTTTGGGCGATCCATAGAGTTTTATCCATCTGGTAAAAAAGAGGGGAACTCATGAAAAATCAGATCACTATCACCCGTCGCACAGTGCTCGCGTCCGGCATGGCGCTCGGTGCAACCGCCTTTGCACCCAAGCTCTGGGCACAGGAAAAACTGAAGGTTGCCGGCATCCATGCCTCGCCGGTCGAAAATGCCTGGAACTCTTGTCTGCACAAGGCGTTGCAGGACGCCGCTTCCGAAGGTGTAATCGAATACGTCTTCTCCGAAGGTGTCTCGGGCACCGACTATCCGCGCGCCATGCGCGAATATGCCGAACAGGGCGCAGCACTCATCGTCGGCGAAGCCTATGCCGTCGAGCGTGAAGCCCGCCAGGTGGCCGCCGATTATCCGAAAACCGCCTTCATGCTCGGCTCCAGTGGCGAGCCGTCGGGCGACAATTTCGGCGTCTTCGGTACCTGGAATCACGATGGCGCCTATCTCGCCGGTATGCTGGCCGGCAAGATGACGAAATCGGGCATCGTCGGCTCGGTCGGCGCGCTGCCGATCCCCGAAGTCAACATGCTGATGAATGCCTTTGCCGCCGGCGTGAAGGAAGTCCGCCCGGATGCCAAGCATCTGGTCGCCTTCATCGGCACTTTCTTCGATCCGCCGAAGGCGCGCGAAGCCGGCCTTGCCCAGATCGATGCCGGCGCCGACATCCTCTTCGGCGAGCGCATCGGCACGGCTGACGCTGCCAAGGAGCGCGGCATCAAGTCCGTCGGTTCGCTGATCGACTATACGCCGCGTTATCCTGACACTGTCTTTGCCAACGCCATCTGGGGCTTCCGCCCGATCCTCAATGCAGCGATCGCCGATGTGAAGGCCGGCAAGCCGACCGGCAACAACTACACGCGCTTCGGCCTGATGAAGGAAGGCGGCAGCGATATCGTCTACGTCAAGGGCGTCGCATCGGCGGAAGCCGAAGCGGCGATGGAAGCCAAGCGCGCCGCCATCAAGTCCGGCGCCTTCGAAGTGCCGATCATGCCCGAGGAGCCGAAGTAAGCCGGCATCCGCATGAACGGGATTGATGCAAGCAAGGGCTCGATACCGGGCGGCGACGCGATTGCGCTCGCCGCCCGGATCGGGAAAGGCGCACTTGGCTGTACCGAGGCGATGGAGGAAGCGGTTTCGGCGGCCAAAGCCAATGAGGCGCTTGGAGCCATCTGTCATCTCGACGCAGATCTCGGCATGGCAAACGCTGCCGCCCTCGATCGCGAGCGGCGCGATGAGCCGGATCATTTCGCCGCGCGGCGCTTTGCTGGTGTGCCGACGCTTGCCAAGGATCTCGGCGGTCCGTTCAAAGGGCTTGCCGTTCGCGCCGGCTCGCGGCTTTTCGACGGCATGCTCGACGCCTCTGCCGATTCCGATCTCGCCGCGCGCTTCCGGCAGGCCGGTTTCAGCCTGTTTGGCCTTACCACCAGCCCGGAAGTCGGTCTCTCGCTTGCAAGCGAGCCGGCTCGCGGGCCTGTCTGTCGCAATCCGCTCGATCCTTCCCGCACCGCAGGCGGTTCGTCCGGCGGCGCCGCGGCTGCAGTTGCAGCCGGTATCGTCACGATCGCTCATGCGACGGATGCCGGCGGCTCCATCCGTGTGCCGGCCGCCTGCTGCGGCCTCATCGGCCTGAAACCGAGCCGCGGCGCGATCCCGGCCGGGCCGGGCTTCGGCAATCATCTCGGCGGTATTGCCAGCGAACTTGCCGTCTGCCGTTCCGTTCGCGATGCCAACGCGATCTTCGAAAGCCTGTACGGACACCCCGATGGCCCCTATGCGGAGCCAGTTCTCGATACCAGTGAAAGGTCCGGCCTGCGCATCGGCCTGCTGACGCAGACCGGTCGCGAATTTCCGACCGAGCCAGCAAGGCAGCAAGCCGTGGAAGCCGCAGCCCGGAGCCTCGAACAGGATGGGCACGAGATCGTCACGATCGAATGGCAGCGCCTTGCGCCGAGCGTTATCGCGAGCGCGACCATTTTCGCCGATATCATTTCCATCAATCTGGCATGGCTCACCGAGAGCCTGCGGCTCGACCTTTTAAAGGCCGAACCACTCACCGCGGCCTTTGCGGCACGCGGAGCAGCCCTTGCGCCAACCGCTCTTTGGCAGAGCCTCAGCGCCATGCCGCATGTCAGTCACGATCTCTGGCGGCTCTTCGACGGCATCGACTGCCTGCTGACGCCGATGCTTACCACAGCGCCCCTACCGGTCGGCTCCTTTCCGTCCGACCATCAGGACACGGACCTGCATCTCAACCGCATGATGCGGTTTGCGCCGCTCGCCTGCCTTGCCAATATTTCCGGTTTTCCGGCTCTGACGCTGCCCTATGGAAGCGACGCGGATAGCCTGCCGCTTCCCATCCAACTGCTGGCGCCGATGGGCGGGGAACCCATGCTGCTGACCCTTGCCTTGCGGCTCGAAGCAGAGCAACGTTGGACCCATCCTCATGCCATTGCGGGACTTGCCTCATGATATCAGCTCCCGTGCTTCAGCTTGCCGGCATCAGCAAACGCTTCGGCGCGATCCAAGCCAATGACGATATTTCGCTGAGCCTCGCCAAGGGGGAAGTGCTGGCGCTGCTTGGCGAAAACGGTGCGGGCAAAACAACGCTGATGAGCATTCTCTTCGGCCATTATGTGCCGGATACGGGCACGATCCATATCGAAGGCAACGAGTTGCCGGCTGGCCGGCCGCGTGCGGCTATCCGCGCCGGCATCGGCATGGTGCACCAGCATTTTTCCCTGGCGGCGAACCTGACCGTGCTCGAAAACGTCATGACGGGAACGGAAAAGCTATGGTCCTGGACATCGGAAAAGACCGCCGGCCGTGCCAAGCTCCTGTCGATTGCCACCCGCTTCGGCCTCGAGATCGATCCCGATGCCCGGCTCGGCGACCTCTCGGTCGGCGAACAGCAGCGCGTCGAAATCCTAAAGGCGCTCTATAACGATGCCCGCATCCTAATCCTCGATGAACCGACGGCGGTGCTCACCAATATCGAGGCGGAACGTCTCTTCCAGACGCTTCGGGAAATGGCCCGTCAGGGCCTGTCGCTGATCTTCATCTCCCACAAACTGGACGAGGTGATCAGTGCGGCAGACCGCGTCGTCGTGCTGC
>Ga0102590_1005192_pt1 | contig 10038 bp, 4 predicted proteins | sample AraplaMF_Col_mMF_FD_76859 | JGI IMG/M metagenome (GOLD analysis project Ga0102590, IMG submission 76859) | Arabidopsis root microbial communities from the University of North Carolina, USA - plate scrape MF_Col_mMF | ecosystem: Host-associated > Plants > Roots > Endosphere | place: USA...
TGAAGAAATTACGTTCAGCTCGGCGGGCGAGGAGATCAAGGGCGCGTCCGACGGAATGACGATTTACACCGGCAAGGGCCAAGATCGCATCGAGCTTTCCCACAATGGCGCGGTGATGATTGCGGATGCCGATACGGACGATCGGATCACGAGTTACGGCGCCACCTTGACCGGCGGCGTGCGCTATACGCAGTCGGAGGACACTTTTGCGCATGGCGCGCATGGCGAAAAGTATCGCCGCAACTCGGATGGCAGTCTCATCATCTACGACGCCACCGGCAATCAGACCTGGGTTTCCGGCTTCAATTTCGCGCTGGACAGCAGCGCATCGACGGCCGGCATCTACGTCATCCAGATTACCTACGTTGTCGTAGGGGTCGATGCATGGACCGGCCAATTCCTCAGCGCGGTCTCTCAGCTCCACGCGATGTGCGAGGCCAGCCGCGCCCTGACCGGCCGCATCCCCAACGGCTATGCCGATCCCCTGGTTCTCGACCTCGACGGCGACGGCATCGAGATCTCGCCGAGTGCCGCCAACTCGGCCTACGTCGATCTCAACCGTGACGGCTTCGCCGAACACGTCGGCTGGGTGCGCGGCGGCGATGGCGTGCTGGTGCGCGACCTCAACGGCAATGGCAAGATCGATGACATCGGCGAGATGTTCGGCAATGCCACGACGTCGGGCTTCTCGCATCTGGCGACGCTGGATGGCAATGGCGACGGCAAGGTCAGCGCCCTTGACGATGGCCTGGCCGACTTCAATGGCGACGGGATGGTCGACGCGTCGGACACCTTCGACACCCTCAAGGTGTGGATCGACGGCGACGAGGACGGTGTCACCGATGCCGGCGAGTTGAAGAGCCTCGACTCTCTTGGCATCGTCTCGATCTCGGTGGGGTCGTCGCCATCAACCGTCGATGTCAACGGCAGCACGATTTCTGCCACGGGTTCGTTCACGCGCGCCGACGGCAGCACCGGCACCATCGCCGATCTGCAGCTTGCCGACGACAATTTCGATACCCACTGGCTCGGCGATTCCACCGTCAGCGCTGCGGCGGCGGCCAAGCCGGACCTCAAGGGCGCCGGCACGCTGACCAGCCTGCACATCGCGATGACGCTGCATCCGGCGCTGATCGACGTGGTCCACGACACGCTGCCGCTGCTGACCACGACCAACCTGACCGAGCTGCGGGCGCTGGTCCGGCCGATCCTGCAAGGGTGGGCGGCGGCGGTGCCGGTGCCGGCCAGCACCCCGGGCAAGCAGCTTCACGACGACTTCCACATCGTGGCGTCGACGACGCTGAGCGGCGCGACGGTCTACGATTTCCTGATCGCGCGGTCCGACGCGAACGGCACGTATTACGGTTACGCCAGCGGCCAGGCCGTCAAGGACGCCGAGGGTAACACCATCGAGCGGCCGACCATGGCGCAGGTGCTGGACAGCGTGCCCCAGCACGGCAACTGGATCGTGTTCGACGGCGCCGACATTTCGTTCCTGGAACGCTATTACGGCCAGGCGATGCCGCTCGATCTGACCGTCAACCCCGGCCCCGACGCCATCGCGGCGGTGTCTGATCTCCTGACCATCGGTTGGAATGAGATCAACGAGCTCGCCGTGCGCCTTGCCGCGCAGGGACCGCTGGCGCCGTTTTTCGCCGGCATCAGCTACGACCCGGCGACCGACCTGTTTCGCCCTACCACTGAACATCAACTGGTGCCGATGCTGGAGGCGATCTTCAACGCGGCGCCGGTGCTGCCCGAAACGGCAAAGGACTATATCGCGCAGTGGCGCGACATCATCGAAGTCATGCTGCCGGATTTCAAGCGCGATGATGACGGCCGGATCATCACCAATCCCTACCTGTTCCAGAACATCGTGGGGGCTTACGAGAACACCACGCTGCCGCTGACGATCAGGGAAGCCGCCGCGATCTTCAATATTGCGCCGGAGTACATCAAGACCGGCGCGGGCACCGTGACCGGGTCCGACGCGGCGGAGATGTTCTACCTCGACGCCACCGACCAGACCCTGCTCGGCGGCGCCGGCCAGGATTCCTACGTCGTCGGCGCCAATTTCGGTCACGACGTCATCCAGGACGTCTGGCAGGGGCTCGGCGACAACCAGGAAGACAGCCTGCGCTTCGCTCACCTCAATATCGCCGATCTCGACTTTGCGCGTGACGGACTCGATCTCGTCATCACCGAAATCGGCACCGACAACCAGATCCGCATCGTCGACGAGTTCGCCGGGCGCCGTCCAGGACTCGTCACCGAATTCCAGGATTTCGACAAGCAGATCGAAATCATCACCTTCGCCGACGGCACGGTGTGGGATTCGCTCGACATCGCGCGAAAAATCGGCATGCCGTCGCATGCCACCGACGACACGCTGATCGGCACGCCATCGGTGGATTTCCTCAACGGCGGCGCCGGCACGGATTACATGTCCGGCGGCGACGCCGGCGACCATTACCTGTTCGGCCGCGGCGACGGCGCCGATACCATCGAGGAGAAGCAGACCTACACCTGGATGGAAGCGCCCGATTTCGTGCATTTCGGCGCCGGCATCAGCCTGTCGGACCTGTCGTTCCAGCGCGTCGGCGACACCGAAAACCTGCAAATCACCATCACCGGGACCGGCGACGTCCTGACCGTGGTGAAGGAATTCAATGTCGACTACGGCCTGCTCAACACCACGCCCGACCGCATCGAATATTTCACCTTCGCGGACGGCAGCTACACCGACTGGGAAACCGTCCTCAAGGGCATCGACGCTTCCGCCGGCACCGACGGCAACGACGTGATCTACGGCTTCGACTATGCCGACGTGCTCGATGCCGGCAAGGGCGACGACTACATCTCCGGCGGCAACGACGAGGACACCTACATCTTCGGCCGCGGCTACGGCCACGACACCATCGAGGACCATCTGACGATGATCCTCAGCGGCGGCCACGACAGCGTGCAGTTCAAGGCGGACACAGCCCCCGGCGATATTTCCTTCCACCGGGTGGCGGATTCCGACGACCTGCAGATCGTCATCGACGGCACCACCGACCAGCTGACGGTGAAGGGCCAGTTCCATATCGACTACGGCCTGATCTGGACCATGGGCGACCGCATCGAGGAGTTCACTTTCGCCGACGGCACGGTGATCGGCTGGAACGATATCATCGAGCAGTTCGACGCAAGGGCGGGAACCGACGGCGACGACACCATCTATGGCTTCTCCTACGCCGACACGCTGCGCGGCGGCAAGGGCGACGATGCCCTGGCCGGCGGCCGGGAGGACGACACCTACATCTATACGCGTGGCGACGGCCACGACGCGATCACCGAAGTGGCCGATGCGCAGGCGCCGGCCTTCGACACGCTGGTGCTTCACGGCATCGCGCCCGCCGACGTCAGCCTGGTGCGCGACGGCAACGACGTCACCCTGATGATCGCGGCGAGCCCGGCCGGCGGCGATGCCGGCTCGATCCTGCTCAAGAACGAGGTCAACGACTTCTTCAGCACAGGTGTCGAGCGGATCGTGTTCGCCGACGGCACGGTGTGGACCCAGGCCCAGATCCGCACCATGCTGATCTCCACCGCCGGGACGCCGGGCGACGACATCATCAACGGCTCGTCCTCGCCGGACATCATCGCGGGCGGGCAGGGCAACGACACCATCAACGGCGGCGCCGGCGACGACACCTATCTCTATACGCGCGGTGACGGCAACGACGTCATCACCGAGGATCCGGCCGGCAATTTCAGCACGATCGACACCCTGATCCTGCAAGGCATCGCTCCGGCCGCCGTGAGCCTGATGCGGGGCGGCAACAACAACGACGTCACGCTGGTGTTCGCCGAGAGCACGCCCGGCGCCGGTGACGGCGGCTCGATCCTGCTCAAGAACAGTCTCGACGATTATTTCAGCACCGGCGTCGAGCGGATCACGTTCGACGACGGCACGGTGTGGACCCAGGCCGATCTGCGGACGCGGCTGTTGGCGGAAGCCACGGCCTCCAACGCCAGCGCGATCTACGGCTTCAACGTCACCGACACCATCGTCGCCGGGCTGGGAGACCGATACCTCAACGGCCGCGGCGGCAACGATACCTATATCTACACGGCGGCCGGCGGCAACGACGTCGTCGACGACGGCGGGCCCGCCACGCTGGTGATGCAGGACATCGCCTCATCGGGCGTGACGCTGTCGCGTCCGGGCGGCGGCGACAGCCTGGTGCTGACCGTCACCGCCACCGGCAAGACGATCACGCTGCCGGTCGAATTCGGCCAATGGAATGCCGGCGGCGTCATCGTCAGCTTCGCCGACGGCGTCAGCTGGGACAAGGCGCAGCTGCAGCAGATGCTGCTCGACATCGGGAGCGCGGCCAATGGCGGCGCGGTGTACGGCTATGGCGGGCGCAACGACACCATCATCGCCGGCCTCGGCGACAAATACCTCAACGGCTACAGCGGCAACGACACCTACGTCTACACGTCGTCCGGCGGCAACGACGTGGTCGACGATGACAGCGGGACGCTGGTGATGCAGGACATCGCCTCATCCGGCGTGACGCTGGTGCGGCCGGTCGGCAGCGACGACCTGGTCATCATCAACAGCGCGACCGGCAGGACGGTGACGCTGCGCAACGAGTTCAACCCGTTCAACGCCGGCGCCCTGACGGTGAATTTTTCCGACGGCGTCAGCTGGGACAAGGCGCAACTGCTGGGCCATTTGTCCACCACCATGTTTTTGGGCACCGCCGGCGGCGAGACCATCGACGGCTCGGCGGACGCCGACACCATCGACGGCCGCGGCGGCAACGACCGCCTGGTCGGCCATGCCGGCAACGACAGCTATGTCTACGGCGTGGGCTCCGGCAACGACACCATTGCCGAGGGCGGCGCCGCCGCCGACGGCAATGCCGACCGGGTCAAGCTGGTCGGCCTCAACAGCGCCGACGTCCAGCTCGACCGCGCCGGCAACGATCTCATCGTGCAGATCAAGTCGAGCGGCGAGACGCTGAAGGTCGAAAACCAGTTCGTCGGCGATCAGGGCATCGAGCAGATCGTCTTCGCGAATGGCACGACCTGGGATCGCGCCCAAATCGTCGCCGTGGTGTCGACGATCCGGGGCACCAGCGCCGGCGAGACCATCAACGGGACGTCGGCGGCGGATATCATCGACGGCGGTGGCGGCGACGACGTGATCTACGGCGGCGAAGGCGGCGACACCTATCTCTATCGCCTCGGTTCCGGCAACGACCGGTTGATCGATTACTACTGGTACAGCGGCACTGACGTGGCAAAACTCGAAGGGCTGAACACGGCGGACGTGCAGTTCAGCCGGACCGGCGACGGTTTGTTCATCACCATTGCCGCTTCCGGAGAGCGCCTCGCCGTCGATGGCCAGTTCAGCGGCTACGGTCTGGAACAGGTGCAGTTCGCCAACGGCACGGTATGGGATCGCAACCAGATCGCGGCCGCAGCCTGGACCAGGGGGACCAGCGGCAACGACACCATCAACGGCAGCTCGGGAGACGATATCATCGATGGCGGCGCCGGCGACGACGTGATCTCCGGCGGCGATGGCGGCGACACCTATGTCTACCGGCTCGGCTCCGGCAATGACCACGTGATCGATTATTACTGGTTCAGCGGCACGGACGTGGCGAAGCTCGAAGGGCTGAACACTTCGGACGTGCAGTTCAGCCGGAGCGGCAACGGCGTGGTCATCACCATTGCCGCCTCGGGAGAGACCCTCAGCCTCGACGGCCAGATCGACGGCTACGGTGTCGAACAGGTGCAGTTCGCCAACGGTACGGTGTGGGATCGCAACCAGATCGCGGCCGCGGCCTGGACCAGAGGCACCAGCGGCAACGACACCATCAACGGCAGCGCGGCGGCCGAGACGTTCGACGGTGGCGCCGGCGACGACGTGATCTATGGCGGCGACGGCGGCGACACCTATGTCTACCGGCTCGGGTCCGGCAATGATCACGTGATCGATTACTACTGGTACGGCGGCACGGACGTCGCCAGGCTCGAAGGGCTGAACGCGTCGGACGTGCTGTTCAGCCGGACCGGCAACGGCGTGGTCATCACCATCGCCGCCTCGGGAGAGACCCTCAGCCTCGACGGCCAAATCGACGGCTACGGCGTCGAACAGGTGGCGTTCGCCGACGGCACGGTGTGGGATCGCACCGCGATCAGCGACGCGACCTCCAGCTTCACCTTCACCGGCTCGTCGACCAACGCGACGCTGGTCGGCAACGCCTACGGCTTCAACACCTTCCAGTTCGGTGACGGCGCGGAAGCCGCCAGCGGCGGCGCCAGGAACAATCTCTACCAGGTCTCGGCCGGCACCGGCGACGCCACCATCAACCTGCCGGCGGCCGCCGGTTCGAAGAACGAACTCGACTTCACCGGCGGCATTACCGATCACCAGCTGTGGTTCGCCCAGTCCGGCAACGACCTGGTCATCGACCTGATCGGCACGCAGACCGACGTTACCATCAAGGACTGGTTCGCGGGCGGCAGCAGCCATATGCAGGAAATCGTCGCCGGCGGGCTGAAGATCGACAGCCAGGTCTCGCAGCTGGTGCAGGCGATGGCGACCTATTCCGCAGCGAATTCCGGCTTCGACCCGACGGCGTCATCGCTCCACGCCGTGCCCAATGATGCCGGGCTGCAGAGCGCGATGGCGGCGGCGTGGCATGCGTAACGCGGTGTCTTTTGATGACAGCAGCAAGACGACAGCGATGACGAAATCCGCCGATGCAGCGGACTTTCGCCGATCGCATTAGCATGGCGGTAACAAGTTAAGGGTTAGCTCGTAGCTCAATAAAACCAGAGCGTGTTGCGCGGTGACGTGCGATTGCGCTGAGGGAACAGAGCGCATGCCAGCCCGCGATCCGGTCCGCGTTCCATCGTCCGAGCCAGTTCCGGACCCGGCAATGGCAGGTGACCCCGAAGGCGCCGGACAGCAACGGCGCATGGTCGCGCTCGATGGCCTTCGCGGGCTGATGACCATCCTGGTGATCGTCTCGCATTACTTCGCCGAAGTGCCGCATGGCGTGACCGCGGTCCGTCATTGCGAGCGAAGCGAAGCAATCCAGCCCTCTGCCTGGGGCACTGGATTGCTTCGCTTCGCCCGCAATGACGGGGTCAGCTATCCCGATTGAACTTGAAGCCATCACGCTTTAGTTCGCGCCGTCCCGGAATCCGGGCAGTGACGTTCGTCCTGTTTGGTGCACTGTGATGGCCGGACCAATGTCCGGCCATCGCGGCAATCCCGGCTTAAGGCTTGAACACGAATCCGGGGCCGATGGCGACGTCCGCCGGGATCGGCGGCAGGTCGGCGAACAACTCCGGACTGTCCGTCATGACCTTCAGGATGTGCTTCGGTTCGATGTGCTTGTTGACGTCGAAGGTGGACTTGATGGTCCCGAGCCGGTTGAAGCGGTCCTGCGCGCTCCAGAGCGCGCGGTAGTTGTTGGCGGACAAGCGCCGGTCCAGCTGCTGGATGTTGAATTGCATCGCGGTCTCCGCCACGTCGAGCTTGAGGCCGGGAATCCAGCGGGTGCCGATGCCCGCCGCCTGCTTCGCATTCTTGCGCATCCATTGATCGGCTTCCGACGTCGCGGCGAGGAATTTCTCGACGGTCTCCTGGTTCTTCTCGACCCAGGGACGAAGCGCCACGGCGAATCCGAGATAGGCGATCAGGTTGCCGCCGCGGATCACTTCGAAAGCCCCCGGCACATCCTTCTGCGCGATGATGGGCCACGGGTCCCATCCGGTGAAGGCATCGACGCCCTTTGCAAGAAGCGCCACCGTCATGTCCGGCGGCGGCGTGTTGACCAGCGTCACGTCTTCGGGCTTGAGGCCGGCCTTCTCGAGTATCGCCAGGATATAGAGATGGTTGATGGTGCCGAAGGAGGCGGCGATCTTCTTGCCTTTCAGGCTGGCGAGGTCGCCCGCGACGATCCCCGATCCTTCGCGCGCGATGAGGGCCATGGTCGCATCGGAGCCGGTCCTGGTCGGACTGCCGCTGAAATTGCCGAGCGCCACCAGGTCCATGCCGCGCAGCACCGCGCCGATCATCGGGACGCCGACCTGGACGATGTCGGTTTCGCCGGCCTGCAGCGCGTTGAGGGCATCGACACCGGTGGCATAGGGCCGGGCAATGGTGGCGTCGAGCCCGCGCTTCTCGAAAAAGCCGCGCTCCAGCGCGACCGGCAGCGCGAGCATGTCGATCGCGCTCACCATGCCGACTTTCAGCTTGACCGGCGTTTGCGCCCGCGCCGGCGCGCATGCCAGCAACAGCGCCGCGCCCAGCAGCACGATCAATCGCTTCATTTCATCCTCCCTGTTTTATCGGCCCAACGCTCGTGACCCAGTAAGGCCGCGCCACCGCGTTGAGATCCGTTCGTTTGATGCTTCGAAGTTCTATCGAATGGCCCTCCGCACCGGAGACCCTTCCATAGGCCTGGAACGCCAGGACGTGAAAACGCTCCGGCGTGAAGGGCAGCTCGATCTGGATATTGACCTTTTCGGAGGTACCTTGGAGTTCAGGTGAAATCTTTGCCGGCGCCGCCAGCGTCAGCCATAGCTGAAAACCGATCCACGCGGCGGCGACGCCGAGAACGAAACGGCCCTTGGTCGAGCGCAGCGCTTCGGACGTCAGGCTCATGCGGCGCGCACCATCTGCAGCACCTGCGCCGACAGCCGCTTGAAGGTGTCGTGTTCGATGAGCTGGTCCCACGCCCGCGGGCGCGGCAGGTCGACCTCGACCTGGTCGAGAACGCGGCCTTTGGACAGCACGACGACACGGTTGGCGAGGAATACGGCCTCCGGCACATCATGGGTAATGAAGATCACGGTCGGCCGGCGTTCCTGCCAGATCCGCGTCAGCTCTTCCTGCAAGGTCATGCGGGTCTGCGCATCGACGCTGGCAAAGGGTTCGTCCATCAGCAGCACCGCCGGATTGTTGGCGAGCGCCCGCACCACGCCGACGCGCTGTTGCATGCCGCCGGACAATTCGTTGGGATAGCGGTTGGCCGCATGCGAGAGCCCGGCCAGCGCCAGATACTCCCGCGCAATCTTGTCGCGCTCGGCCTTCGGCACGCCGCGCATCTTCGGGCCGAAGCCGACATTGTCGAGCACCGTCTTCCAGGGAAACAGCGCGAACGACTGGAATACGACGCCTCGCTCGGGGCCGGGGCCGTGCACCGGCTTGCCGTCGAGCAGGATGTCCCCCTTCGAATAAGGGATGAAGCCGGCGATCATGTTCAGAATCGTCGTCTTGCCGCAGCCGGAGGGACCGACCACCGAGATGAATTCGCCGGGCTCGACGTCCAGCGAGACGTCGTGAACCGCGGTGACATGCGCACCTGCGTAAGGATCAAAATAGGTCTTGCCGAGATTGCGCAGCGAGAGCGTCTTCATGATGTCACCAATCCCCACCGCTGGCCGGTCGCACGCTCGAGAGGCGCGAGAATCCAGGCATCGACGATGTACCAGAGCAATCCGAGAATGATCATGCCGAGCAGGATCTCGACGGTCGAGCCGGCGCGGCGGGCGTCGAACATCATGAAGCCGATGCCCGACGTGCCGACGATCATCTCGACCGCGATCAGCGCGCGCCAGCCATAGCCCAGCCCGTTGCGCAGGCCCGTGATGATGTTGGGCAGCGCGCCCGGCAGCGTCACCTCCCAGAGCACGCGCGCGCGCGAGGCACCGAGGCTCAGGGCGGCGCGCGACAGATCGCGCGGTACGGATTCGACGCCGAGCACGGTGTTGAGCACGACTGGGAACAGTACGGTGTAGACGATGACGAAGGTCATTGTCGTCAGTCCGAAGCCAAACCAGATCAAGAGGATCGGCAGCCAGGCAATGTCGCCGATCGCCTGGAAGAACAGCAGCACCGGCCAGCAGATGCGGTGCGCCCAGCGATTGGTGCCGATGAGAATCCCTAAGGGAATGCCGAGCGCCATGCCGACGGCGGCGCCGGTGGCGAGGCGGATCAGGCTGTCCTGGAGATAATCG
>Ga0102590_1005194_pt1 | contig 10030 bp, 14 predicted proteins | sample AraplaMF_Col_mMF_FD_76859 | JGI IMG/M metagenome (GOLD analysis project Ga0102590, IMG submission 76859) | Arabidopsis root microbial communities from the University of North Carolina, USA - plate scrape MF_Col_mMF | ecosystem: Host-associated > Plants > Roots > Endosphere | place: USA...
ACGGCCACCCTTGTGTACCTCGCCGACCAGGCGTGTGTGACGCTGCACCGCTGGCTGTCCCGTGCCGACCGGCTGCGCCTGCCCGACCGGATGGTCTTCGACCTCGATCCCGCGGAGGACGATTTCGGACAAGTGCGATGCGCCGCACGGCTGGTGGGCGATCTCCTCGGTGAACTCCGGCTGCAGTCGGGCCTGATGACCACCGGGTCACGCGGGCTGCACGTCATCGTCCCGATCGGCGGAGACCACGACGTGGACGACATAAGGGAGTTCGCGGCGGACATCGCGGAGACCCTCGCCGAGGCCCACCCCGAGCTGCTCACCACCGCCGCCCGCAAGAAGGACCGCGGGGACCGGCTCTATCTCGACGTACAGCGCAACGCCTATGCACAGACCGCAGTCGCCCCCTACAGCGTGCGGGCCCTGCCGGGCGCTCCCGTCGCCACACCTTTGTCCTGGGACCAGTTGGACGACCCCGAGCTGGACGCCCGTCGTTGGACCATCGCCGACGCGGTGGACCAGGCGCGTAGCGAGCCCTGGGCGGGGCTGCGGCCCCACGCGCCGGATCCCGCGCGCAGGCGGCTGGCGGCGCTGCGCCGACGACAAGGCGAATTCGACGCGTCGCAGTGAGTGAGCGCGCGGGACCGCCCCCGGGGCCCCTGAGGGCGGTCCCGCGCGAGGCCGCATTCTCCCGTCCGAATACCGGCTCCGCATGTTTGTGGAGAACACAGTGGGCACTCGGCTTACGAGGTCGCCATGTCAAATACATCAAGTGCATCGAATTCACAGGATTCGCCCAAGAAGTCCGGGGACGGCGCGGGGAAGGGCCGGCTGAAGCCGATGGAGGTGCTGCGTCAGGGCCGCGACGAGTTCACGGAGCTGACCGGCATGACCCCCGAATCCGTCTCGTCCTTCGAGCGTACGGAGGGCGGCTGGCAACTGCATATAGAGGTCCTGGAACTCGCCCGGGTCCCCGACACGATGAGTCTGCTCGCGAGCTACGAGGTGGAGCTCACCTCCGAGGGTGAGCTCGCCGGTTATCGGCGCGTTCGCCGTTACGAACGCGGCAGGGCCGACGCACATCGGCCGGGCGGTCAGCAGTAGACCGCCTTCCGGCCCGCATTCACGAACACCACACGGACAAGGAGGATCGGTTGGTATGACGGTTGTCCCGGCACAGACCGGCGGAGGTGGCGGCTCCAGTGGGCTGTACGACGTCCTGGAGCTTGTCCTCGACCGAGGACTCGTCATCGACGCGTTCGTCCGCGTCTCCCTCGTCGGCATCGAGATCCTGAAGATCGACGTGCGGGTCGTGGTCGCGAGCGTCGACACCTATCTGCGCTTCGCCGAAGCCTGCAACCGGCTCGACCTCGAGGCGGGTCCGCGCAAGGCCCCTGGACTCCCGGACCTGGTCGGCGAGATCACCGAGTCGGGCGCGCGGGGCAAGTCGAAGGGCGCCCTGTCAGGAGCCGCGGAGACGATCTCCGGCGCCTTCAAACAGGCCCGTGAGGAGGGCCAGGGCGAGGACAGGCCGCGGACGCGCAGGAGCACGTCCGCCCGGAAGAGGGAGGAGCAGGAGTGAGCACGTACGTCTACGGCATCGCCGCGAGTTCGCACCCCTCGCTCCCCGAGGACATGGGCGGCGTGGGCGACCCGCCGTGCACGATCCGGATCCTGAAGGCGGGCGAACTGGCGGCGATCGTCAGCGACGCCCCGGAAGGACTGCGGCCCAAGCGCAGGGATCTGCTCGCCCACCAGAGCATTCTCAGCGAGGCCGGCGGCGGGGGTTCGGTACTGCCGATGCGCTTCGGCAGCGTCGCCCCGGACGACAGCGCCGTCACCGAGGTCCTGGTCGAGCGCGCCGAGCATTACCGGGAGCGGCTGACCGCCCTGGCCGGCAGGGTCGAGTACAACGTCAAGGCCAGCCACGACCAGGAGGCGGTGCTCCAGCGGGTGGTGGCCGACAACCCGGAGCTGCGCGCCTTGATCGAAGCCGGACGGCAGGCGGGCGGCGGCAGCTACGACGACCGGCTGCGGCTCGGTGAGATGGCCGCCGGGGCGGTGCAGAGCCTCGAGGAGGAGGATGCAGCCGAGCTGAGGAACCTGCTGGAGCCGACGGCCGAGGCCGTCAGCGCGGGTCCCGAGTCCACCGGCTGGCTGGCCAATCTCTCCCTGCTCGTGCCCAGGGACGCGGCCGACGAGTTCGTGGGCGCCGTGGAGGAGATCCGCAAGAGCCACCCGCACCTCGAGCTGCGGGTCAACGGGCCGTTGCCGCCGTACAGCTTCGTCGAGCCGGGCCCTGCCGAGCCCGCGGCGAGCACGACGAGCACGGCCACGCACGAGGAGTGACCCATGGGACTGCTCACGGAGGCCCTGCTGCTGCCGTTCGCACCGGCGCGCGGCAGCCTCTGGGTGATCAGACAGGTGATCGCCGAGGCCGAGCGACAGTACTACGACCCGGCGACGGTCCGGGCCGAACTCGCCCTTCTCGAGCGTCGGCTCGAGGAGGGCGAGATCACAGAGGAGGAGTTCGACCGCGAGGAGGACGCACTCCTCGACCGGCTGGAGGTCGGTATGGGTCGTACATCGGGAACTGGCGACGGGACGACATGATGAATCGAACCGCACTGGGCCTCGCCATAGGGGCGGGATACGTCCTCGGGCGTACCAAGAAGATGAAACTGGCGTTCGCCGTGGCCTCACTGGTCGCCGGAAAGCGCATGCAGCTGAGCCCTCGGGCGGTCGCCGACCTGCTCAACCAGCAGCTGCTCAACAATCCGCAGTTCAAGGAGATCGGCGACCAGCTGCGCCAGGATCTGCGCGGGGTGGGCAAGGCCGCCTCCGGCGCGCTCCTGGAACGGCAGATGGAGGGCATCGCCGACCGGCTGCACGACCGCACCTCGCAGGTGCGGGACGAACTGTCCGGAGTGGTGCCGGAGAAGCCCGACCTGCCCGGCCTCGGGGACGAGGACGAGAAGGACCGGGCGCAGGACGAGTCCGGCGAGTCCGAAGAGCGCGCGGAACGGGATGCCCCGTCGCGTGCCGAGCCGAAGAAGGCCGCGGGCAGGCAGCGGCCCGCGAAGAAGGCGCCCGCCAAGCAGGCACCGGGTTCCAAGGCCGCGGCCAAGAAGGCCCCGGGCAAGAAGGCCCCCGCGAAGAAGACCGCGGCGGCGAAGAGTGGCGCGCGGAGCGCCGCTCGCGGGTCGCGTGGTGAAGGGAGGCGATGACGATGTCCGACACAGCGGGTTCCGCGGCGGACAGGACGAACGGCGGACTGTCCAAGGTCGCCCAGAGCGAGGCGTTCGACCACCTCAAGCAGGAGATGCAGGGCTACCTGGCCGCGCAGGCCGAGCGGATGCTCGTGGGCGTGGGCCGCAAACTGGGCTCGACGACCGTCAAGCTGAACGACATCGCCGAGGGCAACAGCCCCGGCTTCGCCAAGCTGGCCCTGGAAGGCGGACGCAAGCTCGCCGAGGGCAAGGGCCCGCTGCGCGCCGTCCTGGAGACGGGTGCCGGCCAGGCCAAGGAGAAGCTGGGCGAGGCCTTCAAGAGCCTCACCGGGGGCAAGAGCAAGCGCAAGCGCGGTGGGGGCAACAAGCCCACGGTGATCATCGAGTCCATCGACGTCGGCGTGCCCGTGCGGACCGCGTACGACCAGTGGACCCAGTACCAGGACTTCAGCACCTTCGCCAAGGGCGTCAAGAGCGCGAACCGCGCCGACGACACCACCTCCGACTGGCAGGCCAAGGTGTTCTGGTCGAGCCGAAGCTGGAAGGCGCACACGATCGAGCAGGTGCCCGACTACCGCATCCAGTGGAGTTCGGAGGGCGCCAAGGGCTCCACCAAGGGCGTCATCACCTTCCACCCGCTCGGTGAGAACCTCACCCGACTGCTGCTGGTGATGGAGTACTACCCCAGCGGGTTCTTCGAGAAGACCGGCAACATCTGGCGGGCCCAGGGCCGCCGGGCGCGCCTGGACTTCAAGCACTTCGCACGCTTCATCAGCCTCAAGGGAGAGGCGGAGGACGGCTGGCGCGGCGAGATCCGCGACGGCGAGGTCGTACGCACCCATGAGGACGCGGTCGCCGAGGAGGAACGCGAGGAAGAGGGCGCCGAGGAAGAGGGCGCCGAGGAAGAGGGCGCCGAGGAAGAGGGCGCCGAGGAAGAGGGCGCCGAGGAAGAGTACGAGGACGACGAGGACCAGGAAGGCGCCGAGGAGGAGCCCGAGGGCGAGTACGACGAGGAGGCCGAGGAGGAGTACGAGGACGAGGAGGAGCCGGAGGAGGAGTACGAGGACGACGGCGAGGAGGAAGAGGAGTACGAGGAGGAGGACGAACGTGAGGCCGAGCCGTCGGCCGCCGGGAGCCGGCGATGACGACGCCCCGCCGGCTTCCCGATCCCTATGGGGGGCCCAGCAGCGGCGCCAACCTCGCCGACATCCTTGAACGGGTCCTCGACAAGGGCATAGTGATCGCCGGCGACATCCGGATCAACCTGCTCGACATCGAACTCCTCACCGTCAAACTCCGGTTGATCGTCGCCTCCGTCGACAAGGCGAAGGAGATGGGCATCGACTGGTGGGAGTCCGACCCCGCCCTGTCCTCCCGGGCCCGACGCGACGAACTCACGCGGGAGAACACTGAGTTGCGCGCCCGTCTCGAACGCCTCGAGGCCAGCCGGGAGGCGGAGGAGCTCGAAGCCGCCCCGCGACAAGCCCCGCGACGCAGAAAGAAGGAGTCACCGTGACGGCGCTGCGGTACGTCTATGCCGTCTGCCGCCCCCTCAGCGCGCCCCTGCAGGCCCAGCTGACGGGGGTGGCCGGCATTCCCGCACGGCAGTTGGAGCACCACGGCCTCATCGCGGTCCTCAGCCTCGTTCCCGAGGAGGACTTCGCGGAGGAGCCGCTCAAGGAGCATCTGGAGGACCTGGAGTGGCTCACCGCCACGGCCCGCGCTCACCAGAACGTCGTCGACGCGCTCACCGGCGTCACCACTCCACTGCCCCTGCGACTCGGCACCGTGTTCCGTGACGACAGCGGCGTACGTGTGATGATCGAGGAACGCGAGGAGGATTTCCGGCACGCCTTGGACCGGCTCGAGGGCCGGGTGGAATGGGGCGTGAAGGTGTACGTCGAGCAGGAGGAGGAGAAGGAGGCCGTTGAGGAACGCCCCGCGGCGAGGCCGGCCTCCGGACGGGACTATCTGCGGCAGCGCCGCAGGCGTACGGCCGCACACGAGCAGCGGGGGCAGAAGGCGGACGAATTCGCGGCCCGGCTGCATGAAGCGCTCTCCGGGTACGCGGAGGACGCCCGGTTGCACGCCCCGCAGAACGCGACGCTCTCCGGGGCCACCGGACGCAATGTGCTCAACGCCTCCTATCTTGTCCCGCGATCACGTTCCGAGGAGTTCGTGGAGCTGGTGGACCGTGCCGAGGACGACACCCCGGGCGTCCGGGTCGAACTCACCGGTCCCTGGGCGGCCTACTCCTTCACCGGACTGACGCAGGGAGTGGCATGATCGCCGTCGAACACCGCGAGATCGCCCTGGTCGACCTGCTCGACCGGCTGCTCGCGGGCGGGGTCGTCATCACCGGTGACATCACTTTGCGCATAGCGGACGTCGATCTCGTCCGCATCGATCTGAACGCCCTGATCAGTTCGGTGAACGCCCAAGTCCCCTCGCCCTGGCCGGAGGCCGAAGCCCCATGACCGACAGGACGCCCCGCAAGCCGCGCAACCGGCTGGACCTGGAGCCCGACACCGTGGAACGGGACCTGGTCAAGCTGGTGCTGACGGTGGTCGAACTGCTCCGCCAGCTGATGGAGCGCCAGGCGGTGCGCCGGTTCGACACCGGAGAGCTGACCGAGGACCAGGAGGAGCGGATCGGGCTGACGCTGATGCTCCTGGAGGACCGCATGGCCGAGCTGCGCGACCGCTACGGGCTGCGGCCCGAGGACCTCAACCTGGACCTCGGGCCGCTGGGCCCGCTGCTGCCACGCGACTAGGGGTGCATACGCGCGCCCTTGAGGACCTTGTCGACCGCGTTGCGCGGTCCGTGGACCGCCATGCCCACCAGATCGAGCTGGTCCCTTCGGACGGCCCGCACCGCCGCACGGTTGTCGCGGTCGTTGCCCGTGCCGAACAGATCCGAGGTGAAGACGGCTGTCGCCAGCGAACGGGACAGGGCACGGGCGTGCGCGAGCGACAGCGTCTCCTTCGTCCCCTCGAAGACCAGCACGGGCTGGCGGAACATCGCCAGATACGCGGTGCCGTCGGCGTCGGCGTACGGCTCGCCGATCACATCGGGCACCGCCGTGCCGAGCCCGCTGACCACGAAGGCGGTCACATTGAGCCGCTGCCAGGGCTCCAGATCGTCCCGCAGCAGTACGGCGATCTTCGTATCGAAGCGGACGGGTGTCCTCTCGGTCGCCTCATCGGTCCGGGCCCCGCCCCCGGCTGCCGTCTGATCCATCGTTCTCATGGAGTGAGACTGCGGTGTGGACGCCCTCGGCGTCTTGTACGTTTCTTGCGTGGCATCCCGGCAGGAGATCTCTGCTTGGCGCCCGCCGGTCCCGGGCGTCGTCGAGGTCTTCCACGCCCATTTCGTCGAGCACGCCTATCCCATGCACGTCCATGACGCCTGGACGCTCCTGATCGTCGACGACGGCGCGGTCCGCTACGACCTGGACCACCACGAGCGGGGCACCCCGCACGACACCGTCAGCCTGCTGCCGCCCCAAGTGCCGCACAACGGCTCCCCCGCCACCGCGCACGGCTTCCGCAAGCGTGTCCTGTACCTCGACATGACGCAGCTCGACGAGAGCTTCATCGGCCCGGCGGTCGACGGCCCCGACCTCGCCGACCCCCTCCTGCGCCGACGCATCGGACAGCTCCACGCGGCCCTCGCCCACCGGGGAGACGAACTGGAGGCGGAGAGCCGGCTGGCCCTGATCAGCGGGCGCCTGCGCGCACATCTGTCGCCCGGCCTCCCCGCCGATCCCGCGGCGAGCGACCGCGGTGTGGCCCGGGACCTGCGCGACCTCCTCGACGAGCGGCTCCGCGAAGGGACCACGCTGGACGAGGCCGCGAGCGTGCTCCACGCACACCCCGCACATCTCGTACGTGCCTTCAGCGCCGCGTTCGGCATCGCGCCCCACCAGTACGTCACGTCCCGCCGCGTCGATCTCGCCCGCCGCCTGCTGCTCGACGGGCGACCGCCGGCCGAGGTGGCGACCGCCGTGGGCTTCTACGACCAGTCCCACTTCACCCGGCACTTCAGACGGATTCTGGGCACGACTCCGGGGCGGTATGCCCGTACCGGGACGAAGAGGGGCGGAACGGGAAATAGTGCCGAGAAAATCAGACACATCGGATCGCTGAATTCCTGAGCGCGGTCGGATTCCATTCCCCGCGGCGTGGAACGGTCGTGGGAATTCCCCGGAACGACCGAGCCGGCCCGCGGGCGGTCCCCACAGGCCGGCTGAAGCCGACGCTTTTCGAAATGCCGGCGACGGACGGATCACCGGACGCGCGTCAGCGTCACCATCGGTACCAGCGACCCCTTCCGCCGGCGGCGGTCGTCCCGCGCACGAGGAATCCGAGGAGCCAGATCACAAGAACCGCGAGAGCGATCCACCACAGCACCTTCACCGCAAATCCAACGCCGAAGAGAATCAGGGCGAGAAGCAGAACCAGCAGAATGGGAACCATTTTGTTGACCTCCTGCCGACCGTGTTTCCCGAACCGCGCCGATCAGACGTGCTTTCGGCAGAGAATTTCTCCGTGAAGTACCGCGAACCAGCCGTCCTCGTGCCGTCCCCATTCCCGCCAGGCCTCCGAAACCGCGCGCAGGGCCCCGGGTGTCGCATGGCCCCCTTCGGTGGCGCGGTCCGCGTATGCCGACGCGACGGTGCGGTCCGCCCACAGCCCGCTCCACCAGGCCCGCTCCTCCTCGGTGGCGAAGGTCCAGGTGCCGGACGTGGTGGTGATGTCGCGGATGCCCGCGCTCAGTGCCCACGACTTCAGGCGCCGTCCGGCGTCGGGCTCGCCGCCGTTGGCCCGTGCGACCCGCCTGTAGAGGTCCAGCCAGTCGTCCAGGCCCTCGGATGCCGGGTACCAGGTCATCGCCGCGTAGTCGGCGTCGCGGACGGCGATGTAACCGCCCGGCCTGGTCACCCGGTGCATCTCGCGCAGCGCCCGCACCGGGTCGCCCACATGCTGGAGCACCTGATGGGCGTGGACCACGCAGAACGTGTCGTCCGGGTACTCCAGTGCGTGCACGTCGGCGACGGCGAAGTCGACGTTGCCGAGGCCCCGCGCGGCGGCCGTCGCCCGGGCCTGCTCCAGGACGCCCGCCGCCCGGTCCACGCCGGTGACATGGCCGTGGGGGACCAGTTCCGCAAGGTCGGCGGTGATGGTGCCGGGGCCGCAGCCGATGTCCAGAATCCTCATGTGCGGTTTGAGCGAGTCGAGGAGGTATGCCGCGGAGTTGGCGGCGGTCCGCCAGGTGTGCGAGCGCAGCACGGACTCATGGTGGCCGTGCGTGTAGACGGCCGTCTCCTTCGACATGACCTTCCTCTTCCCGTCGTACGGACCGGCGGCCGAACCGCCGGGCGGTACGCATCACGGTAGGCGATCATGCCGAATAATGAGACTCGCGTCTTGCTATATGGACAGCCGCAAAGGGGGGACGGTCAGCCGAGCGGCAGGGGCCGGTAGACGGTCAGCGCCTCGGGCAGCTTCTCGAGCGTCACATCGCCGTCGACCTCCGTGACCTCCCCGTCGTAGGCGAGCGGAGTGCCCGGGGCCACCCCGTCCAGACGCAGCCGCCGCACCCGCACGGCCGCATGGGCCGGAGAGCGGGAGAGCGGACCCGCGAAGGCGGCGGCCAGCAGCCGCGCGGCCGGGCGGCGTCCGCCGTGCACCACCCGTACGTCGAGCTTGCCGTCCGACAGATCGTGGCGGCGAGCGGGGGCGAGGCCCATCCGGTGGTACGTGCCGTTCCCGGCGAAGAGCAGCCACAGCGGACGGGTGCCGCCACCGAGGTCCACGCGCAGGGGATGGCGGTCGGCGCTCAGGACGCGCAGGGCGGCGAGGACCCCTGCCGGCCAGCCGCCGATCCGCGGTGACCAGCGCTCCCGCTCGCGCACCAGCTCCGGGTAGACGCCCAGACTGAAGGTGTTGAGGAAACAGCCGCGCCTCGCGCCCGAGACGAAACGCCCCACGTCGACGCGGACCGCGTCACCCTGCTGGACGGCGCGCACCACGTCGCGTACGTCCTCGACACCGACGTCCAGGGCGAAGTGGTTGAGGGTGCCGCCCGGGACCACGGCGAGCGGCAGGGCGTGCCGCATGGCCACCTCGGCGGCCGCGTTCACCGTGCCGTCGCCGCCGCAGACGCCGAGGACCCGGGCGCGGGCGGCCGCCTTCTCCAACTCGGTCTCCACGTCGGCCGGTTCGCTCTCCACGATCTCCGCGCCGGGAAGGGCGTCCTGCAGGGCGTGTATCCGGTCGGCGGTCCCCGAGGCCCTGTTCGCCACCACCACGAGACCGGTCCCGTCCGGCAGCGCGGGTGCGTTCGCGTGCGGGCGGCCGGGCGGCGGCGCCGGATAGCGGGTCGGGACCAGGCCGCGTACGGCCAGGGCGGCGCCCACACCGAGGGCCGCGCCGGCCAGGACGTCGCTCGGGAAGTGGACGCCGGTGTACACCCGGGAGACCGCGACGGCGGCCGCGAGCGGGACGACCGCCGCGCCCCAGCCGCTCGACTCCAGCGCCACGCCCGCGGCGAAGGCGGCGGCCGAGGCGGAGTGCCCGGACGGGAACGACGTGGTGATCGGCTGGCGCTTGAGCCTGCGGGCGGCGGGGACCGGGTCGAGGACCGGACGGGGGCGGCGCACCGTCCGTTTGCCCAGGGTGTTGATCGCGGCGGACGCGAGGGTCAGCGAGGCGACGCCGCGAGCGGCGGCCCGGCGGGCGCGCGGGGTCCGGGCGGCGGCGATGGCGGCGGCCGTGGCGAACCACAGGACACCGTGG
>Ga0102590_1005201_pt1 | contig 10022 bp, 11 predicted proteins | sample AraplaMF_Col_mMF_FD_76859 | JGI IMG/M metagenome (GOLD analysis project Ga0102590, IMG submission 76859) | Arabidopsis root microbial communities from the University of North Carolina, USA - plate scrape MF_Col_mMF | ecosystem: Host-associated > Plants > Roots > Endosphere | place: USA...
GAGTTGCGGCTGCATCATTGTGGTTTGCCTGCCGGACCACGTTGGTGCCGGGCGGAAAGCCGTGCCGACGCTCGAACTCACCGGTCATTGACGTCAGGGTCCCCGAGACTCTGTCCGTCCACGAGGCCAGCCAGGCCGACGATAGCGAACCATCACTCATGTGGCCCGATCATGGCATGAATCACGGACATCCGGGCGACCAGCGACCTTGCATTCCATATCGACGCACTGCCCTGAGTTGTCAGTGGTGATGAGGCGGCAGGCGGGTTTCGAGGAGCGGCTCCGTGGACGTCGGCCCTGCGCTCCCACCGGTTCCGCCGAACTGGGGATTCGGCAATATCTGGCGGGTGGTCAGCCGTGTTGAGGAGGTCTCCGATGACGAGATCTGGAAGCGGCTGCAGGACCCCGTGTACGCCGAGGCCATGCGCGCAGCTCAGGAGACACTTGACGCCGAGCTCGGCGGTCGACGCCGCAGGGGCAGCAGTGCACCGGTGAAACCCAGCTGACCACGTTGGTCGGATTCGGGCGTGCCAGACGCCAGTTGGCGGGCCTCGAAGGCCTGCGGCTGCTCAGGAGCCGGGGGTGGTCCGTCGTGAGGCCATCCCCCCATACGGAAGAGACCGTCACTCCTGGAACCCGGTGAGTGTGGTCTTGCCGATGCTGGTGCCCGATTCCTGGAGACGGTGCGCCTCGCGCAGGGAGGCGGCGTTGATCGGGCCGAGATCGCGCGTGGCGGTGGTGCTCAGAATGCCGGCGTCGGCCAGGCGCGCGACCTGGGTGAGGATGTGGTGCTGCATCGCCTGGTCCGCGGTCTGGAACATGGAACGGGTGTACATGAACTCCCAGTGGAAGGAGATGCTTTTCGGCTTGAGCGCGCCGATGGGCAGGGAGTCGAAATCGTCGGTGGCGACGATGTGGCCGAAGGGGTTGAGTACGTCGGCGTAGGCGGCCAGATTGCGGTCGGTGCCGGCGGTGGAGAAGACGTAGTCGACACCGCCGGGTGCCACCTTGGCGAGTTGCGGGGCAAGCGGCTTGTGATGGTCGACGATGTGCTGGGAGCCCATCCGCCGGGCGAACTCCGAGGTCTCGGGGCGGGATGCCGTTCCGATCACGGTCAGGCTGGTCAGGGCGCGCGCCAGCTGTGCGGTCATGGAGCCGACGCCGCCCGCGGCAGCGGTGAGCAGCAGAGCACCGGTCTGTTCAAGAGCGCCGATACGCAACCCGAGGCGTTCGAAGAGGCCCTCCCATGCGGTGAGCGTGGTCAGCGGGAGCGCTGCTGCCTCGGTGAAGGAGAGATTGCGCGGCTTGCGCGCGACCAGCCGCTCATCCACCGCGTGGTAGCGAGAGTTGGCGCCGGGCCGGTCGAGGGCCCCGGCGTAGTAGACCTCGTCGCCGACGGAGAACAACTCACCGTCGGTACCGACCGCGACGACGACCCCGGCCGCATCCCAGCCGAGCACGCGGGGCTCACCGCCCGGGTCGGCGGTCTGACGCATCTTGTAGTCCACCGGGTTGACGGCGATCGCCTCGACGCGGACCAGGATGTCCCGGGGGCCGGGCTGAGGTACAGGCAGCTCGATGTCGATGAGGCTCTCGGGGTCGTCGATCGGGAGGCTGCTGCGGTAGGCGACGGCCGGCATGGTCCTCGCGGTCTCATTCATCGCGATCTCCTTGATGCGGTTTGCCGAGAGATGGTGATCCCGGCCGGGACCGGCACCGCCGAACGCACTCGGCCTGTGGCTGAGAGCGCCTGTCACCACCGCTCGTTCCGGCTTTCCCGCGCATCATCGCCACTCATTTCCTGACAGGCCTCACTCGGCCGACCGCGAAGAGATGGAGCAGGGTGCGGGGATTCGTACGGTGAACGAAGTGCAGCGCTACGGGATTCAAGTTGTCACCCCTCCTTGCTCGGCGACCTTACCGATACGAGCGGCGCGCGAACTATCACATCCGTGGTGTTTCACTCTTTGTCACCTTCCGATTTGCCGGTCGGTTGCAGGTGAGATATCTGTTTGTGGACGGCGGATCTCTTCGTATGCAGCCCTTGACAGCTGACGTGTGGGACTTGCTCACGGATCTCGCCCGACGTCCGCACGTCAAGGCGTCCCCCTCTCATCTCGAAGGAAATCCCAGCACCATGTCTGATGCCATATCGCGGGCGAGCGGTTCGCACAGCACGCCCAGTAGACGCGCGGTCGTCTCCCTGCCCGCAGTGGTCGGCCTGTCCCTGGCGATCGGAGCGCCGCAGGCAGGGGCGGCCGAACAGCGGGATCGGGTGGAGCCCGGTGTCGAGTTGGAACAGGTGGCGACCTTTGACGGCGCCATGCCCACAGGTGTCACCATCTCTCGATCCGGCCGTATCTTCGTGAACTTCCCACGCTGGGGCGACAACGTACCTTTCTCGGTCGCCGAGATTCGTGACGGCGTTCCGGTCGCCTACCCGAACGCCGTTGTGAACCAGGCGGACCTGAGCGACCCGGCGGGTCACTTTCTCGGGGTGCAGAGCGTTGTCGTCGACGCTGCCGAGCGCCTCTGGGTCGTCGACACCGGACGGGTCGAATGGGCGGATGCCCCATATGGCGGACCAAAACTCGTGGCCATCGACCTGAAGACGAATAGAGTGGTGAGGACCATTGTCTTCCCACGAGACATCGCGGGGCCTCGCAGTTTCGTCAACGACGTGCGTTTTGATCTCCGCCGCGGCTACGCGTATCTGACCGATGCCACGCCGGACCGTCCGAACGGGTTGATAGTCGTTCACCTGGAGAGCGGGGAGTCGTGGCGTCGCCTGGACGATGTGCCGGCCACGCTCCCGGAGCCCGACTTCGTTCCCGTGATCGACGGAGTGCCGTTCCTCAACAAGCCGGGTAAGGCACCGGGAACCCCGGTGGGCATCGGGGTCGACGGCATCGCGCTCTCCCCGGACGGAACCTGGCTGTACTTCTGTCCTCTGTCCAGCCGGAAGCTGTACGCGATCCGCACCAACGACCTTGTGAAACGGCGCACTTCGTCGAAGCGGGATGAGCTGTCGGTACACGACCTCGGGACAAAAGGCATGTCGGACGGCCTGGAAATGGACCAGTCGGGCCGCGTGTACGGCGGTGACATAGAGCGCCGCGCCATCGTGCGGCGGGATCGTGATGGTGCATTTCGGACGGTGGTCCAGGACGATCGATTGCTGTGGCCGGACACCCTCTCCGTGGGCTACGACCGAAACCTCTATGTGATCGCCAACCAGCTCAATCGCCAAGCGGCCTACAACAGCGGCCGAGACCTGCGACGCAAGCCGTACGTCCTGTACCGCGTGCCGATAGGCAATGGCCCTGCCAGGCGCTGAATTCGCCACGAGTGGAGCCGGATACCCCCGCGCGTGCGCTTCCTCGAGCCCATCCCATGGACACGGTGTGGGCCGGTGTCCGGAGCGTACGGGCGTCAACGACAGCGGCTCGTGGGTGAGCGATGAGTTCGGACAGCGCATCGGGTCTGCCTTGACATGACTCGAATCATCGCCGACATCTCGGTGTCCCTCGACGGCTTCGTCACCGGGCCGGACCCCGGACCGCACAGCGGGCTGGGGTCGGGTGGCGAGGCCCTGCACACCTGGGCGTTCTCCGACGACCCCGACGACCGCAGGGTTCTGCGTGAGGCGACGGCCCGCTCGGGAGCCGTCGTCCTCGGCCGCCGGCTCTTCGACCTGGTCGACGGGCCGAACGGCTGGGACGACACGACCGGATACGGCGCCCGCGAGGTCGGCAAGCCGGCATTCATTGTCGTGACGACATCACCGCCGGAGTCGGTGCGGCTCATCGACCTCGACTGGACGTTCGTCACCACCGGCCTGCCCGACGCCATCGCCACCGCGCGCCGGCGAGCCGCGGCGGCCTCGTCGGACAGTGGCAAAGAGCTCGATGTCGTCCTCATGGGCGGCGGCGCCACGGTCGGCTCGGCAGTGGACGCGGGACTGGTCGACGGTCTGACGCTGCACCTCGCGCCCGTCGTTCTGGGCGGCGGGACGCCACTGTTCACGGGAGGAACCCGCCGCACGCTGGTGCAGCGGAGCGTGACCTCGACATCGACCGCGACGCATCTTACCTACGACGTCCTCTGACGAGTTGGCGGCTCAAGGCGCCCGGATCGGCCTACTGTGAGTCCGGGACAGGCGCAGTTCCGGGAAAGTGCGCCGAACTCCTCGCGACGGGCCTTGCGTTGGACGCGCAGTGTGCGAGCCGCACAGCGGCACACACCAATGCCGAGCATGCCGTCGATGCCACGTGGCAGGCGCCGACCGACACGATCACGATGGCCGGGTGCGGTCAGTCTGCCGGTCTCACGGCAGCTGTTGCTCATTGGCGTTGCAAGCGTCCCGGGTCCCGGCGCCGGGACCCGGGACGCCAAGCACAACCGTGTCATCAAGCGCCGGCGCGGCGGCAGTGCTCCGGGACGGCGAAGGACCGCAACGTTACTGGCGCGGCCGTTCGAAGGTGAGCAGCAGGCCCTCGACCGCGCCCGGGCCGATGCGGCCCTTGACGTCGGCGGACGTTATGGCCTTCAGTCCCCAGCCGTCCTCGGCGTGCTTGTTGAGCACCTTCTCCAGCTTGTCGCTGTCCAGGGCATCGCCGATCAGCGACTCCCGAAAGGTGACGACCTTGTACTCGTACGTGTAGGGCTGGCTCATGGCTACGGGGTTCTCCTGCAGGTCGGTGCTGCGATTGCCGGAGCCAGTCAATCATCGTTCGGCTTTGAACGGGCCGCGAGGTGCCAACAGGCTGCAAGCGCAACCCGCTTCGTTCTGTCCTGTTCAGTGACGGGCAGCGAACCGGGCCATTGCCTGGTCGCGACTGCCGCCCGAAGTCACAGGCCGTGGCGGCACGGTGGGAGGACGAAAGCCGCCCGCACCTCCTGGACGGTCCGTATACATGGGGGCCGCACCCGGGTGCCGGGTGCGGCCCTGACGCGTTCCTGTCTCAAGCTGTACCCGGCCAACTTCAGGAAGAAATAAAGGCCGTCGTGATGCGGGGGGTTGCCTGCATGGCCCGATGTGGCGTGGTGTGCCGTGGTGGACAAGGACGGATGCCGTCGGGCGACGAACTCGGTGGCCTTGTGCCAAACCGATTCGCAGGTGGTTGCGGATTGGACTCGGCTCAGAGGCCCAGGTCTGCGGCGAAGCAGGAGAATGACGTCCATGAACCTTCGGGGTTGTAGGCGTCCCTTGCCGGGTCGTGCAACGTGACCGGCTCCTCCTGAACCATGTCCTCGTAGCGGATGCGCTCGGGCAGCTTGCCGAACCGTGCGTGCCGGGCCGCCGCGGCGCTGTCGATCATGCTCTGACCTTCCATGGCCAGCCTCCTTCGAGTCCCATTGGCGGAGATCGAGTCCCTCTACTTCCGTGCGTCTCAGACTCGCACCGAATGAGTCACCAGTCAAGGCGGTGACGATGCTTAGTGATCGCAGGAAGTGAGTAGTGGTGCGAGTATCTTGTTGCCGCTCCAACAGGTGACGCAACAAGGTGATCTGTCGGGAAAGTCACGCCTCATCTGATGGGGAGCCGGTCATGGGGCGGTGGCGGCGACCATGACCGGTCCCAGGTCGACGTTCCGCCGACGGGTCGCGCTGCGGACGCGGCTCGCGCGAGGTGAGTGTCGGCAGGGGGGTGATGCGCTGTGGCGCGACGAGCGCCGACTCTTCTGACCCGTGGCCGGGCGAACGAGAGAAGTGCGCCACAAGCAGGGTGCGGCGCCTCGGAGCGGCACTGTCCCGCTACTGTGAGTGTGCAAGGGGGCCGGACTGCTCAGCGGCCGGCAGCGACTCCGGTCGCCGTCGCGGTGACCCGGCCCTGGCTCCGCTCGTAAGGCTCAGCGCAGGAGGCTGATCACCGTGCCGGAGCCGGCCGCGCGACCCTGGTGACGGAACGCGAAAGATTGGCCTTCCTCCAGCGCGACAGCCTCTTCGAGCACGACCGCCACCTCGGCTCCGTGAAGCGGCCGGACCACGTCGACGCCCTTGGGCAGCGTGACGGTGCCCAACACGGCGGCGGTCCGGGTGTGGAAAACGAGGTGATCGCCGGAGACGACCTCCACGCCGCCCTGCTCCTCGGACAGCAGCGTGATGTCGGCGGTGAAGTCGACCTGGGCACTGATCGAACCTGGCTTCGTGAGTACCCGGCCCCGGCTCACGGCGCCCATGGCAGAGCCCGGCAGCAGCACGCCCACGTTCATTTCCGCAGTCGCCGCCTCGATGGGCACTCGGCTTTGCTCGATGCCCGCGACGATGTGGGTCACGTTGCCGTCAAAGCCGACGATCTCCACCGCGTCCCCTTGGCGCACCGAGCCGCGTTCGATCCGCCCCGTCACCATGACCAACCTGCCCTGATGCAGGCTGAACACGTCTTCGACAGGCATCAGGAACGGCTTGTCCACTGCGTTCGCCACTGACTGGTCCGTAACCCCACCCATGAGCGTCCATGCTCCCCTGTCACGCACGTGACATCCGTGATCGGAAGTCCCGAGGCCGACAACGACCGCCGGCCGTAGCACCCCGGGGATGACACTCACTTCTCACGCAGCCCCGCCGCACCCCCCGGGCAGAGCACCTATGCGTGGAGGACTTTGCGAAGGGACTCGGCGAACTCGGTCGGGTGCGTCGTCAGGCCGATGTGGCTGCCGGGGAAGTGCAGGAGGTCGGTACCCAGATGTTCGGCCAGGCCGGCGGTCGCACGATAGGGCAGTTCGCCCCGCGAGTCCTGCCCTCCGGCAAGCGTGAGCCGGTCCGACAGTGCCTTGAGTCGGTGGAGGTCGGGGGCGTAGGACATGAAACCGGGCACGATGCGCGATACGAAGAAGGGCAGGTCGGCCATGGTCTGCGTGGCGCGCGCCGCCGCTCGCGGCGGAAGCTCGATCCCGGGCTTCGGCACGGACTCGTCGTCCCCTGTGAGGCCCGCGGCGAACTCGGTCATCGCCGGCATGAGCCCCTGTGCTCGGAAGGTTTCCTGCACGCGTGCGAGAAGCGCGCGGTGGTCGGCGACGTCCGGGAGGACCTCCACGACCGGGGGCTCGTGTGCAACGACGTGGGCGACGCGCTCGGGGTGCGTGGTGAGCAGGTGCAGTGCGACGATCGCACCCGAGCTGGCGCCGAACACCCGGGCGGGCTCATCGGGCGACAGCAACTCGATGATTCGGAAGGCGTCTTGAGCGTGTTCCGCCACTGTCTGCTCGGATTCGGGTTCGTCCAGCGTGCTGCGCGACATTCCCCGTGGGTCGTAGGCCGCGACGGTGTACTCGGCGGCCAGGCCGTCGACGATGTCCTCGAAGGAGGCCGCGCCGCCCGTCCCTCCGGGGATCAGCAGCAGGAGCGGGCCTTGGCCACGCACTTCGTAATGCAAGGTTGCACCGTTCACGCGCAGACTGCCGATGGTCGGATCGGTCATGATGCGTCTCCTTCTCGGGACGAAGGCCAGGCTCCAAGAGGCTGTGCAGGGTGCCGAGGGTGGTGACCCGGGGCTGTTGCGGGTGACCGCTCATGGGCCAACCCGCCGGCTTGGCGCCCGCGATCGTCAGCCGCCTTCCCGCCGACCCGTCTCTCTCTACGCGTCCTCGCCGTTTCCTAGGCGCCCTAGGATAAACCTAGAGCTCCTAGGGAGAAATCTCCAGCCAGTTTTGGATGCCGCGATAACTTTTCTAAGCCCGGAGAGTCTCGTCACTGTCGTCGACCATGGGAGAAGCGCGTGACACAGCTACTGAGGGTGCAGAACTTCAATGTCTCGAGTGATGGAATCGGCGCCGGTGAGCATCAAAGCCTCGAGAGCCCCTTCGGCCACGTCGATCCCGGAAGGCTCTTCGCCTGGGCCGGTGCCACGGCGAGTTGGCCCATGCGGACCGATCCTGGTGGGAGCCGAGGCCTCGACGACTACTTCACACGGGACTACGCACGCAACATCGGTGCCGAGATCATGGGCCGCAACAAGTTCGGGCCCCAGCGTGGGCCCTGGAACGATCACGAGTGGCGAGGCTGGTGGGGGAACGAGCCTCCGTTCCGTACCCCGGTGTTCGTCATGACCCACCACAAGCGCCCTTCGTTCACGCTCTCCGACACCACGTTCCACTTCGTCGACGGCGACCCGGCCATCGTTCTCGAGCAGGCGCGGGAGGCGGCGCAGGGCAAGGACGTCCGCCTCGGTGGCGGCGTCACCACCGTCCGCCAGTTCCTCGACGCGGATCTCGTCGACACCATGCATGTGGCGGTCTCGCCGGTGAAGCTGGGATCCGGACTGCGGCTCTGGGATTCCCCCGACGAGCTCCTCGACCGGTTCGATCTCGAGGTGGTGCCCAGCCCGAGCGGCGTGACACACCACTTGTTCTGGCGGAAGTGAGCTGACGGACCACTCGCCCCTCAGCGCCTCGTACCCCGGAGGGGCATACGGCGGACGTGGTCGGGCGAGTGACGGCGGACCGATCGTGAAAGCGGTTCAGGCCTGGGCGCTCGGCCACGGAGATTGGTTTTTCGGATACCCCCGGCCGCACCCGGCGTAGTGGGCGCCCGATTTTCGCGGCCGTGCCGGCAGACGGTTCACCGCACTCCGTCCGGTGGAGCCGGCCCAGGTATGGGCACGGCTCCGCCGGGCCGTCCTCGATGAGTTGGGGGACCGGCGGGTCGGTCCGCCCCCTTCGGGCCGTCGAGTGCACGTTTCGCTGTCTCGTGGTCCGCAGGCTGCCGACGCCGCACCGCCGGCCACGAGCGCGCACCCGAGCACTTCCTCGCTGCCGCCGACGGTCGGCGACCCTCGTCCGCCGGAGCTGGCGACCTCGTTTGCTACCGCAGGGGAGGGGTGACGCCGTCGAACCAGTTGTTGCCCAGATCCATCTCGCGTTCGCCGACCACAGGGAGGGCGTCGAGGCGGGTGATCTCCTCGAGCGTGAGCTTCACGTCCACCGCCGCGCTGTTCTCCTCCAGGCGGGAGACATGGAGGGTGCCGGGGATCGGGACGACATCGGGAGCCTTGGCCAGCAGCCAGGCGAGGGCGACCTGGCCCGGCGCCGCTTCATGGGCGAGGGCGATCTCCTGGACGGCCCGGACGGCGGCCAGGTTGGCGTCGAAGGCCTCTGGGGAGAAGCGGGGCATCTGCCGGCGGTAGTCGCCCTCCGGCAGGTCCGCGAGGGATGTGATCTTTCCGGTGAGCATGCCCCGGCCGAGCGGGCTGTACGGGACGACCGCGATACCCAGCTCACGGCAGAGCGGGAAGACCTCCTGCTCGATCTCGCGCGACCACAGCGACCACTCGGTCTGTACGGCGCTGATGGGGTGGACCGCGTGGGCGCGGCGAATGGTGTCGGGTGCGGCCTCGCTCAGTCCGAGGTGCAGTACCTTGCCCTCCTTGACGAGTTCGGCCATCGCGCCGACCGTGTCCTCGATGGGCACGTCGGGGTCGATGCGGTGCTGGTAGTAGAGATCGACGTGATCGGTGTCCAGCTTGGTCAGTGAGCGCTCGATGCGCTCGCGCACATACTCGGGTCGTCCGTTGATGATCGGCGGACCCTCGGGGTTCAGGCCCCGCACGATGCCGAACTTGGTGGCGAGGACGACCTTGTCACGGCGACCGCGGAGGGCGCTGCCGATGGCATCCTCGCTGCCGGTGTAGACGTCGGCGGTGTCGATGAGGGTGACGCCGAGTTCGACCGCGCGCCCGATCAGGGCGTCCGCGGTGTCGTCGGTGGCTTGCTGCGCGCTCTGCCCGTAGGGGCGGGCGAAGCTCATCGACCCGTAGCCGATGGCGCCGACGGTCGGGCCGCCGGAGCCGAGGGAGCGCTGGGGGAGAGGCATGCTGGATCCTTAGTCGTTCGGTTCAGTGGCGGGGCACATCCGCTATGTCCACACCTGTGGACACCGTATGTCGACGACTGTGGACATGCAAGCGGATGTGATGCCGTGCGCCGGTGAGCCCTCCCTGTCCGGCCGCGTCCGGACTTCACCTCCTGACTTCGACAAGGGCTCATGGCGCGCGGGACGCGTGCAACGGCGGTACGCCGATC
>Ga0102590_1005210_pt1 | contig 9995 bp, 9 predicted proteins | sample AraplaMF_Col_mMF_FD_76859 | JGI IMG/M metagenome (GOLD analysis project Ga0102590, IMG submission 76859) | Arabidopsis root microbial communities from the University of North Carolina, USA - plate scrape MF_Col_mMF | ecosystem: Host-associated > Plants > Roots > Endosphere | place: USA: University...
AGCCGGTGTCGGCGCTCGATCTTTCGGTCCAGGCCCAGGTGCTGAATCTGCTCGCCGATCTGCAGGACGAACTGAATCTCACCTATGTCTTCATCAGCCACGACCTGTCGGTCGTCCGCTACATGGCCGACGATGTCATGGTGATGTATTTCGGAGAGGCTGTTGAGTACGGCACGCGGGATCAGGTTTTCAATGATCCGCAGCACAGCTATACGAAGACCTTGTTCGCTGCCACGCCGCGCGCCGATGTCGACACCATCAAGGCTCGCCTTGCGCGCAAGAGCACGGCGCTCGCTGTGTCTTAGGGTCGAGTTCTCCCGTCTCCGGGAGTCCCGGAACGATGGGAGTGATAAGCAATGCCAGAGACCAACGAAACCCCTTACGCCATCATCGTCATGGGGGTCAGTGGCTGCGGTAAATCCTCGATCGGCCTGAAGATTTCGGACGCCCTCGGCATAAAATTCGTCGAGGGTGACCAGCTGCATCCGGCATCGAATGTCGAGAAGATGTCGAAGGGCATCCCGCTGACGGACGACGACCGTATGCCTTGGCTCGATCTCATCGGTCAAACGATGAAAGCATCGCTTGATCGCGGGCAGGGTGTCACCGTTTCCTGCTCGGCGCTGAAGCGCACCTATCGCGAGCGGTTACGCAACGCCGTAAATGGTAATCTGTCCTTCGTCTACCTGTCAGGCTCGAAGGAGCTACTGACGAAGCGCATGGGTGAGCGCAAGGGTCATTTCATGCCCCCATCATTGCTGGCAAGCCAACTCACGACACTCGAAGTGCCGACCGGTGAGCCGGGCGTCGTGACGGTCGATATCGACGATACGGTCGAAGGAATCGCGGCAACGGCGCTCCGTGATCTCAAGTCTTTGGGCGTCGCTTAGCTCAGATGAAACGCTGCGGCGAATAGGCGGAAATATCGATGAACGGCGTCTCGCCGGTGATTGCCTCCGCCAAAGCGCGGCCGGTGACCGGTCCCAGCGTCAATCCGTGATGAGCGTGGCCGAATGCGAACCATAGCCCGTCGTGTCGAGGCGCCTTTCCAATAATGGGCATCATATCAGGCGTGCACGGGCGGGCGCCCATCCATGGCTCCGGATCAAGCCTCTCGCCGAGCGGAAAGACCGCGCGCGCCACCTTCTCGGCTCGATCGAGCTGCACGGGTGTCTTTGGCGCATCCAGCGCGGCGAATTCAGCACCCGTCGTCAGCCGGATGCCGCGGCTCATCGGTGCAAGCAAGTAACCGCGCTCAGCGTCCAGCGTCCAGTTGTGGAGGGTAGCGTTGTTTGCCGCGGCATAGTGCATGTGATAGCCGCGCTTGACGCCGAGCGGAAAAGCATAACCGAGCCGACGTGTGGCCACTGTGGCCCAGGGGCCGAGCGCCAGGACCGCGTGCTCCGCATCCAGAGAGCCTTGGCTGGTCACCACCCTCCAGCTCGCGCCGGAGCGACCCAGGGAGTTGGCGTCACCGGTGACGTACTTTCCACCCAAGCTCTCGAAATGGGTGCGATAGGCCATTGTCAGGCCAAGCGGGTCGAGCACTGACCACGGATCACGCCACCGCAGACCGCCAACGAAATCGCCCTTGATGTGGGGTTCGAGCCGCGTTACGTCAGCGGCATCCAACTGCTCGTGCATGACGCCGAACTCGGCGCGTAGCCGCTCGGCCTCGGCGAATTCGGCATTGCGCCGGGCGGCCGTGCGAAAGATCTCCATCCAACCATTCTTCCGGATCAGATGCTGCGCATTCGACGCTTCGATCAGATCATTGTGCTCCGAAATCGAGTGCGCGATCAGCGGTGCATAAGCGCGGGAAATCATCTCGTGACGTTTGGCGTTGGAATTCCACCAGTAGCGGCCAAGGAACGCCAGCTGTCCGGGCAGCGCCCGGAGGTGATAGTGGGCATCGATCCGGTTGTTGAAGGCGTAGCGGATCAGAACGCCGATCTGCTGCGGAAAGCCGTATGGCACGACGCCTTCGCGCTGAATGAGACCGGCGTTGCCGAACGAGGTTTCAGTGCCCGGCGGCTTGCGGTCGATCAACGTCACCTGCAGGCCTCGGCGCTGCAGGTGAATGGCCGTCGATACGCCGACGATACCGGCGCCGAGTACGATTGCGTTCTTTGTCATTGCCATGCATTCCACCTATTGCAAGTAATGAAAATGCCGCTCCGCCAAGCGGCAGGCAAACGAAAAATTTCGTTTCATTTCAAAAACATTGTCGTTTTCAATGCCTTGTTTTCGGCTTTGATGCGGACGTACAGCACTGCGGCGTTGAGCACCGAGAATACCGCTGCGTAGACGGGCATGCCGAAAGCCAGAGGAAGGACGGCGATCTCGCCTACCACGACGACATAGTTCGGATGCGCGAAGAACCGGTAGGGTCCACTGCTGACGAGCGGAGCTCCTGGCAGCACGATGATGCGTGTCGTCCATCGTCCTTTGAGCGTGCCGATGACCCAGAGCCGGCCCGCCTGTAGAGCCATGAAAACGGCAAACCATAGCGGTTCGATCGGACGGCCGATCGCCAGCAGCCACAATCCGGCGATCCAGCAGCTATGCAGGGCCACCATATAAGGGTAGTGCTGCGGCGCAGCCTCCTTCGCACCGCTGCTCAAAAGTACCTGTGTATTGTGGCGCGCAAGGGCGAGTTCCCCGAGGCGCTGCGCCGTCACGAAGGCGAGGAGTGCAACTGAGGGCCACATCATGCAACCCTCTTTAAAGTCACGCAGCTTGCCGTAAAGCCCGGTCCCATGGCGACCATGGCACTGCGCTTCGGTAGCCCCGTCCTCAAGGCACGCTCAAGCACGAAAAGGATCGTAGGCGAGGACATATTGCCATATTCGGCAAGCACCGCGCGCTCATGGTCTAGCGTCCCCGATTTAAGCGACAAAGCACTTTCCAAGGCAGCCAGCACCCTTGTGCCGCCGGGGTGGCAGATGAAGCGATCGATGTCAGCCCGAGAGAGACCGTTGCGGCTCAGTATCCCGTCAACCGCCGGACCGAGCTCGGTCTCGGCAAAGGGTGGTAGCGATTGAGCGAGAACCACACCGAAGCCGGTGTCGTCAATCTTCCACCCCATGATGCCAAGCGTATCGGGGAAAAGATGTTCACCGGTCGACTCGACCTCCACCTTTCCCTCCGGCCCTGCCCGGAGAATGCAGGCCGCCGCGCCGTCGCCGAAAAGCGCCGTGGCGATAATGTTCGCGCGCGTCAACTCATCCAGCCGGAACGCCAGCGTGCAAAGTTCGATTGTCACGAAAAGCACTGTTGTGCCTGGCCGATCCCTGGCAAACCGCGAGGCGATGGCGAAGCCGGAAACACCGGCCGCGCAACCGAGCCCGAAAACCGGAACACGTTCGATATCCGAGCGAAAACCCATTTTCTGTGCGAGCTGTGCATCAAGGCTCGGCGTGGCAATGCCGGTGGACGAGATGGTGACGATGCAGTCGACGTCGCTTCCTCGCAGGCCCGCCTTCTTCAGCGCATTGGTGGCCGTCTCGAAAAACAGGCTGCGCGCCACTTCGCCATAGGCTTCCATCCGGTCCTGCCAGCCATGCGGCTCGATGAACCATTCCAATGGACGAGCGGCATAGCGCTTGCGAATGCCGGCATTGTCAAAGACGCCGGCGAGGTGGGAGAAGTCCTTGAAGCGTGATGAAAACAGACGGGCGGAAGTCGCCGCCGCCTCCTTCTGTGTGATGACATGTTCCGGCGTTGCTACGGCAAGACTCAGTAATTTTACGGTATCACTCACGGAATGCTCCTTGTGGCCGGCGCGTGAGCGGCTAACACCTCAGCCCTGCATTTATTCGTCGGCGTCGGGATTGCGACACCCGAAAAAAGAAGAACACGCAATCGAATAAAGTGCCAGCCAGCAGTGTTCACTCGCCGCCAACGTCATTTCCCTAGGAGATATCCCATGACGATCGCGACTGTTCGTATTGCTTCCATCCTGGTCGGCGGCTGCATTGCCGCTTTCGCGCTTTCCGCCCCTGCCTTCGCGATGGGTGGCGGTGGCAGCGGCAGCGGTGGCGGTAGCAGTAGCAGCAGCGGCTCCAGCGGCGGCTCTGGAGGCAGCAGCAGCGAAAGCACCATGCCGACCTGCAAGAAGGGCCAGATGTATGACAGGAGAACGAAGAAGTGCGTCAAGCAGAGCGGCGCCAATGTGACGGAAGAAAACCGCACGGACTACGCCTATTCGCTGGCAAAGGCCGGCCGTTACGACGAAGCGCTTGCCATGCTCGACACGCTGAAGAACCCGAATACCGCTGAAGCCCTGAACTATCGGGGCTACGCCACCCGGAAACTTGGGCATACGGATGAAGGAATTTCTTACTATCTGAAGTCCGTCGAGCTTGATCCCAAGTACGCGCAGGTTCGCGAATATCTCGGCGAAGCCTACGTCATCAAGGGGCGCCTCGATCTCGCCAAGGAGCAGCTCGAAACGATCAAGACGATCTGCGGCACCGAATGCGAGGCGTATCGCGATCTCAACGAAGCGATCCTCAAGCCGTAGGAACTATGACACTGACGAAAAGCGGGAATGCGCAATTTCGGTTGAACGGGAACTACCAAATGCCGGTCGCGTACACCACATTTCCTGCCTATAGTCGCGCGAAACCAAAGCCGTCGGCGAAACCGGCGGCTTTGGAAGAAAAACCCGTGGCGGAGGCTCTCATTATAAGCGAAGCCGACATTAGGAGCGGCCTGGCGGATAATCTTGTGCGGTTGTGGCGCTATGGCCTCGTGCTCTCGCATCGCCGCGATATTGCCGACGATCTCGTGCAACAGACCTGCCTGCGCGCCCTCGAGCGCGTCGAGCAGTTCGAGGCCGGAACGCGGCTGGACCGTTGGTTGTTCTCCATTCTGCATTCCATCTGGTTGAATGAAATCCGGTCGCGGCGGGTGCGCCTCGGTCAGGGCTTTGTCGATGCCGACGAGGCCTTGGTCATCGATGGCGCCCATGCCACGGAAACGCATGTCATGGCGAACCAGGTTCTACGACTGGTCAATGCGCTGCCGGATGCGCAGCGGGCCGCGGTCTTCCTCGCCTATGTGGAAGGCCTTTCCTACAAGGAGGTAGCAAGCGTATTGGATATCCCGATCGGAACCGTGATGAGCCGCCTTGCCGCCGCGCGCGCCAAGATCGCAGCCAATGTCTCGGGCGAGGGGGCGACATGAACGACAAGCACCTGATTCTTTCCGATGAAGAGTTGACGGCCTATATCGACGGTGAACTGTCGGATGCTGAAGTATCGCGCATCGAGGCAATTCTCCACTCGAACGAGCGTGTGGCGGCAAGGCTGGAGTTCCTGTCGCGTAGCGGCCTTCCGTTCAGGCAAGCCTTCGAGCCGCTGCTTGCCGCAGCACCGAAGACCGAACTTGATGCCATGCTCGGCGTTGCGCCGCGCGACGCAAAGCCGGCTGCCGCGCGCGCTGGTCGCCGAGGCTTCCTTGGTGCGATTGCTGCCTGCCTCGTCGCGGGTGTTGTCGGCGACCGGGCCTTCATCGGCATTCGCAATCGCATGCATGCACCTGACGAAAGCAGTGAATGGCGCACTGTCGTTGCCGAATATATTGCCCTCTATACAGTGGATACTCTAGCTGGCCCATCGCCGTCCGATGACGCGAAGGCCGCTCAATTGGCCCGCCTCGACGATAAGCTTGGCCTTTCCCTGTCACCCCAGACGGTGTCGCTGCCAGGTATCGAGTTCAAGCGTGCCCAGCTGTTGCAGTATGACGACAAGCCACTGGCGCAGATCGCCTATCTGGATCCCGAGACGGGGCCGCTGGCGTTGTGCATTGTCCGCTCGGATGTCGGCACGAAGGAACCTGACGTCGAAGGCCGGCACGGCATGAACGTTGTCTATTGGTCAAACCCCACGCACGCCTTCATGCTGATCGGCCGTATTCCGATCGACCGTATGCAGGAGCTGGCGGAGGATGTCAGGAAAAGGACTTCGGCGTGAAGTGGAAGCGGCGGCGAGAGCCGCTGCGAAAAAAGGACTGCCCAACTTCGCCATTTTTTGAGACAATTGGATGGGGAGGATTGCCCCTGTGGCTCGTGTAGCCGGTTTCGAACCTATCCCATCGAAACACTCTTGGATCCTGCCCCGTCCGCAGCGTGAGTCGGCTGTCGGCAAGCATCTAGCGAACATTCTCATTGTTCAGCACACGCTAGCCAGGAGCACTTCACATGGTAACGTGGAAACCTGATCCAAGCTTCTATCCGTCACCGCGCATGGCCATGAAGGCAGCGCCGGAGGCAATTGCCTACGTCGTCGCCTTCGATCCGACGCGAGCTGTTCCCGACGAGCTGGCGGTCGTCGATGTCGACCCGGCATCGGCCACTTACGGGCAGATCCTAAATGCGCTTGCGATGCCCAACGTCGGCGATGAATTGCATCATTTCGGCTGGAACGCATGCTCGTCCTGCCTCTGTCCGAACGCACCGCACCCGCACGCTGAACGCCGCTATCTGGTGGTACCGGGACTGAAATCCTCCCGCATCCATATCATCGACACCAAGCCGGATGGGCGGAGTCCATCGATTGTCAAGGTGATCGAGCCCGGTGAAGTGGCTGAACGGGCCGGCTATTCCCGGCCGCACACAATCCACTGCGGCCCTGAGGGCATCTATGTAGCCGCACTCGGCAATGCCGAAGGCAAGGCACCAGGCGGCATTTTCCTGATGGATCACGAGAGCTTTGACGTCCGCGGTCAGTGGGAAATGGATCGGGGGCCGCAACAGCTGTCCTATGACGTCTGGTGGCACCTTGGCCACGATACGCTCGTTACCAGCGAGTGGGGTACGCCGGATACGTTCGAAAACGGCCTCATCCCGGACATCCTGCTCGGCGCGAAATACGGACGCCGTCTGCATTTCTGGGATCTGCACAAGCGCAAGCACCTGCAGACGATCGATTTCGGTGACAAGTATCAACTCGTATTCGAGCTTAGGCCCGCCCACGATCCGACTAAAGCCTATGGCTTTGTCAACTGCGTGCTCGGCCTCGAGGACCTCTCCTCGTCAATCTGGGTCTGGCATCGTGATGGCGAAAAATGGGGGGTAACAAAGGTAATCGACATTCCGGCCGAGCCTGCCAATGCCGACCAATTGCCGCCGATGCTCAAGGGCTTCAACGCCGTGCCACCGCTCGTCACCGACATTGACCTCTCAATGGATGACAGATTTCTCTACGTGTCCTGCTGGGGAACCGGCGATCTGCTTCAGTACGATGTCTCCGATCCCTTGAAACCGAAGCTGACAGGCAAGGTCCGCATCGGCGGCATCGTTTCGCGTGCGTCACACCCGGGCGCGAAGAATGGCGCGCTCAACGGGGGCCCGCAGATGGTCGAGATCAGCCGCGACGGTCGCCGTATCTACTTCACCAACTCGCTCTATGGCGCGATCGACGAGCAGTTCTATCCCGACGGCATCTCGGGCTGGATGGTGAAGCTTGACGCGCAGCCGGACGGCGGCATTGCCTTCGACGAGAAATTCTTCGTGGAATGGCCGAAGTCGCATCGTCCGCATCAGGTCCGTCTGCAAGGTGGAGATTGCTCGTCGGATTCCTACTGTTTTCCCTAGGGAAACGACGTCTGGCAGTGAGGCGCCGATGAACGAGCTCTGGCCATGGATGCTGCTGGCGGGACTAGGTGCCTTTCACGGTCTCAATCCGGCCATGGGATGGCTGTTCGCCGTCGCGCTTGGCATTCATCGGCAGAGTTTTATCGCGGTGGTTCAAGCAGTGCCCGCCATCGCCCTCGGACATGCTCTCTCCATCGCGCTGGTGGCGGGAGCCGTGGTCGCCGCCGGCCTTTTCGTGAACCAGGATGTTGTGCGCACGGCCACCGGCGGAGCGCTTGTTGCATGGGCAATCTGGCATCATATCTTTGGGCACAGTCGCCGCGTTCGCATCGGCTTGCGCACAGGGCTCGCCGGCCTTGCGTTATGGTCGTTCCTGATGGCGACGGCTCATGGTGCGGGGCTCATGATCCTGCCTGCCCTGATACCTCTCTGTCTCGCCCAGCCGCCATTGCCCGAAATCGGCGGCATTGGGTCGGCGGCGATGACGATCGCAGCGGTCGGCGTCCACACGCTTGCGATGTTGGCGGTTACAAGCCTCGTTGCCCTGACAGTGTACCACTGGGTCGGGCTCGAGATATTGCGCAGCGCTTGGATCAACGTGGATCTGCTGTGGACCTTGGTGTTGCTTGCCACCGGTGTCGGGCTGCTGATCGTCGCGTGAGGGCGACACCGCTCGCTGCTGTCGATACCTAAAAAGGATCTGTCTCGTTGGAGAGAGCACGCATCTTGGGAAATTAGAGGAAATTGGCTGGGGAACCTGGATTCGAACCAAGATCGACGGAGTCAGAGTCCGCTGTTCTACCATTGAACTATTCCCCAGCAGGTGCGGCGCGCGAAGCGGCTCCGCTGGTGTGCGGCGCTTATAAACAAAAGCTGGCGGATTGCAAATACCTGTTTCGAAAAAAATCATGTGGCTTTGAGAAGGTCTTTGATGCCTCCGAAAAGGCCGGTTTCTCTAGCGCCAAAAAGAATTTGGCGTTTTCGCCATGCGCTGGTATCTTCGCGGCAACGCAAAATCGAATGAGCGCCTGCTGCATACCTTTGGACTTGCGCGGCGCGATGGAAAAAGAACGTGGAAGACCCCGAAGGCGGCCAGAGGTCGCAAGGTAACGGGGCGTTGGCGGCAGGGCGCAAGGACGGCAAGAAGTCCAGGCGCCGCAAGGGCAAGCGTGGCGGGCAATCCCGCAATGCGAACCAGTCCGCTCAGCATGTCCTCTCCGGCGATACCGGAGAGGCGGCACGCCCAATTGAAGCCGGCAGCGCGGCGCGCAAGCGAAAGCGTCGTCGTCGTGGCGCCGGGGCCTCTGATGAGGCCGGGCAACCGCATCGGACAAGCAACGAAATCTCCGCAGTCGCAGGGCAGGGCGTTCGCAGCGACAGCGAATCGGTGCCGAGCCGTCGCAATCGCCGCAAGCATCGTGGCAAGCGCGGCTTGCAGGGGCGTCCGCTGGTGCACGAAAAGCCGGTAGGCCATCCCGCCCAGCCGCAGCCAGCGCCCGCTGGACGGAATGGGGCTGCCGAATCGCGACCCGGTCACAACGACAATCGTGCAGCACGCCAGTCCGACGGCGGGCAGCGGAGCCATAATGAGCACCCGTGGCCGGATGAGCTTTATGCCGCTCTCGATCTCGGCACCAACAATTGCCGTCTGCTGATTGCGCAGCCGACGCGACCGGGTCAGTTTCGTGTCGTCGATGCCTTCTCGCGGATCGTGCGGCTTGGCGAAGGGCTTGCGGCGAGCGGCCGCCTCTCCGACGACGCCATGGACCGTGCCGTCGATGCACTGCGCGTCTGCGCCTCCAAACTAAAGAACCGCGAGATTCGCCGCATGCGGCTGATCGCGACCGAGGCCTGCCGACAGGCGAGCAATGGGGCGCAGTTCCTCGAGCGCGTTGTTGTCGAGACCGGCCTCGAGCTCGAGATCATCGATCGGGAAACCGAAGCGCGGCTTGCTGTTTCCGGCTGCTCGTCCCTTGTCGGGCGGGAGACGCGCTCCGTCGTCCTTTTCGATATCGGCGGCGGCTCTTCTGAAATCGCGGTCATCCGCATCGGCGACAACCGCTTCAATCGCCTCGCCAATCACATCACCCACTGGACCTCGCTTCCGGTCGGCGTCGTAACGTTGTCGGAGCGCCACGGCGGACGCGATGTTACCCCGGATGTCTTCGAAGGCATGGTGATCGAAGTGCAAGGCATGCTTGCCGCCTTCGATTGCCCCGCGATCGATATCGGTCATGCGGGTGACTTCCATCTCATCGGCACCTCGGGAACAGTGACGACGCTCGCCGGCGTCCATCTCGATCTGCCGCGCTACGACCGACGCAAAGTCGACGGCATCTGGCTTTCGGACGACGAGGTTTCGGCGATGCAGGCGAAGCTGCTGTCGTGGGATTTC
>Ga0102590_1005217_pt1 | contig 9980 bp, 6 predicted proteins | sample AraplaMF_Col_mMF_FD_76859 | JGI IMG/M metagenome (GOLD analysis project Ga0102590, IMG submission 76859) | Arabidopsis root microbial communities from the University of North Carolina, USA - plate scrape MF_Col_mMF | ecosystem: Host-associated > Plants > Roots > Endosphere | place: USA: University...
TGGCGGTAGCGCTCCAGCGAGAAGATCAGCGTCACGTTGACACTGATACCCCGTCCGATCACCTCGGTGATGGCCGGGAGGCCGGCGTCGGTGGCCGGGATCTTGATCATCACGTTGGGGCGGTCGACGAGCCAGGCGAGCTGCTTGGCCTCGGCCACCGTCGCCCTGGTCCGATGGGCGAGCCGCGGGTCGACCTCGATGGAGACCCGGCCGTCCCGGCCGTGCGTGGCCTCGTGGACGGGCCGCAGGATGTCCGCGGCGTCGCGGACGTCCGCGGTGGTCATCATGCGCACGGCCTCGTCGACCGTCACGCCCCGGGCGGCCAGGTCGGCCAGCTGCTCCTCGTAACCCTCTCCCGAGCCGATGGCGGCCTGGAAGATGGACGGGTTGGTGGTGACGCCCACCACGTGCTTCGCCGCGACGAGTTCGGCCAGGTTGCCGGACGCGATCCGCTTGCGGGAGAGGTCGTCCAGCCAGATCGACACGCCCGCGTCGGACAGGCGCTTCAACGGCTCCGCTGCTGCGGTTGCTTCGGTCACTGTGATCATCTTCTTTCTGGCGATCGGATCAACCGCGGACGGCGGCGAGGGATTCCCGGGCCGCGGCGGCCACGTTCTCGGCGGTGAAGCCGTACTCGGCGAACAGGGTTTTGGCGTCGGCGGAGGCGCCGAAGTGCTCCAGGGAGATGATGCGTCCACTCTCACCGACGTACCGGTACCAGGTCAGGGCGATGCCCGCCTCCACCGCCACGCGGGCCTTCACGGACGGCGGAAGGACCCGCTCGCGGTAGTCGGCGGGCTGCTCCTGGAACCACTCGACGGACGGCATCGACACCACGCGGGTACCCACACCCTCGGCCTCCAGCCGCTCCCGGGCGCCGACGGCGAGCTGCACCTCGGAGCCGGTGGCGAGGAGGATGACGTCCGGGACCTCGGTCGAGGACTCCCGAAGGATGTAACCGCCCTTCGCGGCCTCGGGGTTGGGCGTGTAGGTCGGCAGGCCCTGGCGGGTCAGCGCGAGACCGTGCGGGGCGGGGTTCGTCGAGTGCCGCTTGAGGATCTCGCGCCAGGCGATGGCTGTCTCGTTGGCGTCGGCCGGGCGGACCATGTTCAGGCCCGGGATGGCGCGCAGCGAGGCCAGGTGCTCGACCGGCTGGTGGGTGGGGCCGTCCTCGCCCAGACCGATGGAGTCATGGGTCCACACATAGGTGACGGGGAGCTGCATGAGGGCCGACAGGCGGACCGCGTTGCGCATGTAGTCGGAGAACACCAGGAAGGTGCCGCCGTAGACACGGGTGTTGCCGTGCAGGGCGATGCCGTTCATCTCCGCGGCCATGGAGTGCTCGCGGATGCCGAAGTGGATCGTGCGTCCGTACGGGTCCGCCTCCGGGAGCGGGTTGCCCTTCGGCAGGAAGGAGCTGTTCTTGTCGATGGTGGTGTTGTTCGAGCCGGCCAGGTCGGCGGAGCCGCCCCACAGCTCGGGGACGACCGCCCCCAGGGCCTGCAGCACCTTGCCGGAGGCGGCACGCGTGGCGACGGACGCGCCCTCCTCGAAGACCGGCAGCGCGTCCTCCCAGCCCTCGGGCAGCTGACCGGCGACGACGCGGTCGAACAGCTCGGCGCGCTCGGGCTGGGCGGCACGCCACTCGGCGATGCGCTTGTCCCAGGCGGCGTGCGCCTCGGTGCCGCGGTCGAGGGCCGTGCGGGTGTGGGCCAGGACCTCGTCGGCGACCTCGAAGGTCTGCTCGGGGTCGAAGCCGAGGACGCGCTTGGTGGCCGCGACCTCGTCCGTGCCGAGGGCGGACCCGTGGGAGGCCTCGGTGTTCTGCGCGTTCGGGGCCGGCCAGGCGATGATCGTGCGCATCGCGATGATCGAGGGCCGCCCGGTCTCGTCCTGTGCGGTCCTGAGCGCGGCGTACAGGGCGTGTACGTCGATGTCGCCGTTCTCGCCGGGTTCGATGCGCTGGACGTGCCAGCCGTAGGCCTCGTAGCGCTTGAGCACGTCCTCGGAGAAGGCCGTCGCGGTGTCGCCCTCGATGGAGATGTGGTTGTCGTCGTAGAGGAAGACGAGGTTGCCGAGCTTCTGGTGGCCGGCGAGCGAGGACGCCTCGGCGGAGATGCCCTCCTGGAGGTCGCCGTCGGAGACGATCGCCCAGATCATGTGATCGAAGGGAGAGGTGCCCTCGGGGGCGTCCGGGTCGAAGAGGCCGCGCTCGTAGCGGGCGGCCATGGCCATGCCGACCGCGTTGGCGACGCCCTGGCCGAGCGGTCCCGTGGTGGTCTCCACGCCCGCGGTGTGCCCGTACTCGGGGTGCCCCGGGGTCTTCGAGCCGTGGGTGCGGAACGCCTTCAGATCATCGAGTTCCAGCTCGTATCCGGACAGGAAGAGCTGTGTGTACAGGGTCAGTGAGGTGTGGCCGGGGGAGAGGACGAAACGGTCGCGGCCGGTCCACTCGGGGTCGGCCGGATCGTGCCGCATCACCTTCTGAAAGATCGTGTAGGCGGCCGGGGCCAGGCTCATCGCGGTGCCCGGGTGTCCGTTGCCGACCTTCTGCACCGCGTCGGCGGCCAGGATGCGGGCGGTGTCGACGGCCCGCCGGTCGAGATCGGTCCAGTCGAATCCATCGGGGCTCTGCGCACTCATCTTCAAGAAGTCCTCACTGCGTGGCAAATCGCTGACAGAACGCGTTCAAACCTAAAAGTCTGACTTTTGCAGTGGAAGGTGCCCCTGTGTCAGCCTTCGGTGAAAGTGGGACATCGGCAGCGCGATCGAGGCGGCACGAGAAGGACATGGTGGACAGAACCACGCAAGACGGTGACGGGATCAGAACGTACCCCTTCCCGGTCGACCAGAGCGTCTGCGGTGTCGGTATGCAGGTGGCCTCCATGGACCCCGGGCGGCCCTGGCACCGGGCCGCGCCGGTCGACCGCGTCCACCGGATCGACTTCCATGTGGTGATGCTCTTCACCGGCGGCCCCGTGACGCACATGGTGGATTTCGCCGAGTACCGGATGAACGCCGGCGACCTCCTGTGGATCCGCCCCGGACAGGTCCACCGCTTCTCCCGGGCGAGCGAGTACCACGGCATCGTGCTCACCATGCAGCCCGGATTCCTGCCGCGCGCCACCGTGGAGGCGGCAGGTCTGTACCGCTACGAACTGCCGCCCCTGCTGCACCCCGGCCCGGCCCAGCTCGACGGGCTCCGGTCGGCCCTCGCCCAGCTGCGGCGCGAGTACGAGGACACCAGCACGCTGCCCCTGAGTCTGCACACGTCGGTGCTGCGCCACTCCCTGACCGCGTTCCTGCTGCGTCTCGCGCATCTCGCGGCCAGCTCCGCGAAGGCGGCCCAGGAGCAGGCCGACACGACCTTCACCCGCTTCCGGGACGAGGTGGAGAAGGGGTTCGCCACCAACCACAGCGTCAGCGCGTACGCCGACGGCCTCGGATACTCCCGGCGCACCCTCGTCCGCGCGGTGCGTGCCGCCACCGGTGAGACGCCCAAGGGCTTCATAGACAAGCGCGTGATCCTGGAGGCCAAACGCCTCCTCGCGCACACGGAGCTGCCGATCGGGCGGGTCGGTGCCGCCGTGGGGTTCGCCGACGCGGCGAACTTCTCCAAGTTCTTCCACCAGCACACGGACACGACCCCGGCCGCGTTCCGCGCGGAGCTGAGATGAGCGGAGCCGGGACGAGCGGAGCCGGGACGAGCGGGCCGGCGACCCGGGGTGGGCGCCCGGCCCACCCCGGCCTGCTCCGTCAGTGACCGAAGTCAGTGGTTCATGAACTGGGACACGGGCAGGGCGCGGTCGACGATGCGCACATCGCCGAGCCATCCGTGGTGGATCTGGTCGATCCTGCCCGCGTACTCGTATCCGCCGAGCAGCCACGGCAGGCCGAGCGAGGTGAGCCCGACGGAGCGGGCCGTGGGGTTGCGGACGACGGGGCAGCCCTGGACGTACATCGTCGTGTGGTTTCCGTCGTTGACGACCGCCACGTGCCACCAGGTCTCCCGCGCGGTCTCGTGACCCCAGTTGGTGGCGATGCCCTCCTGGTTGAGGGGGCGCACGGCCCACTGCGGGCCGGGGCCGTCGGACAGCGAAAGGGTGGCGATCGGCTCGTCCGGGTCGTCCTGCGTCTTGCCCGCTGCGCCGCCCGTGCCCGAGCGGCTGACGAGGCCTGCCCACGCGTTGTGGGACGCGTCCCAGTCCGCGGGCACCTTGTAGAAGGCCTCGACGGTGTAACCGCGTGCGAACGTGGTCGAGTTGAGCGGGGCGCTGTCGACCGTGCGCAGATAGGCGCCGCGCAGCGGGGACTTGTATCCCTGGAAGCGCAGACTGCCGTGTCCCGGCTGATCCGGGTGATGGTCCGACGACCAGTTCAGGGTGCCGTCCTGGACCTTGACGACGGTCAGGTCGTTGCCGCGGCCGGACAGGTCGCGGACCGTGCCGTCCACGGAGGCGCCGTCCGCGTGCCCGTCGAAGCGCCAGTACGCGACCGTACCGCGGACGAGCATCTCGGACGTGGGCCGAGCGGGGCGGGCCGGAACCGGATCGGGCCGCAGGCGGCCGGCCGTCGCCGCGGGCGCCGCCTCGGCGGTGGCCGGCAGTGCGACTCCGGCGGTCGCGGCGGCGCCGAGCAGCGCGGTCGCGCGCAGGAAGCTGCGTCTTCCGGCGCCGGCCTGCGCGGCCTCGCTCTGGGTGTGGTCATGCGAAGTACACACGTGTGCTCCGTGAGAGGTGACAGAGGAGGGGAAGCGCGGGGGGTGCGGGAAGGGCTGGGGTCAGAGACTGCGCAGCGTCCAGCTCCAGCGGTGGACGCCCGGGGGGACGAGATACGGGGACGAGGTGTCGGGACCGCAGGAGGCCGTGCCCAGCCCGCGGTGTGCGGCATCGATGTGCACCACGCAGCCGGAGCGGGGCTTCAGCTCGTCGTGGTGTGCGGCACCCGTCAGATCCTCGGCGCGGTAGCGGGTCACGGAGACCTGGCGCGGCTCGTCCAGGACCACGCCGAGACCGGTGGCGTCCGGCCCGCTCAGGGTGAAGTGGCGTACACCGTGCCGGCCACCGCTCTCCTGCGGACGCAGATAGGGGGTGAACAGCTCGTCGACGGGGACGCGGTGGTGGCCCACGGGCGCGCCCGCGCTGCGGTCGGGATACGACTCCCAGGGTCCCTGTCCGAACCACTCCAGCAGGTCGAGCCCCGCCACCGTCTCGAAGACCGAGCCGACCCGGGCCACGTCGTCGAACTCCTCCGGCAGCTCGGCCTGTTCGTCGACCAGGATGCCGCTCTCGACCGGGGTGAACACCTGGCGGTGGCGGACGACGCCGACCGTGCCGGCGTACTCCGCCAGCACCGTCACCCGTGATGCGTCACGCTGGACGGAGACGACCTTGCGTACGAGCGCGTCGAGCCCCCAGGCCCGCCAGCGCGGCGCGAGGCCGCCCAGCTCGTCGTTGTCGGTCGGTGCCCGCCACAGCGACAGTGTGGGGGCGGCGATCAGCAGCGGATGGACGAGCAGTCCCTCCGCGTCGACCTGAACCGGCCGGTCCGCCGCCGGCTCGGCAACGGTCCTCGGGGCCAGCCGCAACCGCACCTGGGGCGCGCACACCTCGGTACCGGGCGGCGCCCACGGCAGATCCTCCGCCGTGCTCACGCGGAGCGTGAGCCAGGCCTCGCCCCCGTCCCGCGGCAGCTCGAACGGCAGCGGGACCGCCGCCGTCTCGCCGGGCCGCAGATCGGGCAGAACGGCAGGAGCGCTCAGGGTGCGGCCGTCGGCGAGCGCCAGCTCCCACCGGCCCGTCAGCCAGTCCAGGCCCCGGAAGTGCTGGTGGTTGCGCAGGACGATGCCCTCGTGCTTGTAGCACTCCACCCGTAGCGGCGCCGCGATCTCCCGGTGCTCGTACATCACCGGTTTGGGCGTGCGGTCGGGGAGGACCACGCCGTCCGCGATGAACGCGCCGTCGTGCACCGTCTCGCCGAAGTCGCCGCCGTACGCCCAGCGATGGCCGGGCGCGGCGACACCGTTGCCATGCAGGCCGGCGCCCGCGCGCCCGGCCGGTCTTCCGTCGCTCACCCGCTGGAGAATGCCGTGGTCCCAGAACTCCCAGATGAAGCCGCCCTGAAGACCCGGGGTGGCCTCGATGGCGGCCCAGTGGTCGGCCAGGGTCCCGTTGCTGTTTCCCATGGCGTGCGAGTACTCGCACTGGATGAGCGGCTTGGTCTGCTTGCCGGACAGGGCGTGCGCGACGCAGTCCTCGATCGGCGCGTACATGGGGCACGCGATGTCGGAGGCGAGGCCCGGGTCGGCCCAGTCGAGCTTCGCGGCGCCCTCGTACTGGAGGGGCCGGGTCGGATCGTGCCGGCGCAGCCAGCCGGCCGCCGCGTCGTGGTTCGCGCCGTAGTCGGACTCGTTGCCCAGCGACCAGACGATGATCGACGGATGATTCTTGTCCCGCAGCACCATCCGCGAGACACGGTCCACGAAGGCGTTCAGATAGCGGGGGTCGTCGGCGATCTCGTGGGCGTGGTCGTGGGACTCGATGTCCGCCTCGTCGACGACGTAGAGGCCGAGCTCGTCCGCGAGGTCGTAGAGCGCCGGGTCGTTCGGGTAGTGGGCGGTGCGGATCGCGTTGAAGCCGAAGCGCTTGAGCACGACCAGATCGGCGCGCATGTCGTCGTAGGTCACCGTCCGGCCGGTGAGCGGATGGAAGTCGTGACGGTTGACGCCCCGGATGAACACACGCTCGCCGTTGACGAGCAGGTCCCGGCCGACGATCTCGACGTCGCGGAAGCCGACACGATGGTGCGAGGTGTCGGCGACCGTGCCGTCGGCACGGTGGAGCCGGACGGTCAATTCGTACAGTTCGGGCGTCTCGGCAGTCCAGGTGCGCACCTCGGGCACGGTGGTGAGCAGACGTGCCTCGCCGAGGAACGCCGAGACACGCTCGTCCTCGGCGTTGGCGCGGTCGAAGTCCTCGTCCTGGGTGAGCGTCCGGCCGTCCACCTCGCCGCTGATGTACCAGCCCTCGGGCAGCGCGCCCGCGGCGTGCCGTACCCGGCAGTCGACCCGCAGCTCCCCGCTCCGCCGCGCCCGCACGGTCACGTCCGCCAGGTGCAGCGGATCCGTCGTGTACAGCAGCACCGACCGGGTGATCCCGCCGTGCCACCACTGGTCCTGGTCCTCGAGGTGCGTGGCGTCCGACCACTTCACCACCGTCAGGCGCAGGGTGCTCCGCTCGCCGGGGCGCAGTACACCGGAAAGGTCGAACTCGGCGGCCAGATGGGAGTCCTTGGAGACGCCCACGGGCCGTCCGTCCACATGCACCAGCAGCACGCTCTCGGCGGCCCCGACCTGGAGCACGATCCGCCGGCCCGCCCACGCGGCGGGTATCCGCACGTCACGCTCGTACACGCCGGTCGGGTCGGCGGCGGGCACGGCGGGCGGGAACGTGTCGAACGGCATGCGGACGTTGGTGTACTGCGGCAGGTCCCAGGTGTCCTGGAGGGTCCAGGCGCCGGGGACGTGCTGGGACGCCCAGTCGCCGGTCACGGGGGAGTCCGGTGCGGGCAGCAGCTGGAAGCGCCACCGGCCGTCCAGCGGCATCGCTCCCGAACGGCGGTCGACCGCGCACATGGGCAGCCGCCCCCAGGAGGTCACCTCGGGCGACTCCCAGGGGCGCAGCGCGATCAGGGGATCGCGGGTCATCAGCGGATGGCCCCCTTGCCCAGGTCGGCGATGATCTGCCGGGCGCCGATCGCGAACACGATCAGCAGCGGGACCAGGGCGAGAAGCGCACCGGTCATCACCATCCCGTAGTCGGTGGTGCCATGGGTGCCGTTGAGCTGGGACAGGGCGACCTGAAGCGTCACGTTGTCCGGGTTGGTGAGGGCGATCAGAGGCCAGGCGTAGTCGTTCCACTGGCCCATGAAGGTGAAGATGCCGAGGAAGGCCAGGCCCGGACGGACGACCGGGAGTGCCACGTGCCAGTACTGGCGCAGGAAGTTCGCGCCGTCGATGCGCGAGGCGTCGAGCAGTTCGTCGTGGATGGCGCCCTTCATGTACTGGCGCATCCAGAAGATGCCGAAGGCGTTGGCCGCGGCCGGGACGATCAGCGAGGTCATCGTGCCGATCCAGCCGAGCTTGGCCATGATCACGAACTGCGGGATGGCGGCCAGCTGCGCCGGCACCATGAAGATGACCATCAAAGTGGCGAACAGCACCCTGCGGCCCGGGAACTCGAACTTGGCGAAGACGAAGGCCGCCAGCGAGTCGAAGAACAGGACCAGGACGGTCACCGAGCCCGCCACCAGCAGGGAGTTGAACATCGAGCCGAAGAAGTCGATGTTGTCGAAGAGATGGCGGACGTTCTCGAGGAAGTGGGGCCCCGGCAGGAGCTTGGGCGGATACGAGAAGATCTCCGACGACGTGTGCGTCGACATGATCACGGCCCAGTAGAACGGGAAGGCCGACAGCAGCAGTCCGATCACAAGGACCGCGTGGAGTGCGATGCCGCGGCTCCGGGTGCCCCGGATGGCCTTCGGTCGCCGTGCGCTGTGGATGGATGCCATGGTGACCGGACTCCCTAGTCTTCGCCCCGGCGCTGCACCAGACGCCAGTTGATGATCGAGAAGAGGATGACGACGAGGAAGATGCCCCACGCCACGGCTGCGCCGTAGCCGAAGTCGTTGTTGTCGAAGGTCTGCTGGAAGAAGTAGAGGACCATCGTGCGGCCGGCGTGTCCGGGCCCGCCCGAGAAGGTCGACTCGTTCGCCGTGTTCTGCAGCAGCACCTGCGGTTCGGAGAAGCTCTGCAGACCGGTGACGGTCGAGATGACGAGCACGAACAGCAGGACGGGGCGCATCAGCGGCAGCGTGACCCGGAAGAACGTCTGCACGGGCCCCGCACCGTCCATGCGCGCCGCCTCGTACAGCTCGCCCGGGATGGTCTGCAGACCCGCTAGGAAGATGATCGCGTTGTAGCCGGTCCACTGCCAGGTCATCAGGGTCGCGATGGCGATCTTGATGCCCCACGGTGTGTTCAGCCAGGCCACCTGGTCCAGGCCGACCGCCTGCAACAGGGCGTTGACGAGGCCGAAGTTGGTGGAGAACACCGAGCCGAAGACGATCGCGATCGCCACCACCGAGGTGACGTTCGGCAGGAAGTAGGCGAAGCGGTAGACGTTCTTGAACCGGACCGCCGAGTTGAGCATCACGGCCGTCACCATGGCCAGGAAGATCATCGGGAAGGTGGCCAGCGCCCAGATGAGGACGGTGTTGCCGACCGAGCTCCAGAAGTCGCTGTCGCCGAGCAGGTACTGATACTGGGACAGGCCCGCCCACTCCATGGAGCCGAGGCCGTCCCAGCGGTGCAGGGAGACGTAGAGCGAGAAGCCGACGGGGACCAGTCCGAAGGCGAGGAAGAGGAGGTAGAAGGGGGAGATGGCGGCGTAGAGGTGCCAGTACTTCCGGAAGCCCTTCCTCGGCTGCGTGACGGGCGTGTCCGCCACGGCCGCCGGGGGCCTGTCCAGTGCGGGGACGGTGGCCATCAGTGGCTCACCCCCAGGTGCTCCGCTATTCGCCGGCATTTGCTCATGGCGTCGCTCCAGGCCTTCTTCGGGTCCTTGCCGAGGACGCCGACGTTCTTGATCTCATCTTTGATGGGCTGCCCGAGCGCCACGTCGTACGGGCTGTTGTAGGCGACCGCGATCTTCTGTGCGGCGGGCCCGAAGACGTCCATCGTGACCTGCCCGCCGAAGAACGGGTCGGGCTCGCGCAGTTGCCCGAGGCCGTACGAGGCGGGCGTGGAGGGGAAGAGCCCCGCGTCGACGAAGCCCTGGGCCTGGTTGGCGGGGTCGAGAAGCCAGGTGATGATCTCGAAGGCCCGCTCGGGCTCCCGGCAGGCCTTGGTGATCGACAGGAACGAGCCGCCGTTGTTCGAGGGCCGCACGGGCATGTCGGCCACCCGCCATCTGCCCTTGGTC